>Ga0209379_10000214_pt1 | contig 62500 bp, 53 predicted proteins | sample tdDd001_FD_187124 | JGI IMG/M metagenome (GOLD analysis project Ga0209379, IMG submission 187124) | Marine sediment microbial communities from the Atlantic coast under amendment with organic carbon and nitrate - tdDd00.1 (SPAdes)... | ecosystem: Environmental > Aquatic > Marine > Coastal >... | reverse complement strand
TAAAGCTATCGTAGCCAAGCTCTCCAAGTTCTGCAATTAGAATTTGAGCTACAGCTTCGTTATAAGGGATAATCTCACATTTTAATTCAATGTAATCCATGATTTGTATTATTTATTCTTATTTAGTTGAAAGTAATTCTGGTTTATTTTATGTTGTAATTTACAAAAATAATCTTCTTCATTTAAAAGACTCCATTTATTTAAGAATAAAGCAGAAAGTAAATTATTCAGAGCAATTTCCCTTAGAATTAAAGCCTTGTCGTGATGGGTGTAAGTTGCGCTAGTTTAGTGTGTTAGTGTTTATGCAACCGTTTTCGTTATTTGAAATAGTTCTAAACTTCTTGTTTTTGGATCTAATTTTATTGACTTTAAATCAAATAGTGGTATTATTGCCATCAATTATTAGGAATAACTCTTGTTTCATTACAATTTATAAGTAAACAAATGGATTTTCTTGCAATTAAATTTTATGTGATGGCTTACCTTGTTTGCTATCTTGAAATCTTCGGAGGACTATAATCCACTTCCTATTCTCGATCCCCGTGATCTATTCTAGAATCTTCTTTTCTAGACCAATTCTATCTATTTATTGAATAATTGTAATTGATGTATCTGTACATCAATATTTAAATAATAAGGCACTTTATCTTTTTGGTAAACTGTCGTACCTTATAGATTAATCAAAATCGTTAAATAAAATAACATGCAAAAGTCACTATTATTAGGTGTTGAAGCCATTGCTCAAGGGGCAATCGATGCTGGAATGTCAGGTGTTTATGCTTATCCAGGAACACCTTCTACAGAAATTGCTGAATATATTCAGCATTCTAAGCTAGCTAACGAACGCAAAATTCACAGCGAGTGGTCTGCTAATGAGAAAACAGCTATGGAAACAGCTCTTGGTATGTCATATGCTGGGAAAAGAACTATGGTTTGTATGAAGCACGTTGGTTTGAACGTTGCAGCTGACTGTTTTATGAACGCAGCTATTACAGGATCGAATGGTGGAATGATCGTTACTATTGCTGATGATCCATCTATGCACTCTTCTCAGAATGAGCAGGATTCTCGTGTCTACGCTAAGTTTGCAATGATTCCAATTCTTGAGCCATCAAATCAGCAAGAAGCTTATGATATGACTCGTTTTGGTTTCGAATTGTCTGAGGCGTTTGGTACTCCTGTTATGATGCGTATCACAACTCGTTTGGCTCACTCTCGTGCTGGTGTTACACCGGTTACAGATATTGTTGCTGAAAATGAAATGTCTTTGCCTAAAGATAAGCAGCAGTTTATTCTTTTACCAGGTATTGCACGTCAGCGTTACAAGCTATTATTGAGTAACCAGGAGAAGTTTGAAGCTGCTTCAGCTGAATCTCCATATAATCAATACACAGAAGGTTCTGATAAATCATTAGGTGTTATTGCATGTGGTTTAGGTTACAATTACTTGATGGAAAACTACCCTAATGGTGATTGTCCATTCCCAGTATTGAAAGTTAGCCAATACCCACTTCCTCGTAAGATGATTGAAAAAATCACTAGCGAATGTGATCAAGTTTTGGTTCTTGAAGAAGGTTACCCAGTAGTTGAAGAGATGTTGAAAGGTTATCTTTCAAAAGAAGCTGTAATCGGTCGTTTAGATGGAACTTTGTCTCGTGATGGTGAGTTAACTCCTGATATGGTAGGAAAAGCTCTAGGATTCGAAATTGAAGAAGGAATGGCTATTCCTGATTTAGTTTCAGCACGTCCACCAGCATTATGTATTGGATGTAGTCACCACGATGTTTATAAGGCATTAAATGAAGTTATTGCTGAGTATGGCGAAGGTCGTGTATTCTCTGATATCGGATGTTATACATTAGGTGCTCTACCTCCATACCGTGCTATTAATGCATGTGTTGATATGGGTGCTTCTATTACTATGGCGAAAGGTGCTGCTGATGCAGGTCTTATTCCTTCTGTAGCAATGATTGGTGACTCAACATTCACTCACTCAGGTATGACTGGCTTGTTGGATGCAATTAACGAAAATTCTCCAATTACTGTTATTATTTCTGATAATGAGTCTATCTCTATGACAGGTGGTCAGAAGTCGTCTGCTAAAGGTAAATTAGAAGATATCTGTGCTGGTTTAGGTGTTCACCCGGATCATATTCATGTATTTACTTCTTTACCTAAGAAACATGAGCAAGTAAAGGATATTATTCGTAAAGAATGTGATTACCAGGGCGTATCAGTAATTATTCCTCGTCGTATTTGCGTTCAGAAGAATGTACGTGACCAGAAGATTAAAAAAGCGTTGAAGGCTAAAGCAGCTGCTAAAGCTTAATTTTAATTTTTGCCCAAATAAATCAATAATTCAATGTATCGGAAAGTGATACGAGTCACTTTCCGAGAATAAAATAGCAAACACATGAAACGAGCCAAAGAAGAACTTAACAATCATGTAAAGGACTTATGTTGGCGACTTCCATCTGATCAAAATTTTAAATTATAAACAGATGAAAACAGATATGGTTATTGCAGGTGTAGGCGGACAAGGAATTCTTTCCATTGCTGCTGCATTAGGATCTGCTGCTTTAGATAATAATTTACACATGAAACAAGCTGAAACTCATGGTATGAGTCAGCGTGGTGGTGATGTTCAGTCATTCATGAGAATTTCTGATAAGCCAATTTATTCTGATTTGATTCCAAAAGGTGGTGCTGATATTATTTTATCAGTTGAGCCAATGGAAGCTTTACGTTACCTTCCTTACCTTAAAAAGGGTGGTTATGTAGTAGCTAACTCATCTCCATTCATCAATATTCCTGATTATCCAAATGAGGAAGAGTTGGTAAAGACAATTGAAGCTCTACCAAACTACGTATTGATCGATGCTGATGAGATTGCAAAAGAGGTTACGGGTTCTACACGAGCTTTCAACTTCGTTATGTTAGGTGCTGCTTCTCCATTTATCGATGTGCCTTTTGAGTATTTAGAAGAAGGCATTCGTAAGATTTTTGGTAGAAAAGGTGAAGATGTTGTGAAAATGAACATCGACGCATTGCATGCGGGTCGCAAATTCTCTCAGGATAATAAATAGAGATCACAGGAATACCTGCTAATGCTAAATATTGTACTCTGTACAAAACCCAACAAGCCTCAGTGTTCATTCACTGAGGCTTGTTTTTATGATACTTTGTTGGACTCATTTCCTAATTTATTTTCAGGCTTTATTGTCGAGTATTTCACTAATGGTTCTCAGGCAAGTTGCAATTTCTCTCTTGAAAGGATGATTGGGCATGATGCCACTTTCTGCATCCAGACCATTTAGGATTCCCATCCAGATGGCACTTATACCAAAGCCAACGAGCACATCATTCTTATAATTATGAATGAAAATCTGTCTGAAGTGTTCTGTAAAACTATTGAAGAGTATGGCTATGTTGAAAGAGTATGAGGCGTCTTTGCTGTCTCTGTTTTGTGAATGGAAGTTGATGATTTTTACAAAATAAGATCCCAGTTTTTTAGCTTCATTGTAGATGCTTTCTTTTTGCTCAAGACTGATCTCCATGTCGTTTAAGCCCTGTTTTATTAGCAGATTGATGTCTTGGTTGTTGAGGGAATCTTTAAGTAATATTGGATCCATTAGTAGTCGTATTTAATTTGAATGGCTAATTTACCATTATTCCCTAAATGGACTATGGTTATTTAGATTAAATTTACGAACTAAGAATTGAGGTGAAAAAAAACGCCTCTTATGAGGCGTTGTAAATATTTTAAGCTGTTTGTAATTCTCTGGCTTTTTTTCGATGAAGTAAATGAGAAGGTAGCCATGAGAAAAATCCACCAAGTAATCCTACGAGCAATAATAAACTAGGATTGCCTATGTCTTGCAGTGAGAATACAATTGCAATAAATAGGATGTTTACAGCCATAATTCGAATAGAAGCATGTACATGTTTGAAACCTAAACTAATCATGCGGTGATGCACGTGGTTTTTATCCGGTTGGAATGGTGATCTCTTATTCTTAATACGAATAAACATCACTCTGATTGTATCAAACAAAGGTACAGCAAGGATTCCAATCGAAACAGCTGGTGCGGATTTTATAGCGTATTTGAATTCAGGGTAGATGTTTAGTTCGTTGAAGCGGATCACCAAAATAGAGATTAATAATCCCAATATTAAGGAGCCGGTATCACCCATGAATATTTTATTGTGTTTTCCGAAAACATTAAAGCGGAAAAATGCGATTAAAGCCCCCAGTAAACTTCCTGATAAGACTACATATTCATAATTACCAGTGATGTAAAACCAGATTCCAAAAGTTAAAGTACACAGTCCACTAATTCCGGATGCCAACCCGTCAATACCATCAATCAGGTTGAAACCATTGGTGATAACGATGATGACAAAGATGGTGAAAGCTACACTAACAATATAGTTGAGCTCATGTATACCTAAGATCCCATGGAAATTTGTAAAACGAATATCACCAAGAATAATAACAATCAGTGCAGCAAATATCTGTCCTAAAAGTTTCTTCTTAGGGGATATGACCATGATATCATCCTTTATGCCAAGTCCAAACATAATTAATGTGGCAGCAATGATGTATTTTAATTCATGAATCATGAATCCATTGCTAAATATTAGAATAGCCAAGGCAAAACCAATAAAAATGGCAATCCCACCCAAAGACGGAACAATGGCAGTATGAGATGAGCGATGGTTAGGTTCGTCATACAATTTCTTCTCTTTTGCAAGATGTATTACAGAGGGGATGACTCTGTAACAGACTATAAGAGAAAAAAGAAAACTCGCAACAATGTAGAAGTGGTGTGTGAACGGATACATAGGATTAGTTTCAATTTTCAAAAACACTAGGGCAAAGGTATGAATTATATATAGAAAGTCAAGTTGTCAAATCTGTCAAGTTTGTTTAATAGTATGAATAAGATGAATTTTTGTAGTTTTTAAGGGTTTATTTTTTTTATCTGTATGAGTTTCAATATAGTTCGTTTTTCTCATGAAATGACATTAATTGTAGATATTCGTACTCAAATATGTGACGAACGATGTATTGAGTTTATGATAGGCTAACTTGTTTTGTAGGAATAGTATATTTCTGTTTGATCATAATAGATTGTGCTTAGGAAAGGTGTTATTCTGGTATTTATACTTATAATTATATATATTGTTTATTTTTGTTTTTAGCGTAGTTGAATGTAATATGTTTTTCTTGTTAACATTACCTGAGCTTATCTAACCCATATTTTGGCCTGATTAGGAATTATCTTTGTGTTGATATTTGATGACATGGAACTGCTTCCTTTTTTATAACTAATCTTCAGTGAGGAGAGTAGGTTTAAAGTTAAACTTGAAGAGAGGAGTAATATATATGATACTTTATATAGAACTGTTTAAAAGCAACGTTAATTCTGGAGTGGAAAGGAAACTGTATAAATGAAGACTGATATTTGCAAGAGGAATATAATTGCAAGAGTAGGATTGATCTATACTAATTAGTATGAAAAAGTTATTATAAGCGTCCTTTTTAAGAGAATATATTGGAATACATCTAATTTTTTTTGATGTGTTTACTCTCAGTTAAATAATAATGGATCTTGCTTTGGGTACTTTTATACCATTGATCAGAGTCAAATAATCCGGATAAATAAAAAAGAGTTGGATCTTAACCTCCAACTCTTTTCGTTTTGTAATTTTCTTTTTGTAGAATTTCTAAAATTTTGTCACGATGATCACCCTGGATGAGAATTTCGCCTTCTTTTACAGTTCCACCTACACCGCACTTTGATTTTAGAAGTTTACCGAGATCCTTTAAATCATCTTCACTTCCAACAAAACCTGCGACTAACGTGACAGCTTTGCCTTTGCGCTGCTTTTTGTCAATCATTACTTTTAAGGTTTGTTGTTGCGGAGGGAGAGTTTCCATAACTTCATCCTGGTCGTATTCGTATTCATAATCCGGGTTTGTAGAATACACGATATTTTTTTTCTTTTTTGCCATTATTTCGATATTTGATTATACAAATATAAGCACTAATGTTAGCGACTGGCACAAGTCACGCATTTTTTACTTTCAGGCATAAGCATGATTCTACCTAATGGAATCTCACGACCACAACTTATGCATTTCCCAAAATCAGCTTCATCGATATGATTTATTGCATGTTCAAGTGCCTTGAGTTGTGTTTTTCGTTGTCGGAGAGCAGCCTCATTTATACTTTTATTATTGATTGCATCCATACGACTAACCCTTCCAATGGCACAGTCAGGCGAAATCGGTTGCGTTAATTCAACCAAATTGATAATATCAGCCTTTAATTTTATAATTTTTTCTTCAATTTGATGACTGATTTCTTCTGTATTGATTGAATTCATGATATTATAGTGTTGATGTTTTGCTTTTTGTGTCAATAAGTATTTCTCTTGAAATGTCTAAATTAATAAAGAAAAATATCCTTATTGAGGCTTAATTTAGACTCAAACTAAAATGTTTTAAGACATTAAAAAAAATCCCATATAATGAAGTGTGATTAACACTTACTCTTTACATTTGAGAACTGAATTAATGTTGATATAACTGGATTAAAACCATTGTTGTTCAGTTTTTTAATGTAAATTTGGGTTTTAAAAATTTATTTATTTTATCATAGAAAGTGATGAACAAGATAGTTGAAAAAGAATATTTTTCAGAGAAAATCGTAAAAATCGTTGTTGAAGCGCCTTTAATTGCAAAATCCAGGAAGCCTGGAAATTTTGTTATTCTGCGTGTTGGAGAAAAAGGAGAACGTATTCCTTTGACCATTGCAGGTGCAGATATTAAGAAAGGAACAATTACCCTTGTCGTTCAGAAAATGGGTGTTTCTTCTACCAAAGTGTGTGATCTTGAAGTTGGGGAGTATATTACTGACTTGGTTGGGCCTTTAGGAAAGCCTACCGAGATTCACAACTTAGGTACTATTCTTTGTTGTGGTGGTGGTGTAGGTGTTGCACCTTTATTGCCAATTGTTGAGGCATATAAAAAAGCCGGAAACAGAGTGGTCACCATTTTAGCAGCTCGTAGTAAAGATCTAATCATTCTTGAAGATGAAATGCGTAAGCATTCTGACGAGTTGATTATCATGACTGACGATGGTTCCTATGGTAAAAAAGGTTTGGTAACCGAAGGTATGGAAGAGGTTATTAAAAGAGAGAAAATTGATGAGTGTGTGACTATCGGTCCTGCTATCATGATGAAATTCTGTTCTTTATTAACTAAGAAATATGAAATTCCTACTGTTGCCAGTTTAAATAGTATCATGGTTGATGGTACAGGTATGTGTGGCGCTTGTCGTGTTACTGTTGGTGGAAAAACCAAATTTACTTGTGTTGATGGTCCTGAGTTCGATGCACATCAAATTGATTTCGAAGAGATGATGTCTAGACTTGGTGGTTATAAGAATGAGGAAGTTGACAAATTTGAGCAATTTCACAAATAAAGGTTTTAGAGTAAAAACAGCAACACAAAAACTACAGGACAATGGAAAGGTCTGAAGAATATATAAAGAACGAAAGAAAACAAGACTGGAGAGTAGCTCTTCAGAAAAAGATAAAAGCTAAAGATCGTATGTCGATTGAGAGAGCGCTTATGGCTGAAACTGAGCCGGAAGTGCGTATCCAATCGCAACGTATCGAAGTGAATACAGGTTTAACTCAGGAGCAAGCTGTTACTGAGGCTAGCCGATGCATGGACTGTGTCAACCCAACTTGTATGGAAGGTTGTCCGGTAAGCATTAATATTCCTAAGTTTATTAAGAATATTGAGCGTGGTGAAATTCTAGAAGCTGCCTCTGTATTGAAAGAAACGTCTGCTTTACCAGCTGTATGTGGTCGTGTATGTCCACAGGAATTACAGTGTGAGCAAAAGTGTTTCTATGTTGAGAAATTAAATCAACCTGCTGTTGCAATTGGATACCTTGAGCGTTTTGCTGCTGACTTCGAAAGAGAGTCTGGGCATGTTTCAACGCCTGAAATGCTTGCTTCAAACGGTATTAAAGTAGCCGTAATTGGTTCAGGTCCTTCAGGATTATCATTTGCTGGAGATATGGCTAAATTGGGTTATGACGTAACTGTATTCGAGGCTCTTCACGAAATTGGTGGTGTATTGAAATATGGTATCCCTGAATTCCGTTTGCCAAATGCAGTGGTTGATGTTGAGATTGAGAGTTTGCGCCGTATGGGTGTGAAATTCATCACTAACTATATCGTAGGTCAAACTGCTAGTCTTGATGATTTGAAGGCTGATGGATACAAGGCTTTCTATGTAGGATCCGGTGCTGGTTTACCACGTTTTATGAATATTCCTGGTGAGAATGCTAATGGTATTTTATCATCAAACGAATACCTGACTCGTGTAAACTTGATGGGTGCTGATAGCGAAGAGTCTGATACACCTGTATTGAGAGGTAAGAATGTTGTTGTTGTTGGTGGTGGTAACACTGCTATGGACTCTGTTCGTACTGCGAAACGTTTAGGTGCTGAGCGTGCTATGATCGTTTACCGTCGTTCGGAAGAAGAGATGCCAGCTCGTGTTGAAGAGGTTCACCATGCAAAACAAGAAGGTATTGAGTTCTTGACTCTAACCAATCCTATCGAGTACATCGCCGATGAAAATGGTCGTGTATCTCAGATGAAGGTTCAGAAAATGGAATTAGGTGAGCCTGATGCTTCAGGACGTAGAAGACCTGTTCCAGTTGACGGATCAGAATACATTTTAGATTGTGAAGTTGTGGTTGTGGCTGTTGGTGTATCACCAAACCCATTGATTCCTAACTCGGTTGAAGGTCTTGATGTTTCTAAGTGGGGAACCATTGAGGTTGTAAAAGATAAGATGCAATCGTCTATTCCGGAAATGTTTGCCGGTGGTGATATCGTTCGTGGTGGTGCAACTGTAATCCTTGCAATGGGTGACGGTAGAAAAGCTGCTAAGAATATGGATATTTACCTGACTGAGAAATACCAGTCTAATTAATTGGAATAAAAAGTGTAAGTTTAATACCCGCACTTATAATAATATTGATTTTAAAAATTCTTAAGATGAAAGAGTTCAAATCATTAAACGATATTCTTGATTTTGCCATTAATGAAGAAGCAATGGCTGCTGAATTTTATACGGCCCTTGCTGCAAAAATGAAGCATAAGGAAATCAGAGAAACATTTGAGCAATACGCAATTGAAGAGTTGGGGCATCGTGCCAAGCTTGAAGCCATTAAAAATGGCAAAGGGCAGTCATTTTCTGATGTGAAGGTTGCTGATATGAAAATTGCAGACTACCTGGTTGAGGTTGATGAAGATAAAAACAACATCACTTATCAGGAGGCATTAACCATTGCCATGAAAAAGGAGAAAGCTGCTTTCAGATTGTATAGCGATTTAGCTGCTGCAACAACTGATGAAGTTGAAAAGAAATTATTCTTAAACTTAGCTCAGGAAGAAGCCAAGCACAAATTAAGATTCGAAGTTGAATACGACGAAAATATCCTAACAGAAAATTAAAATTCTGTTACCAAAATTAAAGCCCCGATCAAATCGGGGCTTTTTTTTTAATTAGTCGTCTGATCTTTTAGAATCAGTATAGAAGGGTTGTCCTCTCTTTTTTAATGAACCAGGGTATTGTGTTAGGTTTCCAGTTCATTGCTGATGCTATCCGACAAACGCATAGACAGTTGAATGTAACGCTGTTTAAACGTATCGTCATTCAGGTAGACGGCAATTTTTTCCTGCCAGTCTTTGGCCTGATGCGATAGCTCCATAATACGGTGTTTGTTGGCCATATTGTTTTTGTCAGATTTTTCCTTCTCAACCACGTCGATATACTGGTTCACCCAGTTCTCGTAATTATTTAAGAATTCTGATCGTTCCTGATCCTGACCTGTATGCATGCGAGCCACTGACGCCATGCTTTCTGTATCGAGCAAAGCAGAAGCGCCAACCGTTAATCCTAGTTTTTGTATAAATTTTCGTCTGTTGTCCTTCTTCATAAAGATTATAAATAAGATTTGAAGATCCGAATATACTTAAAAGAAAACAATTTTAAAAACGGGAGAAGTGATTCATTTCTTAAAATGGGACAGGAATTGATATTTATTGAAAGGAATTCATCTGGAAATAAAACTTTTAGATATTTTTATAGATCTGAAAACAAACTTTAATTAACTAAGATCATGTCAAAGCACATTCCAACACGTACTGAAGCTTTCGAGCTGGTGAAGCAATATATTAAGACAGATAGTTTGGTTAAACATGCGCTGGCGGTTGAGGCTGTGATGCGCTATTATGCCAAATTACATGGAGAGGATGAGGAGAAGTGGGGGGTGATTGGCCTGGTGCACGATATGGATTGGGAAGTAGCCCCTGACAGGCATACCATAAAAACCAGGGAGATCCTTGTGGAGGCCAACTGGCCGGAAGACTATATTCGAGCCGTTGAATCGCATGCCTTCGGATCTTGCACCGAGGTGGAGCCCATTTCACTGTTAGAAAAAACCCTCTATGCCATTGATGAATTGACTGGATTAATCACCGCCACAGCCCTGGTACGTCCATCGAAATCGATAATGGATGTAAAGGTGAAATCGGTTAAGAGAACCTGGAAAACGAAGAATTTTGCCGCGGGTTGTCATCGTGAAACAATAGCCAAAGGGGCAGAGATGTTAGGCCTGGAACGTGGCGAACTGATTGAGGGAACCCTGACAGCCATGCAAGGCATTGCGGAGGAACTGGGACTTGCAGGCGTGATTGTAGATTAGTAATTAACAATGAATGATTAATAATGTGCAATCCCTGTTCTGAATATTTTGATTTAGACGCTGATTAAATATGATTTTGTATGAATACAAGTAAAGAATCACCACACATAAATCATATGTGATCTAACTCTCAATTCTACTTTTTAATCATTACTAATTATTAATCACTCATCACTCATCACTCATTGCGGGTAAAGAATCATCACTGCTAAATCATAAGTAATCATATTTGATCCGCGTCTCAATTTTTACATCACTCCTGTTTTCTATCATATTTCATCTCCAAAGAAAAACCTATCTTTATCGGGATAATCAAAAACAACCTGCTCTTAGGAGCGACTAATCTAAATACAATGAAAAAACTATTCCTGTTTGTGTGCACAGCACTTTTTTTCGCAGCTTGTCAGCCAAGCGAAATCAAGACTGAAACGAAAAGCACTCAAGAATCGAACATCAACAAAACGACCATTCAGACGACTGTTGATGCTATAAAGCTAAAATACCCCAATGCTGATGAGAGCCTACTGACAAGAGGTGTAAAACACGCTGCCAACCTTTGGGTCGAAAGCGATGGCTCAGAAGAAGCTTTTACAGCTTTTTGTAAGGAAAACTACGTTGCAAGTCAGGATGAACGCGAGTTGGTATTCAATAAAATATCGCGTAATATCGAGATCATTACAGGGCATTTTAATAAGATCACTCTCGATTTATTAGAGCCTGTTCATTTGAACACCTTTGAGCAGCATGCTATTGATAATCATTTTGGTGCTTATAGCGTTGGTGCGCATTGGCAAGATGATTTTTACAAAAATAAAATTGCATTCATTATTGCATTAAACTTTCCTCCTTTTAGTCTTGAAGAGAAAGAAGCTTTGGCAGGAAAATGGAATCGTCAGGAATGGGCTTATGCTCGTTTAGGTGACTATTTTACTGCAAGAGTTCCAGCGGAGCTATTGCAAAATGCGGGTAAAGCAGCTGCAGGATCGGATGTTTATATTGCTGATTACAACATTTTTGTTGGTCATTTAACTGATGAAGCTGGTAAGCGTTTCTTCCCAGAGGATAAGGTGCTTCTTTCGCACTGGAACTTACGCGATGAGATTAAGGCTAACTATGCTAATTCTAAAGATGGACTTGAGAAGCAAAAGATTATTTATCAGGTTATGCAGCGTATTATTTCTCAGGAAATACCAGAAATGGTCATTAATAGTGGTGATTTTGAGTGGGATCCATATGCAAATGTGGTTTACCAGAATGGTAAAACTATTGAGTCTACTCCTGAGCCAAATGAGAGATACCAGCAAATTTTAAATAATTTCCATGCCAATAAGGCGATTGATCCATATTATCCTGATCAGAATACTTTTATTAAAAGACAGTATGCAGGTGCAAAGGAGATTTCGCATGAAAACACTGAGAAGATCTTTACTGATTTCTTAAGATCGGAAGAAACTCAAAAAGTTGGAAAACTTATTAAAAAGAGATTGGGACGTGATTTAGAACCATTTGATATTTGGTACGATGGTTTTAAAGCTCGTAGTGGTATGGATGAGTCGAAGCTTGACGCTCAGACTCGAAAACTGTACCCTAATGCCGCTGCTTTAGAAGCTGACCTTTCTAACCTATTGGAAAAATTAGGTTATGGAAAAGACAGAGCTAAATTCCTTGCCGACCATATTGCTGTTGATCCAGCAAGAGGTTCAGGACATGCTTGGGGTGGCGCGAAAAAAGGACAAAAAGCACATTTACGTACCCGTATTGGTGCTAAAGGAATGGATTATAAAGGCTACAATATTGCGATTCACGAGTTTGGACACAATGTTGAGCAAACAATTTCTTTATACGATGTTGATAATTTCATAATGAATGGTGTGCCAAATACTGCTTTTACAGAGGCTTTAGCTTTCATTTTCCAAAAGAGAGACATGTTACTTTTGGATAGAAATGTTGAATCGGCTCAAAAGGATGCTTTGAAGAAGCTAGACTTATTCTGGAGTGCATACGAAATTATGGGGGTTTCTGTGCTGGATATCCGCGTTTGGAAGTGGTTGTATGCAAACCCTGAGGCAAATGCTGCTCAGCTTCGTGATGCGACTATGCGAATTGCCAAAGAAATTTGGAATGAGTTCTATGCGCCTGTATATGGTATGAAAGATCAGACTATTTTGGCTGTTTACTCACATATGCTAAATAGTCCCTTATACTTATCGAACTATGCTTTTGGTAATGTTATTGAGTTTCAACTTGAACAGCAACTTAAAGGCAAAAGCTTCCCTAACGAGGTTGACAGAATCTTTAAGCAGGGACGTTTAACACCTAACCAATGGATGGTAGAGGCTACAGGCAGTAAGCTGTCTACTCAACCAATGATTGAGGCTGCAAGTGAATCGGTAAAGAAATTAGAAAAGTAGATATCTTCTATATTAATATTTGAAAAGGGCATTCCGAAAGGTTTGTCCTTTTTTTTTATGTGTCAAATTTTGGTTCATTTTCAGGAGATTGAGATTCGATGTAAGAATGAATATGAACTACAGTAAACGTTGATTTCAAACCTCTGTTTTTTCATATATTTGGCGATTGAAATTTCATTATTATGTCGTGGAAAAGGAATTGCGACCAGAAAACCCACCAAAACCATTTGCTGTAAAATTTAAACGTATTCTTCTAATGCGGATAGTTACCAACTAACTCAACTACTCAATTATGAACAAAAAGAATCATTTTTCTATTCTGTTATTTTTATTATTTACCATTGCAATTCTTGGATGTGATAAGGAAGAGAGTAAATCTTCTGAAATGGCAATTTTAGCTTTCTCTTTCAATCAACTTAATCCTAATGTACATGCAGAGATAAGTGGAAATTCTATTCACTTAGTGGTTCCTTATGGTACTGATGTACACCAAATGGCTGCTTCTATTGATATATCTGACAAAGCGTCGATATCCCCAAGTGTAAGTTTGAAACAGGATTTTTCTAATCCAGTAACCTATACAGTAACTGCAGAGGATGGTCAAACTCAAACCTATACTGTTGAAGTAGAAGTTATAAAAAATACAGAGCGAGATATTTTGAGTTTTGATTTTAATGAACTAGACCCACCTGTAGTAGCCGTAATAGATGGAGAGACAATTTATGCAGAAGTTGTTTATGGTACAGATGTTACAGAATTAGTGCCTACTGTTGAAATCTCTTCAGATGCTACAATTTTGCCTGAAATAGGTATTGTTACTGATTTTTCAGAAGCTGTAAACTATACTGTAACAGCGCATGATGGACAAGTAAAGACTTATGAAGTTACTGTGAAAATGCTTGATAATACCGAGTGCAAGATTTCATCCTTTGGTATTGAAGAGCAGTATCGTGAAACGATTATTGACGAAGAGAGTAAGACGATTTTGATTTATGCTGAAAAGGGTGTGGATATAAGCAGTCTGGTTCCATCACTAGAAATGTCGGAAGAAGCTTCAATTGTTCCTGCACTTCATGAAGCTCAGGATTTCTCAAACCCAGTTGAATATACGGTAACCGCACAAAATCAGGATTATCAAACGACCTATACAGTAAGTATTGTTTTACCTATCGATATTGTTGATTCTAACTTGGAACAAGCTGTAAGAGATGCGATGAGATACTCAGGAGAATCAGAAGGGTATATTTATCTTAGAGAGGTAGAAGAGATAATTAAGCTTGAGGCGATCGATAAAAATATCACTGACCTTAGTGGTATTGAAAACTTGAAAAGCTTAAAGCATTTAGACCTTACAACCAATAAAATTAGTTCAATTATCCAATTGTCAGAATTGAGTAATTTGGAAGTGTTGTGGTTGGGTACTAATGAAATTGAGGATATTTCAGTACTCGAGACTATGACTACAATTGTTAATCTTGGACTAACGTGGAATAAAATTGCTGATATTTCTGTGCTAACTAATCTTGTTGAATTGGAATATCTTTGGGTAAGTAATAACCCAATTGAAGTGTTTCCTTCATTTGAGAGTCTTCAGAAGCTTGAATTTTTTTCTATGAGTTACGTTTATACGGATCAGGTTTATAATAATGGTTATGAGTTTTTAAGAGGGTTAACTAATTTAAAGCAGTTATTTTTGGCTGGAACAGGTGCTACGGTATTAGATGGTTTGGAATCACTTACTGGTTTGACACACTTAATTTTGAGAAATACAAATTGTAACGATCTTTCTTTATTGGAAAATCATACCCAGCTGGTTGAATTATTTATAAGTGGTGTATTTTTGTCCCAAGATGATATTGATGCACTCCAGCTAAAATTGCCGGATACGACGATTTATTTTGATTAAGTTGATTGATTTAATATTATTTTGAGAAGGGCATTCCGTTTTGGATGCCCTTTTATTTTGTCATACAAATGCCAGTTTTTGTCAGCTCTGACTTTTAAAATGAGACGGGGTGGTTTTTAAAATTATTTTCCAGCTCAATGTTTTTGTTGTCTCCCGCAGAACTCGCTGATAATCGAAGAACTATGATATGACTAAATCATCTTGGGTAGCAAAATGTATCGAAAAAAGAAAGTTCTAAAACCACCTCCCCCTCTCCAGTTCGGGTACTCCTCCTTGAAAGTAAGGAGGAGAAACTTATTAATGGTGGGCTGATGTTTTGTTGTCTCCCGCAGATACATGTTATGACTGCCGTCAAGCTCTGACTATAGGCGTGATGTTAATGTCAGGATGGATTTGTACTATCAAAATACTTTTACAATAGTTTGACTCCCCTTTAATTTCCATAAATTGGTTCGTCTGGACTTGAGATAGCTTTTCAATATTCTAAAATGCGAATCAAACACTTGATAATGTTCTGGATTCAAGGGGTGTTGCTTAGGAGCACATTATACTATATAAAAAAAATCAAGCCATAATAAATGTTGTACATTTGCAACAAATAATAAAGAATGGAAACAGAACCTGAATCAGAGAAGATCAGCTATAATGGGAAAGACTACTATTGTTCTTTGGCCTTTGTATTACAATTGGTAGGTGACAAATATAAGAGTCTGATTATTTTTCACCTCAAAGACGGGGCTATGAGATCAGGGGAGTTGCAAAAAAGCATTACTGACATCTCGAATAGAATGTTTACCTATTCGATAAGGGGACTGGAAAAGGATGGCTTAGTTAAACGAACCGTCTATCCGGTAAGTCCTCCTAAAGTGGAGTATGCCTTGACCGATAGTGGGAAATCGCTGATCCCCATCATCCTTGAAATGGATAAATGGGGTCAGGATTTTGCAAGAGAGCATCACTTATATGCGCCTTCGGAATAGTGTAACTCGTAGGAGTGAGAATAGATTTCGAAGACTGTCCCAAAAGGATCTTCCACATAACACATACGATAGGGTTTATCACCCGGGTAATACTCGCGTATGGGCATACGCTGTTTTCCTCCTGCAGCAACAATCTTCTTAACTAAACCTTCGACATCAGGATCTTGAACAGAAAAATGAAACAGCCCTGTACGGAAAGGTTCAAACTTAGGTTTCAAATCCTGACTTTCTTTAAATTCAAACAGCTCAATTCCAATTCGATCACCCGTAGATAAGTGGGCAATTCTGAAAATGCCCCAGTCTTCCCCAAAAACGTCGATACACATTTTACCGATAGCCGTTTCATTCTCTTCTTTTACCTCAGTAGGTGGCATGATGATATAAAATCCCATCACTTCGGTATAGAATTTAACTGCTTTATCCAGATCTGGTACTGTAATTCCAATATGGGAAAATGTTTTGGGGTAAACCTGCTCTTTTACTTCTGTTGATTGATTCATCTGACTTGTTTTATTTTGACCTGCACTCATACCTGTAAACAAGAGTAGTGTGAGTCCCGTGATAACTATTTTTCTAATCATTCTTACTTCTGGGAAGTTTATTTGTAATGAGAATTAAAGTTTTATTTCATTGCAAAAGTATGTGGGATATGTCGAATAATCAATAAGTTACATGTGTTGCATATAGTTACATCAATGTGTATCATGCTCGCAATGAGTTTACTCTAAGAGAATTAAAAAGTGTTAATTCCGGTTATTAATATCCAACTGAACAGAACCTGTTGCTTCACATCTGGAAATCGAGTCCCGGTGAATAGGGCCAGGCTGAGGTGTTTTTCTTGTTTCCCGCAGAACTCGCTGATAATCGCAGAAGCATGATATTTCTGCCGTCATGCCCTGACTATGTGAGTGCTGTAAATGTCAGGGTATGACTATGTTTAAAATCCTCAAAGTTTGCTGATCCCGATTCTCGGGAACTAAAAAGTGAGACCCTCAGATATGCAAGCCCTTTTTTCTTACTTTTGGAAACCGAAGAGGAAAACAGGTTTACAAAACAGCTCGTTACACATGGAGAATCAGTTTAAAAATAATGCCATTCGCGGTCCCATTAATTCATGGCTACTTAAGGTCATGTCAGCCTATATGGACAAGAAGTTTGGGGAGACTAAAGCCATGTTGTTTCAGGATCATCCGCAGACGGTTGTTGAGATTGGATCAGGTACAGGAGAGAACATGCGCTACCTTAAAAAGGGGACTCATCTGATTGCAGTTGAACCCAATATCCATATGCATGAGAACCTCAGGAAAACGGCTGACAAGTATGGCATCTACCTTGAGATAAAATCTCTTGTGGGGGAGGCTATCGATTTAGCCGATAATTCCTGTGAGTTTGTTGTCAGCACACTTGTGCTTTGTACGGTGAACGATTTGCAGGAATGCCTGCTACAGATAAAAAGAATCTTGAAACCTTCGGGCAAATTCGTTTTTATTGAGCATGTCGGGGCAAGGGAAGGTAGCTTTCTCTCAGGCATTCAAAACCTGCTTCACAAACCCTGGCACTACTGTTTCGAAGGCTGTCATACCAATCGGGATATTCAGCCTGTAATCGAATCTGCGGGCTTTTCTGATCTGCGTATCGAAACCTATAATTTGTATTCACCCATAGTTCCCATCATTCCCCAGATTAGGGGCATCGCCATTAAATAGTTCGAAGTTTAGCTTTAGACTTGTTTTTCCCTCTCCTCGAGGAGAGGGCCAGAATGAGGTGTTTTTGTCTTTGTTTCCCGCAGATCACAGCAGAAACATGGTATTACTGCCGTCATGCCCTGACTTTATAAATTTCCCCTCCTTGCTTTTAAGGAGGAGAAAGGGTGGTATGTTTTGCTTGACGGCGTGGTTTTAAAATCAGCAGCACCCAGATGTGTCGAAGAAAAGAGAATAGTCTGAAACCACCTCCCCTGCAGATACTCCTCCTAAAAGCAAGCCTATGCTGTATTTGATTAGGTGCAGTAACGAACTTTCTTCAAAAATTGGATACAATGCTCTTGCCTCCTACAAATAAACTAAAGCCTATTGTAAGAAGAGAGGAGCTTGAGGGGATGAGTGATGGATTAAAACTTCAGGTTTGATAATTGTCAAAATTTCCAGTTGACATTTGATGATGATAGTTAAATTTTGATGTAACTTAATAATTTAATTGTGATTTTAGTTATAAAGCGATTTGTGACAAATAGATACTCATGAAAGAGAACTTGTTATCGAATGATAAATTTCTTGAGGTTATCAATCAGATTATAGATGATAATATTGATAACGAACAATTTTCGGTGGAAAATCTGGCTAGTGAAGCGGGAATTAGTCGATCGATGTTGCATAGAAAACTTATTAAGCTTATTGGTAAATCTGCCAGTGAGTTGATAACTGAAAAAAGGTTGTTAGAAGCTAAAAGACTTTTAGAATATGATTTAGTAACAGTCTCAGAAATTGCGTATAAGGTAGGGTTTAGTAGTCCCAGTTATTTCAATAAAGTATTTAAAAAGCACTTTTCTATATCCCCGGGTGAGCTCAGGAAAAGGACTGCAGAGTCAAAACATTTTCCGAACAAATTCCAAATATCAAACATCATAGGTAAAAAGTTAACTAGCAAAAAAGTGTTCCTGACGTCCGCAATTATTTTGCTTGTCGTTGCACTTAGCTGGTTCTCTTATTTCGTTTTTGTACACGCTAGTTTTTTCCAAAATAATTTAAGTCAAAAGGATAAGCAATTGTCGATAGTTGTGCTGCCCTTTAAAAATCTCAGCGATAATATAAATAATCAATACTTTGCTGATGGTATAAGGGAAGATATTTTGAATGATTTATACTGGATAACTTCGATGCGAGTCGTTTCACGTACTTCGGCAGATCGTTTTCAGGAAAATAGTCATTCGGCTCGTGAGATTGCCCGCGAGTTGGATGTCAAATATGTGCTTGAAGGCAGTGTGCGCATGTATGACGAGAAAATCCGAATAAGCGTTCAGCTCATCGATGCTTATCGTGATGATCATTTATGGTCCACTTATTTCGATAGGGGACCGGATGATATCATTGGTGTTCAGGCTCAGATTGCCTTACAGGTTGCTTCCAAAGTGAAAGCTGTTCTTTCTGATAATGAGATCAGACAGATTGAGAAAATACCTACTCATAATGCCAAAGCTTACGATTATTATTTACAAGGTCGTTTCTTACTTCATAAAGCCAATAGTGAACAACGTTTTGACTTTGACAGACTGGATGTTGCTAACTGTATTCAGTATTATGAAAAGGCTATTTCTGAAGATGAAAACTTTGCTAAAGCCTATGCTGGCCTTGCCAATGCTTGGTTTAATCTCTCAGCCTGGGGCTGGCTGCCTATGAATGAGGGATTTCCCAAAGCAAGAGAATTATGTCTAAAGGCATTGGAAATTGATCAGGAATGTGCGGAAGCACATGCGGTACTTGGGGCTTTCTATGTTTGGGGGCAACGGAGATTTAAGCAGGGGGGAAGGGAGTTAGAGACTTCTATCCGCTTAAACCCATATTTCGCAACTGCACACCAATGGTATGCTCAGTATTTAATGATAACGGGGCCAATTAAGGATGCTCGTTATCACATGAACCGGGCCGTGGAATTGGAGCCCTATTTTTGGGTTGTTCAAACCTTAAATGCCTGGATATACTATTTTGAAGAAAAATATGAGCAGGGAATCGAAGCTTGTCTTTTGGCGCAAGATCTAAAGCCTGGCTTTAATGATAACGAATGGTTATTTTTTCTCAACTATGCAAAATTGGGTGAAGGGGAAAATACTGTGCAGATGCTACAGACCATTATCAAACCCTTTCCTGGAGCAGAAATACATGAAGGTGAAATTAGGGAGGCATATAATAAATCAGGCATCCCCGGTCTTTTTTCATGGATGATTGATGTAAATAAAAACAAACCGGTACCGGTTCAGGGACTAAATGGGCATCCTTTTTATATTGCCTGGTGGAATGCCATTCTGGGAAACCGGGAAGAAGCTGTTTCCTGGCTTCAAAAGAATATGGAACACCAATGGCGACTCTATGTTTATTTCAACCTGATTGCCACCCATCCTGATTTTGATATCCTTCGTGATGATCCTCGCTTTCTGAAGATTGTTGATGAAATAGGACTTACGCCATACCACAACCAAAAATCTAGATAAGACAATGATTCAGTTTGATAAAATATCTACAGTATTATCGCAAGCCAACTTTCTCCAGGAGTTTTTTTGAAGGGACAATAAATAAAGAAAGATTGAAGAACAGGCCTCCTGACGCATAAGAATCGATCGTATTGTTTTCACTGGTGAGTTTACTTCCCGATAGACTAAAGGGGTGATTTTTGTTGGTGACATCAAAATTGATATTGGTTCTGTATCCGCCCTCCAGCGACAACCACAACCAATCCGTAATGCCTTTCTCTAGTTCCATTGAAAAATTCACATCGGATCGCCTCAGTTCCAGAGTCTTAAAATCACCAAGTAAAGGGTCATCGAAATGAATACTGTAGCTGCCACCCTGCAATCGGGCTTTGGCATTTATATAACAAAGCTCAGAAGCCTGATACCTAAGTTTTATCCTGGCAGGGAATAGGGCTTCGATACCCCATTTTTCGGCGAATTTATGATTATACAATACAAGCGGGAATATTAAAGGATCCCCAAAGGTATAGGAATAAGCCACACCAAGTCCCCAGGATTTGTTTTCATTGACTTTCCATCCAACTATGGGAGAAATTTCCATTTTCAGGAAGGTGTATTTGCTTACATTTCCAATATGCTCTTTCCAGTAGTCACCTTTTAATTTGGCATTAAACCGCAACATGAAAAACATATTTCGGCGCAATTGAGCAATCATATAAAGACTGCCACCGATACTTTTAAGGTTTTTGTCATTTAAACTTTTGTAAAGCGGGTAGGGGGTATATTCATTATCATCAAAGTGGAATTCTTCATCGCTGTATTCAAATCCTCCGGTAATTTTCACTTTGGATTTTAAGAAAATCGGAAACTTCAGCTTTGTTTTAAAAATCCTGTTGTGGCTGATCTTAGCTTTACTATCACCATAAAAATCGGAAGTTGAAGTCAGGTCAAAACTTGAATTTGAATGGTAGGATACTTCAAGCCCTCGAACCAGTCCGAATCCTTTAATGCCGGGATTCCAGTCATACTGCCTTGAATCCATACTGTTTTGAGCCAGTATGCCATTAACAGAGAGAAATAAAAAGAGGGGAATGAGAGCCTTTTTAAGCATAAAATCAAGATTCAACACAATTAAAAAACATTTTAATTTAAGATTTTATAGGGATATCCGCAATGCTTAGCCTAAGATTAATTGCATTAATAAAATGTGAATTCATTGACATCCTGAGTAATACGCTTTAATTTTACTTTGATATCGATAGTAGGATAAATATTATTCAAATTACAGGAGGTTATTATGAATCAAGACATGTTAGATTTGCGAGCCCGAAGCGAAGCTGTTGTGGCCGCCGAGGCTGCACAAGACATCAAGGGGGCAGTCGCCTTTTTTGCGGATGAAGCGGTTATTCAGTCCGCTGGCATTCCACAGGTTCAGGGTAAAGAAGCACTATCCAATCTATATAGACAGTTCTTCGAGGGTGGACAAGTCAAAGATTTCTCGGGAACGACCACTATACTTGAAGTGTCCCAAAGTGGTGATCTTGCTTATGAATACGGCATTAACCGTATGGTTTTTGCTGATCCCAAAGGCGATCTGTTAGATATGGGTAAGTATTTAGCGGTATGGAAGCAGATCAATAATGAATGGTTAATCGTGGCCCTGAGTTTCACTAGTGACTCGCCATCTCCAACTCTCCTGGAAAAGTAGGCAAAAGCTTCTCTGAAGAAATGCAGGCTTTTTTAGCTTAAGTCATCATGCTATATCTGATGTGGCTATAAGATCTAATGTGGTGATATGGAATTAGCTTTTTTTCCTTAATACCAAAGTAATATTCCGGTTATTTAGAGTTTATCGAGGGTGTTTTAAATTAATAAAAAAGGAAGTTATGAAACCATTTATCTCAGATTCTTCGTTTGGTTCAATTACTGTTGAGCATCAGTCTTACGATCATGATCTTTTAATCCGCTCTGACGGACAGATTGAAAAAAGGAAAAAGAAACTTTCGAAAGCGGTGTACGGAACCTCACATACGCTTTCAATTCAGGAAGCAGAATTTATTTATGAGGAGGGTGTGGCAAAAATAATTATTGGTTGCGGGCAATATGGGCAACTGCATTTATCAGCTGAAGCAAAAAAAATGTTTGGTGAAAAAAAAGTCTCGCTGGTTTTGGCATATACGCCCCAGGCCGTTCAAGCGTATAATAATTGTGACGAGCCCTGTATCGGGCTGTTTCATATTACCTGTTAATGTAAATATCTTCCTGATTTCAGGCAAAAGGAAAGGGAATAAATGGTCTCGTCTGTTTGGCCGCCACTTTCGATAAGAGATGTGGGTACAGGTTGATATGGTGAATTGCAGGGAGTCAAATTTTCAGAAATGTATTGTTGTTTCTGATCTTAACTCGTTTTAATTCATGCTGTTATTTCGTAACTTATATGTCATACCAAAAATTTACCGTTATGAAGAAATTATTAATAGTTATTATTTTAATGATTGCTGTGGCATCTTGTCAAAACAGAGCAACAATAGTAGAACTGGAAAAATTTAAGACAGAAGTAGCGCTTGAAAAACAGAATAAATTAGTCGTTCAACGTTATTGGGAGGGTAAATGGAATGAAAGACGCCTTGAAGTTTTGGATGAACTTCAAACTCAAGATGTGGTTTATCATGGAACTTCCATGGAAATGAATGGAATTGAAGAGTATAAACAAGTATATAACAGTTATTTATCAGCAATGCATGATTCTCGTATAGAGATTAAAGAGTTAATTGCTGAAGGTGATTTAGTTATGAGTCATACCCAAATATATGGCATTCATAAAGGAGAGCTTGATGGATTACCACCTACTGGAAATAAGATCAGCGTAAGTGTGTTTACTATTTTTCGATTGGTAGATGGAAAAATTGCTGAGGAATGGGAAATTTTAGATGAACTCGGTATGATGACACAACTTGGTATGGTTCTTCAAATGAAAGAAATGAAGAAATAACATGATTCGTTCGACATTATTGATGGGAGGCAAGCGCCGCCTTATCTTTATGTAATTTTTTTCAATGGTTTTTAATTTCAACATATATCACAGGGGAATAATACATCTCCAAAAATTTACCGTCATGAAAAAAATATTTATTGTCGTTGTATTAATTCTCACTGCAATAGCATGTCAAAAAGGCGTTATTTCATCAGAATTAGAAAAATTCAGAAGTGATTTGGAAGTAGAATCAAACAATAAGATAATAATAACCCAGGTGTTTGAAGCTATAGACAAGGTAGATACCCTTAAAGTAAAAGAATTGCTTACAACAGATTTTAACCTAACTGCACCTGGAATAACTGAACCTTTCGGTGTTGTTGAGTTAGTTCAAGCTATAAAAGCACATTATACCTCCTTCCCTGACTGGAAACACGATGTTGAACATATGTTAGCCAAGAACAATAAAGTAATAGCTAGAGTCATGCAAAGTGGAACACATGAAGTCGAATATGAAGGAATTCCAGCAACAAATAATCAGGTTTTAAAGGCAGCAGTATATGAAATTACAATTGTTGATGGAAAAATTAAAAAACTGTGGGTAATTGAAGACAATTTAGGTTTCTATATGCAATTAGGAATGGAACTTCAGATAAAGGAAACAAAGAACTAAATTTTTCAATTAATAAAGGAGATGGGAATCTCCTTTTTTTAATTTTTGGACATTTGTTTTTTATTGTCTCCCCTAGAACTCGCTGATGATCGCATAAACATGATATTTCTGCCATCATGCTCTTACTTTTAAGGAGGGGTGGATCATTTGGCGAGGAACGAGAAAAATGAGACGGGGTGGTTTTCAAAAATATTTCCAGTTCAAAGTTTTGTGGAAAAAAGAAAGGTCTAAAACCACCTCCCCCTCACAAGTTCGTGTACTCCTCCTTAAAAGTAAGGAGGAGAAATCATATGCAGGATATGGTGTTTTAATTTTCATTTTTCTGTAAATTGAGAGATGAAATGTTTATCATGAAGAAGATTCACAACCAAACCAATCTAATTGGGTACAGAAAGAAACTCCGAAGACGCTCTACGGCTGCTGAATCGACATTATGGAAGCATATAAAAGATCGACAGGTGGAAGATTTGAAATTTAGAAGACAACATTCAATTTCCAATTATATTGTTGATTTTTATTGTCCTGAAATCAGATTGATCATAGAATTGGATGGTGCTGCACACGATAATTATTTATCAGAAGAAAGAGACGAAAAACGTGATAGAATCTTACAAGAATTAAGTTGCACAATTCTGAGGTTTGAGAACAGGTATGTCTATGAGTTCTTAAGTGAGATTATAGAAGCAATTAGAACTCAAAAAGCACTTTTTTATAGCAATCAGCTCTAATACCACAGGTTTAAAATTTCCCCACTATACAGTATTTAATTTCCCCTCCTTACTTTTTTTAACCACCTCCCCCTCACAAGTTCGGGTACTCCTCCTTGAAAATAAGGAGGAGAAAGGGTGGATCATTTGGCGAGGAACGAGAAAAATGAGACGGGGTGGTTTTAAAAACAATTTCAATTCTAATATTTTGTGAAAAAAGAAAGTTCTAAAACCACCTCCCCCTGCGGGTACTCCTCCAGATCCCAAAACTGGGATGGGAGGAGAAAGTAGGGGTGGGGAGACAAAAAAAATCCCCGAACCATGACGATCCGGGGAGAACATAATATAAACAAACCGAACTAATTATTCTCTTCTTGTATTTCAGCCGCGGGAACTGTTTCCGTGGCTTTGTTGTTGTTTGTTTTGTAAGTAGATGGATAGACTAATTAGTCTCAGGCTCGGCAGTTGGTTCCTGTTCCTTTCTGCTTTTTCGCGATTTAGCTATCATGTTAATTTTCTCGGTATAGGGAGCTAGTTTTTTTGTGACAGGCGAAAATCTTTCAGGATCAACATCAGACATCATATTGATGAAGCGAACGACTTTTTTATTGAATAGTTCACGAACCAATTTCTTCTGAACAGTAGGGGAGTTCAACTTTTCTATTTCAGCTTTATGCGCCATCTTTTGGTCAAAATGACTTTTGAATTGTTCATTGACAGGAATGAGCTCCATTAAAAACGCCTTACTTTCAGGTAAAGCATCCAAATGGGCTTTCATCCTGTCTGTATTCAGTTCGTTAGCCAAAGAGTCAATACCTGCACTTTCACTCTGATAGCTTTTATGCTTTAAATCTAAGCCATGTGCCTTTATCACCCGGTATACCTCAGTGGCGCTTTCAGCGACAAGGCTATCTTTTCGCAGCATGCTTGCTTTGGTTACCTGAGTTAAACCCGTAAGTAAACGATCGCGTGTACTGTCGTCGTTTTCTAAAAGTTCGGCAAATTTTGAACTACGAACCGTCCCAATTGATAAGGACAGCTTTTTGTTTTCCTCAGCTACTTCTTGAATAGAGCTGTTAAAATAAGCCTGCTTTGTCCAATCATCTTTTATTAGGATAGCAAGACTGTCCGTGACACAATCGTTAATTTCACTTGGTGAACAATAAGAAAAGATTTCCTGTATCATGATTTCATGTGTTTTGGTTAAATATGACGATTAAAATCACCATTCAATTTAGAAAAAAATATTTATATAAACATCAGGTTTAGAATAAATTATAGTTAATAGTTGTGTTTTGTTTCTGGAGCTACTGTAAAGTAAGGCTTGTTGTGGTGTTTGTTGTTTGATTGTGTAATGCTCTGTATTATAGCTTCTGTTTTATGCTTGTGTGCAATTTGTGATGATTGTGTGTGATGGTTTTGTTGTGTATTATTTTCAGTAGAGTCTTGTGTTTTGAAGTGTTTTTGTGCGGTGTTCTAAGTGTTATATTATCCCTGTGATTCTGTTTTTGTCAGACAAGAACACAATTTATTGCATCAATGCATTTAATAGGAGATTTGATGAGCAATATAAATACAGACAAGCTTTTTTCTTGTAGAAAAGCAGTACTTTTTGTCGTTTGGGGCTTTTGTTTTGTAAGCAATGAGCAATTTGAAAAATGAGAAGCTTTTTTTTTAAAAAAAGGCTTGTTTTTATTTTACGACTTCATTTTTTAGGAGTAAAAGTCATCTCCCGGAAAAAAGACTAGCTTTTTAAGCTTAAAAATCAATAAATTAAAAAACGACTTCACTTATTTTCAAAAAAAACGAAGCCACGTTTTTACGACTTATTTTGCTGGTCTGAAAAGGATCACCCCTCTCTGTTCTTACCTTTATATACTTGAAATAATGAATCTCATTTGCCTAGTCTGCTTATTTGCTCCCTGTTTACATATAATGAGAACTTCACCTCTTTAATATGTGCAATAGCCTGTTAATGCTGGAAAGCCTGTTTTTATTTGTTGCCTGTTAATATCTTAATCATAATTAATTGGAGGTAGTGGATAGTTTTTGCTGGATAATGACTAATTTCAGATCTTCACAATACCTTTTGTTACCCACCCCTATGGGCGTGCTAACAACAAGTTTTCAAATGATACAAGAGAAATAACAACAATTGTGTTTTTATAAATTAGTTGTGCCCAATATAGAAAAACTTCAAGATGAAAATTGACATTCATGTACATACAAGAAAAGTAAAGTCTGGTGATGCACCAACTAGAAACATCGAAACAGAGAAGTTTGTAGAAATACTCAGAGATACTGATGTAAATATTTTAGCAATTACAAACCACAATCATTTTGATTCAAATCAATATGAGGAATTTAGAGATGGAGTTGCAAGTCATTGTCAAATATGGCCTGGAATTGAACTTGATGTTTTTGAAGAAGGAAAAAGGTCTCATCTTATAGTTATTTGTAATCCAAAAAATTATAAAGACTTTGAAAATGCAGTTAATGAAATACTAGAAGGCGAAAATACAGATACTTTTACGGTTTCATTAAAACAAATAGTGGAAAAATTTGACTCATTAGATTGTATTTATATTGCACACTATTTCGTTAAAAAGCCAAATTTAGGAGACAAAGAAATTGAAATTCTAATTGATTTAGTTTCAAATCCTAAACGTATTTTAAAAGAAGCTACTAATTCAATCTCAGCTGGAATTTATATAAGTCACGGACATAATTCTATTTATGGTTCAGATGTTCAAAATTGGGATGACTATGTAGAACAATCAAAAGGTTTACCTGAATTAAGGCTTCCTGTTCAGAGTTTTGAACAATTTTGCCTACTACTTGAAAAAGATGAAGCAACTATAAACACGATTTTAGACAAAAAATCTAAAGAAAGCATTGAATTAACCCCATTTGTAAGTGAACCTTTTGAAAAAGTAGTCTTAGATATTTATTCCGATATAAATATCCTTTTTGGAAGCAAAGGGACAGGGAAAACCGATATCTTAGAGTCTCTTTCAAAACATTACAACAGTAAAGGGCATAAAACTTCAGTATATAAATCTAATGATAATCATTTAAATGCAGTCTTTGACATTAAAGGTAACTCATTCAACTGCAATGCATCTGATTTTGGCTTAGATGAGTGTATAAATGAGATAAAATTTCTTAAAGAAGTTACTGAAGAAAAAGTAACAACATTAAATAAATATGACTTACACTTTTCATTTCAGGAGACTAATAAAATATCACAGAAGCTAAAAATAAAAAATATTACTCAAGAAGATGAAGCTCAATCTGAAAGAATTCTTAAAGAAATATCTGAAATTCTTGACAACTTCAAATCCTTTAAAGAGTATTTAGAAGAAAATTCTGAAATTTCTAAATATGTTGATGTTGAATTAATTAAAGAGCTGGGAGAAATATTAGAGAAAATACTTATACAGCTAAAAAATGGGGCTGAACAAAATTTTATAGAGAACAAAAGTATAAAACTGCTAAATGGTATCATTTCTTGCGTTAATAATGAAATCGCAAAAAAAACCAATCAGCCACCAAAACCGACAAAAACAGGTTTCTTAGAATATTCAAGAAACCGTATAAAGATAGAAAGAGCTTCTAAAAAGATTATCAAGATAATAAACCAACCTATAAATGCGATTGAGGAATATGCAGGAAGTCTTGGTGAGAAAGGGGAATTAATATGTAAAACTAATTTGGTTTTTCATAATGGCGTTTTTTCAAATGGAGACTACTCACCTGTTAAAAATGTTTATAAAACTCCTCAAAAAGATTTTGCCAATGCCATTGTCTCTATTTCAAAACATATTTACTCAAATGAGTTGTTTACTAAAATTTCGGAATTAAATGAAATAGAAAATATTGGAACTATTAATTCACTTAGTGATTTACTTTTAAAATATAAACACTTTACCCTTAATAGAACTATATATAGTCCATCTAATGGAGAGTCTTCGATGATTCTCTTACATAAAGAGTTAGTAGAAGAAAAGGATATTTATTTAATTGACGAACCTGAAAAGAGTTTAGGTAACGACTACATTAATGATGTGATTGTCCCATTAATAAAGGAAAAATCTCTGCTTGGTAAAAAAGTGATAATTGCAACTCATGATGCGAACATTGCAGTAAGAACATTACCATATAATTCAATTTATAGACTGCATGAACAAGGGCAACATTTCACTCTGACAGGTAACCCATTTTCAAATTCGTTGAAATGTATTTATGGTTCAAGGCCAAGTCTTAATTGGAAAGAAATTAGTATGAAAACTTTAGAAGGTGGTAAAGAAGCCTTCGGAGAAAGAGGAAAAATCTATGGAAATTAAAAAAGCAACCATCAAAAGAGAAGAGAGTAATACCTATTTGGTTCTTGAAGTTGGAGAAAGTCCAATTCAAATTACTTTAACAGACGATAATCCTAACAATGTAAAATCGGCTTTCAATGTAATTCTTAAAGAATTGAAAAAAGGTCAATTTGAATTTGAGTTAGAAGATGAAAATCCAGATTTGTATAATAATATTTGCATTGAATATTTAAATCAGTTAAACGCGGAAATGAAAACAATTCGCTCTGAATTAGAAGAATATGAACTTTTAGAAAGTGAATAAAATACTGGGCACAACAATGTATGAAAATAATAGCCAAATAGCTGTAAAATCAAGGGTTATAGCCCGCTTTAACTTTTGTGTAATTTGAAAGGAAAGTGCAACGCAATTGGCTACTATTCTTATACTAAACGTTCCACTTTATCATAGAGAGCAAAGGGCAAAAAATTGAATGAGATGAATAGAATGATTAAAAAAGGATTTTTAATACTCACATTTAGCTTGATTGGATTATCACAACTATTGGCACAGACTGATAACAAAATCGTGATTGATAAAGATATCCAGTTGATTCATCTTCAAGACTCAATTTATATTCATGTGACTTGGCATCAACTTGATAATTTTGGACGATTCCCTTCAAACGGACTGATTGTTATTAAAAATGGACAAGGGCTGATCATTGATACGCCCATGGATAATGATAAGACCGAGAAATTAGCGACCTATTTAAAGGATTCTTTATCTGTTGATCTTACAAAATTGATTATTGGGCATTTTCATGATGACTGTTTGGGAGGATTGAGTTATTTGCAAAGTATCGGGGTTGAGTCAATTGCAAACTCACGGACAATTAATAAATGTAAGGAAATAGGATTGCCAATTCCATCCATATCTTTCACAGACAGCTTGAGTTTTGATTTCAACGGAGAACAAATTGATTGCCGATTTTTCGGAGCAGGCCATTCATTCGATAATATAACAGTGTGGATGCCAGGTGAAAAGATTCTTTTTTGCGGCTGTTTGATAAAATCAATCCATTCGAAAGGATTGGGTAATTTATCAGATGCGGTAGTCTCTGATTGGGATATGACGATTAAAAACTTAATGGGTGAATATTCAGATATTAAGTTTGTGATTCCCGGACACGGAAATTTTGGTGGCGCAGAATTATTGCCCCATACAATTGAATTGGTTGAAAAACAAAAAAATAAATAAACCACGAACGCACAACCGTGTGTAAAAAGAAATAAAACAAGAGAGGTGCAGCCCCAGGGCTGCACCTCTTTTTTATGCTCGCTGGTCTTTGTTGATAAGCTTGTTGTTTACAGGGAGTAAAAGAGAGATTGTAATCATAAAAATTAGTATCAGGAAGTTTTGTTTGTGTGTTTAGTTTTCATAAGTTTAATGGTGGTTTATTTTATTAAAGTTTATAAAGCAATTAGTCTTAATGATTTAATTAAAAGGATATCGACTTATGAGAGTATTAAAATGGACTGTTTTTATTGTTTTCATGTTTGGGATAATCAGCTTGTCTCAGGCACAGACACCCGATGATAATTTAATAAGTAAGGATGAGGTTTTGCAGCTTATGCAAACCTACCAGGATGGCTACATCAAAAGGGACACGGCACTGATTGATGATTTTATGGAACTGTTTACCGATGATATGGTCTGTATGGGTGTTGCCTCACACGAATTCTTTAAGGGCAAGAAAAGCCTTAGAAAGCTAACCCTATGGGATTGGAAAAAATGGTTTGACCTGAGAATACCACTGGATAAAATTGATATCAGAATCGAGGATAATACGGCCTGGTTTGCAGTCATCGGGACCAGTGGGCCATGGCGCGACACAAAGACCTATGAGATTAGACTGGTGGGTTCGCTGGTGAAAACTGATGGTAAATTACAGTTTAAGCAAATTTGTTATTCCTATCCGGCTCCCTTGAAAGTGGTCGAATAAGCTTTTGCCAGATTAGTGAAACGAAAAATTAAAAGCCCTCACCAGATTGTTCTGATGAGGGCTTGTTTATAGATATTTAAGAGAGTTTAGTCGAGACCGAAGTGTAGTACTGCTTTGGAGGAAAATCAAATTTCAATACTTGCCATATGAAGCTTGTATCAACTTTTAAAATCTTTAAAAACGAGTGTTGTTTGTATTGAAGAATTTTGATTCTAAATATGACATTATATCTTAAGCATTACTTAATGAATATTAAAGCATTTAAAAATCAAAACAAATCGGTATTATATATCCTAACCAATTGGTATTAAATTTGTACATTCCGTCAAAAATAGCTTAGAATAGATATGCTTTCAATTAAATTAGATATCACAAAAAATGTAATTCTCCATACGGTTGCCTGGATTCTTCTGTTTTTATTACCCCCATTTCTTTTTAGTAGCTTTGAACGCATCAGTACCATTGCTCCAGGATATTATTATTTCTCCTGCCTGTTGCTCATACCCATTTACTATGTCAGTCGTATCTATCTCTTGCAGAAAAAGAGCATTGTTTATATCATTGTCGTCATTGTATGCTTTTTAGTGTACTTGTATTTACCACAGCTGATTTTTAAGATGTTGCCGCATAACGATTTCCTTGTAAACCTTATTGATGGTAGTGGTACTCATCGGCTTAACAGAATGAGACAGGGATTGTCGATATTGTTTTTTGTGGTATTGGCAATAAACATTCTTGAAATTGCTTCTCAGCTTCGTAAGTCCAGTCAAAAGATAAGTCTTGAAAAAAACAAGGCAGAATTATCACTGTTAAAGTCACAAATAGATCCTCACTTTCTTTTCAATAGTCTTAATTCGATCTATTATGAAGCTATTGAGAAAACAGATCTGGCACCCAAAGCAATCATGTCGCTTTCTAACCTGATGCGATATGTTCTGACTGATGCAAAATCGGAATATGTTAGTTTGGATCAGGAAATTAGTTATATACAAGGCTATATTGAACTGCAGAAACTACGACTGCCCCTTAAAACCCATTTGAATTTCGATCTCTTTTATGACAATGGGGAGGTGAAAATTGCTCCCTTATTATTAATCCCATTTATCGAAAATGCTTTTAAATATGGCGTAAGCTCTGGTTCTGCTTCTGAAATAAATATAAAATTAAGAGTGAAAAAGAATCATCTGAGTTTTCAGGTTGAGAATGGCATTTTTATGAATAAGGAAGCCGATGGCACAAAGAGTGGATTAAACAATGTTAAGAAAAGACTTGCCTTGATTTATCCCGGAAAGCATGTTCTAAGAATAAATCATGAAATAAAAACATATCAGGTTGATTTGTCTATAACTTTGTAAGCATGATTTATAATCCATACATAACCTGTATTGCAATTGATGACGAACCAAGAGCTCTAAGATTGATTGAATCGTATTGTGATCGCATACCTTCATTAACTTTACTTGAAAGCTTTAATAACCCCATTGAGGCTTATTCTTATCTGAAAAATAATCTCCCGGATATCATCTTTATTGATATAAATATGCCTGAATTCTCGGGTATACAACTGATTAAGAATCTTGAGAAGAAGCCCTTAGTCATATTCACAACGGCTTACAGTAAATATGCTGTTGAAAGTTACAGTTTGGAAGCCATTGATTACCTTCTTAAGCCCTATGATTTTGAACGGTTCAACCAGGCAGTTCAAAAGGCTAAAAAGCAGTTGAGCTTGATGGGCAGCAGAACCATACCCGAGGCTGCGGAAGGGGATTCGATAACCGTGAAGATTGATTACAAAAGCCTTAAGATTAAATTGCAAGAAATCACCTATCTTGAGGCGATGGACAATTATGTGAAGATATATACCGCAAACAAGTGCCATATCGTTCTGCGAAGTTTAAAATCAATGCTTGAAGAATTGCCCGGGGATCAATTCATTCAAGTGCATAAATCCTTTGTGGTATCCTTAAGTAAGATTGATTATTTCATGAACAACAGGATTACCATTGGTTATTCTGAAATCCCTGTCGGACGTGTCTATTTAACCAAGTTTAGAGATCTTTTGCAGGGCTAAACGCTAGCTTCGGGTTCAGTTTTGATCCCTACTGGCGATTCTCCCGACAGCTTGAGTCGATTCTTGTTGCTTTAAATTACCTTATAATAGGGGCTTTCTCATCTAATCACCCCTTCCTTTCCGCCTTTCTTCGTCGTTCACCAATTGATATATGTCGTTCGCCAATGTTTGTGGACTATCGGCTCGTTTATTGAGTCCAACAGTCATATAAATTTTAAACAGAACGATTATGACTAAGCCCTTCAAACTGCTTACAGTGCTGATACTACTGTCATGCAGCTTAAGTATCCAAGCTCAAAAAGCAAGGAGACACATCAAAAAACCGATCAAGGCAGCTGCGGTATCTGCCAAAAGCCAATACTATCAATCATTGCCCAAATGGGGTGCAAAGGCTACGCATAAACCCTCCAATGCAAGCCTTATTAGGTATAGGGGCGCCTCCTATTATTTTATTAATGGAATTTATTACACGTATACGGCTGGGAAATACAATATGACGAAAGCTCCCGTGGGGATGAGAGTCAAGCTTATCCCTGCCATGCATACGCTTATTATGCACAATGGGCATGCTTACTACTATTATTACGGTACGTATTACACCTATATACCCTATGCGAACAGTTATGAAGTCATTGCCCCTCCACATGGTGCCATGGTTGATGCCTTGCCAAACGGCTACAATAAAATCGTCATTGAAGGCATAACCTATTGGTCTGATGGGAAAACCTATTATAAGGCTGCGGGTATTGAGAATGGTGAAGTTATTTATGAAGTTGTTGGTGAACGCTTTTAGTGGATGACACAATGAGTTAAGATTTTAAATATTGTATCTCCATTAAATTAAAAGATGAAAATATATACCACACAAATCACATCCGAACTGCGACCATTAATAAACAGTGCAACGGACGTTTTGTCGATTGATGAAGAGAGGATCATAAACTCAATCAACAATCAGGAGGTCAAAAAAAATACGCTTGTATCAAAGGTTTTAAAACGCTATTTCCTGTCACTTCATTGTGATGGTAAAGTATCACCGGCAGATTGGAGCTTTAAGACAAGCGCTTGTCAAAAGCCTAAGCTTGATCATACCTCCCATGATAAACCGAATTTGTTTTTTAATGTTTCGCATTGCGAAGATGTTTTTGCAATGGCGATTTCCTCTAAAGATGAAGTTGGGCTGGATATTGAATCCTACCGCTTTAAAATTGATGACAATCTTGCACAGACCGTATTTACAGATAGCCAAATAGTAAAGTGGCAGGGAACCAGCACTTTGTCAAAACAGATGCATTATTTGCGTCTGTGGACCATAAAGGAAGCCTATGCCAAATACCTGGGCTTGGGAATTGGTCTCGATTTTATAGGAATCGATGTTATTGGTCGATCTGAATCATACTATGCAGCTTTCTGTAATAAGGTTGTTCAGCCCAATCTTATTTACAATGAAACAATCTATTTCTCAGGCAAAAGCTATGCCTTGTCGGTAACTCATAAGGGGATAAACCCAAATCAAAACCCACACATCATTGAGTTCGACAGTCGCAGCTTAATGAAGCTCCTGTCCAAATAATTACTAAAAAACAAAACATGCTTTTACATCAAATATTCGAAGATCAAGCCCGTTTAACTCCAAATGCCCTGGCAGTAAAGAGTGGGAGTTGTGAATTTACATATCAAAATATCGAAGATAATGCGAATAAAGTAGCTCACTATCTCATTGCCAATGGGGTTAAGCCAAAGGATTTGGTTGCGATCTATTTTAAACGCTCAGAATTGCCCATTGTCGCAATGTTGGGAATTCTAAAGGCTGGTGCAGCTTATGTGCCAATAGACAGGAGCTTTCCCGTCGATAGAATAAGGCACATTATTAAGGATGCTGAAATTAAAAACATATTAACGGAAACGAGTATGTTTTCAGAACTCGACGTCGAAGCTTGTTTGCTTGACATTAAATCTTCTGAGCTAAACGATATGTCTCCGGGAAGAGGTTTCGAAAACCAGGTTCAGATTAAAAATGATGATTTATCTTATATCATTTATACATCCGGATCAACCGGTCGCCCTAAAGGTGTCATGGCACAACACTACAATGTTGTCCATTTCGTCAATTCCTTTAAGCAAGTCTGCAAGCTCGATTCCAAGGATCGTATTTACAATGGCTTTGCATACAGTTTTGATGGCTCGGTTGAGGAGATTTGGATGGCTTTCTCATGTGGGGCATCGCTTATTGTTGCAAACGATGAGGTGACCAAATTGGCAAGCGAGGCCATTAAATTAATAAACAGTGAAAAAGTCACTTTTCTCTCAACTGTGCCTACTTTCCTCAGTATGATGGATGAGGAGCTTCATTCGGTGAAATTAATAATCCTGAGTGGCGAAGTTTGCCCCCCTGAATTGGTTAATAAATGGGCAAAAAATGGGGCGCGAATGTTAAATGTTTATGGTCCAACGGAAACCACCGTCAATACTACATTTTGGGAATGTAAAGCAGGAGCGAAGGTGACTATAGGAAAGCCTATACCGGATTATGACATCTACATTTTGGATGAAAACAAAAAGCCCGTATTAAATGGTGATAAGGGGGAACTTTACATTGGTGGAAAAGGGCTGGCAAAAGGGTATTTAAATCAGGAAGAATTAACAAGGAATACCTTTGTTGATGGAATTGTTAAAAATGAAAAGCTTTACAAAACAGGTGATTTGGTCAGTCTGGATGAGAACAGGGAAATCCTTTTTCACGGGCGTATCGACTCACAAGTCAAGGTGAGGGGATACCGCATAGAGCTATCGGAAATAGAATCTGTTTTGCGCGAATTTCCCAATGTCTCAAGCTCGGTGGTTAGTGTTACTGAGAAAAACATGATCAAGGAACTGGTAGCCTATATTGTTTTAAAAGACAGTTCAAAACCTGTTGTTTTCGATGAGATATTAAGCATGATGGAACAGCATCTTCCTGCCTATATGATTCCAACTTATCTGGAAGTTGTCGATCGTCTTCCGCTTTTAACCAGTGGTAAGGTGGACAAGAAAAAGTTGCCTGTGGCCATGACGCCACTGATTAAAATGAATAGGGAGATAATCCCTCCTTCAAATTGGACTGAAAAGATATTGGTTGAAGTATGGAAAGAGGTCTTTGGAATGGATACGATTTCGATTACAGATAATTTCTTTAACGATTTGGGAGGGCATTCACTGCTTGCTGCAAAAGTAGCCTCAGTACTCCGATTCAAACACAATATCGAAATAGCGATTCGTGACTTATATGTTTTTCCGACCATAGAAAAACTATCCGAAACGGCCTACTCGAAGTTGAATACCTGCGAAACAGCTGATGAAGAAGAGTCTGTGGACCTGCCTCCCAAAAGTAAAATTGCGACATTGATTAAAGCCATGCAGGCACTCTCAATGTACCTTATTTATGGGCTGGGTGTTTTACCAATGGCTGCATTAATCCTTTATTATCTGCAATACTCCGAAAATGACCTTACCCTCAACAAATTAATCTTTGGCAGTGCAGGAATCATGATGCTGATGTATCCCCTTGTTCTATTATTGGGAGTTGCCCTTAAATGGCTGATCATCGGTCGAATAAAACCGGGTGTTTATCCTGTTAATGGATTCTATTATTACCGATGGTGGCTTACCGATCGAATACAGGTATTTACTGGGGCGCAGTTGCTTGCAGGAAGTCCATTGATGTCGCTTTATTATCGTTTAATGGGTGCGAAAATAGGTCGTCATTGTACCCTGGACACACACTTGTGCTCAAGTTGGGACAACCTCAGCATTGGAAACAAGACATCCATCGGAAACGAAACCCAGTTACTGGGAACCTCTATCGAAAATGGCTATTTAAAAATCGGAAAAATTGAGATAGGCGACAACTGTTTTGTTGGCATACACTCCTATATTGGTTTGAATACCAAGATGGCAAATAATTCAAGGATTGGAGACATTTCAGCCCTTCAGGATAATGAACAACTTTTGGCAGATGAATCACGACAAGGTTCTCCTTCGGTAAAAACACAAGTTAATGTACCAAAGGGTAAATCATACAAGTCGAAACCCATCTTTTGGGGAACAATGCACCTGTTTGCAATTTTTGCACTCTTCGCATTTCTTATGATGGCAGGTATCCCTTCAATTCTGTTAATCAACTTTGGTCTGGATTCCCCAAACCTGTTAGTCAACTTGGCAAGCATTCTGATTTCAGGTCCCCTGGCAGTTCTCTCATTTTGTATTGCAGCAGTCATTGTTAAGAAGATTGTCTTTAATAAAATTACCCCGGGAACTTATAAAACGGAAAGTTTGTTCTTTTTGCGCAAGTGGTTTATCGATAGTGTTATCAGACTAAGTGTGATGTTGGTGAAACCTGTTTACACCACCATTTTTTTTCCTCATTGGCTAAGAATGTTGGGGGCTAAAGTAGGAAAGAATGCAGAAATATCAACCGTATCACAATTCTCTCCCGAACTCATGATTATAGGCGATGAGAGTTTCTTTGCCGATGGATCAATTATAGGCGGTAGACATTTTTACAATGGCTATATGGAAGTCTCCATTACTGAAATTGGCAATCGTAGTTTTGTGGGTAACAGTGCCATTCTTCCTGTGGGAACAAGTATTGGTGACAACTGTTTGATAGGGGTATTGTCCGTTCCTCCGGTAAAAAGCGGAAAAATAGAAGACGGTACAGATTGGTTAGGATCCCCATCCTTCAATCTTCCCAGAAGGCAAATTGTTAAAGGCTTTGACGACAAAGTTATTTTTAAACCGACTTTAAAACTGTACCTGCAAAGGTATTTGATTGATTTTCTACGAATCTTTATCCCGTCAACAATTGAAATATTGGGTGTTTTATCCACATTTTCTTCGGCTTATTTTCTTTATGAGACACAAGGAGTTTATAGCATGCTTGGCTTATTACCTCTAATTGCAATCCTGGTGGCAATGCTAAGCTCACTTATCGTCGTTTTTGTTAAATGGCTGCTAATGGGACGAATAAAAGCGACAGTAAAACCACTGTGGTCAACATTTGTTTGGTTTAACGAAGCTGTAAACGGAGCCTACGAAAGTATAGCAGCGCAAATGCTTGCTCCTTTTATCGGAACACCATTCCTTGCTCCCTTTTTACGCTTGCTGGGTTGTAAAATAGGCAGAAATGTGCATATGGGAACAAGCCTGTTTTCTGAGTTCGATTTGGTTGAAATAGAGGATAATGTTAGTCTTAATGCAGGTGTTGTCATTCAAAATCATTTGTTCGAAGACAGAATAATGAAAGCCTCATCGCTGCGTATAAAAGAAGATTGTAATATTGGAAATATGTCTATCGTTTTATATGATTCCATCATTGACAGGAACACATCAATAGCACCATTGTCATTGGTGATGAAGGGAGAAAAACTGCCTTCAAATTCGAAATGGACGGGGATACCTTGTCAGGTCGTTTAACCCTAAGGATATTAAATCCTTTAATGTGATGAAAGGTGCGGCTGCTGAGGCTGTGTATCACTCTAAGGGTAAAAATGGGGTGGTGATTATTACAACGAAGTAATTACTAAAACAGATAATAAGCCCTCACCAGATTGTTCTGATGAGGGCTTTATTTTGCTTGAATATTTGCTGCGAATGGCTGCTGTAACATTCAGACCAAAGCTGTCGCAAAGCCTTTTATTCAGGAATTAGTGGCCAGGACTTTTATAAACTCTATGTTAATTGCCAGCCCATTTGAAAATATTGCAGGATGCAAACGTTATAAAAGGAATCCCTTTAAAATAGGGCGGTTTGGAGCGGGTGAGATTAAAAGGAATTGAGTATCTTTAATTTCGAATTGCAGGTATCAGTATCAATTAAAAGGGAAATAGCGAATGATAAATGAAATTGTAAGAGTACATGATAAGTTTTCTGTAGAGATTAAAATGGGTTATGAGCCTCGTAAAGATCGAAAGGTGAATGAATTTTCGGTTAAGACCTGGTTGTTTATTCCCAGCAAACTGGATATCAATTCGTCCACCTATAAGAAAGAGGACTTTTACAATGATTTTAATTCCAATATCCGACTGATTACACCACCTTATGCCTTAAGGGAAATTGCCCTTGGCGAGCATTCTGTTTTCTCTTACCTGGAGGAAGCCTTTCAGAAGGTGGCCAATCATCCCAGTCCGAAGAACGAGGCGAATTACGAGTATCATATTCGTATGTTTCACTCAATACTCAAGTCGGCCCTTCGCAGGGAAATTCAGCACATCCTCAGGAAAGATATGGCTGATGACCGTTCTTATCTGATCAAAGAATATCTTGTCAATGTGAGGAAGATTTCGCAGCACTATCGCGATTTGCGTCGCATTGTGAATGTGCCTACCATCCGGAAGGAGATGTTCGATTACTTTTTGTTTGGCGATGAGTTTATGAGCAATCAGTTTGAGCAGCACAGCTATTATCTGCACAGGGGCTTGCGAAAGATGCATCCTGCCGACTTTGAGCGCAGTAAAGAGGCGATTCTGAGCCTGATTAGGGATGAGGTTGCCTATAAGCGGAGCAAGGGCTATTTGGTTATTGAGGAGGAGTCTCCCGATCGTAACCGCTGGCTGGTTCATCGCAAAAGTGTGTTTAATAAATACTTCGAAGGTCAGCTCCTGCTCACTTCCCGTAAGAAAAAAGAGGGCGTGTTTATGATGCAGCTTCTGTACAGTCTGGCAGCGGGTTTGGCTATGATTTTTGGTGCAACGCTTACCTTTATCTTTCAGAAAAGCCTGGGCACGTTCACCATTCCCTTATTTGTCGCCTTGGTGATTATTTACATGCTAAAGGATAGGATTAAGGATTTGAGCCGTCACTATTTAGTAGGCAAGATCAACAAACGCTTTTTCGATCACAAGACGGTGATTCGTGTGAAAGGCGATGAGAAAATTGGCTGGTGCAAGGAGAGTTTCGATTTCGTGTCTGAAGATTCTGTACCCCTGCGTGTGATGAAGCATCGTAACCGTTCCCGGATTATCGATATCGAGAGTCGTGGGGTGGGCGAGAAGATTATCTTTTACCGCAAGCTGCTTCGACTGGATCAAAAGGCCCTGGATAATTCATACGGCAATTACAATATTACCGGTGTGGTTGACATCATCCGTTTTAATGTCTCAAACTTTATCCAGAAAATGGATAATCCTGAAATACCGCTTTATTACTTGAAGGATGATGAGTTCGAGAAGCTATCGGGCGAAAAGGTCTACTTTGTGAATATGGTTCTCCGCTTTAAGCTTGACAATGAAACCAGCTACCGTCGCTACCGCATCATCTTTAATCGAAGAGGTATTAAGAAGGTTGAGAAGGTGTAGTGTTACTCTTTAAATTCCCGCTGATCTCGTAGATGACCGCAGATAAAAGATTCAGGAAAGATGAATTCTATCATTGGTCATGCTATGACTATAAGCAAGCTGTAAAGTCATGGTATGACTAAATATCAGCAGATGCACAACCATGTACCCCTGTATTGTTTCTCGTTAAATTCCCGCTGATCTTGAAGATGATCGCAGAAAAACGGTTTATGATTGATAATGAAACCAGCTATCGCCGCTACCACATCATTTTCAACCGCCGCAGCATTATGAAAGTGGAGAAAGTGTAAGCTGGTTCTCTGTTTTCATTCATTATTATCCCTAATATTTACTGAAAATAATGTAAGGGATAGATTCTCATTGAAGTGTTGTGTTGTACTGATGTAAGGGGATTGTGTTTTTTTGATTTGCAAAAGCATTTGTATTCACTTCAGTCCGACATCAGTAACGCAGCTTGGGACCCGCACGATGAAGAATCTGTTAAAAACGGCAAGCTGTTTGACCGAAGGGAGTTTTTGCCGTTTAGGATTTGAATCGAATGTGGGTAAGCGAGTGCTGCAGTCGGCGGACTCTTTGCCTACTTTCTCGACTGTAGGAGAAAGTAGGATCCGCCTTAGGCGGATTGAGTGAAAATAAAACAAGATTAAGGGGCAACCCTTAAATTGCACCTTAATCTTTTGTGCCAGGTCAAAAGACTGGTCTAGTTGTAATGATATCAGATTTAATGGCCTGTGAAATTGACTTTCAAAGCCATTATCATTTATATGCTTATGGTATTTTCGATGAAAAAGTTCTTATTCCTTTTTCTGAGTTTGTTCAGTCTGTTGAATAAGTAGGGGTAATGGTCTGGTGTCACCAGGTAGGCATCGGCTCCCAATCGGTAGGCTGCGTCCCAATAAACTTGCGTGTTCAGTTTGGTGATCACAAGCACGGGAATATGCTTGGTTAGGGTATTCCTTTTTAATGCTTTCAGAATCTCAAAGCCATTTCTTTTCTGCAGGGGCAGTGTGAGTATAATCACTTCTGGTTCTTTTGCCGCAATCCTGGCAATTCTAGGGTCACTCAATGCCGACTGGATTGAATACTGACCTATTCTCAATATGCTTTTCAGGATAATATTCGATTTTTTATCATCTTCAATGATCAATACTTTTGACTTTTCTCTTTTCCACATAGTCTTTGGGGTTTTGTTTAATTAGATGTTTCTCATATACTTCTTGTTTAGTGAGTCGGTGGATGGCTTAATGCATCCTTTCTATCGGATAAGCTTTAACTTACAAAAAATGAAAAAAGCGGGAACAGACGTTAAGGACTTGATTTTAACATCCCTTCTTGCTTTAAACAAGACTTGACTTTTAAATTCGGGGTGGACATTCGTTTTCATAAAATGGGTTTTTCAGATTAGAGGTTATGGGCTATTCTAGTGATTCAAGATAGATGAAATCAGTTTTTAATTCCAGTTTTTTCTTATTCATTCCTTGTTCATTTTATTCATTCTACTTATTGTTAATTATTCTCTTGTTTCTATTGTATTGGAACACGTTAAGATGAATCGGGAGTTCGCTTATATCCATTTTATTTCTATTTTTATCAGGTGTTTTTTGGAAATGATTAGTCCTCACATAAACTATCTGAATGAGAAGCGAAGAGATTAATACCTTTATAAGTTACCTCAAAGAGGAGATACAACGCAAGTTTGGTCGTGAGATAACCTATGCCAAAGATTGCCAAATTCTTTCTGAGCAGATTCGGCTAGCCACCAAACGGCAACTAAGTGAATCGACTCTGAAACGCTTTTTCGGGGTTGTGGAATCTCCCTTTAGTCCTTCAAATTTTACTCTCGATACCCTGGCTGTTTATTTGGGTTTTGCCAACTGGCAAGACTTTATGAATAGTTTTGAAACTGAAAAGCATACATTCTCTCAATATGATTCCTGGAAACAGTTGAAGAACCGGGTGGATGTGATTACCGAGATAAGTAGTAGAGCCATTAAAATTAAAGAAGATGCCCTTTTTGCAGGTATTCCGCTGAGGGAATTTGCTGATTCTCATTTTCAATCGTTTCTCGATGCGCCTCAGATAGCTACTGCATTTATAGCTCCCGGAGGCTATGGGAAAACGAGCTTAATCACCCAGCTTACGGAGAAATACTTCACGGGTGAAGATGCAAAATACCCCGATGATATCATTTGTTTGATTGATGGCAGTATTCTATACAACTTAGTCACGCAAAATGTAAAGATTAATCACTTGTATCAGCTCTTTGAATATGATCCCCGAAATAGTTTCAGTAATTATTTCAGGGAAAATCCCGAAAAAGTTAAGGGGCGCTTTGTGATGATCATTGATGGCTTCAACGAATTGGGTTTGCCTCCTGAAAAGTTGAATCAATTCATTGGTAACCTAATGACAATCATTGCTGGTTATGAAAATGTTGATTGGTTTAAGATGGTGATCACCTGTCGTCCGGATATTTGGAAGGCATTTTCCTCATTGATGAAGAAAAACCCCTTTCAGCAATCCAAATGGTACAATGTCAGTTTAGATCCATCTCTTTCCAACGAGATTAATGTTCCTCTGTTGGATGAGAGTGAAATTAGAGCTTGTTCCAATGATATGCAGGATGTACTCAGATTATATATCCAGGGGATGTCGTCTTCGATGACTGAAATAACTAACACCCCCATGTTTATTCATCTGCTCCAAACAGGAAAAATAAGTCATGAGCCTCTTTCAGAATTTGAATTGTTGAAGCAGTACATCTGTGAAGTCTTTCTTTCAGGTTCCTATCGGGTTGAACGGACTGATTTATTGAAATCGATTATTCAGTATAGTGATAAAGGCAAGAAGGGAATATATATATCAAAAGACAAGTTATTCCCTCTGGGGATTCCTACGATTGCCTACAATGAGATGCTTTCTTTTGGCATTCTCAATGAATTCATCCTCGCAAAGAATTTTGTTGATTTAACGACCTATGTGGAAATCTCGCACAGGATTGTTTTTGAGTTTTTAGTGGCCAATAAGTGGATTGAAGAGAAGGGCTTGAACAGGGAATGTATAGAGACTATTTGTAGTTTTTATCAACTGAATCCGGAACTTCGGGATTCAGTTCTGAAATTCATGATTCAATATGCTTTTCAAGTGGGGGAGAGCGATTTCCTTGAGCAAATGCTAATGAGAGCAGATGGGGAGCGTGATACAGCTTTCCCGAGATTGAATGCCCTTTTTGACTTGGAAAAAAAGAATTACAAGAATAGCAGAGCCGAAATGCTTCCCGTATAGGTGGAAACAGAACATAGAAAGGAAGTGGAGACGGTTTAAGTTGATTGCTTATTCCGGTGCTTAAAAAAGATGGGATTGAAAAAAGAGATGTGATTTTAATAAACATCTCTTTTTTCAATTATCGATTGTTAAAGCCTTCCATTAACAATTTAGGTCACTCTTGAATTATTTGAAATTTTGCATATTTTATTTTGGTTACAGTATTTTTACTTGTCCTCACTATGATCGATTAGCCAATCATATAAATGTACCCACATGAGATCTTTTGCATCGTAGCCCATCCAGATATCGGCATGTCCAAAATTGAATTGGATCTCTCTTCCCGGATCTATCACATGAAAATGGGTGATATCTGAACTTTGAGTAAGGCTACCCGTGTAGTCAGGATTCGGACCTTCTCCTCCTTCTGCACTGATGTAGAAAATGGGAAGCTTAATGTCTTCAAGATGATCGTCATAACTAACGTCCTTTGAAGGGCAGGCACTCGCTGACAACTCATAAAACATCAGACGTGGCATATGGGGAGCCAGATTTACAGCAAGACGAACAAAGCGGACAGGATCAGTATAATACAACTCGAATGGGGTCCCTCCAAAAAAATGCCAACCTGCTGAGTGATCTGAGCCGATAGCATTCATCACCTGAATATTGGTAAGTCCGTCAAAATCGGGTACAGGTGATGGATCGTCAGGAGCATTAAGTGCCAGAGATCCTAAATTGATCAACCCGACACCCCAGGGATTATGATATTCGCCTGAGTTGATGAGCTCCATTTGTTTTTCGGCAGACATACATTGGTTGTTGATTTTTGTTTCATCCTCAAATTTAATTTGATTTTCCACCGGAATGATTCCCTTTACATCTCTGAAAATGGGATACATTTGGGTTTCACGAGCTGCCGCTCCATAAGCAATGTGAACGCCATAGCTAAATCCAAGCAAGTTCATTTTACAGAAGTCCTGCCCTGTAAATCCGCGAATTAATCGGGCAAGAGCCATGGCTTTTAAGCAGTGATGAATGTCCCGTTCAAGTCCCCAGTCTTTCATAAATGTAAAGTCGCTGGTTTCCATTGGGACCTTAGTCCAGGCCATATCAATCCCCCAGACATCGATATCATTTGTTGCTAAATAGTAAGGTGCTGAAGTTTCTGCATTGATTACGTCTGCTCCAGCTGTAAGGAATATGTCGTCGAAATCCTGAATGGCACCATGCACCATAAAGATATCTCCGAGGGTGTGTACCGGATGGTAGGGGTGATCTTCACGAACGACTCTGTGTATTCGAATCACATCAAACTCGCCTTCCCCCAGGGGAATATCAAAGGTGTAGTGTGCGATTTGGCCACCCAAGTCATTTCTGGCTATTGCAACACGAGAATGAGCACTTTTAAACTGGGTTGATTGCATGGATAAGATGGAGGTGACTGTTTCACTTCCTTCTGAATTTTGCAGGATCACTTGTTGCTCCTCAGAACTATTTAAGCCGACTAATGTAATGTCCGGTTTATTGATCGTTAAGGATTCCTTGTAGATTCCAGGCTCAATGTAAATCACATCGCCCGGGCTTGCTGCATTCACGGCTTCCTGAATTGAACCGTCATTGGGGACAAAAAGAAGGTCTGATTCAAAATCGATTTGATTCAGTACATCGTTTAATTGAGCCTCTTTTTCATCGGAAAAAGAAATGGGATCAGACTGTATTGGCTCTTCCAGAAATGAGTCATTACACCCAATGGCAGATAATAATATCAGGCCCAAAAGGATCTTTATCCCAAAAATACGGTGTACGACTTTTAGTGTTTTCATAATTTTGTGGGTTAAGATTAATTTTCATCAGTTATTTTAAAATATTGAAGGCTTTTACTAACCGATAATTATTCGATACAAAGTAAGAGGATCTGATCGCAGGAAGCTTAATAGTTTGGTTGCAAGCTTTTGTAAAAAATGATTATAAATGTCTCTTTATTGTATTCTGGTTGCATTATTAGAGAAAGGGAATTTTTCCCTTAAAAAAGCTAGTCGGATGAGGATGAAATTTTATAATAATTGCTTTGTGACTCTAATTTTCATAAATTGGATAGGCCGGAGATAAGGGGAGTTTTTACTGCCGGAAGCTTAAAGTTATAATAAGATCAGACGTATGTACGTCGTCTTAAACTCCATCACTCTCAAATGTGTCACGAATAAGGACCAGAAGGAACATATATGGGAAACCCTAAACAGAACACCTTACAATTGATTTTTTTGATCTCGATTCTGTGTTTAGCTCAGATCTGCTGGTCACAAACGGTAACAGACAGCCTAAAAACTGAACTGGAACAAGCCAGTGGAACCCATCGGGTTGAGCTCCTCAATCAACTGTCCCACGAATTGAAACATGTGAATCCCAAACAGGCGCTTGCTTATGCTAAAGAGGCCATTAGTCTGGCAAAAGCGATATCATTCAGAAAAGGTGAGGCAAGTGCTTATTTAAAATCAGGAAATGCACTTCGTAAATTAGGCAATTTTAATCATGCCCTGGACGCTTATCAGAAAGCTTTGAAAATAAGTGAAGAGGATAAAAACAGAGGTGGTATTGCCAGGTCGCATAATGGTTTGGGGATTGCATATTGCCTGTTGGCTTACTACGATAAATCCATCGAATCCTTTTTCAGTGCCCTTAAAACCTACGAAGAGGACGGTGATAAATCAGGGGTTGCACATGCTTTAAACAATATTGGGATAAACTATTATTATTTGGATAAGCATAATAAGGCTCTGGAATACTATTTAAAGGCATTGGTTTTACGAAAAGAGATTGGGAGCAAAGCGGATATTGCGGCCTCCCTGAATAATATTGGAGATATTTATTCCACTATGGGGAATTGGGAAAAAGCCCTTCAGTATCTTTTGGAAGCCTTGAATCTACATAAGGAATTCGGGAACAATGATTTGGTTTTTGCCTTACACCTAAATATTGGAAATGTCTATGGAAATCTCAATGACGACACGAAGGCATTAGAGTATTTTCGAAAAGGATTAGCTGTTGCAGAAAAAATTGGTGATAGTTGGGGAATGGCTAAAACATTCAATCATATTGGGACCAGTTATTTAAATACCAATAATTACCAGGAGGCCGAACACTATTTTAGCCAATCATTGGAAATTGCCAAAGAAATTGAAGCAAAAGCCTTACAGAAGGAATGCTACGACAATTTCTCAAAGCTCTACCTGGCTAAAACAGACTACAAAAAATCCCTTGACTATTATAAACTCTATTCGGAGGTAAAAGACAGCATTTTCAATGAGAAGGCAAGTCAGCAGATGGCTGAAATGCAAACCCGATATGAAACCGAGAAAAAGGAAGCAGCTATAATTCAGCTAACGAATGAAAAAGCTATTCAGGATCTGAAATTGAAAAAGTCTGATAACCTGAAGTGGTCCTTTATTGTGGTTTCCTTCCTGACTTTGCTTCTGGCCGGGTTTATATTTTATGGTTTCAGGCAAAAGCAAAAAGCTAATACCTGGCTTAAAGAGCGCAATAAACTTGAAATCGAAAATAAGAAAAGAGCCATTAGTATGTTTGGTCAGCAAGTTTCCAAAGAAGTTGCTTTAGAATTATTATCAGACTCTTTTAAATCAAGCAGTAAGAAAATATTTGCCTGTATCATGTTTCTTGATATCAGGGATTTTACACCATTTGCAGAACACAAAGAACCCTCTGAAATCATACGGTATCAAAATGATGTGTTTGGCTTTATGATTGATATTATTAGCAAACATCATGGTATCATCAACCAGTTTTTGGGCGATGGTTTTATGGCCACCTTCGGAGCTCCTGCTTCATCAGGCAATGATAGCCAGAATGCCGTGTCCGCTTCCATAGAAATTGTTGAGTTGTTGAATTTAAAATGTGAATCAATGGAAATCCCCAAAACCAAAGTGGGGATCGGTCTTCATGCAGGACATATTGTGACAGGAAACGTGGGAACAGCAGAACGAAAACAATATTCGATAACAGGCAATACAGTCATATTAGCTTCCCGTATCGAGCAGCTGAATAAAAAGTTTAATTCTGAATTACTGATCTCTAAAGAAGTTCTTGAACAGCTGGATGAAAATAAATTGAAAATGACAAAGCTGGGGCCTGTGCACCTGAAAGGAAGAGCAGAGCCTATGGAAATCATTCGCTTGATCTAGAAAGTATTGCCGAGAAATAATTAGACAAGACCAAGGTGTAGCCACAAGGCTGCACTTTTTTTATTTCTACTGTCCGTTCCAAACACCTCCGATACTGAGGAGGTTTTTACAATATTATCTTCAGTTTCCAGACTAATAATTATTATCTTTCACAGGAAATTTATTTCTATCCTTTTTTTAGTGGACACACTAACTCATAATTATATATTCTCATGAACAAACGATTCAATTCTGGCTTGGCACTGCTTTTTATTGTCGTGCTTTTTTCTTGTAAAACACCTACACCAAAGGACCTGGCAAAGGAAAACCTGATCCCAAAACCAACAAGTCTTGTTGCAACGGGCAGTTCCTTTGATTGGACAAGTAAAACCAAAATTTATATTCAAGCTGATAACAAAGCAAGCAAACATATAGGTAATTATTTGGCAAATTTGATTGCGCCTGCTACTGGTTTTAATACTAAAGTGAAAGGTGTAAGCAAACCAGCTTCTAAGCGAGGTATTGCTTTGGTCATCTCGAAAGATAAAAAAGCTTTGGGCGATGAGGGATACAGTTTGAGAATTGATGAGAAGAGAATTGTTTTAGAGGCTTATCAATTGGCAGGCCTGTTTAGAGGGGTGCAAACCATCAGACAGTTGTTGCCGGCGAAAATCGAATCGAATGACTTGCAGTCAGGACCATGGGAATTGGCAAGTGGTACGATTGAAGATGCACCGAATTATGAATACCGTGGAGCTATGCTCGATGTGGTTCGTCATTTCTTTGATGTAGATGATGTGAAGCGATACATCGATTTAATTGCAGCCTACAAAATGAATGTTTTGCACCTGCATCTCACCGATGATCAGGGCTGGAGAATCGAGATTAAATCATGGCCTAATTTAACGGCACATGGTGGAAGCACTCAAGTAGGCGGAGGCAAGGGCGGTTTTTATACCCAGGCCCAGTACGCTGAAATCGTAAAATATGCACAGGAGCGTTACATTACTGTGATTCCTGAGATTGATATGCCCGGACATACCAATGCGGCTTTGGCATCCTATGCTGAATTGAATGCCAATAATAAAGCAACCGAGCTATATACGGGAACAAATGTTGGTTTCAGTACCCTTGATACGGATAAAGAGATTACCTACCAATTTATTGATGATGTGATTCGTGAGTTGGCTGCGCTGACACCAGGAGAATACATTCACATTGGTGGTGATGAATCAAATGCCACGAAGAAGAAAGATTATATCAAGTTTGTAAATCGTGTGCAGGATATTGTGAACGCTCATGGTAAGAAGATGATGGGATGGGCTGATATTTCAGCAGCACAACTGAAAGAGAATACCCTGGCGCAATTCTGGCATACGAGAACAAAAACGGCTTTGGATGCGGTGAATCAAAATGTGAAAATCATTATGTCGCCAGCCAAGAGAGCCTATTTGGATATGCAATACGATAGCCTTTGTCCCCTGGGCTTGCACTGGGCTGGTTATTTAGAAGTCGATAAGGCTTATGACTGGATCCTGGAAAGCAATGTGGAAGGTATCAGTAAAGAATACATTGTAGGCATTGAAGCCCCACTTTGGACCGAAACGGTTGAGACCATAGATGATATCGAATACCTGGTTTTTCCACGCCTGCCGGGCTATGCCGAATTGGGATGGTCGAAGCATGATGATAAATCCTGGGATGAGTACAAAGTTCGTTTAGGCAAGCAGAAGTCTCGTTTCGAATATATGGGAATTAACTATTATGAATCGCCTTTGGTCCCTTGGGGTAATTAATGATGATCAATTAATAATGAATCATATAAAGACGCACTTTGTGCGTCTTTTTTTATTTTTATTCTTCGTTATTTCATGCTTGGCATAAAATATAAAATCACAAAGGGGAATGGGCCCGTAGGGCTCAACTGTTAATAGCCCGGGGTAAAGGAACGAAGTGACTGAAGCCCCGGGGAAATAGACGTCATGTCCATCCGTCGCACAACAGAGGTTGATTAAAGAAGTGAACCTGTTTGCGACGGAACATATTTAGCCATTTCTTAATAATGTGATATTTTGTCCTAGAGCCGGACGGGCTTTTATTTTTCTCCTTAAATGAGAAAAGTAAACAAAAGAATCAAGTCAGCCTGATCCTTGTTTGCTATCCGTGGTAACATGAGTAGCACGCCTCACGGCAGGCTGACAATTCCCGCCCCATTCTTAATCTGTATCCTTCAAATGCTTGGTAGGAAATACAAAATACAAAGGGAATGGGCCCGTAGGGCTCAACTGTTAATAGCCCGGGGTAAAGGAATGAAGTGACTGAAGCCCCGGTGAAATAGACGTCATGCACATACGTCGCACCATAGAGGTTGATTAAAGAGATGAATCATTTTGCGACAGAACAGATGTGATTTCATTTTATGTTTTTTGCTAAATCCTACTCCATACTTAATCTGCATCCTTCAAATGCCTGGTAGGAAATACAAAATATAAAGGGGAATGGGCCCGTAGGGCTCAACTGTTAATAGCCCGGAGTAAAGGAGCGAAGTGACTGCAGCCCCGGGAAATGTCGTCATGCACATCCGTCGCACAACCGAGGTTGATTAAAGAGGTGGACCTGTTTGCGACGGAACATATTTAGCCTATTCTTATTAATGTGATATTTTGTCCTTAAGCCGGACGGGCTCTTACTTTTATTCATAAGTAATTTTAAAATATTGCATTCATGATTTAAAAATGTTCTTCGATAAAAAAGTAAGCTACCCCGAAGGGCTTATGAGCGCTTTAAAAATTTAGTTCGCGAATAAAAAATCAAGTCAGCCTGATCCTTGTTTGCTATCCGTGGTAACATGAGTAGCACGCCTCACGGCAGGCTGACAATTCCCGCCCCATTCTTAATCTGTATCCTTCAAATGCTTGGCATAAAATACAAAATCACAAAGGGGAATGGGCCCGTAGGGTTCAACTGTTAATAGCCCGGGGTAAAGGAGCGATAGCGACTGCAACCCCGGGGAAATAGACATCATACACATCCGTCGTATCACAGAGGTTGATTAAAGAGGTGAACCTATTTGCGACAGAACAGATGTGATTTCATTTTATGTTTTTTGCTAAATCCTACTCCATACTTAATCTGCATCCTTCAAATGCCTGGTAGGAAATACAAAATATAAAGGGGAATGGGCCCGTAGGGCTCAACTGTTAATAGCCCGGAGTAAAGGAGCGAAGTGACTGCAGCCCCGGGAAATGGCGTTATGCACATCCGTCGCACAACAGCGGTTGATTAAAGAGGTGAGCCTGTTTGTGACGGAACAGATGTGATTTCATTTTATGGGTTTTGATAAATCCTGCTCCATTCTCAGATTTATTTCTGCATTCTGAGAAATGGGCCCGTAGGGCTCAACTGTTAATAGCCCGGGGTAAAGGAACGAAGTGACTGAAGCCCCGGGGAAATAGACGTCATGTCCATCCGTCGCACAACAGAGGTTGATTAAAGAAGTGAACCTGTTTGTGACGGAACAGATGTGATTTCATGGGTTTTGATAAATCCTGCTCCATTCTCAGATTTATTTCTGCATTCTGAGAAATGGGCCCGTAGGGCTCAACTGTTAATAGCCCGGGGTAAAGGAACGAAGTGACTGAGGCCCCGGGAAATAGACATCATACACATCCGTCGCACCAAAAGTGGTTGATTAAAGAGGTGAACCTATTTGCGACGGAACACAATAAATTTGGCATATCAACAAGAAAGGCTACCCCTGATAGGATAGCCTTTGCTTTGAATTTCGTTTTACCCTCCTATTTCAGGAAAGCGAATTAGTATCGATTATAGAATCGTCTCAATTCTGAAGTGAGTTGCGTATAGATCGGCTTGGTGAATTCAACAAACAAATCCTGACGAGCAGGAGGGAGAACAGGCTCGCTATCGCAGATTTCCAATTCTTCTTTGGTCAGAGCTCTTTCATCACCATTAAAGTGTCCCCATTCGCTAAACCAAACATACTCACCACCCAGTTGTTTGTTGTTCACAATTCTCTTGTTGCTAAAGTCTTCAATTTGCAGACTAAGCAGACCTTTTGAGATCACCTCGCGCTTGTGAATATGAAGTTTCGCTTTTACTTTATTGAAAACCTTTATGGTTTCACCATTCTTTAACTCGGTGCTTCCAACTTCAACACTATCGGCACTGATGACTACTTTTTCGATATCGGTATCGTGTGTTTCCCCGACTACAAAATCTTCGAAACGCATGGCAATAACCTGATCGGGATATTCCAGACCTTCCATCTTTGCCTGTTTAGGTGTATAGAAACGAACAAACTTGCGTCTGATATTGTTGGTGATGTATTGGGTCACCTGGTCCTGGAAAAACTCTGCACTTAGACTGTACTTAGCTGAATTAACCGGGATATGCTCGATGATCACCTTAAGCGTGGCGATATACTCGGCTTCCTGCATTTTTGCAATCACATCCTTAAAGTTGGGTACAAATTGGTTAGCCTTGGCAAATTGACTGTAAGCCCTCTTGGCATCTAAACGAGTTCCTCTTGCCAGATCTCTCATTCCAGCCTCGTAGCATTCGGGAGCTGCCAGCTGTTTGGCCATATTTTCCTCAGCTTTGAACGATTGCACATTAGAAAGCAAACGCAAAGCTGCAGGGCATCTGTTTATTTCGTTATACATCCTGTTAAGCACCTGGTATTGTCCCACAGTTTTGGTATTCTTTAAGGGATCGGGAGAATTCAGTATGGCATTGATTTCTCTTTTATACCAATTAACCGCCAGTGGATAGCTCTCCAAAAGCGTATTCTGTGCTTTTACTTTGTCTGGATTCGATCTTAAGCGGTCAACCGCTTTAAGTACGGCATCGTAATAGTTGCCTTGTTGCAGGGCTTTTTCTCCCGAGCTACAAGCAGCACTGATAACAGACAGTATAATTAAAGAGAAGTAGACTAATTTCTTCATAGGTATAGGATTTGATTTCTATGCAAAAATAAATATTTAATTGATATTAAGGCTTTGAGCTGGTTTAGTTTCGATTTTTTCTTGCTTCAGGCCCCGGTCTTATAGCTCGGGATGCAAATATCGAACCATTCTTGAAAGGGAAGGTCAGTTTTTTCGAATACTACTACTACCGTCATGTTCTGACTACAAGCAAGCCGTACAGGTCAGGCTATGACTAACACCTGATTCCCTCAATCCCGTAAGCTCCTTTTCCCCCTAAGCAGAAACTTTCTATTTTACATTGGTTTATCGTTTTACAACCCATATTTATATTGTTCGTTAGCTTATTTTCATAAATTTGGTTGGATTTATGACCAGGCTGTTTGTATGGACAGCAATATCATAGGCTGGTAGCCATGATTATAAAGACTAATAATAACGATCAGATAAGTGAAGTAAGTCATATAGCGACTTGCATACTTATTTGACTAAATATAAAAAGAAAGAGAACAATGATAAATGGAAAAATAACGATTGGTAATGTTTGCTTTCTAATCGATAGAATCAATAATAAGATTCTATTTCTTGAGCGTTCTTTTGATCCGATGAAAAACATGTTTGCCGGAGTTGGTGGAAAGACAAAATTTGACGAAGACATAAATAATTCATGTTTAAGAGAAATAAAAGAGGAAACCGGACTCGATGCAAAGAACTTAAAATTAAAAGGTGTTATTAAAACAATATTAGATGGCCATGACAGTTCATGGATTTTATTTGTTTACACCTCCAATGAATTCTCTGGAAAACAAATTGACTGCCCTGAAGGAACATTAAAGTGGATTGATATTGATGAAGTCTTTAATATCAATCTAATTGGATTTATTAGAGAATTGATGCCATTTATACTTAATGAAAAATCAATAATTGAGGGCACAATTAAACATGATACAACTGGAAAAGTTTTGTCAAAAAGAATCCTTGAAATCGAATAAGAAGATACTAAGCCTAACACAAGCTATATAATATGGCAGTTCGTACCCGGTAGAAACCCAAGCTAACCATTCTGACTTATTTGTCTGCGAAAGAAAAGCAGCCCGCAAACTGCCAGCTTACATAGCCAAACCGATACCACCCCAAAAATATAATATCCTGGAAATGAAAAAGAATGTAATCAAGGTTCAAAACTATATCAGAAGAAAAGAAAATATTAAAAAAATATTTTTTGAGTTCATCGCCGCCTTTATGGGCGTTTTAATCGCCATGGGTTTGAGTAATTGGCAACAAAACAGAAAAGAAGATGATTTTATAAGAAAATCAGTTGCGAGTATATATCACGATAATATCAAGAATATTGAAAATATAAAGCTTCAATTAAATGACCTGGAAACCTATATTGATACCTTCAATTATTATAAAAATGATGAGACATATACAATACGTGATATCATCAATAAGAATAAATATCTCAGATTACAAAGCGTGCAATTTGATGGATGGGAAATACTTGAACGTTCAAATCTGATTTATAAACTGGATTATGATGTGGCTTCTCAACTCTCTAATCTTGAAGACCAATCAGAAATAATAGAAGTTCGCAGAAAAGGAATCATAGATATATATTATAATTCTCCTTATAATACTACCAGTAAAGATAAAAAGACAATGAGAATAAATTTAAATGGGTTAAAACAAGCCAGTAATTTTTTCCTCCACAGGGCACTGATTGTAGATTCATTGTTGCAGTTAAGCTACAATAAGGATCTTGATACTGATACCATTCATTTAGATCGTAATGAATTATAAATAGACTTTTTTAGCAGTTAATTTGAACAATAAGGCCGTCTGCAGGGGGGCTGATCCACATAAAAAAATGAACGATGAATTTAGAATCTAATTTAATACAAAGAGCAGAATTTAATCCCAATATTAAGATTTACATCTTATTACTGGTAGCCTTTTTCCTGATGATCTCAATTGCAGGAATTCCCCTACTTATTCTTTGGTTTTTGGGGCTTGGTCAATATATCAGCAGACGTTTTTATGAGCATCTGGAATGCAAATTAACCGACCGCAATCTTGAGTTTAAAAAGGGAGTCCTGTTTCGGGTTGAGAAAACAATTCCCCTGGAGAATATTCAGGACTTGACCTTTATAGAAAATCCTTTCCTGAGAATTCTTGATTTACGAATTCTCAAAATTGAAACTGCAGGACAGAGTAACCCTCAGGGGAGTGACATGAAATTGATTGGCATAATGAACTCTGCGGATTTTAAGGAGAAGGTACTACAGCAAAGAGAATTACTGAAAACAGAAAGCAGAGTGGATAATAGACAGACCGAAACAAGCCAGGAACAAATGCTTGACCTCTTAAAGGATATTAAAGATATTCTGAATGATATAAAGAATAAATAATTCAGCCCATAAGAATCATTAACGCCTAAGCCTTAAGCTTGGGCGTTTTTTGCTTAATAAACCCGTCTTTTTTCCCGCAGATTGCGCAGATGATCGACGATCCAAAGATATTAGCATCCTCATGCTCTGACTTTGCGCTTTATAAATTTCCCCACCTTACTTTTAAGGAGGGGTGTCAAGCTCTGCTTGACAGGGTGGTTTTATTAAATATTTCCACTAAATGTTTGTTGAAAAAAGAATAGTCCAAAACCACCTCCCCCTCGTAAACTCGGGTACTCCTCCTTGGTAATAAGGAGGAGAAAGGCTTGTGAGTTTTTTTAGTCTCCGCAGATGATCGCAGAAACAGAATACCACTACCCCTCATGCTCTGACTATAAGCAAGCCGTATATGACAGGGTATGAGTAAAAGCCGATTCCTTCAATCCCGTCTTTTTCCCTATGACAGACCTATTCTTTAAAATAAAGTAGGTTTGCAACTCCAAAGCTTATATTATGTAATTCTCCCTTTTTAGGGGAATCCAAAGGATCGCGAATGCCAATCTATAAAATTTAAAGGTGAGCAAATGTCCGGTAGGACAGAGGGGTGTCATTATTTTTCCATTCCCCTAAGCAGAAAATTTATATTTTACCCATATCTATAATTTTATGCTCATTTATTAAGTGGCTCGTCGGCTTATTTTCATAAATTTGATGTGCTTTAAGTCTAAGCAGAGGATCTGACTGTTTTTTGGCCTGGAATATGCTTTTATACAGCTTTGAGTCTTTCAAAAAATGAAAGGGCCTTACCTGCAATTTTAAAGGGCAGAGGCCACAATAATAAAAGATTTACAAAAACTACAGATAGATGATGTATGTCACTATGCGACTTACATATTCGGTTGGCATTCATTGCTAAAACCCCACTGATAGAAGAATATAAAGAACAAAAAAATGCAGAAAAAAAATTATATATATACTTTTATTTATGACAATACTGAAAGTGAGTTATGCAAGCTCGAATCAAAATGTCTTTTTAATAAAGAAGAAAAGAACAAACTGCTTTTTTCCGATATAAAAGTAGAACCTTCAAGTAGTGCTTTCATTAGAAAAAGACTTGACATTAATTTATTTTCTGAAGATTATTCTTCGCTAATAAATGAGATTAAAAACGAAAATATATGCGTTGACGGTTTCAAGGTTGAATACCTGGTTTTGCATGGTGATACAACTAAGTATGCTGATCGACTTGAAAAGTTAAGAGATATAGGCTACAGCATTGAAGGCAATCCGGAATATTATAAGCCAACAATAACTTATGCATTATGCTATTCCCAGGGCACTTGGTTTTTTGGCACTTTGCTTAAAAATGATTTTGACTGGGAAAAACACAAAAAAAAACCATTTTCATACAGTAATTCAATTAATATAAATATTGCCAAAGCACTTGTCAATATTGCAGCAAAGGCAAACAAAGAGAAAAAGCTGCTTGATGCATGTTGTGGTGTTGGCACAATCATGTTAGAAGCCTGTTTTGCTGGAAATAACATTGAGGGCTGCGACATTAACTGGAAGGTATGCAGGCAAGCACGAGAAAATCTTTCTCACTTTACCTATACGACCAATGTGTATCGCTCCGACATAAAAGACATTAGCAATAGGTATGATGCCGCCATTATTGACTTGCCATACAATTTGTTTAGCTGTGCAGATGATAATACGACCTTACACATTATTGAGTCGACAGCAAAAATCACAGATCGAATTGTTATTGTATCTAGCTCAGATATAGCCAACTTAATTAGCAATGCAGGATTGAGCATATCAGATTATTGTAGCGTTAGTAAAAAAGGAAAGGGAAATTTCGCTAGAAAAATATGGGTTTGTGAAAAGAATGGACAGGTAGTGAATGATTAAAAATTTAAACGGCTTGCATACTTAGCGGTTTACTCACTTCGTTTCGTGAGCTCCCCTTGGTCGGTGGATAAGGCAACAGTTTAATCCCGATAGCTATCGGGAGCCCACACAACATAGTGTAAACCATGTGACTTGTACAACTGTAAACGATCTCCCTTTACATACAAATGTCAAGAGCGTCCGTTTTCCAATTCAGCAACTCGATTCTGAAGAGTAGATAATTTTGATTGTTTTTCAAAAGAGAAGGTTTGAGTTTCTTTAGTGACAAATTCTAATAGGAATAATGATTTTTTATAAAATTCAAGACTTTCATCTAATCTCTTTTGAGCGTGTGATAATTCTGCTTGAGCATAAAACAGCTCAGACAATATTTCTATATGACCATTAGTATAATTATGTTTCTGCATTAACAGACCTGTAAGTTTATCTAATGGGATTTTATTAAAAAATCCAGCATCTTGTTTTAACAAATCTTGATAAGCATTATCGATTGATTGAGATGCTTTTGAGAAATCACCTTTTTTGATTAGTCTTAAGATACCAGCAACTAATTCGACAAGCATCTCAATCATTCTTAATATGTAATCTTTTTGATACATTATTCCGCCTCAGAGTTTAATTCATCAATTGAGTTATTTATATCTGTTAGGATTCCAGAAAACCTTTTTTTGAAGTAATATTTTCCAACAAAAGGTAGAGAAACAAGATAGCCGATTGAGAAAACTAAAACATAGCCTTGTAGACTATTTATATTAAAATTTGCGAAGTCTGTTTTATCGTTAATTAGAATATTTGCAAAAACTGTTAATAATGACAAGGATACATAGGTTATCACAGATTCTTTAGTTGATATTTTTTCAAAGCTTGTTTTGACCTTTTTCAATGAGTCGAGAATTGAAGATGTATTAAATGATAAATCGAGTAATTTCAATTTAGAATTTATGCTTACAGCTTTGAGTGCATAAAAACTGATTACCAATACCAAAAAAATATATCCTTGAACAGGCAGACTCTGATCTCTATGATTCAAGTAAAGTGTGGCAAAGATCGTGATAACAAGCACAAGAATGGCAGTTGCGATATTTGTCAAATAATCAAACCTAAGTTTTTTGGACAATCTTTCGATTAGTTTACTGTTTTCTTGTTTAATGATACGTTCAATATTTTCTTTCGCAATACTTTTATCAATAAGATTTTCATTTGATAGTGTTTGCCATATTTTTTTTAATTCATTTGTTTGCATTTTAAATAGATTTTAAAATTAAGGACTTGATTCTATTTATTTTAACACCAGTGTTGCTTTCAGATATTCCCATGATTTCAGCTATTTCTTTGTAGCTAAACTCATCGAGATACAGACTTATAATCGCTTTATCTATTTCAGATAACTTATTAATGGCTTGATAAAGTTTTTCTTGATTGTCGCTTGTTTCAATATTGGATTCAGAAATTGCACCGAAATTAGGATTGTCAAATTTGATAAGCTTTGGTTCGGTCTTTTCTTTTCTAAATATATCAATTGCAGCATTCAGACAAACTCGATACATCCAAGTGGAGAATTTTGACTGATTATTAAAACTTGGAAAAGCTTTCCATAGTTGAATAATTAGTTCTTGCTTATAATCTTCTTTATCAGCACGGTTATTAAAATACAGATTACATATTTTATGAACGATACCCTGATTTTTATATAATAAGTCTGTAAATTCTTTTTCCATAATTAATTGATTCGATTTTGCCCAATAAGACGAAAATAAAAAAGGATTTATTACAAGATACCAGAAAATGTTTTATAAAATTGAAGATGAAAAACATTCAGCCTCTAACATTTTGTATCAGTAATGGCAGGAAAAGTGCTAAATATCAGGGTTTAACTTCGCTGAGCTCCATCACGGTTTGACAGGAAACTGCCACGCAACCGAACAAAGTGAGCTCATGAGAAACAGCGAATAATCTGCAACTATTCTTATACTCACTTTTACCTGCAATTTTAAAGGGCAGAAGCTACAATAATAAAAGATTTACAAAAACGATAGAGATAGGATGTATGACGCTATGCACTTACATATTCGTTGTGTTTCATGCAGAAGAGAAAACTGGATGTCAATTTAAATAATGCTTAAGCCGACAACATGGAAATACTAAAAAAGAAAATTAATCGATACCCTATAGGAGTATGGATTTCAATTTTAGCATTAATCTTAATTTGTTTAGCTTGGTTGATGCAAATTTATTCTCTGATAGACTGGGAGGGAGCAGTAAAATTTGGAGTTCAGGATGACAGTTTTACAGGTGATATAACAGAGCGTGCATTGGCAGACGTTGAAAAGGGTGTAGCGATTGCTGATCTATTATGGGCACTTCCAATTACAATTATTGCATTAATCGGATTATTACGGAAGAAATTTGTAGGATTTATTGCAGCAATGATGACGTTTGCTGTTTGTGTTTATTTTCCATTATTCTACACATTTAGAGAAAGTACGAGCTTTGATATAGTGCTGGTAGTTCTTTCTTTATGGGCAGTTCCATCACTTCTTGGGATATATGGTTTATGGATTAATAGAAACTTATTTAATACTAACTAGATGATTGAGACAACAATTATTACTTGGATAATTGCAATATTTGGAGCAATTACATTTTTGCCGCTTTTTGTAGCCCAATTAGTCATGATATTCAAACCCAATAGTCAGAAAGCAAAAGATTTAATAATTGGAAAAGGCAAAGATTGGCGTGACAAAACTCATTTTAAATCAGCTCTAGCTTTTGCCTGGGCTGATATAATAATTATACTTCCTTTATATATTCTTGGAACAATTTGGGTTTTTAATGGCCAACTGTGGGGCTATATTATTTGGATTTCTTTAGGGGTTCTTTCAATTTATTTTAGCATTGTATTTTGGGTGTTAGAAAAAGAATATGCATATAAATCAGTTGGTTGGATGGCCTATTTTACCTATTTCTGGGGATTCTTTCTGTACTGGGGACTAGGTGTTATTATTCATTCAGTTATACAAATAAGTAATTAATAAATTCAATCAATCATGCACGAAAACACAACAATGTATATACTTACCGTAAATCAGCCTGATTAAAAAATATTTCCTGCAGGAAACGCCCAAGCCCTATGCTTAGGGCGTTTTTTTGCTTAATAAACCCGTCTTTTTCCCGCAGATGCCGCAGATGCCGCAGATGATCGCAGATCCAAAGATATTAGCATCCTCATGCTCCGACTATAAGCAAACCGTATATGTCAGGGGATGAGTGAAACCTGATTCATTCACTCCTGTAAGCTCATTTTCACCTAAGTAGAAACATTTTATTTTACTTTGAATGTAATTTTATGCTCACTAAATATGTTATTCGTTAGCTTATTTTTATATATTTGGTATGCTTTAAGTCTAAGCAGAGGTTCTGACTGTTTTTTTGCCTGGAATATGCTTTAATACAGCTTTGAGTCATTTCAAAAAATGAAAGGGCCTTACCTGCTATTTTAAAGGGCAGAAGCCACATTAATAAAAGATTTACAAAAACTACAGAGATGTGATGTAAGTCCCTATGCGACTTACATATTCGTTGTAGCCAATTTAAACTAAATACTATAAATAATGTTTTGTCATAATTGTGGATCTAAAACGGATAGTATCTTTTGCCCAGGATGTGATACTAAAATGGTAGAACCAGATTCTAAAATTATTAAATCTTGGAGAAAAGAAAGTGATTTTAAAAAGGTTGCAAAACATCCAGATGTCTTAGAATTTATTTCTAATCATTCAAAATTTTCAAATAAAAAAATAAGTTCTGATTACTTATTAGAAAAGTTTGAGTTGATTTTTGGAACTTTTACTGGAGAATCTACAAATTTTATTATGGAAATTGCTGTACCCATATATCGTAAGTTGGGAGTAAAAACAGGAAAAAAAGATAAAAGTATTTTTGATGAACCCATTAATGAAGTTTTTGTAAAGGTGCTTTGTTCAATTTCAGCTAATAAAAAATTAGAATTTGAAGAATTTTATCAAGCAAAAGATGGTTTATTAGTTAGTAGCAAGATAAAATCAGATTTGTTATCCTATAAGGGAAATTTAATGATAGAGTTACAACAGAGTGATAATGGCGTTATTGCGAAAATTAATGCTATTGTCAAAGGACAACTTTATGATTTTGGAAAAAGCAAAAGAATAGTTTCAAGAGTTTTAACTGACTTAAAAACAATTGAATTGAAATAAAAAACTGGCCACAACAAAAAAATATAGGTCATTGGGCAGATGATGCAAAATTTGAAGATGAGTATTTTTTATAAATCATATAGTGGTTTAATAACTAGGAGTTTTGAATTGACCAACGCCCCAAATTCAAACCCTTACCTGCAATTTTAAAGGGCAGAAGCCTCAATAATAAAAGATTTACAAAAACTACACAGATATGATGTCAGTCGTATTGCGACATATACACTTGTTGGCTGTAATTATACAAACCGACACTCATAAACAAAAGTAAGATAGAAAAACTGATGGGGAATTTTAATAATTGTAACAGAAAGGTAACTCAAAATTATTGTTCGAATTGTGGACAACCAATTAAATTCAAAAGAATTGACACACATTAAATAATTCACAGCCTGCCCCGAATATCGGGGAACACGTTCTAAATTTTGAACGTGGAATTTTAAAACGAAAAATATATGAAATATAAGATAGCACCAAACTTTTTTTTTGTGGTTATAGCTATAATTTTAGGTGTAGCACTATTTAAACAATTCGACTTTGAAAATTTGGAATTTGAAAAACCTGCATTAGCCGTTGTTTATATCATCGTCTTTATTTTCTCTATTGGATTCATGATAAAGAAATCAAAAAATATATAACTACAGCCAACAAAAGCTAAATTGTCATGGGCGGTGATGTGTCGTTTGATCCCGATAGCCATCGGAATAGTGCAATTAATCACGATCCATCCCTTAGGTTTGCAAAAAAAATATTAACAAATTTATTACTCACGAATAATGATTTCAAAGGTGTTCCCCGATATTCGGGGCAGGCTGTGATTTAAAAATGCGTCTTGCTTACTTGGTGCATTGATAAGATTACTCTTTAAAATCGCCCACGAAACTTAGCAAGACCGTTGTGCACAAGGATAAGAGTCAAGTATGAATTCAATCAACATTAGAAAATATCAACCTAAAAATAGTATACTAAGAAATTTGATAAAGTATTATTGGATTATTAACTCCGATAATGAGGTTAACATTAACAATGAATTATCTCCTTCTAATAACATTGATTTCATTATAAACTTGTCATCTCCAATCAACTATATAAATGACAATAAAATAGAATCATTTAGCCGATTTCATTTCAGTGGAATTAGAAATCGTTCACAGATTATTCAACAAACAGGAATTTTAGACATCATAGGAATTTCCTTTTTTCCAACAGGAGCTTCTTCAATTTTAAA
>Ga0209379_10000212_pt1 | contig 63425 bp, 54 predicted proteins | sample tdDd001_FD_187124 | JGI IMG/M metagenome (GOLD analysis project Ga0209379, IMG submission 187124) | Marine sediment microbial communities from the Atlantic coast under amendment with organic carbon and nitrate - tdDd00.1 (SPAdes)... | ecosystem: Environmental > Aquatic > Marine > Coastal >... | reverse complement strand
CCCTTAATTAATGTTCCGTCGTTTGAGAGGCCACATGACCACTGAAAAAATCAATCTACTCGACTTTGATCGTCAAGGTATGCGTAAGTTTTTTGCTGAGGAGCTCGGTGAAAAAGCATTCCGCGCAGATCAAGTAATGAAGTGGATCTACCATTTCGGTGTCGATAACTTCGATAACATGACCAACATTAACAAGAAGCTACGTGAGAAACTGCTTCATCGTTGTGAGATTAAAGCGCCTGTTGTTGCTGAAGCTCAACACTCTTCAGACGGCACCATTAAATGGGCGATGAAAGTTGGCGATCAAGACGTTGAGACGGTATACATCCCTGAAGATGACCGCGCAACGCTATGTGTTTCTTCTCAGGTTGGCTGTGCACTAGAGTGTAAGTTCTGTTCAACGGCTCAACAGGGTTTCAACCGTAACCTTAAAGTGTCTGAAATCATCGGTCAGGTTTGGCGTGCTGCACGTGAAATCGGCTTAGAAAAAGAGACGGGTCGTCGCCCAATTACCAACGTGGTAATGATGGGTATGGGTGAGCCACTGCTGAACATGAAAAACCTGATTCCAGCATTAGAACTTATGCTAGACGATTTAGGTTTTGGTCTATCTAAGCGCCGTGTAACGGTATCGACTTCAGGTGTTGTTTCTGGCCTTGACCAGATGACAGGCAAAATTGACGTGGCACTGGCTATCTCGCTACACGCGCCAAATGACGAATTGCGTAGCCAAATTATGCCAATTAACGATCGCTGGGATATCCAAGATTTTCTAGCGTCAGTACGTCGTTACATCCAGTCGTCAAATGCCAACCGCGGTAAAGTAACGGTAGAGTACGTGCTGCTTGACCATGTGAACGATGATATGGACCACGCGCGCGAACTTGCAGAGTTGATGAAAGACACACCTTGTAAGATCAACCTGATTCCGTTTAACCCGTACCCAGGTTCACCATACAAGAAGCCAAGTAATTCTCGTATTGACCGCTTCCAGAAAACACTGATGCAATACGAACACACAGTGACAGTTCGTAAGACCCGTGGCGATGATATTGATGCCGCTTGTGGTCAGCTTGTTGGTGATGTTATTGACCGTACTAAGCGTACGGCAATCAATAAAGCCGCAAAAGGCGATACAATTGAAGTGAAAGCAGTTTAATAACGCGTTCAATATTTACCGAAAGCCAGAGCCTAGCTCTGGCTTTTTCGTTACATCCTGTAGCGATATCTTTGTCAAATTATCGAAAAACCTTGAGCTGCTTGTAAATTATGCACTTTGTCTATGTTGTTTCGTCTAAGATATCTATTAGAATTAAGGGTTAACGCTTTAGGGTAATTCCCTGTCTATTGAGTGAAGCGAGAGTATTGACCTGCGAGGCTGTGTCCTCCCACTAATTTTTGAGTTTGTTCGACGCACAACAAAAATGAATAACTAAGGCGTGAGAAACAGATTCTAACTTAAAGAGAATGATTAAATCATGACTGCTGAACAACAAGCACCAATGAACAACGAAGAAAATGTAGAAAGAGTAGAAGCTGGAACTATTCTAAAAAACAAACGTGAAGAGCTTGGTCTTAGCCAAAAACAAATCGCAGATCGTCTACGTTTACGCATCTCTATTATTGAAAATATTGAAGAGAACAATTTTGCTTCCGATCAGGTCGCAACATTTACTAGAGGCTACCTACGTTCATACGCGCGTGCCGTTGGTATTGAAGAGTCTGTTGTATTGTGTGCGCTAGATGGTTGTGAAGAGACGCAGCCAGAAGAGCAAGAAATGAAAAGCTTCTCGCGTAAGACTAATCGCGAAAAGCACGATAGCCGTATCATGACGCTTACATGGGGCATTTTCGCGGTTATCGCGGGCATTTCTTCTGTTTGGTGGTGGCAAAATCAAGAGACAAGCCTTGTTGATCTTACTAGCGACACCGAGCAAGAGATCAAAATTGAACAGCAACAAGTCAGTGACCCGGAGCTTGATTTTACGACGCTAGAGGCTCCAGAGTCGCCAGTGAAAGCGACCGACAGTAATATTGAACAAATTATCGAAGCAGAAGCAGAGCAAACAGCAGATCAGACGTCGAGTACTGAAATCATCGCTGAGCCAGTAGAAGCAGCTGCGGAACAAACCACGACGACTGATGAAGCTCAACCACAACAAATGGCAGAGCAACAACCAGAATCTAACCAGCAGCAAGCGGAAGTGGTTAAAAACCTTCTGACGATGTCATTCAGTGATGATTGCTGGATTCAAGTCAAAGATGCTACGGGTAAAACCCTCTCAACAGGTGTGAAAAAAGCGGGTCAAAGCTTAGATCTCACCGGAAATATGCCATATAGCGTGATTTTAGGTGCACCTGAAAACGTTTCAATGACATTAGCGAGTGAACCTGTCGACCTTTCTGGGTATACTTCAGGCAAAGTAGCAAGATTCAACTTACCTTAGAAATTACTATGCAATACGAATCTCCGATCAAACGTCGCCCATCGACGCGTATATACGTGGGCGATGTGCCTATTGGTGATGGCGCACCAATTGCGGTGCAGTCAATGACAAACACCAGAACAACAGACGTTGCGGCGACTGTTGCTCAAATCAAAGCACTGGAAAATGTCGGTGCAGATATCGTTCGCGTGTCTGTTCCAACAATGGACGCAGCAGAAGCGTTCAAACAGATTAAACAGCAGGTGAATATCCCATTGGTAGCGGATATTCATTTTGACTACCGTATTGCGCTGAAAGTCGCAGAGTATGGTGTTGATTGTCTGCGTATTAACCCTGGCAACATCGGTAATGAAGATCGTATTCGTTCCGTAGTTGACTGTGCGCGTGATAAAAACATTCCGATTCGAATCGGTGTGAATGGTGGCTCTCTGGAAAAAGACATCCAGATGAAGTATGGCGAACCAACACCAGCAGCGCTTGTTGAATCAGCAATGCGTCATGTCGATATTCTGGACCGCCTGAACTTTGACCAGTTCAAAGTCAGTGTAAAAGCGTCGGATGTCTTCCTTGCTGTCGACTCATATCGTCTGCTTGCCCAGAAGATTGACCAGCCGCTGCATTTGGGTATTACAGAAGCTGGCGGTGCGCGTGCAGGTGCAGTGAAGTCATCAGTTGGCCTAGGCATGCTTTTAGCAGAAGGCATTGGTGATACGCTACGTATTTCGTTAGCCGCTGATCCTGTTGAAGAGATCAAAGTTGGTTTCGATATTCTGAAGTCACTACGTATTCGCTCTCGCGGCATTAACTTTATTGCCTGCCCAAGCTGTTCTCGCCAAGAGTTTGATGTGATTGGCACAGTAAACGCACTTGAGCAGCGCTTAGAAGATGTGATTACGCCAATGGACGTATCGATCATCGGTTGTGTCGTCAATGGCCCAGGTGAAGCTGAAGTGTCTCACTTAGGTTTAGCGGGTAGTAACAAGAAGAGTGCTTTCTACGAAGACGGTAAGCGTCAGAAAGAGCGATTTGATAACGAAGATCTAGTCAATCAACTAGAAGCGAAGATTCGTGCTAAGGCGTCGGTACTCGACGAAGCGAATCGTATCGATATCAAACAAGAAGATTAATCTCAACGTAATGCAAATTACGGTACCTATTTTACGGTAAATGACTGTGGCAAAGAAAATCCAAGCAATTCGAGGCATGAACGACTGCCTTCCAACTCAATCACCACTGTGGCAAAAACTTGAAAACACAGTGAAGAACGTAGTTAGCGCATACGGTTACAACGAAGTGCGCATGCCAATCGTTGAGATGACACATTTATTCAGTCGCGCTATCGGTGAAGTAACCGACGTGGTTGAAAAAGAAATGTACACCTTTGAAGACCGCAATGGTGATAGCTTAACATTGCGCCCTGAAGGTACAGCAGGTTGTGTACGTTCTTGTATTGAAAACAGCCTTATCAACCGTGACGAGCAACGCCTGTGGTACATGGGTCCAATGTTTCGTCACGAGCGTCCGCAAAAAGGTCGCTACCGTCAATTCCACCAATGTGGTGTGGAAGTGTTTGGTCTAGATGGCCCAGACGTTGATGCAGAGCTTATCATGATGACAGCACGTTTATGGCGTGAGCTGGGCATCGATAAGCATGTTCGTCTAGAGCTTAACTCTATCGGTTCTCTAGAAGACCGCGCGAACTACCGTACTGCGCTGATCGTATTCTTAGAACAGCACATCGATATTTTAGATGACGACTGTAAGCGTCGTATGCACACTAACCCATTGCGTGTACTGGATACTAAAAATCCAGATGTTCAAGCAATCCTTGGTGATGCACCACGCCTGTCTGACTACCTAGGCGAAGAGTCAAAAGAACATTTTGCTGGTCTTTGTGAACTTCTTGACGCTGCAGGTATCGAATACACAGTTAACGAGCGTTTAGTTCGTGGTTTGGATTACTACAACCGCACGGTATTCGAGTGGATCACTGAAAGCCTAGGTGCTCAAGGTACTGTGTGTGGCGGTGGTCGTTACGATGGTCTAGTTGAACAGCTAGGCGGTAAAGCAACGCCAGCAGTTGGCTTCGCAATGGGTCTAGAGCGTCTAGTGCTAATGCTAGAAACTCTTGAGCTAACAGAAGTACGTCGTAGCGTTGACGTCTACATGGTTACGGCCGGTGAAGGCACTATGATGGCGGGTATGAAGCTGGCTGAGTCTCTACGTGAGCAAGTTTCAGGTCTACGCGTAATGAACCACTTTGGTGGCGGTAACTTTAAGAAGCAATTTAAGCGTGCTGATAAAGTTGGTGCAGCGGTTGCGTTGGTTCTTGGTGAGAACGAAGTGGCTGATAACACAGTAGTATTGAAAGACCTGATTGGCGGTACGCAAGAAACTTACAGCCAAGCAGACGTTATCGCTAAGCTATCTGAGCTAGTGTAATTAATTTATCTATTTTCGAAGTAGCGATGCCTATCGCTACTTTTTTGAGATGTAAGAGGACAGGAAGTGGAACTCTACGATACTGAAGAACAACAAGTAGAAGCGATCAAAGATTGGTGGAAAGAGAACGGCAAAGCAGTCATTTTGGGTGCTGTTGTTGGTCTTGGCGGCCTGTTCGGATGGCGTTACTACCAAGATTCTGTGACTGCGGCTCAAGAAGCTGCGTCAGAAAGCTACACAAAAGCAGTGCAAGCTCTTGCTGAAAAAGGCGCATCTGCTGAAGGTGACATTCAAGCCTTTATTGATGGCAACAAAGAAACGGAATACGCAACTCTAGCTGCTCTTCAACTAGCGAAAGTACAAGTTGAAGCGGGTAACTTTGATGAAGCGATTGCGCAACTTGAGTGGGCAAAGTCTGCAACCAAAGATACGGCAGTATCATCAGTTGTTAATTACCGCCTAGCTCGCGTTAAAGCAGAGCAGGGTGAGTTTGATGCAGCAGTTGCTGAGCTAGCAAACATCAATGATGAAAGCTGGGCTGGTCGAGTAGCAGAGCTTAAAGGTGACATCTTACTGCGTAAAGGCGATGAGCAAGCAGCGTATGCCGCTTACACAGAAGCGCAGCAATCTGGCGACGCAAGCCAAGCATTACAGATGAAACTGGACGATCTAGCCAAGTAAGGGCATAGCATGAAGAATATGCTGAAGAAAGCGCTCACTGCGGCGATGTTCGCTGGTATCCTTGCTGGTTGTGCGAGTGAGGAAGACACCGTCATCATGGCGCCTGTTCCTGTTGTACAAAGTGAATTTACACCAAGTACAGAGTGGAAAGCGTCGGTAGGTAATGGTGTTAGTCAATATTACTCTAAGCTCACGCCTGAATACGCTTATGGCAAAGTCTTTGTTGCTAGCCGTGATGGTGTGGTTAAAGCGCTAGACCCAGAAACAGGTAAAACCCTGTGGGAAACAGACGTTGAATCTGATGTTTCTGCACGTCTATCAGGTGGAATTGTGGCAGCGTACGGCCAAATCTTCATTGGTAGCGAAAATGGTCGAGTGTTAGCGTTCAACGAAGAGACCGGTGAGCAAAACTGGACAGCTGAAGTTGACGGTGAGGTACTGACTTCTCCTGCAACAGACAACAACCTTGTTATTGTTCATACCAACAGCGGAATGCTGATTGCGCTTGATCAGGTGACTGGTGAAAGCAAGTGGACGATAAGCACTGAAGTGCCGAACCTAACACTGCGTGGCAACAGTACACCAGTAACGGCTTCTGGCGGTGTCTTCTGGGGCACGGCAAATGGTCGTTTAGCGGCAGCGATTGTTGAGCGTGGTCAGCTTATTTGGCAACAGCCTATCGGTATGCCTCAAGGTGCGACTGAAATTGACCGCCTTGTTGATGTCGATGCTTCGCCACTGATTTTAGGCAGTAACCTGTACATTATTGGCTACAACGGTCAGCTAACGGCTATCGACTTGCGTTCTGGTAAGCCGGTCTGGAAACGTGCATTCTCATCGGCGACGGATATCGCTAGTGATGGTAGCCGCCTGTATATCGTAACTGAGCAAGATCACTTAGTGGCATTTGATGCGCGTAGTGGTACTGAGCTATGGAACAACGATCAACTGGAGAACCGTTTACTGACAGCACCGACGGTTATCAACCAGTATGTGGTTGTGGGTGACAGCGAAGGTTATCTGCATTGGATTGATCGCAGCAGCGGTGAGTTCGTTGCTCAGCAAGAAGTAAACAGCAGTGGCTTTGCGGTTGCACCAATCACAATCCCTGGTGGTTACGTCTTAATGACTCGCAATGGCGATGTAAAGAAACTAACGATCAGCGAATAGTTTCGTGATACAATTCACATTCGGCTCCTCGCTGGTAACAGTTGGGAGCCGTTTGTTTGTTTTAGAACCCCAAAGTTACATGTGGTTATAGGTAAAGTGCTCATAAAGTGGACTCTGCTGAGTTGTTACCTATAACTACATAAAGAAAAGAATATTGTAGAGGTTATTATGGTACCTGTTGTTGCTCTGGTAGGGCGTCCTAACGTTGGTAAGTCAACGTTATTTAACCGATTGACTCGTACACGCGACGCGTTGGTTGCGGATTTCCCTGGCTTAACTCGTGACCGTAAATATGGCCAAGCGAAGCTTGGTGAACATGAATTCATTGTTATCGATACCGGCGGTATTGATGGCACAGAAGAAGGTGTAGAAACCAAAATGGCTGAGCAATCGCTAGCGGCGATTGATGAAGCTGATGTTGTACTATTTATGGTTGATGGCCGTGCTGGCTTAACACCATCTGACATCGCTATTTCTAACCACCTTCGTAAGATTGAAAAACCTTCAATGCTGGTTGTAAACAAGGTTGACGGTATTGATGCAGACGCAGCATCAGCTGACTTCTGGCAACTTGGTGTTGAAAACATGTACCAAATTGCTGCGGCTCACGGCCGTGGTGTTGGTGCTTTGATTGACCGCGCACTTAACCCATTTGCAGAAAAAATGGCGGAAGAAGCGAAAGGCGAAATTGAAGACCTAACTGAGTTTGAAGATCTTGATGAAGAGAAGCTAGACTACACCGAAGAAGAAGCTGAGGAAGAGTTTAAGCGCCTACAAGATCAGCCAATCAAACTGGCTATCATCGGTCGACCAAACGTAGGTAAATCGACGCTAACTAACCGTATTCTTGGTGAAGAGCGCGTTGTTGTCTACGATATGCCGGGTACAACACGTGACTCTATCTACATTCCAATGGAACGTGATGGTCGTGAATACGTACTGATCGATACAGCGGGTGTTCGTCGTCGTAAGCGTATCAATGAAACCGTTGAGAAGTTCTCAGTGGTTAAAACGCTAAAAGCGGTTGAAGACGCGAACGTTGTACTACTTGTGATTGACGCACGTGAAAACATTTCAGACCAAGATCTTAGCCTACTAGGTTTTGCCCTAAACGCTGGCCGTTCAATTGTTCTAGCTGTGAACAAGTGGGATGGTCTTGATACAGACGTGAAAGAGCACGTGAAGAAAGAGCTAGACCGCCGTCTAGGTTTCGTTGACTTCGCGCGTATCCACTTTATTTCTGCGCTGCACGGTACAGGTGTTGGTCACCTGTTTGAATCTGTGCAAGAAGCTTACAAGTCAGCGACAACTCGTGTAGGTACATCAGTACTGACTCGTATCATGAAAATGGCAACTGACGATCACCAGCCGCCATTGGTTCGTGGCCGCCGCGTTAAGCTTAAGTACGCGCACGCGGGTGGTTACAACCCACCAATCGTGGTTATTCACGGTAACCAAGTTAATGAACTGCCAGATTCATACAAACGTTACCTGATGAACTACTACCGTAAGTCTCTAGAGATCATGGGTACACCGATTCGTATTCAGTTCCAGAGCAGCGACAACCCGTTTGAGGGCAAAACGAATAAGATGACTATGTCTCAGGAGCGTAAACGTAAGCGCCTAATGAGCATGATGAAAAATCGTAAGAACTAATCGCCTGAGTCGGAGTACACAGGAAAGAGTTAATTGATAAAAAGCGCCTAGTTTACTAAGGCGCTTTTTTTATAGGATAAGAAATGCATATTAAACCGACTATCACCCAATTTTGTCACAACATTTGGCAGCTTGATGCTGTTGTTCAGCTAATCCAGCAAGGTAGCGATTATCTATATGTGGTGACGGACACCACGCCTTTTCATCCCATTAGTCATATTTGGCCAGATCATCCTGCGGATAGAGGCACATTAGATAGCCACAATGTGCTTGATTGCCAAGTTGGTGCTGTTGAGCTTGCGAGCGGCGAACTTTATGTCGGTCAGACAATCCCTGTAAAGCGTGATGAGCCCGGCTGGAGCTTTGTTGTCGTCCATTGTTTAGCCAAGGAATCTGTTGAACTGGAGCTTGGTCAGACCGTCTCTTTATCGGTTGATAAGTCCTATCAGCAATCATTGAGCCGCGGACATAGTGCAGGACACCTTTCATACCTTGCGCTAAATAAGGTGCTTACTGAGCACGGTTATTGGCGTAAAGATGCGGACAGAAAAGATCCGCATGGTAACTACGATTTCAATAGCTATGCGCAGGTAACGAGCTTTGTTACAGAGGATAAATGTCTAGATACTTATCGACTGGGTAAGACGCTACGTAAGCGCGGTTTAAACAGTGGCGACCTGCTAGAGAACCTAGCGCAAATAGAGACCCTAGTGAACGCACAATTGATCGAATGGCTAAAGTTAGATTCTGACATCTTGGTTGAGTGTCATGGCGATGCATTGACGGACTCCCGATACTGGTCGTGTGACTTAAAAGAGGGCGCAATCGCTGTTATTCCTTGCGGTGGCAGCCATGCGAGCTCTTTAAACGATTATGCTGTGATTGAGGTGAAACTGGTTCAAGTGGATGCGAGCAATATTGAAATGCACACCGATGTAAAACCGACATTGTGAGTTCGATCGTTTTTACAATATTCTGATAATTGCGGGTTTTAAACTGTTTTTGGGTTTTTATGCTTTTAAAAATCCAAATGCAGAACATGTAACTTATGCTTTCGGTATGTGGTTATATAAATGTTCTTTTTGGGGCAGATCGCTGATCACTTTGGATTTTGCCGATGATCAGAGTTTGATCTTTACTATAGCTTAGATCGTTTCCAGAGTTTTATTCTAATTAGTTATAAATGAGGTTGGGATCGGGTTATAAATAGAGCGTTTATGCTACTGTTTTCCCATAAAAACGAAATATATTAAAGAACAGTCATATGAGTTACCTTAAGCTTCTTACTGCTCACAGAGAAGTCAACAAGTTACTCGCTAAGCTTGCATTAGGAATGGGAAGAACAGAGCTCAATCGACGTGTGGTTGAGCTTTCTGAATGCTGGTTTGGTGAAAGAAAAGCATCAATACTAAGGCTTGATGCCGACAGTTGTAGACTTTACTTAGAGTCAGCCCCAAGCTTGCCTGAGTTCTATAATGAGGCAATTGAAGGCGTCGCTATTGGTCCAAAAATAGGATCTTGTGGTGCAGCTGCCTACCTAAAGCAAAATGTTGTCGTCGACAATATCAATACTCATCCCAATTGGGCACCATTCACTTCACTGACAGAAGAGGCAGATTTACATGCCTGTTGGTCTGTGCCTATTTTATCCAGTAAAGAAGCGGTCATGGGGACATTCGCCATATACAGTGCTGCTCCGTCCTTGCCAGAGCCTCATGAACTTGAAGTACTAGAAATGTTGGCGTCACTCTATGCCGTTGCATGGGAGAAGTACCAGTTAGAGGATCAACTTTACTATCATGCTCGCTACGATAGCTTAACAGGGTGTTTAAACCGTAGGGCTTTACTCCAGCAAGCGAATGATTGCTTAAACACCGAACTAAAGTACATCGCGTGTTTCTTTGCAGATATTGATAAGTTCAAACAGATCAACGATCGCAATGGTCATGAGGTCGGAGATAAAGTTCTGGCCGCAGTTGGTGAGGTGTTTAATCAGACATTCGAGATCAGTAGTTTGGGCGGCCGTTACGGTGGTGATGAATTTGTCGCATTTTCTTGGTCTGATGATCCCGAAACCTTTTCCCGACTGGCGACAGAGTTCAACCAACGATTACAAAATATCTCTCCAGTCGATGGGGTGACGATTCGTGTGAGTGTTGGCATGGCTGTGTGTGAAATGACACGAATGACTTCATTGCAACGATTGATAAAACGAGCGGATCACGCAATGTACAAAATAAAGCATCTGGGCGAGCTTGATAAAGATCATAGTAACTTTGCCCAAGAAAGTTAAAGTGGGCGTTATACAGACACAGTAAAGAAGCCGTTATGAATGAGAATAGTTGCCCAATTTGTCATGATGAATTGAGCTGGACTGGCGAATATTATTGCCAAGCTTGTGATGAAAACTTCAAAAAGGTTGGCTTTTGCCCTGACTGCGATGCGGAGTTAGAGAAGCTGCAAGCATGTGGAGCGGCAAACTACTTTTGCAACGCCTGCAATGAGCTTAAATCAAAGTCAAAAGTACGTTTTGAATTTCAACCTAGTTAACGGTTGAGCGGATTTCTCCATCAGATAAACGGGTGACCAAGGTGTCGCCTGTTTTTATATCTGATGTCTTAGTCAGAACTTTACCTTGTTCCGTTTGCGAAATGCTGTAGCCGCGCTTTAAGGTTGCCAATGGACTAACGGTATCCAACTTCTCTGCCGCTAATGCCAATTGATGACGCGTATTCAGTAGGCGTCTATCCATGGCATCAAGCAGTTTTTGTTCCAATCGTTGTAGAGTCGATTTTTGCTCTGACAGGCGTTTAACTGGTGAGTTAAGCTCCAAACGATGCTGTTGGCGTTCAACCTTTTGACTACGCTGAGATAGATAGCGTTCCATTGAACGATGCAGGCGAACCTCAAGTTCATCGAGCTGTTGGCTTTGACGTTGAAGTTGGTAGCTTGGGTGTTGACGCTCTAAGCGATGCTGGAGTAGGGCGTTATGACGTTTTTGTTCGCTTAGGTAATAACGCATTGCACTGACGAGCTTATTTTGACGGCTCAGTAGCGCTTGATCTTTATGGCTATTATCACGGCTAACCAGTTCGGCTGCTGCAGATGGTGTCGGCGCGCGCATATCAGCGACAAAGTCAGCGATAGTCACATCCACTTCATGACCGACAGCACTGATAATTGGGATCTGACTAGCGACAATTGTTCGCGCCAATATCTCGTTATTAAAGCACCACAAATCTTCCAGTGAGCCACCACCACGGCCGACGATAAGCACATCACACTCATTGCGGCTGTTAGCGCAGCCAATCGCTTGAGCAATCTGGATTGCAGCTTCTTCACCCTGAACCATAGTCGGATAAATCACTACTGGTAACGAAGGGTCACGGCGTTTCAATACGTCTAAAATGTCGTAAAGCGCAGCGCCAGTCTTAGAGGTGATCACACCAACACGCTTAGGGTGTTCAGGCAGTGGCTTTTTACTGGTTTGAGCAAATAGACCTTCACCCGCCAATTTCATTTTCAGCTCTTCAAACTGCTGCTGAAGTCGGCCGTCACCTTCTGGCTGCATGCTCTCGATGATTAGCTGGTAGTCACCACGCGGTTCATACAGTGATAAACGAGCTTTAACCAAGACTTGATTGCCGTTTTGTGGCTTAAACGTAACGTGGCGATTGTTACCACGGAACATGGCACATTTAACTTGAGCACGAGAGTCTTTAAGAGTGAGGTACCAGTGACCAGAGACAGGAGCAGAGAAGTTTGAAATCTCGCCAACTAACCAAACAATCCCCATTTCATTTTCAAGTAATAGGCGCACTTCTGCATTAAGACGAGAAACGGTGAAGATGTTTTGATTGGTCAGAGATGACAAGGCTAATCTCGCGGACGTGAATATGGAAATTAGCGGCAATATAATACATATCAAGGGGGTTAATGCAAGAAAAAAATTAAAAAAATTTGTGGTCAAGCGATTACGTAGGCCGTATAATCCGTCCGCAATATCTAATCCAAATGTAGTTAAGTTCGCAAAACTTACTGCCCTCATTATGCGAAACGATGAGACCGGATTGTTCTTTTTACTCCTCTAATTGTGAGATATTGCAAATGCTAAGAATTGCCAAAGAAGCGCTGACATTCGATGACGTACTACTTGTGCCAGCACACTCCACCGTTCTCCCAAACACAGCTGATCTTCGCACTCAGCTGACCAAGAACATCACCCTAAACATCCCTATGATTTCGGCGTCTATGGACACCGTTACTGAAGCTCGTCTAGCGATTGCGCTAGCGCAAGAGGGTGGCATTGGCTTTATCCACAAGAACATGTCTATTGAGCAGCAAGCGCAGATGGTTCACCAGGTGAAGATTTACGAAGCGGGCGTGGTTTCTCACCCTGTGACAGTAAGCCCTGATGCAACGATTGCTGATGTTGTTGCCCTAACAGAAAAGCATGGTTTTGCAGGTTTCCCAGTGGTAACGGATACTAACGAACTTGTTGGTATTATCACTGGCCGTGACGTTCGCTTTGTAACTGACCTTTCTAAGAAAGTAGATGTTGTGATGACACCTAAAGAGCGTCTAGCAGCAGTGAAAGAAGGTGCAACTCGTGAAGAAGTTCAAGAGAAAATGCACAAAGCGCGCGTAGAGAAAGTACTGGTAGTGAACGATGAGTTCCAACTAACCGGTATGATTACCGCAAAAGATTTCCACAAAGCAGAGCGTAAGCCTAATGCATGTAAAGATGCACAAGGTCGTTTACGCGTAGGTGCTGCAGTTGGCGCTGGCGCTGGTAACGAAGAGCGTGTTGCTGCTCTTGTTGAAGCGGGCGTTGACGTTCTACTTATCGACTCTTCACACGGTCACTCTGAAGGTGTTCTAAACCGTATCCGCGAAACTCGCGCAGCATACCCAGATCTAGACATCATCGGTGGTAACGTAGCGACAGGTGCTGGCGCTAAAGCACTTATCGACGCTGGTGTGAGTGCAGTTAAAGTGGGTATCGGCCCTGGTTCTATCTGTACAACTCGCATCGTAACTGGTGTGGGTGTTCCTCAAGTTACAGCTATTGCTGATGCTGCAGAAGTCGCAAACCAGCACGGTATTCCAGTTATCGCGGATGGCGGTATCCGTTTCTCAGGTGATATCTGTAAAGCTATCGTAGCGGGCGCATCATGTGTCATGGTTGGCTCTATGTTCGCGGGTACTGAAGAAGCACCTGGAGAAGTAATCCTATACAACGGCCGTTCATACAAAGCTTACCGTGGTATGGGCTCACTTGGTGCTATGTCTCAAGGCTCTTCTGACCGTTACTTCCAGTCTGACAACGCTGCAGACAAGCTAGTACCAGAAGGTATCGAAGGTCGTATCGCGTACAAAGGTCGCCTAAAAGAGATCGTTCACCAACAAATGGGTGGTCTACGTTCAAGCATGGGTCTAACAGGCTCTGCAACTATTGAAGATATGCGTACTAAAGCTGAATTTGTACGTATCTCAGGTGCAGGCATGAAAGAGTCTCACGTACACGACGTTCAAATCACGAAGGAAGCGCCAAACTACCGTCTAGGTTAATCTCGCTAGAGATTTATACATCCGACGTAAACGTTTGCTTTTTTCCTTGAAGCATTAAGAAGAGGCGAGTACACTCGCCTCCGTTTTAATCACTTAGCTTATAAGACTGCTCAAAATGACTAAAAATATTCATGACCAACGTATTCTGATCTTGGACTTCGGTTCTCAGTACACTCAACTAGTAGCACGCCGCGTACGTGAAATCGGCGTTTACTGTGAACTTTGGAGCTGGGATGTTGAAGAAGCGGATATTCGTGAATTCAATCCAGACGGTATCATCCTATCTGGTGGCCCAGAAAGCGTAACGGAAGAAAACTCTCCACGTGCGCCTCAATATGTATTTGACTCAGGTGTTCCTGTTCTAGGTGTGTGTTACGGCATGCAGACTATGGCAGAGCAGCTAGGTGGTAAAGTAGCAGGTTCTACTGAACGTGAATTTGGCTACGCACAAGTAAAAGTTTCTGGTGAATCTGCACTGTTTAAAGATCTTGAAGCAACTCAAGACGTATGGATGAGCCATGGCGACAAAGTCGTAGAAATCCCAGCAGACTTCGTGAAAGTTGGCGAGACAGACACATGTCCTTACGCTGCGATGGCGAACGAAGAGAAGAAGTACTACGGCGTTCAGTTCCACCCAGAAGTAACACACACTAAAGGTGGTCTACAAATGCTAGAGAACTTTGTTCTTGGCGTATGTGGTTGTGAACGTCTTTGGACTTCAGAGTCAATCATCGAAGATGCTGTTGCTCGTATTAAAGAGCAAGTCGGTGACGACGAAGTTATCCTAGGCCTATCAGGTGGTGTTGATTCTTCGGTTGTTGCTATGCTAGTTCACCGCGCAATCGGCGACAAGCTGACATGTGTATTCGTTGATAACGGTCTTCTTCGTCTTAACGAAGGTCAGCAAGTAATGGATATGTTTGGCGACAAGTTTGGCCTAAACATCATTAAAGTTGATGCTGAAGAGCGCTTCCTAAAAGCACTTGAAGGCAAATCTGATCCAGAAGAGAAGCGTAAGACTATCGGTCACGTATTCGTAGACGTATTTGATGAAGAGTCGAAGAAGCTGAAAAACGCGAAATGGCTAGCTCAAGGTACTATCTACCCAGACGTTATCGAATCAGCGGCATCTAAGACAGGTAAAGCGCACGTAATCAAATCTCACCATAACGTTGGCGGTCTGCCAGACGATATGGAAATGGGTCTTGTTGAGCCACTACGTGAGCTGTTTAAAGATGAAGTACGTAAGATTGGTCTAGAGCTAGGCCTACCTTACAACATGCTTTACCGCCACCCATTCCCAGGTCCAGGTCTAGGTGTTCGCGTTCTTGGCGAAATCAAGAAAGAGTACTGTGATCTACTACGTCGTGCAGACGCTATCTTCATCGAAGAACTACACGCTGCCGATCTTTACAACAAAGTATCTCAAGCGTTCACGGTATTCCTACCAGTACGCTCTGTAGGTGTAATGGGCGACGGCCGTAAGTACGACTGGGTTGTTTCTCTACGTGCTGTAGAAACTATCGACTTCATGACTGCGCATTGGGCACACCTACCGTACGATTTCCTAGGTAAGGTTTCTAACCGCATTATCAACGAAGTTGACGGCATTTCACGAGTTGTTTACGACATTTCTGGTAAACCACCAGCAACTATCGAGTGGGAATAATCCTCGCGATTAAGCACCAATAGTAGAACCAGCCTTCGGGCTGGTTTTTTTTCGCCTTAAACTTTGGAGTGAGCGCACAGATTCCCATTCTTCGTTTGTTACCCCTTCTGTTGTAAGCTCAAATTGCGTCGCATCTTGACGTAACTTTAAGTTATTCATCGTGCTTATTTTTTCGGTATTTCCTAACCTTTTGTCAGCTGAAAACACAAGGAAATGTACCATGAAAAAGGTAAGCTTCTTAACCGCTGCACTTTCGTTAGCGGCCACGTCGTCCAGTTGGGCGGCGATGAACATTCAACCCGATCCGCAAAACCCGACAGGGTACGTGATCGCTCGGTCTGATGTTCAGGCGGTAGAAAGTCAGAAAACTGCTGATCCTATGTATCAAATCTGGTCTCAAGCACTGCGTACTGCCCCAAACAGCGTTGTTGAGGCGATCGATTCTGGCCTTGCAACAAACCCTGAAAATGTCCAGCGAGCAGAGCGAGTATTTCCTCGTTCAGAGTGGGATTTTCTAACCGGCATGGCGGCGCCAGAGTACACCTACACACGTTTCTTAAGAGCGATTGGTAAATTCCCTGCGTTCTGTGCCGAATATACCGACGGCCGTGATTCTGATGCGATCTGTAAGCGCTCTATTGTCACGGCGTTTGCGCACTTTGCTCAAGAGACCGGTGGTCATATCGCGATAGATAATACCTCGGACAACCCACTTGGGCTGGAAGAGTGGCAACAAGCCTTAGTGCACGTGCGTGAAATGGGCTGGTCAGAAGGGCAAGAAGGTTACACAACAGGCTGTGGCCAGAATGATTGGCAGAATAAAAAGTGGCCATGTGCGGCAGGACAAGGCTATTTTGGCCGTGGTGCAAAACAGCTCTCTTACCACTTTAACTACGGTGCTTTCTCCGAAGTTATGTTCGATGGTGACGCATCAGTACTGCTTAACAACCCGGGTTTGGTTGCGGACTCATGGTTAAACCTCGCATCTGCTATCTGGTTCTTCTTAACGCCACAAGCGCCTAAACCAGCCATGTTGCATGTGATCGACAAAACATGGTCACCTTCTCAGCGCGAAATCGATGCAGGCATTGGTTACGGCTTTGGTACCACAATCAATATTATCAACGGTGGTATCGAGTGTGGTGAGCAAAACAAAGATAAGGGCCAGCCAGTCAACCGTATTCGTTACTGGGAAGGGTTATCTTCGCACTATCAAATCCCACTTGATGCGGACGAGAAGAATACCTGTTGGCAGCAAACGCCTTACGGTAGTTTAAACCTAAATGGCGCAACGGATGTGCTTTACACCAACTGGGATGGTAACTGGAAGTACTATGCTGATCGTCCGGGTGGTTACTCATTTGAGTGTGAGCTGGTGGGTTTCCAAACGGCTTACTCTGCTTTGGTTCCGGGTGATTACGAGAAGTGTGTGACCAACTTCTACGGTTCTCACTCAAGCTGGCCTGAAGTACGTATCGTCGACAAGCTTGATCCAGTCGACCCTGGCACAGGTCCGGGTACAGGCACAGATTGGGACGCAAATAAGGTCTATAACTCGGGTGACCAAGTGACCTATAAAGGCGCGACTTATCAAGCGAAGTGGTGGACTCAAGGTGATGACCCTGCTCTTGGTGGGCCGTGGGAATTAGTATCAGGTACGCCGACTGAACCAGCGCCGGAGCCTACTCCTGATCCAACACCAGATCCGACGCCGGACCCAACACCGGACCCAACACCGGATCCTGAACCAACGCCAGACCCAACACCGGTTCCAGATACCTTTATTCAATGGGAACCAGGGGTAACTCAGGCTGCAGATGGTGACAAAGTGACTTATAACGGTAAGTGTTTTATTGCCAAAAATGGTCCAGGAGTGTGGGAGTCACCTGTTCAGTCAAACTGGTTCTGGGATGAAATCTCCTGTCAGTAAACACAGCAGTTAAGTCCGATTTCTCATCGGCGTAGCTTTGCAATAACTCATCTGCCGCTTAAGACATTCATCGTTTTAAGCGGCTTTTTGTTTCTGCTGTAAGTTTTTTATGTCGAGATAGCGAGGGGCAAATGGTCGGAGTATTCAGCCGTTGAATGATAGGTGATTCTTTATAGTTGATCGTGCGATTTACGAAATCTTAGATTGCAAATCCTTGATCTATCTTTTTTCAGCTACACCACTAAAATCTGCGCGTAAATTTTATTAACTTTTTTTAAAGGTGCGCAAAATGTCAACAAAACTGGCAAACCCGGCTCCACTGGGCCTAATGGGTTTCGGTATGACGACCATCCTGCTAAACATCCACAATGCAGGCTTTTTCCCTATTGATTCTATGATTCTAGCAATGGGTATTTTCTATGGTGGTCTTAGCCAAGTTCTTGTTGGCATGATGTGTTTCAAACGTGGTGATACGTTTGGTACAACAGCGTTCACTTCATATGGTCTATTCTGGCTAACACTGGTTGGTCTAATCGTAATGCCTTACATGGGCCTACCAGCAAGCCCAGCAAGCTTCATGGGCTGGTACCTAGCGCTATGGGGCATCTTTACAGGCTTCATGTTTGTTGGCTCTCTATGTTACCCAGTGGCAAAACAAGTGGTATTCGGCTCACTAACGATCCTATTCTTCCTACTTGCTGCACGTGACTTCACTGGTAGCCACCTGATTGGCACAATCGCTGGTCTAGAAGGTATCTTCTGTGGCGCAAGTGCAATTTACTTTGCTATGGCTCAAGTTCTTAACAACGAGTATGGCCGTACAATCCTGCCAATCGGCGAGAAGAAATCAGCTCAAGTTGAACTAGAGCAAGTTGCCGCTTAATCGAATTTAAAATTTAGTTGTCGAATCGCCTGAAGTACGACAACTGAAATTGGGAACCTTAATACGAAAGGGGTTAGCATTTGCTAACCCCTTTTTCTTACCACTGCTTTTTATCTATAGCTTATCGCTATTAGGTTGAAGGTTGTTCAACCGGTTTAGAATCTAGTTCTGATTCTGGCTCTTTACCTGTCTTACGACGGTACTTCTCTTCCCAGTAGTCAGCGCCTTTGATACCAAGTTTAACTGGGTTAAACGTGTACTCAGTGACACCTTGTTTTTGCTGTTCTTCGTAATCATGCAGCGCTTTTAGTGCTGGCTTAGACATGAAGAAGATAATCAAGATGCCGACGATGTTTAGCCATGCCATTAGGCCTACACCTACATCACCCATTGCCCATGCAAGGTTTGCGGTCTTAACTGTACCGTAGAACACAACTGCGATTAATGCGACTTTTAGCATAAACATTAAGCCGTTAACTTTGAAGGTACGACGGATATACGCAATATTTGTCTCTGCGATGTAGTAGTACGCAAGAATGGTTGTGAAGGCGAAGAAGAACAGTGCAATCGCGATAAACGGCTTACCAATACCAGGCAGCGCACTTTCGATTGCCATCTGAGTGAAGACTGGGCCATTTGCTGCGATGTCAGCGGCGACGTTCTGCACTAGGAAACCTTCAGCGCCGTGAACGTTGTACGCACCAGTAATGATGATCATAAATGCGGTTGCTGAACATACTAGTAGCGTATCAATGTAGATAGAGAATGACTGAACTAGACCTTGCTGCGCAGGGTGATCAACACTCGCTGCCGCTGCTGCGTGAGGGCCAGTACCTTGACCTGCTTCGTTAGAGTAAACACCACGTTTTACACCCCAACCAATTGCAGCACCAACGCCCGCCATCGGAGTGAATGCGTCGCCAACGATCATTGCGAATACGCGTGGCACTTCACCGATGTTTAGTAGGATGATGATGAACGCTGTTACGATGTAAGCTAGCGCCATGAAAGGAACAACAATCTGCGTGAAGTTTGCGATACGCTTAACGCCACCAAAGATGATGAACGCCAGAATCACGGCAATGATAGTACCTGTCAGGATCTTAGCGAAGCTGAATGTACCGATTGCAGTTTCAATCATTGCACCAGAACCGAACGCTGCTTCTACTGCGTTACCGATGCTGTTTGATTGAACGCCCGGTAGTAAGAAACCACAAGCAAAGATAGTCGCGATAGCAAAGATCCATGCGTACCATTTTTGTCCCATAGCTTTTTCAATGTAGTAAGCTGGGCCGCCACGGAATTCGCCGTTATCTTCTTCTTTGTAAATTTGTGCCAGTGTTGACTCTGCGTATGCCGTCGCTGCACCGAAGAAGGCTACCACCCACATCCAGAATACTGCGCCTGGACCACCGAAACCGATCGCCGCTGCAACACCTGCGATGTTACCTGTACCTACACGACCAGATAGCGATACCGCTAATGCCTGGAACGATGAAATACCCTTTGATGAGCTTTTACCTGATAGAAGTAGACGCCACATTTCAGTGAAGTGACGGATTTGAACAAATCGTGTCATGACTGAGTAGAACAGACCTGCGCCCAAGCAAAGGTAAATCAATACCGGGCTCCAGATGATTCCATTCAAAAAATCAACAATTGACTGCATAAGAAGTTTCCCTGTTTGTTTTGTAATGGTTGTTTTCTGAGCAGGATATTACCCTGCTTGTAATTTAATTGTTAATTTATTTATCTTTTGGTGTTAATGGTCGTGATCCAAAACACAAAGTGCTAAAAAATTGTTAAAAAACTAGAGTAAGAGTTCTTGAAGGCGAGAGCTGACTGAGTATCTGATGAATTGAGCGCCATTTGTGGTGTTTTATATTCATAAAAACCACAAACGACGTATTTGTATATATTTTGTTTATGAGAGTTATATGAGTGGATTGTATCGTTACTGGTTGCTGGTTACTGGTTACTGATAACGTTCGACACTCAGCTCTGAAAATGGCTTATGACCTTGAGTGGCAAGGATCTCGGTCAGAATGTTGGCCGAGCCACATGCCATGGTCCAACCGAGTGTGCCGTGGCCAGTATTGGTATACAGATTCGAGTAAGCCGTTTGACCTATGATCGGCGTACCATCAGGTGTCATTGGACGAAAGCCACTCCAATAGTCAGCCTGAGTGAAATCGACCCCCTTAGGAAAGAGTTGGCGAACAACGTGATTGAGCGTCGCTAACCTTTTATCTGGCAAGCTCGGATCAAATCCTGCCAGTTCAGCGGTGCCTGCGACCCGAATACGCTGATCAAATCGAGTCACTGCGACTTTATACGTTTCGTCCATAATCGTAGAGTGAGGAGCATGAGCCTCGTCAACAACAGGTAGCGTTAACGAGTAGCCTTTAACCGGATAAACGGGAATATCGATACCAAGAGGTTGCAGAAGATGCTTAGAGTAACTGCCCAGTGCCATGACATAGCCGTCGGCTTCAACAATACCTTGTGATGTTTTGACGCCACAAATACGCTGATTGTCGGTGAGTAACTGCTCAATCTTGGTATTGAACATAAATTGCACGCCCGCTTGCTCAGCCATGCTTTGCAGTTGTTGGCAAAACAGATAGCAATCTCCCGTTTCGTCATCGGGCAAATAGAGTCCGCCGACAAGGTTGCCTTCCATGTTTGATAACCCAGGCTCTTGAGTTAAGCACTCTTCAGGTGTCATTAATTGGTAGCGGGTATCGCTTTCTTCTAGCAGGGCGATATCTTTTTTGATCGCCGTAAGCTGAGCCTGTTTGCGAAATATTTGCAGCGTACCTTGGGTCTTGCCTTGATAGTTCAATTGATGCTTTTGATTTAACTCCGCTAAACACTCTCGACTGCGATTCGCGATGGTCAGCATTCTTGCCTTATTGATTCGATATTTTTCGAGCTGACAGTTACCTAGCATTTTCGTCGCCCAACTGACTAACTCTGGGCTGAGGTTAGGCTTAATTTTTAGCGGAGCATGCTGCTCAAAGAGCCATTTGATAGCCTTTGTCGGAATACCGGGCGCTGCCCATGGGGAAGAGTAGCCATAGGAGATTTGACCAGCATTGGCAAAGCTTGTCTCTTCAGCAGATTTGGCTTGTCTGTCGATAACGGTGACGTCAAACCCCGCTTGAGATAAATACCATGCGCTGGTTAGTCCAACGACACCACTTCCTAAAACAACGACTTTCACGTTTGATTCTCACACAATTAAATTTTGCATAGCATCGGTAATTTACATTCGTTTAACAATCGATAAGAATTGATGTTAGGTTTTAGTTTTTTTAAAGGCTCGTTATGAAATCAGCCATTCTGCAAGGGGTGAACTTAGTCTGTATTGTTGCCCGCCACCAAAGCTTGACCAGTGCAGCGAAAGAGTTGAGCTTAACCGTGGGCGCGGTGAGCCAGCAGCTGCAACAGATAGAAGAGAAGCTTGGTTTTGCGGTGTTTGAGCGTCATGCTCGCGGTATACGATTGACCGAGCAGGGCAGCAAGCTAGTTGAATCGACCAGTCATCATTTAGCTGCCATTGAAGAAAATGTTTTCCAGCTTACCCATGTATCTGAGCGTAAGCAGATCCGATTAAAGCTGACGCCATCTTTCGCTTTCAAATGGCTTGTTCCTCGCTTAGACAAGTTCCATAAACTCTACCCGGATGTGCAAATACATACCTTTGCTGAAGGGGCATTGGTTGATAGTGACAACCGCAACTTTGATATCGCCATTGATTATGGGCCGATACCTTACAAGGACCAAAGCGCAGAGCTGCTTATGGAAGAGTCCTTAATACCGGTGATGAGCCCGAGCTACCAACAATCTCATCCGGTGCAGTTAGATAATGACAGCTGGAATGGGGTTGTGCTGCTGCATGATGTGATGCCATGGGCTAGCGCGGCGAAAGATCATGAATGGCATTATTGGACTGAGCAGCAACAGCTGAGTCTTGAGACTAACCAAGGCCATTTCTTTAATCGCACCGATATGGCGATGTCAGCGGCAGAAGCAGGGGTAGGGATTGCACTCGCCCGTTCAGCACTGCTGAGTAATGAGCTAGCAGAAGGGCGGTTGGTCGCCCCTTTTGCCGCTATTTCTGCCCATGCGGGTTACTTTGTTTTAACCCATACCGATAACCCCTACACGCGTTTATTTAAAAATTGGCTGAGAGAACAAGTTGTTATTGATTAATTTGTAAATATCAATGGCGCACCCATATGCACCCACTACACTTATTAGTGAGCTTGATTCTGCCTTAATTAAATCAAGCGAATGTAGGGGCAGCGCATTATGGAATCTCATCAAGGCCGATGCAGCTATCAAAACCCTGATGGCTGGTGCTGCGATCAACCGAGTGGTGAGTCAGGACTCTGTTACTGGCATGATCCAAAAGTCGATAAAAGCAATGATGATGTAAAAGACAAGGTTGAACAATGGGCCGCAGCAGGTAAACCTTTAGACGGATTTCAGTTGGCAAGAACAAATCTAGAAGATCTCAATTTAGTTAACCGAGGCAGTAAAGAAGGTTATCTATGTCGAGATGTCGACTTCTACCGAGCAGATTTAACCGATGCTCACTTTTTTGGCTTAGATTTACGTGGCTCATCTTTAATGAAAGCCAAGTTAATTGGTGCGAACTTACATTGCGCCAAATTGGATAATTGTAATTTGCTTGGTGCTTCGCTCTCTCGCGCTAAGTTGGAGAACATAGAGTGGGGAGGCGACCTCAAGCAGGAAAGGGCGGCGAGACGTGCGATTCGGGGCCATAAACGCAAAGAATCGGTGATGTATTGCCAAGAAGCAGAAGAAGTATGTCGCAACATCCGCAAACAATGTGAGAAGCAAGGATTGTTTGAAATGGCTGGTGATTTCTTTAAACGAGAGATGCGCTTTCGCCGTTATCAAATGCCGCTGTTTAGTGTTAAACGCGGGATCTCTAAGCTGGTGGATGTATTTTGTGGCTATGGCGAAGATCCGATTCGTGTGGTTGGCTTCTCCATTTTCCTAATTTTGGTCTGCGCGCTGGCTTATTTCTTTTTGGATACCACTGGTGCACACCCCGTTTATGAAGGGGTCAGTGGGTGGAAGTTTTACGCATTGGAGTTTCTTAACTCGCTCTATTTTAGCGTCGTGACTTTTACCACCTTGGGCTACGGTGATATTTCCCCCGTAGGGTTAGCGAGGTTTATCGCTGCCTGCGAAGCCTTCTTAGGCAGCTTTACCATGGCGCTGTTTGTGGTGGTCTTTGTTAAGAAGATGACCCGCTGAGTGAAGATAGGGGGGCTATTGAAAGTCACTAGCTAACCAATCAGAGAGAATGATCTGATCGTCTTTGTATTGGTTAGAAAAGTGCTCAATCAGCGCAGCAAGGTTCTGGCCATTATCACACATGGTTTGTGCCACTAAATCTTCAGAGACAACAATCGCGCCGCCTTGCGGGGAGGCGTGAGTCTCAATGCTGACCGGAATAATAAATTTGCTCTCACTGGCTAAGTGATGTTGTTTTAACTCGTTTGCCTGTTGGTGTAGCGCTGCCAAGACCTCAGGCTGATAGTCACTCGCTTCAAAGCCAACCGCGACAACAAACACCAATCCGCGATACAAAATAATCACCGAGCTGACCGATGTGGTGGCTTGATTAGTAAACTCAAGAACAAGGTCACCGGCTAAGTGCGGCAGTTGCGCAAATTGCTGTTTCAATAACTCAATTGTCGCTGACCATTGGCTGTTCTGCTCTGATGGGAATTGCGTCAATATGGATGATGTGTCGGTTTGGGCAAACTGCAAAATAGGTGCAGCGTAGAGAGTGCTCGCGGTCATGATACTTTATTAGAAGATGGAGATATCACAGAGGCTAGCGGAGAAGAGGCGATGGAGCTAGAGGTTACGCTAAATAGTTTGAGCCAGTTGGCGGAGTACGAAGGGTTAGATAAGAAAAAGGTTACCAAATCAGCGATCTGGTAACCTAAATTTGATTATGCTGCGTTAGCAAATTCTGCTAAAAAAGCATCTTTGCGCGCGTTGAAGCGCTCAACAAGATCATCAACCGCTGCTTGGTCGTAAGGTTTTAGACCGCTTGCAACCATGCGTTTTAAGCCTTTACCGACAATCTCGCCATTCTCTTTGAAGTCGAAGTTTAGCGTTACAAGACCACGTTTACCTTCTACGTCGAATGTTGCACCAGCAAACACGACTTCAGGATGAGTTAAGTCTAAACGAGAGAACTCCACTTCCATGCTTTCGTAGATCACTAATGGACGCTGGCAGTTGATCATCATCTGCTGCTCTTCCATTAGTGGAACCATGATGTGTGGGAAGTTCATACCAGAGAACTGAACGTAGCTTGTTACTACGTGCTCAATGAACGCTGGGTTTGTGCTGACTTCGCCTTCACGTGACATGTGTAAGTACTCTTTTGAATTAGCATCAACTAACGCACTTTCTTTAGCACACTTATTTTCAATTGATAGAGATACGCTATCGCTCACCATACCCGAGAAATCAAAACGCATTTTTTGGCTGATGCCTTCTTTGCTTAGTAGAACAGCAAAAAGTAGATCACCTGGCACACAGAAGCGTTTGCTGTCTTCATCGTGGATAGGGTTAAAGTCTCCCGCTACCTTTTTCGCAAAGTGACTTGCTTGTTGGCGAGTGAACTGGAACTGATTGTTATCTTGTGAAAAATAAGGTGTAAGAAACATACTTTTATTCATGTGGCTATAACTGCCGCGCAGTATACATGAAGCTATGCTATTAAATGGTCTATCCAGATGAATCACTAAAGAATTGACGAAACTTTAACCTGCAAGATTCGGCTCGACGTTACCGCCAATACTTCAAACTGCCACTCATCGCAGACAATCACTTCGCCACACTGCGGCACTTTGCCCGCCTTCCAAGTAATGTAACCATTTAAGGTTTGGAAGCCTTCACTCTCTTCACCTTCAATTGAAGCAATATCTAGGCGGCGTTTAAGCTCATTAAGAGGGATTAATGCATCCATCCACCAACTGCCATCTTGGTGCTGTCTTGCCCACACATGTTGCGGTGCTAGGCCTAGTTCACCCGCGACTGATTCCAAAATATCGTAGTGAGTAACAATACCTTGAATATCGCCATACTCATCGACAATAAACGCCATCTCACAGTTGTTTTTCTGCATCTGATTTAACAGCGGTAAGCCTTTCATCGACTCAGGGAAATAGCGCGGCTTTCTGACCAGTTTGACTATCTTAGTGGTCGACAACTCTTCATATTGGTCGAGCAACACCTTAGATGAGATCGTGCCGATGATCTTATCCAAACCGCCATGGCAGACAGGCCAAACTGAGTGCTGCGTCTGACGAATACGTTTGAGGATTTGCACAATCGGCTGCTCTACATCCAGAAAGTCCATATCGCAACGAGGCGTCATCAGTGATGTCACCAAGCGGTCGTTAAGATAGAGAATGTTTTGAATCATCTGTTGTTCTTGCGGTTCTATCGCACCGGACTCTGAACCTTCGGTCATGACTGCAAAGATATCCTCTTCAGTGACCTGATCGTTATCATCGCCATGCTGACGAAACAGCTTTAACAGCGCATCGGTTGAAACACTCAGTAGCACCACAAACGGAGTGGTTAGGATCGCCAGCCAATGAATCGGGTAGGCAACAATTACTGCAATACGTTCTGCGTTACGTTGCGCAAAGCGCTTGGGTACCAGCTCACCGACCACAATGGCAAAGTAAGTGATGATCACTACCACACTAGCTGTTGCGACAATAGAGGCGAGATCAGCTTCGAAGCCTTGTTGGATTAGCCATTGTGCAAATGGGCCAGATAGTGTCGCTTCACCGAAAATACCACTAAGGATACCAATTGCGGTGATGCCGATTTGGATAGTAGATAAAAAGCGAGTCGGATTATTTTTTAATTCGAGAGCGAGTTGAGCGGAAGATTGAGTTTCAGCGAGCTTTTTAAGACGGCTCGACTTAGCTGCGACAAGCGCAAGTTCTGACATGGCAAAAATGCCGTTTAGGGTGATAAGCCCCACCAGTATGAAAATGTCCATTAATTGGTCCAGTTATAAACACATTCAAAGCATAGCCATAGCTCTGGGGAAAAGATATCGATTATTTAACCACCAGACCTAATTGTTTTTAAGGTGACGATTAGCAATTGTTATCCAATCAACTGCGCCGAAATTACCTTATTCGTTAGCGGTGTGACCAAAGTAATCCAACAAGAAATCAATCAAGGCTCGAACGGGGATAGAGAGATGCTTGCGCGACGGATATAGCAGATACATTTGCAGTGACATCAATTGCCACTCTGGCAGAACCCAAACCAATTTGCCTTGTTTTAGCCATTCGTCGGCAAGGTAATCGGGCTGCATAGAGATGCCCATATTGGCTAATGAACCGTGCAGTAACACGGTGGCTTCATTGGCGGTGATATCGCAGTTCACCTCGATATCTTGCCTTTCTCCGTTCTGAGTTAGCTGCCAGATATGGCGGCCAAAGTTTTTATAGCCAAGGCATTGGTGATGAATTAAGTCTTGCGGCGCTTTTATCTCTGGGTGGGTAGACAAATACTCAGGGGAAGCAACGAGCTTTGAGTAGCAGACGGAAAATGGTCGCCCAATCAAAGCAGGGTTAGGATCGTTAGTGGTGCGAATCGCCAAATCAATTCGCTCGGCGACCATATCGACGGCTCTGTCTTGCGCATCGATATCTAACTTAACCGCAGGGTATTGCTGACGAAATTTCTCAAGCGCTGGCATCAACTGTGAAAAGCCAAAAGACATACTGACAGAGACCCGAACGAGGCCGCTAATAGCATGAGTAGGCATTAAACTCTCTTCCATTTTCTGCGCATCATCGACCCATGATTGCAGCCTTGGTAGTAATTGCTCCCCCGCGCTGGTTAATGACACCTTGCGTGTAGTGCGCTGCAGCAGTCTTGAACCAAGCCAGCTTTCTGCCGCTTCGACGTATCGGGTCACCATAGGCCGAGACATATCGAGCCTGTCTGCGGTGGCGGTAAAGCTTTCTGTTTGCGCCACATCCAGCATCACTTTTGCTGCGGTTAACTTATCCATATTTGCTCGATTTAAGAAATAATGATGCAAAGAATAGGCTCTATTTCGAAATAAAACCAGTCGCTAACATGATTGCCACTGAACAAAACAACATCAAATCAGGAGTGATTATGAAAGCCTTTACTACCCTTAGCTTATTGCTAGCCGCGACATACTCATCAATAGCAAGTGCAGATTTAAACTTTGAGGTCTACAACGCAGACGACAACAGTTTTAACGTTACTTCGACCTTAGTGATTGGTGAAACGGAAACGTTGTTGATTGATACCGGTTTTACCAAAGCTGATGCATTGCGTATTGCGGCAAAAGTTTTGGATGCAGGCAAACCGTTGAAGACCATTTTTATTAGCCAAGCCGATCCAGACTACTACTTTGGCGCAGAGCAACTGCTAGAAATCTTCCCTGAAGCCAATGTTGTCACTACGCCTGCAGTCCGTGAGGCGATTGCCAAAAAGCTCGAAAAGAAAGTGAGCTTTTGGGGGCCGAAGATGGGCTTAAACGCGCCGACAAACCCGCAATTGCCAACCGCTATTGATGCCAAAGAGATCAAAGTGGATGGTGAAGTGGTAGAAATTCGTGGCTTAGATGGTGTGCTTGCTCATCGTCCTTATCTTTGGGTTCCAAGTGAAAAAGCCATTTTAGGCAACGTTGGTATTGTCGAAGGTATGCATGTGTGGATGGCTGACACGCAATCGAGCCAAGAAGTGGATGCTTGGATGGCGCAACTGCAAGAGATGCTAGCGCTTCAGCCGAAATTTGTCGTGCCGGGTCACATGACGGAGCAAGGCAAGCTAGATGCGAGCACTATCCGTTACACCTATAAGTGGATTGAGCGTTTCGAACAGGCAAAACAGAGCAGTGCCAACAGCGGTGAGTTGATTGATTCGATGGTAAAGCACTACCCGAAATTGGGTTCCGATTTTAGTTTAGAGCTCGGCGCGCAAGTACATAAAAATGAGACGACTTGGTAGTCACACTTAAGTCGATAAATGAGCTTGGTTAATCTGCCAAGCTCATTTATAAGCTAATCAACCTAGCTAAACAGTGTGATACCCCAACTCTTTAAGTGTGCTGGCGAAGGTGTCTTGAGTATTTGGTTCGCCATGAATCAAATGCACCGCTTTTGGCTTAGGTTCAATACCCTGAACAAAGCGAAGTAAATCGTCTTTGTCTGCATGGGCAGAGTAACCAGACATGGTATGAATCTGCGCGTTCACTTCGACTTCTTGTTGATCAATCTCTACCGTCATTGCGCCGGACTGAATCTCTCTGCCTAGCGTTCCTTCCGCTTGATAACCCGCAAGCAAAACATCGGTGCGTTCATCAGGTAATAGTGCTTTAAGATAGTCCATGATTCGACCACCTTGGCACATGCCGGATGCGGCAACCACTATCGCAGCTTCCCTTGTGGATTGCAGTCGATTAACCAGCCTTTGATGTGTGCGGTAATCTTCTACCGTAATGCATTGCTCAAAGGCCAGCGGGTGGCGATGCACCTTAAGGCGCTGCTTGGCTTCTTGTCCCCAAAGCTGTTTGAAACGTCGATAAGAACGGGTCACACGCTGCGCCATTGGTGAGTCCAAAATGATCGGAATTGAAATATCGATTTGGTAATCATGAATCAGCTGTTCAATATCAAACAGCAGCTCTTGAGTTCGGCCGACGCTAAAGGCGGGGATTAATATAGTGCCTCCATCTTCAAGTGAACGATCAATGATCGCTTTTAACCGCTCAGAGCGAGTGGCAATATCATCATGCGGTTTGTCACCATAGGTGGTTTCTATCAGCAGGTAATCCGCTCGCTCAGGAGATAATGGGTCAGGCAATAAAGGCGTGTTACTCGGGCCTAAATCGCCAGAAAAAACCACTACCTCTTGATTGGCTAAGCGAACTTCAATATAGGCAGAGCCCAGTATGTGCCCAGCAGGCTGGAAACGTATTGCCATTGAGTCGGGTAATACGGTCTCTAGTTCAATCCATTGATTATATGGCTGCGGCTTAAGCAACTTAAGGATCTTATTGAGTACCCGTTGTGCCTGTTTGGGCTTTAACCCTAGCTGAAGCTTTAAGCTGTCTTCGAGCATTAACGGAATAAGCTCTGCGGTGGCTTCACTACAATAGATGGGTTGATTAAATCCTGTTGCGAGCAACCAAGGTAGGCGGCCAATATGGTCAATATGCGCGTGGGTAATTACCAAGGCATTGAGGTGTGAGGTAGCAAATTCAACCTCAAGCGGGCGAGCATCGGCACCTTGAAACAATCCACAGTCGATGAGAATCGCCTGATGTTGATCTCTTAACTCATGGCAAGAGCCGGTGATGGTGTGCTTGCCACCATGATGAAGGATTTCCATGTAACCCCCTCGCAAAACTTCGCTACGACAGTGCCGACAAAGCTATTTTACGACAAGTCGCTGGGTGAGAAATGCGAGGGCTTAGCAGTTTTGAAAGTAATTTATCGACTTCTCAGTAGGTTATCTGCGAGTGACTCGCTATTGATTGTCTATTGAGGAGCTGAGTTATTTATTGAGGCGCTTGTGTTGGCTGCTTTTGCGCTTCAAGTTGCGCGACTTCCGCATCAAGCTCGGCAATCTTATTCGCCATTAACTGATGGCAATGATCGGCTAAGGCTCGCGCATCATTGATGCTATAGCCCGTGACATCAATCGGCTCAAGCATTTCAGTAATCACGATGCCATTGTTGCGGCGATTTAAGTTGATCTTATTGTGGGTGGTACTGACTACCATTGGCGTAATCGGCACACCCGCTTCAATCGCCATACGAAAAGCGCCCGTTTTAAACGGCAATAACCCACGGCCTTTACTGCGTGTACCTTCGGGGTAGGCCCAAACTGACAGGTCACGCTGGTGGATCGCTTCAGCGACTTGTTTAATCGTATCGCGCGCTTTGGACTTATCTTGACGATCAATCAAGATGTTGCCCGTAATCCAATACAGTTGGCCGAAAAACGGCACCCAAATCAGTTCCTTTTTACCTAATGAAACTGTGCGTGGCCTCAACATACCCGGTGAGGTAACAAAGTCGTAGACGCTTTGGTGGTTAGAGATATACACGCTGTTGTTTGGCGTTGGTGCATGCTCCAATCCACGTTGGATAAGCTCAATACCGACTAATTTATGCAGTTGATTAAACCAGCGACAAAAGAAGTACACGTGCTTGGGATTTCTTGGGCTAAACAGGCAATAGAGCAAAGCAAATAGGGTGGTAAACACCACAAAGATCCCAGCCAAGATAAGACGAATAATAGTCAGCACAACACACTCCTCGATTAAACCTATCGGTGAATTTAGAGTTTTAGGTCTAGTTAACTAAATTGCAACATTTTTGGCGGGAGGTTTAGTTAGACGATGAAAAGGTGTGAAGTGGGATCGAAAAATAGCCAGATATCTTATTTAACTTATTCTTTTAAAAAGAAAAAAGGTGAACACCTGTGCGCTGAATATTAGCTTGAGTGCGGGTTTACTAGTGATGAAAAAACAAAAAGCCCAGCGTGAACTGGGCTTAGACTGATTACAGCTTGGATTGAGCTCGATTCAATCGATCATGAACCGCAAACCACGCTTCGCTCACTGGTGGGCGCTCGACCCAGATTTCATCACAGCCCCATTTATCGGCTTCATCAAGCGCGCGGTAAAGGTCATGCGAGTACTGCGCGACATCTTGTGGCATTAGCTTAGATTTAAAACCGAGTGATGCTTCAATTGCTGAATAGTGTAAACAAGCGATGTTGTTTCCGTTTGCTGATTCAATATCGCTAAGATCAACCAAGCGCACTTTAGTGTTCGGTTGATAATGGCTAGTGACATTACCAGGTACCGCAACCGCGTGAGCTTTGGGCGCAAGGACCTCTTCACCTAAGGTTTCTGATAGTTGTGTGGCGGTCACTGGGCCTGTGCGAAGAACTCGAAATGGCTTTTGAGTCAGGTCGATAATGGTCGACTCTAGGCCGTGAACACAATCGCCACCATCAAGCACCGCAGCAATCTTGCCACCTAGCGAGTTCATTACATGATCGGCGGAAGTTGGGCTTAGCTTTTTATATGGGTTTGCTGATGGCGCCGCCACTGCCATACCTGAAGATAATAGCGATGCAAAAACATCGTGCGCAGGCATGCGAATACCAATCGTCTCTAAACCACCGGTTACTACTGGCGTTGCTTGCTCTGCTTTGTTGAGTAGCAGCGTAACAGGGCCCGGCCAGTAAGCGCTGGCAATCGTATAAGCTTCTTGAGGAACATCCGTTGCCCAGTCAGTCAATTGTTCCACACTGCCGATGTGAACGATCAGTGGGTGATTAGCTGGGCGACCTTTGGCTGCAAAGATCTTTTTCACTGCTTCTGGGTTTGAAGCATCGGCAGCAAGGCCATAAACGGTCTCGGTCGGAATCGCAACAAGTTCGCCAGAAGCGAGAATCTCTTTGGCTTGTTCAATATCTTTACTATTGCTTGCTGCAAGGTGTTGCGTCTTCAATGTCTCTTCCTCAAAGAACCGATGGATAAAAATCTGAGCCGGCTATTTTAACCATGTTTCACAAAGTTTCGATGTTTAATTGAACATGAATTGTATCGATTGATAATATTTCGCTATATAACGACTACTTTCAACTGTTTAGCGGCTAAGAAAGTTTCTCTACATGTGAAAGCTTGCTAGCCGATATGCTGAATTGAGCCAAAAGGGACAAGAAATTGAAGCAGACTTACGATTACATTGTTGTTGGCGGCGGGATTGTTGGCGTGTCGACGGCTTGGCAGTTACAGCAACGTCATCCAAATAGCTCGATTCTGCTTCTTGAGAAAGAGCAGCACTTATCGTCTCACCAAACAGGGCATAACAGTGGTGTAATTCACGCTGGAGTGTATTACGCCCCCGGCAGTTTAAAAGCCGAGTTTTGTAAAGCTGGCGTCACGGCGACCACCCAGTTTTGCCGCAAGCATTCAATAACGGTTGAGAATTGCGGCAAGCTATTAGTCGCGACCACGCGCCAAGAAGTCGAGCGTATGAATGCACTATTCAAACGCTGCCAAGACAACCAAATCGACGTAGAGCTGATTGATCAACAAGAGCTAAAACGCAGAGAGCCGAACATCACTGGACTCGGCGCAATTGCAGTCTCTGCAACCAGTATTGTTGACTATCGCAAAGTGACCCAAGCCATGGCGCAGGAGTTCCAACAAGCGGATGGCGAGATACGGCTAAGTAGCGAAGTGATTGGTATTAGTGAGTACGCCGACCACGTTGAAGTTAAGGTTCAAAGCCAATCGCAATCCACTATTTTAAGCGGGCGCTTCTTAGTGTCATGTTCTGGGTTAATGGCAGACCGAATCACTAGAATGATGGGGCTTGAGACTGACTTTCAAATCATTCCTTATCGCGGTGAATACTACCAATTACCCGCAAAGCATAACCAAGTGGTGAAACATCTTATCTACCCAATTCCTGATCCAGACTTGCCGTTCTTAGGTGTCCATTTAACTCGCATGATTGATGGTAGCGTCACCGTTGGGCCAAATGCAGTACAAGGCTTCAAGCGAGAAGGGTATGGGCGATTTAACTTTGATCTCAAAGATACCCTAGAGATGCTGAGTTTCGCGGGTTTTTGGAAGGTGACGGCCAAGCATTTTAAAACTGGGCTGGTGGAGTTTAAAAACTCGTGGTCGAAAGCGGGTTACCTCAAGCTGGTTAACAAATACTGCCCGCAGATAGAGGTTGAAGATTTGCAGTCGTATCCCGCAGGTATAAGGGCGCAAGCCGTGCTTAAAGATGGCAGCTTAGTGCATGACTTTTTGTTTGCGGAGAGCCCCCGCTCTTTGCATGTCTGTAATGCACCCTCACCAGCGGCAACTTCTGCTATTCCGATTGGTGGTTATATTTGCGATAAGATCGCAGACAAGCAAAAGCTATAGGTGGGGTTTTAGCTCGACGATATTGCCTTCTGGGTCTTCAATATAGATAGAGCGGCCAAAGCCTTGCGCGCCGTATCTTTTTGCAAAGTCATTGGTCGCAATATTGTGTGACTCAAGGTAGTCACGCAGCTGTTGTTCATTAAACGCGGCGGTTTGTAGGCAGAAATGATCAACGTTGCGCCCGTTTTGTTCGGGCGCTTTCCCTCCCAGTTGTCCTAACTCACTCTCTACCGTCACGATGTCGATCAGTGCATTACCAGCTCTTAGTTGAGTTAGGCCAAGTTCGGGCAGCTCTCTTTCTATTGGGCAAGCAAGAATGTCTTGATAAAAGGCGAGCATTTTCTTTAAGTTAGAGGTTCTTAGTACAATATGGTCAATCGCAAGTACGCGAATGGGATTTGATACAGTCATAACTAGCCTTAGTCGTTTGGTTGTTTTAACTATACGAAAAAATGGCTCGGCTCGATTGGCTATCTGATTAAACAATGGAGACAAGATGCGATACCTTGGGATTGATGGTTGCAAAGCAGGATGGGTTGTTTGGCAGCTCAACAGTGGTTCACCATCTTTTCAAATAGTGACTTCCTTGAGCGATATAGCGGATGTTCTTACCCAGAGCAGAGCTTTGATCGACATACCGATTGGCTTTAGTGAGAGTGCGCAGCCAGATAGGCTATGCGATAAAGCCGCAAGAAAGTTCTTAGCGCCTAAGCGAGGTTCGTCGGTATTTCCTGTTCCTTGCAAAGAGGCCGCCTATGCGGAGACTTATCAGCAAGCGTGCCAAATCAATATGGAACAATTGGGTAAAAAGATCTCTAAACAAACCTGGTATATCTTGCCGAAAGTACGCGAAGTTGATGAGCTATTAAGGCAGCATCATTCAGTCATGCTTAGAGAATCCCACCCTGAAGTTGCCTTCAAAGCACTCCATAAACAGCCGCTATCTCACAGCAAAAAGACAGTAGAGGGTAGGGAAGAGCGCCTTGCTATTTTGAATCACTATTGCCCAGAGTTGATCTCGCTACTGACTGATTCTATAGAGCAAACCAAGCGTAGCGTGGCTCAACCCGATGATTTGATTGATGCGTTTGTATTGATGTTTATTGCTTCAAAGTGGCCGCAATTGTCGACATTGCCTGAAACGAAAGCGCCGTTGGATAATGAAATTGTCTATTGGCAAGCGAATTAAATGAAACAGAGAATAATGACGATAAAAAGAGTGGTTACAGCCTTACTGCTACTATTCAGCGTAGGAGCGAGCGCAAACGTCGCACCTATTTCGGAGTGGCAATGCGGCATGATGAAAAAGACCGGTGTTCTGCCAAGCAACGCACCGATAGGATGTGAACGATTAAACAAAGTCGATTTTGAGTTTGTGAATTTTGCAGGTGAAACCAAGTCAGGGAGTGTGATTGTCTTGGATATCGTCGCACCTTCTGTTGAGCAAATCTTTACGGCATTGAAGCAGCGCACATTCCCGCTCCACTCCGCACGGTTAATGCGTGAGTTTAAAGGCGATGATAATGCTTCGATGGATGCGAATAACAGCAGTGCTTTTAACGCGCGACCAATTACAGGTGGTGCAAGTTGGTCTAAGCATGCTTATGGCGTAGCGGTTGATATTAACCCAGTACAAAACCCATTTTTGGAGTTTGGGGATAACGGCACTATTACCGTTAAGCCGACTCAGTCTGCAACCAAGTACATCAACCGAACTCAGTTTCGTGCTCGCTCACAGCTAAGCCGAACAGGTATGGCGGAAGAGGTGGTCGATCTCTTTGCTCATCACGGATTTCTTATCTGGGGCGGGGATTGGAACACACCTATCGATACCCAGCATTTCGAAGTTGGCTCAAGGAAGTTCGTAAACCAATTAGTCTCTAAACCTAAGCCAGAAGCGACAAAGCTGTTTAACCGTTATATTGATTCCTACCGAACGTGCTACCAGCAAAACAAAGCGCAAGGTGCAGAGAAAGCTAGGGCTATGTGTGCTTATAAGACAGTGAGGGCGTACTAATGCTTATATTCACAGTTTGATGGTCTAGGAGAGAGACAGAAGCTTTCACTTGGAGAACAGTAAATTAGTGTACAGACAAAGCGGTGCCTATTTAGGGGTTGCCAGTATAGAGTATCTAAATTCACTTCCAAGAGTGAGAGTTTTCAGGCTATTACTTTATTGATAGTAATAGCCTTTTCTTTTTCTCTACTGAAAATAACGCCCAGTGACAGGAGCTATTTTTCACTATAAGCTTGGCATCATAGATACACGACTCTATGTACTTGATACTTTCATTGAGCTCGTCAAATGGAGATAATAGAGGTTCCAGCCCCTCAATTTCTCTCCCTGAAGAATCATACCAATAAGCACTATAGGTAGTATCGGAACAGAAGATCTTCGAGTTCATTTACTTCCAATGCAATTAAAGATGGGGATATTTCACGATGTGAGTTGACATAGTCAATGGCTTCTCTAACCAACTTTTCTCCGCCACAAACGATGATGAATTTGTGGCAATCTACTGTTCGAGAAAGCAAGATACTATGACCAATCTTTTCATCAGCAGTACCGCTAGACTCTTGGTATTTTGCGATAATGCATACTGAGCCTAGGGCGGTATTAAGCCTAAAATGAATGATGTCATCTCCACTTATTAGGCCTTGTACGCGAACTTTTTCTTGGTAAGTCATGGGGGATACTGAAGGCGATTTTTCGAATCCAGCACCTTCAATTACAGCACGAACATCAGATAACAAGCTTTCTCTACCCATAAGTAACCTCTAATAGTTAGCTGTTTAATTATTGAACATTATATAGAGGTAAAACTCAGTTGCATATACTTGGTTAGTGGAGTTAACTTCTTGATTAGTAATAAAGAGATTTATATCAAACAATTGAAAGGATATAAGGCTAATTAGGGCGGGGATTGGAAAACGCTTCTTGAGACCCAACGCTTTGAAGTCGGTTCAAGGAAGTTCGTTAATCAATTAGCCTCCAAACCAAAGCCAGAAGCAATGCAACTGTTTAACCGTTATATCGACTCATACCGAACGTGCCATCAGCAAAACAAGGCGTAGGGTGCTGAGTAAGCTAGATCTATGTGTGCTTATAAGAGGGTGAGAACGTTTTGATGCGAAGAGCTGTTTTATGAAATTGAGCTTTAGTAGAGGCATTGCTACATAACCCACTTACTGAAGGTAAGTGGGTTTAGTTAGACTCAGCATAGAGTTGTTACGAATCAATCCCATTAGATTTCTTAATGAAATCTATGAGCTGATCAACTCTTTTACTCAAGTCATGCACCGTCAAGTCTGCTTTGTAGTTATTTACGTAGTGATTGGCAACTTTGACTTTACTAGCTGTAGGAGGAGATACTTTACCGTTTTGAGAAGCTTTCTTATGCTTAAACTCCAGCAAGTTAGCCCACTTTCCTTTTTCAAGCAGTGACACTGCTGAATGCGGGTGAACTGCTGTTACGGCGGCTTCTACCAGATCTTCATCCAAGTAGTTCTCGACTTCTCTTCCTTCTGTAATCCATGCAAACCCAGGCCCTTTATCAAACTCTTCACGTAGACGTTTTTTGGTAGGGTTTATTCTCGAATACGCACTAGCTTTATCACTATCTATCATGATTACACTATTTCGATTAAGTTTTCTCAATGAGATTAACTCTGCTTCGTGTTCTGCCAGTTCCTCTGGGTCGTTTCCTGTTAGGTGGCTAGCAAGGCGGCCACCGTAGAACATTATGGAATAGTGAATACCTTCTTTTAGGCTTGGTTCTTTCGCTGCTATCCAATAGTTTAAGTATGTTCTATCTGATGGCCCTTCAACCCAAATGACACAGTTAGCCTGTAGAATGTCTGAGCCTTTGTAACCTAGTTCAGCACAGAGCTCAGCACGCTCACGAGTATTAAAAACAGTATTAACTTTGGATATGCCGTTTTCCATATGCACATGGAAAATTTGAGCCTCGGTAGCATCTAGCAAGTGAGCCGAGTGAGTAGTAATAAAATACTGGTTGTTAGTGTCTGTGTTTAGGTAGTTGATTAGTTTGCGCTGAAGGATAGGGTGCAAGTGAAGTTCAGGCTCTTCGATACAGACAACTGTATTTTCTAGAATCGTCGCAGCTGCAGCGAGAATGACAACTTCGTGAATGCCTGTTCCTAATGATTCTAAAGGTAGAGTTTTTCCATCCATATGCACAATAATCATTGAGCGATCGTGAGGAATCTCAAGTGTGGCACTGTCGTTTTCTAGTACAGAGCGCAAGAACGTATTAATTTTCTCAAATTTCTTTTTATCTGCTTGGTTACAATCTATCGAAGGCCTTTCAAGCTTTTGTAGGCGTTCAATAATACCAGAGCCACTGAAATCAGATTCATTAGCAAGTGTGGAGGACGCAGCCCCTATCTGGCGTATTGCTGGGATGATTACCGAGCTGAAGGTAATCTTTGGTTTTGCTACGGACATTTGTCTGAGAACGTCCGAAATGTTAGAAGACTCTGAGTCATAATAGGCACCACTTAAAGCACCATTGAGGCTTTTCCAACTAAACCCTTGAGGCGTAGCTAGTTGTCTTGCGAATTCGTCATCTAGAGAGGAAATCGCATTATTGCCCAAGTTATCGATATTGAACCATGTAAGAATCTCGTCTTCGCAAATGTGTTCAAATAACTCTGTGCTAAATAGCCACTCAATATGACTTACATGCTGGTTGTAGTTTTGACCTCTGACTATGCTCGTTGCTAGATCGGTAACCTGTTTCTTTGTTGCTGCAATTGCAAACTTAAACTGTCCAGAACCAATTTGAGGACTATCCAACGAATCAAATTTTGTTTCATGTGTATAGAAAAGTGATTTATGCTCGCAAACGAGCCTCATTATGTTTGATTTACCACTGTTGTTAGCGCCAATTAGAAAATTGATTTTTTTTAGAGGGGCGATAACAGATTTATCTTCCCCTCCAAAACTACGATAACCTGAAAAAGAAAAACCAGATAGAATCACTGTAAAACCCTAAGTAAACTTGACTTCTCGATAATAAATTAGCTGCATAATAAATCTAGTGGAAGGTTTGAACTTTAAGACAGGATTCTATTTAATGGAGATTGTTGTTTGAATGAGAAGTCCTGCTTTCTATGTGAGGCAGGTACAATTTGGTTGTGCTTATTGATTAACGAAAATAAAATAAAAAAAGGCGCTAACTCAAAGAGTTAGCGCCTTTCCAAACGTTTGGTGGGCTGGCGTAAGTTGATCTTGTTGTTTAGTTGATTGATTATTAAGAATAAATCATGGTTTGATTTTTGTTTCGGTTCCTACTTTGGTTCCTAAGAAATCTGGTAATAGGAAAAATGATAGTCCTTACTTACAAGCTGAATCAATTAACTTGAATAACGTTTTCTGAATCTTTACCTTACCCTTAGACCCACCAGCTAGTTTAACTAGTTTATCTAGGTGTTCTTGATCCAGCTCTATCGTGCAAACAGCTAGAGAACTTTTCTTTCTGGAAAAACTATCTCTAATATATTTGGTTATTTTTTCGAAGTCTTCTTTTTCATTAGTCACATAGAGGATATCAATGATATTTCGAATGCTTGACTTTTTCTTCTCTAGATCTTCAGTTGGGCTAAGAGGTATGTATTCATATTTTTTGGTCAATATCGCATATAACCAATCGACCATTCTTTCATCTTTCTCTTTCAGTATATCCCAGTTTATTGTAGATAGTTCTCTAACCATTTTGTCATAAACTGTTTCAATAGAATCAACTATCTCAGTAAAACCTCGTTCCCCGATAAAATCACGATGAGTACTATAATTCTCGAGGCACTCCATTAACTCACTCCTAAAACTGTCACTTTTGTTAGGACAAATTTTGAGTATGCTATTTATGGCTTCAAAGTCCGTATCTATGTTTCTGGCGAGCTGAAAATACTTACTTTTACGAATGTTCCTAATACGGTTTAGATAACCTGAAGAGCTATCTCTAGATCCTTCTTGATGCGGCCCATCTTCATCAGTATCTCCTTTGGTATTCTCACAAGTAGATAGGTAGGTAGCAGGATAAGAAAAATAGCGTTCGTTATTCTTAACCATCATCTTAAACACAGACAAGAAAAAATAAGCGGCCCTAGTATTTTCGCTTTCTGTAACCCAAGTCAGCTTGCTTTCGACATAAGATGTCTCGGTCTTTAAATCATATAAATCTATTAATATTTGCCCAAGTTCAGCCTCAACGTCATAGTCGAGTTTTCCTTCTTTCAAGTCATCACTCGTGATGTCTAGCCTTTTAGAAACTTCTTCTGTGAAAATATTCTTGAGCTTTTTCTTATCCAGATTATGTAAATTTTCGACTGCCGTAATATCACCTTTATCTGAATTTTTATTCAAGTACCTTATGTATGTCCTAAGGTTTCTCTCGGTGTCGTTAGAGTATGTTTTGAAGCTAGAGTAACTCATTTCTATCTAAATACCATTATTAAAATAATGAAGTTAAGTTATCAAGAAACTATCGGTTTTACGACGGAAATTAGTATGTTTTGTGACTGAAATAAGCAGGGGGAGTGTCGGAATTGTGTCGGTGATATGGCGGATGTCTTTTGTTTTATGGTGGTTCTTCTCAAAAGTTAACTTCGAAAGCTGACGTTCGTGGTGAAGGTGCTAATGGAAGAATCTATCTTTGTTCAAACTTCAATCGTATAGAAAGAATCAGTACTCTTAGCAATGCTCTATGTATCATCCTGTAAAAAATAACGGTAGTCGTTATTTCATATGGATAGTTATATCAGAAATGAAAAATTATGCAAAATTCATTTTATGTCAGAGTTGAGTGTTTTACCATTATCATCAGTTTTTGTGCTTTGTAAGTTACTTTTATGCTTGGTAAGCAACAGTTCGATTGAAAGTTCTCTGGGACTTTATAGGCTTAGTCGATTCATAAATCTCTGATGTCGGTTTGTCTAGTATGTATAAGCTTTAGTAACACCATTAAAAATTACATTGTCACCAATACCTATGTGAAAACAACATAGAGGTATAGACAATGAACAAGAGACACAAACGAAATCGAAACCTAGGAATAACGTATAGAAGAAGCTTTAATGGATTGCGGATAATGCAATGCGACGAAGGCGTTATCGTTAACTATCTATCTAGAATGTACGAAACTATAGACAAGGCACTAGAAGACCATCCTAGAACAACAGCGGTACGAGTTGATCTAAGAATTGGTTCATATTTAGCCGGATCTAACTCACTAGTGATATCTGAGTTTATTGCATCACTGATCTCTCAGATAGAAGCTGATACCAAGCGAAAAAAGCGAAGCGGTAAGCGAGTTCATCAATGCAGGGTTCGTTATGCATGGGTAAAAGAAAAAGATACTGCGTTGAATCAACACTACCATATGGTTTTGTTTTTCAACAAAGATAGCTATGCCTTTCTTGGGAATTATCAAAGCAGCGGTAACCTTTCCCACATGATTAAAAAAGCATGGGCAACAGCCCTTGATGTAGATGTGGAAGAGTCTTCATTTTTAGTTCACTTTCCCGAAAACCCTACGTATTACTTGAAGCGAGGTTCTGAGCAGTTCGATAGGGAGTTAGAAAGGCTGTTTTACAGGATTAGCTATTTTGCAAAAGTAAGAACTAAAGAATATGGCAATAGGAAGAAGAACTTTGGGACCAGCCGAAGGTAAACGGCTTTTCATCAATACCGCATATCTGGTATCGGATTTAGATTGAAAAGAGAAGGTTGACTATCGTGTGAGTAGCTTAAGCCCCCCCCTTAGAAATGTATTAGAAACAAAGTATGAGTTTATGGTGAAAGTCGTTCTAAAATTGTCCGAACTCTCTGTTAATTAGGGTTTTGCTAACTCTACGGGACGGCCTTTCACTTTTATAGCAACCACCTAAGGCGAGGCGGTGAAGATATGAATAAATTTAAGTAAGTCTATTGTGTTTTAAGTACCACGCATAAAGCAGTGGTGGCGCGAAAACTTACTTTTTTACTGTGACGGCTTTTCTCATGGGTATATACAGATAGGAGATTTCCCATGAGATTTTTAAGACTAAAAGAAGTAATGGAGAAAACAGCCCTTAGCCGTTCAGCTATCTATCGCAAAATGAAGGACGAAGATTTCCCTACAACGATTAGCTTAGGTGATAGAGCTGTTGCATGGGTAGAAAGTGAAATCGAGGAATGGATGGAATTATGTCTCAGTAAGCGAGATAACCAAGAATCTTTTCAGTAATACAAACATCAAATCACACCATCTATATGGCGCTGGCTAAGCAGAGTTAGGCGCCCTTTTTCTATGGCAACAAATCGACGAATTGCGTTCAAAGAAATACGTTGAGGTGTTTAAGGTCAAAGCTCATTCAGGTGATAAAGGAAACGACATGGCAGATCTGTTAGCTGCCGAAGCGGCAGAGGCTGACTAAAACGAGAAGGCACGGCTTGGGAGATAACACCTCTCAAGTTGTGTCTATTGCAGAGCGGTAAATTCACTTAATGATTAAGTGGTTATTAAAACAAAGGGGGCCAGTGAATAAAAATCACAATGTCTACAATTTTTCCCTTGAACTGATGGTTAAAAATGCTTCAATCCCCATCACTTAGGTAGAATAGGCCACATTGAAAGTAGTGGGTGGAGTTGATTGTGGGTTATCGAGTAGTACGGCTAACTGACCTGATGACGTATGAGTTTGGTCAAGTCGAGGGTGATATAGAAAGATTAACGGAAAAGGCACTGGGCTCAGCACTTCCTCGTGGAGTGAACTTCGCTAGCTTTATGAACAAGCTTAAAAGTGGGGAACTGGCATTATTAACGGATACCCCTTCTAAGCCAGTGTTGCTCAGAGACGGAATGAGTAAATCGTGGAGCTTGTCTGCTGAAGGACAAGAGGCACTATCACCGGAAGCAAAGAATGCCTTTCTCTCTAGAGCTAAGATGTCTGGTGGAGGGGCTGGCAGTGCAGCGCCAAGCCGAAGTTCAGCAGGTTATGCCCCCAACATTGAAGAGACTTATGTCCCAGAGCCTGTTAAGCCGGATACCTCTGATGCTCCACCGAAACTGAAATATGAGTACTGTTTTGAAGTCGCTTGTTCTGATGAGACGTTTAGAAAAAGCGTAGGCTGCTCGTTTGAGCTGGCTAAGACGAAAGAAGAAGTCGTGATAGGTCGCTGGCAGACGGAGGTCACTGAACACGGCACAAAATATACCGCTTATTCTGCCGTTGATGAACCGAAAAGGTTAACGGCTAAAGTAGCAGCTATCCCAATGGGTATCAGTGTGCCTCACAATGTGAAGCTTAAGCCTATAGGCTCAGGTGCAGTTCGAGAGGCATTTATTCCTGTCGTACCCTCTGTGCAGCTAGGAGAGCGTTTAGGGCTACCAACAGAAGGTTACTACTACCATTTCTACAACAACCGTTTAGTTCAAGAGTACAAGTTGCTTGGTGATGGTAAATGGTCGTTCTATGCTACATCTTCTATTCATGAACGATTAAATGATGAGCAGGGCTACAATCGTTATCAAAGTGCTATTTTGGTTTACTGGAAGCTTGCAGGGAAAGAAGTTGAGAACCAACATCTTGTGTACTTAGAAAAGCAAATCACCCGAGATGAACTCGATAACCTCAATGACGATTGGTTAGCTCAGCATGGTATCAAGCTGGATATTAAAGAGCTGCTTGCAGCACCTAAGCAGCCTATCGCTGAAAGACAGCCCACTCAACCTGTTGAGAAGGCTAAAGCAGAGAGTAAACCGGAGACGCATACCGTTGCTACAGACTCAGATACTCATCAACGTGAATCATGGGGAGCGATAGCAGAGCAATATGGTTTGTCAGCCAAACAGCTCCTAGATTTGAATCCTCAGTACAATGCTGACCCAATGTCGTTGAAAGTCGGGGATAGGATGACAGTTAAGGCCGTCGAACAAAACCAGAGCTCTGCGGAAAAAGAGACAGCCTTACCTCCGCTCTCTCCTTGTATCTATAGCTGCTTAGCGAATACTCATTATGCCCACTCGGACGCTTTCATATCGGGAACTCAGTTCAAGGCGATAAACAGTGAGCGCTTGTTTGAAAAAGATTTACCTGTTACCAACTTAACTACCATTACAACCGCGTCGAAAGCAACCGATTATGGTAAGGCGGCACTGCTTGCGATTCCTGCCCATACAGCGACGACGAACCTAGGTATCCTGAGTAGCAGCACGACGAATACAATGGGTACTTGGTCAATATCAGGAGAAGCACTCGCGGGTTTTGCTCGAATGGGGGGCTTTCTCGCTGCGGCCTTATGGCCTTCTCAGCTTGGTGATGGAACTTTAGAGGGGAATACAGATTTCGCTAGTGATGACACTACGACGATGCGTGTACGCTTTAATATGTACACGGACGAAAATGGTAAACAGCAAGTTGTGGGTATCAAAACGGGTAAGGGTAGTGCCTATGGTGACCGAGTTGCGAAGCGCGTGGCGGTGCAACAAGGGCAACACTTTGTTGCGGAGTTGGATAACGGCATTAGTATTACGTGGACACCGGATGGTTCAACAGATGTACTGACACCCGATACGGTCCTGCCTGAAAATGACCAGCTTGATGTTCACAATATCTGGGTTCGTCCTATCGAAGAGCATGAACAAGAGATAGGTACAGCGCTCTATCCCGAGGAAGAGCTTGCTGAGTATATTGTGACTTTCCCTGCGGATTCTGGCGTGTCCCCCTTGTACTTAGTATTTAATAAGCCTAGTGGTGATATTAAATACATTCCTGCACCTAGAGGCAATCCACCACTACCTGCATTTCCAGATGCTATAAAAGCAAAGAAAAAAACAGCAGTGCAAGGTGGTGGCAAGCTAAGAGAGCGATGGAAAGACAGGAAGGGGCGTATATATGAGTGGGACTCTCAGCATGGAAAAGTCGAGGTATATACAAAAAATGGAAAACACTTAGGTGAGTTTGACCATATTACAGGGGAACAGACAAAGGATGCAGATCCTTCACGAAAGGTAGAAAAGTAATGAAAGTTGTAGTTGAAGCGTTTGACAAAAAAAGTGAGTTTTTGGTATCGGAAATCGAAGTGCAAAGTACATATGTTGATCAGGTCTCAAAAGTACTAGATTTAAGTGACGATGATCTCCGGTTTCTTTTAGCTGGTGCTGGTGGATTTGATATCTCGATTGATCAAGTTAAGGCAATTGAGACAATAATTGGTGAGAGTTTTTATAGCGCCCAATGCGACTATCAACTTGGAACAAGTTAACTATGACTTAGTGTTTAACTCTTACATCTATTTTTAAACAATAGAGGTACTCATAAAATGAAAAATGATATCTCAGATTACAGTCAATCAGAGTTTTTTCAATTGGTTAGTAAGATCTGTGTTGTCGATTATGCTACTGAACAAGAACATATCGATGCAGTTTTACACTTCGAAGAAATGACAGAGCATCCAGATGGTTCAGACCTAATTTATTACCCTGAGAACCTTGAAGATGGAACGCCAGAGAATATTGTTAGAATCGTCAAAGAATGGCGCTTGTCGCAGGGATTACCTTGCTTTAAGAGTTAAGTCGCTTTTTAACAGATAACATATACCTTCAAACCAGTGCATTGAGACAAAAAAATGGGGAGCAATCACGCTTCCCATTGTCATTTTTAGCTTTGGCTGGTGGCACTACTGTTCTGTGATTGCTTCACAGCCAGCAGGAACGATTATAGTCGATGTGTCCGTACCTGCCTGTTGCGCCGCTTTCACATCTATTTTGTATTGAGTGCATTTTCCAACACTGATGTTGATTGCCCCTGAATCTGCGGATGGGTTACCGCCTAGTGTTCCACCAGCAAACGCAGAAGAGGTAGAGAAAGATAACGCTGTAGCGATGAGTAGAGTTGGCTTGTTCATAGTTGATCCTTACGAGTTGTTTTAGTTTGTTGTTGAAGGGGTGAGAGTTAGAAGGTGTAGACAAAGGTTCCAGCGCTTGAGGTAACTTCAATTTCTTTCACGTTGTCTACGGTGCAGTTGTTGCTGTATCCGGTGTAGGTCTCACCGAATTTCAATGAAACGTTTCTTGAGAGCTCTGAGGTTGTGCCTGCGGGTAGACGGCAGTTGCCTCGATTGATAATGACGTTGCTTATTACTGTGTTGTCAGCGATAGATTGAATATCAAAGGTCAGTGTTCCCCAGTGTGGGTTGGTGGATATCGACACTTCAATATCGGCGGTGACGGTTTGCGCTTCTTCCTGTTCGCTACAAGCGGTGGCACCAAGGATAAGTATGCTCATCACGATGCTTCGAATTAGTGGGTTCATAGGTATCTCTCTGTAGTGGGGAGTTAAATTTGAGGTGTGCTGATTTCAGCGTGTTCACGCATGAACCGCTCAAGATTGAAATCAGTGGGATAGGTAAAAGAAAAGGTCGATACACTCGCCTCATCAATCAAAGGCAAAGCTAAGGTACGTATCGTGTTTTGACCGGATAATCGAAAAAGCAGCAAGAGCGCGTCATATTGAACCGAGAGTCCCAGTGGTTCGATGAGCGCCTTCTCTTGCTGCAAAACTTGACTCGATATCTTGAGCATACGGTTGTTGAGTAATGCCGCGTGTACCGCATTCAACACGTGCTGTTGCTCGTCACTCCATTCACAAATGTTGGGCAGTGATACATGGACTTTAGTTAACCATGCTTGCTCTTTTGAATGTGCTGAATCCTTGTGGGGTAAGGGTTTACCTCTCTCCGAGGAGCGACCTTGCCCATAATTCAGTGCATCAGGAATCAGCGGTAATAAGTACTTATTAGTTAGTTGCCAATAGAGCATTTCCTGCTTGTTGAGCTTCAGTAATTGCTCTGAGGTTTTCCGATAAACATGAGGCATGCTCATCGAATCACACTCCACATTAAACACCTCAACAATGACTTCATCGAGGTAGCGTTTAATGCTGCGCGTGGTGCGGTGGATATCGAGTTGGGCTAATTGCTGCTGCAACTCCCTAACGGTGATCCATCGATGTTGAGGAATAAGCATCAGCGTGTGCAGCAAAGCGGATAACCCTTCAATGCTGGTTTTATTGCTCATGACTACGCTCTCAATACATCAAAGCTCCACACCGGAGTCAGACATTTAATGTCGGGAGAGTAGAGGTGAGTCAGACACATAATGTCCAACGGTGAAAACAGCATCAATCGGCATCACCAAAGCGTGAGCTGATTAACACTAATGAGGCTTATGCTTATCACTGAGCTCTGCAATCGCTGCCAATAATCCAATCAATAGCACCACCAGAAACCCTAACGTTGTCAGAGTTCCGATAGCGCCAAAGAAAGGAGATAGGGTAAACAAAGTAATAAGAGCGGTGACAAGCTTAATGGTGTTAAGGAGAAGGGAAGTCATGAGCTATTGTGGGGTGACAGTTATCTCGTTGTAGGAGTCCATATCGACATAGGCAAGAAAGTTATTCTCCCATAGGCGATACAGTTCTTTGGCATCACGGCTACCTTGCATCGGTAGCCAGCCGCGATAGGCCACAAAGAACTGTCCAACCCGAAAATCAAAATCCAAGTTGCGCTCTAGCTCTGGGTAGTAGTTGCCCATGTAAGCAAAGTCAGTGATGTACTCAATGCTCCATTCTCCTGTTGAGGTTTGGCAAATCGCCATCTCAACCGGATGGAAGCCGCCAGCATTCGCGCTGTAACTTTGATCGCGAAAGTTAAACACTAGATAACGGCTGGTGGCGATAGCTTCATCACTCAGCAAATGAGTAGTGAACAGCTTGCTTAGTCGTTTATGTAAAGTGCTAGAAACTGGCAGTGTGGATGTCGTAAAGGTTAATTTGGACATAGTGAGTCCTCCTTGTTTCAGGATTCAAATAAGAAATGAGAGAGTGGAATTACTGGAACGTACCGACCATCATCAGTTGCACGTCATCAAAAACGTTTCTGGAAAGGTGACGAGCAAAAGCTTTCATCCATACAGAGAGCAGTTCTTGTACTTCTGGATAGGATAAATCAGTGCTCCCCACATCAGGTTGATAGCACCAGCGATTAGCAAGGTGAAAGTACAACTCTGGCTCAACGGTTGTGCTGTTGTCATCGGGATAAGCGAAGCTGGCAAAGAAGACCACCAGCCAAGGGCTTGAAGCTGACTCTCGTTTAAGCTGCACTTCAATGGGATGCAAACCTTGTCGATGTTGGTAGTAACTCATCTGGCGGCAGTTCAGCACGAGTCGCTCTGCGTTCTCTGGGAGAGTGTACCGATTAAGAAGCGCTTCCAGTGACACATGTAAAGCATCATCAATAGAAAGCTCTCCATAATGTTGCTCAATCATAACCACCCCCTTTCAGCAAACGAGGTGCAGCTATCGCCTGTCACTATATGGTCAAGTACGCGAACATCTACTAGCACGAGCGCGTCTTTGAGTCTTTCGGTTATGCGTCTATCGGCTTGAGACGGTGTTGAGTCACCGGATGGATGGTTATGAGCAAATATCACCGCTGCGGCATTGACTTCCAACACCGCTTTCACCACTTCACGTGGGTAGACGCTGGCCGCATCCACCGTTCCTTGAAACAGCTCTTTAAACTCAATTAGTCGGTTTTGGTTATCCAGTAGCAATAAGGCAAACACTTCACGCTCATGGCTACCTAGCTTACAGCGCACATACTCTTTGGTGGCATCAGGATTGGTTAGGGCATCACCGCGTACGTAGCGCGTAGCCAGTATCTCTGCGGCATGCTCTAGGATTTCATTTTCCTGATAGCGTTGCTGTTTTTTGTAATCAGAAGTTTTGGGATTCATTTTAGGCTCCTGTCGGAATCAATAGTGGTTATTCACATTGATGACATATGCCTGAAGATTTTTGGATTGAGCTCGGGAGGGGGATAAGCTCAATTATGCACATTATTTTTAACGTTAGAGCTTAATACCATGAGACCAAATTGGTTGTTTACACATGTTGAGGAAAAGATAAATCCTTTACTGAGTCGATGGGTGAGAGAAAATCTAGTACTTAAGTTTCAATACTGTGATTTGTGAGCTTGATTTCATACTGCCTTTGAACTCTATTGCTCTTATGTTCTAAAACTAATTAATGATAAGGCTTTAGGGATATGGCTCGAATCACAAAAATTCGCAAGGAAAAGTTATCAATTTATCTCGCACGAGATAGCCATAAACCAATATCAGAACTCATCAGATTAGATAATGTGAAAAGGCCAATTCAGCTAGATTTACCAGATACAGAGTTGGCAGAGCTTTACATTAAAATCCAGCCGCCTAAAACGGTGCCTCCTTGGACAAAAATGTTTACTGATAGCAAGCAAGTTGAATCTCAAGAATTTGGTACATCTTCAAACGTCGGAGCCGTACTCGTGGTGAGAGTAGCAGGCTCAACTTTCGTTTTGTCATTTGGTATGGGATTTCACCTAATTAAACAAGAGGCTATTGAACGAGATTTTGGTCTGAAGGTGACCTTGAACTCAGTCGATCCAGACAAGCTCAGAAGCTTGGACAAAGCAAGTTATGACCACAACCCTTTAAACTCTAGAACTCAGAGTACTAGAGATGTGGATATATTTAACCTTCACCTCGATTCAGAAAGCGAGATGCTGTACGCCATTACTGGAACTTCTCAAGTCGAACTATTTGGTAGTCATGTAACCGGTCGTGATGCCTTGACCATTGCAGTCGAAACCGATTTAGCTAATCTTCCTAAAATACTGTTGGAGTCTGTGCAGCGTTATCGAGCAAAATTACCGGCTAAGTTTAGTTGGGTTGAAGATATAAACAGAGTACGCGATCTGGATGAAGTCGAAGTTCTCGATATGGAACTCGATAGTCACTTTGAGTTGGGGCAATACGATGGGTTTTGGCTCGGTGAACCTGAAGTGGTTGATTGGGAGTCTCAAATTGGTTACTCCTTCCATATGTCCCAAAGAGCTGTTCGCCATGTGGTGCTCTCTTTAAACGATTATCTTGTTTACTTGGAAGGCGCTGTACCAAGCGTAGAAGCAATGAAACATCATGTTGTTCATGTTAACAATAGTGAATATAAGTCTGTGAAGAGTTGGCCTGTATATCGTTGCTTATACGCAGAAATTAGCTATGGCTCAGACCAGTACATTTTGCGAAATGGCATTTGGTACAAGGTTAATCAAGATTTCGTTACTAGAGTAGATGATTACCTTGCGAGTTTGAATGTCCACCCTTATCAGTTCCCTATTTATAATTATGATAGGGAGGAGGATTACAACCAACATGTAGCTACCAATGATCCTAGTTTCTGCCTTATGGACAAGAAAAATATCAAGATTGGAGGCATATACGACAAATTAGAACATTGTGATCTGATTAGAAATGGTAATGAGTTTATTCATGTGAAGCTGTATAGGAGCTCAAGCACATTGAGTCATCTTTTCTCTCAAGGCTTTGTTGCGGCAGAAGCGTTTATCAAAGACGAATGGTATCGAGAAAGGTTGAATCCTAAGTTACCAGCATCAATCAAGCTTCAAGCGCCAAAAGATAGACCTGATCCTAGCAACTATCATGTGGTCTATGCTATTGCGACAACAAAAAACATTCCTGATGAACTTCCATTTTTTTCCAAAGTAACGTTGAAAAATGCGCTCAAAACACTAGTCGCTCTTGATTACCAGATTTCGTTAGCAAAGATTGATGTAGATCCGCAGTTATTAGTGAAGAAAAAGTGCAAGCCTAAGCTGTAAAGAGCAATCTTCTAATACTAGATCCACGTAATTGAACATTAGACGTTCGAACTAGTGAATGATGCGACGTTTATCATTGTTCGTTCCCCAATTTTCCCATATTCTCTCACCATTAATTCTGATGAATAAAACCAACATGAGATAACACTCTGAATGGTAGATCAAATTTTAACCTTGAAAGAGGTGGCTGCTTACCTAAAGTTGGCCGAAAAAACAACCTATAGGCTTGCTAGTGAAGGTAAGTTACCTGGCTTTAAAGTTGGCGGTTCTTGGCGCTTTAAGCGCGAGGATCTTGAAGCTTGGATAGAGAAGCAAAAAGGTGTGGGTGAGTAGCCTGTTGGTAAGTATCACACTCTATCTTTAACCTATTATCGAATTCAACGGCTCCGCACTGGCTGAACACAATCATTGAGAAAAATATGCAAAAACTGACGCTTAACAAACTGTCCAGCAAGCTATTCAAAGCTTGTGACATTCTACGGGGTAAAATGGATGCCTCCGAGTACAAGGAGTACATATTTGGCATCCTGTTCCTAAAGCGCATGTCGGATCAATTTCAAAAAGACTACCAAGCGAAAGTAAATGAGCTTAAAGCAGATGGTGAAGACAGCGAAGATATAGAGTTTCTATTAAAGAAACCATCGCAGTTTGATTTTTACGTGCCAGAAAAGGCCCGATGGGAAAAACTTAAACACCTAAAAACAAATGTAGGCTCAGGGTTAAACAAGGCTCTTGAAGCACTGGAAGAGCACAACACTACCAAGGGTTTGGAAGGCGTACTCAAGCACATAAACTTCAACCGTAAGGTGGGTAAAAAACCTATCCCAGATGAGCGACTGGTCGAGTTCATCCAGCACTTTGACAGCATCCCTCTCTCAAATGACGATTTCGAATTCCCCGATCTTTTGGGTGCAGCCTACGAATACCTGATTAAATACTTTGCCGACAGTGCGGGCAAAAAAGGCGGTGAGTTTTATACCCCTGCTGAAGTGGTGCGCTTGCTGGTAGAAATTCTTGAGCCAACTGAAGGCATGGAAATCTACGATCCGACCTGTGGTTCGGGTGGTATGCTGATCCAAAGCCGCAATTACGTGCAAGAAACGGGGGGCAACGTTAAGAAAATTCACCTGTTCGGCCAAGAGGATAATGGTGGCACCTGGTCTATCTGTAAGATGAATATGATCTTGCACGGCTCAGGCGGCGCAGACATTGAAAATGGTGACACCCTAGCCACACCACTGCACCGAACCAAAGATGGTGAAGTGCGTCCTTTCGATCGTGTAATTGCCAACCCTCCGTTTTCACAAAACTATAAGAAAGTGGATATGCAGCTCAAAGAACGCTTCAACACCTTTATGCCAGAGTCTGGTAAGAAAGCGGACTTGATGTTTGTGCAACACATGGTGGCCTCGCTCAAAGCCAACGGTAAAGCTGCCGTGGTGATGCCTCATGGCGTATTGTTCCGTGGCGCAGAAGAGCGTACATGCCGCCAAGACTTCATTGAGCGCGGCATTCTTGAAGCCGTGATTGGCCTGCCGCAAGGCTTGTTCTATGGTACGGGCATTCCTGCCTGTGTGTTGGTGCTCAACAAAGCTGGACGTGAAAACCGTGATTCGGTGCTGTTTATTAACGCTGACCGTGAATATCGTGAAGGCAAAAACCAAAACAGCCTACGCCCTGAAGATATTGAGAAAATCACCAGTGTCTATAAAGCCATGCTGGAAGATGAAGAGCACCCTGGCGTCGAAAAATATGCGCGTTTGGTACACAAAGATGAACTGGCGCATGAAGATTACAACCTCAATATTCGCCGCCATGTCGATAACAGCCCAGCACCTGAGCCTCAAAACGTCAAAGCGCACTTAAACGGAGGCATTCCAACCAAAGAAATTGATGCGCTGCAAAGCACTTGGAATGATTACCCTGGCTTGAAAGAAAGCCTATTCGTTCCGCGTTCTAACAACGAGTTTCAAGATTTTGCCAATGAGTTTGAAGGACTGTCATCGCTCAAACCACATATTGAAAACTTCCCAGCAGTACTGAAAAAACATGCGGATTTTCAAGCGGCGTTGGATGATTGGAAACAAGACTTTGCTGGCTTTGAAGCGTTGGGCGACAAAAAGCTTGGTGATGAAGGTGTATTTGCACTGCGCCGCGAATCTCTGAATACCATTGAAAAGCACCTAATGCCGATCAAACTGCTGAACCAATACAAAGTGCGTGGCGCATTGGCGGATTGGTTTAAAACCCTGGAAGCAGATTTCAAATCTGTTGCTGCAAGCGGCTGGAATGCTGAGCTTATTCCTGACGAAGTGCTTTTCGCCAGCCAGTGCGCGGATGTGGTGGAAGAACTGGAGACCAAACAGGCGCGTATTAGCGAACTGCAAGCCTTTGTTGATGCAGCAGATGAAGAAGACTACGAGCCGACCGATGAAAACCCTGCGTTGCCGTCTGAGTATGTTAAACAGCTTAAAGACGAGCTGAAAGAACACAAAGCAACGATCAAAACCAGCCTTGCAGTGCTGAAAGCTCAAATTAAAGATGCATTCACCCAGCTGAAAAACAGTGCAGAACTGCCAAAAGGCACTAAGCAAGGGGATTATGCAAAAGGGCTGACAGGCAAAGAGCTGAACTTCGCAGTCCATAGCGAGATTCTTGCCTTAGCGGATGAACTTGGCGTTCAGTTAGATAACCTTGAGCTGATCAAAGCGCACGCGCGAAAAGGTGCAGTTTGTGCGGCTGAAGCAACAGCGATTGAAGCCAAGCTGGCAGCACACAAAGCGTTGGAAGATGAGTTGAAACAGCTGAAAGCGGAAATAAAGGAAACCGAAAAACGCCGGGATGAACTACTTGAGATCGCCCGTGACGCAATTACACCAGAAGAAGCGAAAGTGCTTATTCTGGAACGGTTTAAAACTGAATTAGATAGCCAATACCAAAGCTATGTCCGTGCCTTGTTGCTTGACCGTATTGCTGCAATTGAGAATCTACACCGCAAGTACCAAGTTACCGCCAAAAGCATCATTGCCAAGCGAGAGCAGCAAGCGAGCAAATTAGCAGGCTATATGAAGGAGCTGGGCTATGAGTGATTGGTATGAAACCCGCTTAGGTGATATTGCCGATATTTGTATTGGAGGAACGCCCTCTCGTGCGGAAGCTAGTTATTGGGCTTCAACGGGAGAGGAGGGCTTTCCATGGGTATCTATATCTGATTTGAAAAGCAGAATTGTTTCTAACACGGCAGAGTCTATAACTGCTCTGGGAGCAAGAAATTCGAATGTAAAATTAGTTCCTTGTGGGACTATCATGATGAGCTTCAAGCTTTCTTTAGGTCGTATTGCGTTTGCTGGACGAGATATCTACACAAATGAAGCAATCGCTAGCTTTGAAGTGGATACAGATAAAATTGATAAAACGTTTTTGTTCTATCAGCTTCCAGAAGTTGTAAAGCTAGCTATCACTGATACAGCTATTAAAGGAGCGACTCTGAATAAAGCCAAGCTAAATGAGCTTGTAATTCCACATCCAGAGTTAGTTGTTCAAAGGAAAATTGCTGAAATATTGTCAACCATCGACAACCAAATTGAAGCCACTCAAGCCCTTATCGATAAATACACGGCTATCAAACAAGGCATGATGGCGGATTTGTTTAGCCGAGGCATCGACCCAGAAACCAAAGCTCTTCGTCCAAAGTTTGAAGAAGCGCCAGAGCTTTACTACAAGACGCCATTGGGGATGTTGCCAAAGGGGTGGAGTGTGGTTCCTGCTAGTACGATTTGTGAAAGGGTTATTGATTGTAAAAATAGGACTCCGCCAGAACACAATGAAGGATTTGCGGTAATAAAAACCTCAAATATAAAAAATGGCGAGTTGATAGCTGACTCTCTGACATTTACAGATGAGCATTCGTATCACATCTGGACAGCTAGAGGCGTACCTCAAGCTGGCGATGTGGTCATAACCCGTGAAGCTCCAGTTGGTGAATCGTTTTTAATTACGGACGAAATGCCATCAATGTGCCTTGGCCAAAGAACTATGTTGTATCGCCCTGACCCTGAAGCCATACAGCCAATGTTTATGTATTTTGCTACAAGATCGCCTCGTTTTTTGAAGAAGTTGATAGACATGGCTGGTGGTTCAACAGTAGGTCATGTAAGAGTTGGTGACATTAAAGATATGATATTTCCTAAGCCAAACTTGTCCGAACAAGAACTTATTTCACAAGCATGCCTGGCGATCAGTGACAAGTTGCGCACTGAAAAAGAATTTTTGGAAAAGCTAATTTCTCAAAAATCCGGCCTAATGCAAGACCTCTTATCAGGCAAAGTCCCTGTACCCGCATAAAAAAACAAAAAATGGTAGCAGGCAAACGCCTCGCTGCCTGCAATAAGGATATCAAACAATGTCAGAGTACCAATTGGTTGAAAAACCGTTGCTAAACCAGCTTAAAAGCATGGGCTGGGATGTAACGGATTTAGGGCAAGGTGTGCCGACCGACCCTACTACCAGCTTTCGCAGCTGTTTTCGTGAAGTCATTTTAAAAGACATTTTTAAAGCCGCAGTACGTCGCATCAATACCACAGATGACGGTAAGCCCTGGCTGACAGATAGCCAACTCGATGTCTTGCTAGATGACGTCACCGGCTTTGGTACTTATACATTACTGGCGGCCAATGAAGAGTTTATTGGCCGTCTCCACAAATGGCAGCTTGACCGTAACGAACTGACCGGAGAAGAAGACCCGGTTGTTAAGCTGATTGATTTTGATCATTGGGAAAACAATACATTCACCGCCATCAATCAGTTCCGCGTTGATACCCCAGGGCTGGGGAAAGAGCACATTCGCCCTGACATTGTATTGTTCGTCAATGGCCTGCCGCTGGTGGTGATTGAGTGTAAAGAGCAGTCACAGCATTGCTGCAACCCAATGGCTGCAGGCATTGACCAATTGCGCCGCTATGCAGACTTGCGCGAGCCCGAACACAGTAAACTGCGCGAAGGTGAACCCGCTCTGTTCTTCACCAACCAGTTGATGGTCAGCACCTACGGTGATGATTGTAAAGTGGGCACCATCACCTCGAATGAAGATTACTACTTCAACTGGAAAACCATCGACCCCGATACAGAGCCCTACGTAGCACCGGAAATCGGTACCCATCGCAGCCAGGAGCAGCTAGTTCAGGGTATGCTTCACCCACAACGGCTGCTTGATATTATCCGTTGCTTTACCCTGTTTATGGATACCGACAACGGCCCTCGCGTAAAAGTGATTTGCCGTTACCAGCAATTTCGCGCGGTGCAGAAAATTATAGAGCGTATGGAGCAGGGCGAAACGGGCATTCAACGTTCAGGTGTGGTTTGGCATACCCAAGGAAGCGGAAAAAGCCTGACCATGGTGTTCTTGGTGCGTAAGCTTCGTCGCCATCCAGAGCTGAAAAGTTACAAGGTACTAATGGTCAACGACAGGAGTGATCTTGAAGAGCAACTGACCAATACCGCAGCGTTAATAGGTGATACGGTCGTTGAGATCAAGAGCACCAAGGATGCAAAGGAGAAACTGGCGAACGACACCTCGAACACTAATATGGTGATGGTGCATAAGTTCCGCGAGCAAGACAGCAGTTTCCTGCCGGAATCTGTTCGTAAGCTGTTATCTAAGCATCTCGCGGAAGCAAAAGAAGCGGGCGATATTGAGCGTATTGAAGAGCTGGAAGCTGATTTTGACGCTGAAATCGTCATGCATCGACCTTTCGGCGTGATCAATGCCGGTGAAAAAGTTCTGATCTTGGTGGATGAAGCGCACCGCACCCAGCGAGGCGGCAAAGACCGCCCCAGCCTTTCAGACAACCTGTTTGATGCTTTCCCAAAATCAACTCGAGTGGCATTCACAGGAACGCCGCTTATCGCTGACCATCACACATATCCAACCTGGAAGCGTTTTGGCGTTAGCCAAGAAAAAGCCTATATCGACAAATATAAGCTTCAGGATGCTGTCGATGATGGTGCCACGTTAAAAATCCTCTACGAAGGTAAAACCGCTGACAGCGCGATCTACGATAAAGCGGGGTTTGATACCAAGTTTGAAGATCTTTTTGCGGACAGAACAGAAGAAGAGCTAAGAGAGATCCGTAAAAAGTACGGTGCGGAAGGGGATATTCTTGAAGCAGAGAAGCGCATTGAGGAAATTGCAGAGGACCTAGTAAAGCACTACATACGGCAGATTTTGCCAGCAGGCTTTAAAGCTCAGGTGGTGTGTTCTTCCAAGCAAGCAGCGATTCATTACCAAACCTACATTGAAAAAGCGCTGGCGAAAGAAATCGAGCGATACAAAAAGCAGCCAGAGCAATGTATCGACAAAGTCTGGCTTGAACGTCTTGAGTTTTTGAAAACGGCGGTCGTGATCTCCAGTGATGATACCAACGAAGCTGCGTCTTTCACCTATGCCAGAAAGCAGGCTAAAGAGCTAAAAGCTGTTGAGAGCTTCAAGAAGAAGTTTGATCACAGTAAGCCAAATACTGGCGTCGCTTTCTTGATTGTCTGCGACATGCTGTTAACGGGCTTCGATGCGCCTATTGAACAGGTGATGTACCTCGATAAAAAGCTGCGAGAGCATAACTTGCTGCAAACCATTGCCCGTGTGAACCGTACTGCGAAAGAAAAGCAGCGTGGGTATATCGTCGATTATATTGGTCTGGCTCATCACCTGAGAGATGCCCTGTCAATGTACTCGCAGGATGACCAAGATGACATTCTGGAAAGCTTGCAAAACATTGATAGCGAAGTACCGGTTTTGGAAAGTCGGTATCGCCGATTGCTTCAGCTGTTTACCGAACTCAAGGTTCATAACATCGAAGCGTTTGTGAACCAGAAGCTTAATGTCGATGAGCACTATCAAGTTCAGCTTCAAGCGATCGCAGTTCTAGAAGATCCTCGCCAGCGTGACAGTTTTAACGTGTTCTTGAAGAAGTTCCTTCAAAGCATGGACATCATCATGCCTAACTCCTTGGCGGACCCTTATAAAACGCCGATGTACCAGTTTGTGCATATTCAAGCGAAAGCACGCCAGCGTTACCAAGACGACAGCATTAGCTTCCAAGGTGTGGGTGCAAAAATTCGCCACCTAGTGAATGAACATCTAATTAGTCTTGGTATCAATCCGAAGGTTAAACCTATAGATTTGTTCAGTGATGCGTTTATGGCGCACATGGGCAAAGAGAGAGACTTGCAGGCGCAAGCGAGTGAGATGGAACATGCTATTCGTAAGCACTGCAAAGTGAATGCGGATGATGACCCAGTATTTCACCAAAAGATGAGTGAGAAGCTGGATGAGATAATCAAAAAGCACTCTGGAAACTGGGAAAAGATGATCCTAGAACTGAGTGCTTTGAGAGATGAAATTGATGTAGGGCGTGGGCCCAACGCCCAAATTTCCGACCCGTTCTTTGATTTGATTGTCAGCATTGCATTCCCTAATGGCGAGCCTGTAAAACCATTTGGTAAGGTGAAAGCCTGTGTTGATGCCATTATGGAGGAACTAGGGGAACATATAGGTAGCTTAGATTTTTGGGAAAGGGGGGAGTTGATTGATGAGTTAGAGGGACGGATCGAGAAACGCTTGATTTTGAGTAAAGTGCCACAGCTTAGAAGTAATCATGAGCAATTGACTAAAGAAGTTGTAGCGTTGGCGCGTAGAAGGGAGTTGTTAATTCTATCGGAGCAAAAAATTAACCAAAGAATAGATGAAGTTATTGAGCAACTTCGCTCTATTGATCCTCAAGCGCTGCAAAAACAAGTCAGCAATCAACCCGATCTCTCCATGCTGAAATATGACTTGGATGGTGTTGACTTATTCCTTGCTCAAGAGTTGGAGCAATATGAGAGTTTCTACCAGCTAGCGTTGATTAAGGTCGCTACTGATATCAATTATGTAGAGAACGAAGAAGATCATTCAACACTGCCGTATGAGGTGCGAAAACAGTTTAATTTGTGTGCTGATGAAGTTCGTGAAGCATTAGTTGATATCATCCTCACAATTCAATCAGAACTCTCGTTCCCAGACATAGAAGAAAGGCCGATTGTAGCTCTTAAAAGTACGGCTAGAGGGAGCTTTATTTATGATCTTGCTATAGGGGTAATGTCTGCTGGACTCTTTAAAGTAGTAGAGATGGCAGTCAAGCAAGGACGACAACCAATCAAGAGCTTTCTATCTAAAGGAAAGAGGGTTGTGTCTGAGTTACCTGCTTCAGTCGAGCGTAATCGAGCCGAACGAGGGCAAGATGAGGCGGAGTATGGAATAACTCTAACGGAACAAGAACTACTAGTAGATGAAGCACTAGAGCAACTACGTCAAGGAATTTCACCAAAGCAAGATAAGAATAAACGTCACTAATGAAATACAAAGATATCGAATACAGCTTGAAACTTAGCAAGCGAAAGACCACCAGCATTCTTATCGAGCGAAATGGAAGTGTTACTGTGCTTGCGCCAGAAAGCTACGATATTGAAAAAATAGAGAGTATCGTTGAAGAAAAACGCAGTTGGATTTATCGCAACCTAGCAGAGTGGGAAGATCTTAATCGTACGAAAGTCGAGCGGGAGTTTGTGAGTGGTGAGGGCTTTCCATACCTAGGTTGTAATTATCGCTTAAAGCTGGTGGATGAGCAGCAAGAAGACTTGATCCTGAAAAATGGTTACTTCCTAATGCGCCGCGATAAAGCAGAACATGGTAGCGAGCTATTCAAACACTTCTATCGCAGCAAGGGGTTATCTCGTATTAGTAAAAGAGTAGAGCATTTCGCCCCAAAGCTAGGGGTGGATTATCGTGCTATTCGTGTCATGGAGCTTCAGCACCACTGGGCCTCCTGCTCACCGAAAGGCGATCTGAACTTTCATTGGCGTTGCCTGATGGCCCCACTCGCTGTTCTGGATTATATCGTGGTTCATGAATTAGCTCATCGCATTGAGCGTAATCATAATGCTATTTTTTGGAACACTGTTGACAAAATTGTACCTGACTATCAGAAACATGTGTCTTGGTTGAAGCACAATGGAGCAGGGATGGATCTTTAGCTTTGGGTTCAAACTGCGTTGATGCTCCAAGAATGAGGTTTGATACTCGGGGTGCAGCACGTGATACGCAGTCAGCCTGTTGTTGCTAAATCCCTCTAATCAAAAATTACAAGGTAGGCAAAAAGGAAAAACAATGAATATTGTCGTTGTACCAAGAGAACAAAGAGTGCCCACAACAGGTGTGAATACGGCTTACTTACATGTTGATCGATGGAATGACTTTTCATTTGTCACAATGTTCTATATGACGGTACTCGATGGTAACGGTAAGAGTCATGATATCGGCCAAGTAAAAATAGGCTTCAAGGGACAAACAATTGAGAAGTCAACATATAAGACATTGAATAACTCGTTCTTAACTCTACCTGACGGCTATTTTTCTGTAGGTCAAGATGTTGAATACTATAAAAATATGGTTCAACTGCCAGAATCTACTAGGATAGTATTACTTAAGGGGCTGAAAGACATTGCTTTTGACTCTAGCCTAATAGATTTGGCTCAGGACGAGGACGTTTTTCGTACATCTTTGCTCAGGGATGTAAGCTTATCTGTTATCAAAGGACAGTTTGCTAGGGTACTTGATGGAAGAAACCCATTGACCGACTTTGAGTTTAAGTTCGTAAGACCGGATCAAGAAAAAATGTCCGGTATTGAGTTGAAGTTTAGTGTTAATGTTGGGGATAAACCAACAACAAATATTCATGCGATTATAGGACGTAACGGGGTCGGGAAAACAACGCTTCTAAACGGAATGATTGAAGCAGTGACCAGTAAAGGACAGTCAGTAGCAAAATTCTATGACGTTGAAGGTTGGCGTAATGACCCCATTGATACAGATTATTTCAGTAGTCTCGTATCTGTGTCATTTAGCGCATTCGATCCCTTTTCTCCACCTAGTGAACAGCCAGATCCTTCTAAAGGCACATGCTATTTCTATATTGGGTTAAAGAATGGAGATGACTCTCTCAAGGGATTAGCTGATATACATGAAGATTTTCTTCAAGCGTTAAAAGCATGCCTGAGTCAAGCCCCAAAGCGAGCAAGATGGCTTGAAGCGATTGATACGTTGGAGTCGGACGAAAATTTTGCAGGTATGCGGCTAAAAGATCTTGCTGATTATTCGGGTGAAGTTCTTACAAAAAATGCACGAAAACGTATAAAGAAAATGAGCTCTGGTCATGCCGTGGTTCTGTTAACTATTACGCGATTGGTTGCTACTGTGGAAGAAAAAACTTTAGTGCTGATTGATGAGCCGGAAAGCCACCTTCATCCTCCACTATTGTCCGCTTTTGTTCGAGCACTATCTGATTTACTGCTAGATCGTAATGGAGTTGCAATCATTGCAACCCATTCTCCCGTTGTGCTTCAAGAAGTGCCTAGGCGATGTGCTTGGAAGATAAATCGTTCTGGGTTGGAAACAAAAGCGCTGAGGCCATCGGTTGAGACGTTTGGAGAGAATGTTGGGATATTAACAAGAGAAGTATTCGGTCTAGAGGTGGTTAAATCGGGGTTTCATGATTTGTTGGTCAAGTCGGTTGAGGCTGGGGGAACCTATGAATCTATTGTCGAAGACTATCGAGATCAGCTAGGTCTTGAGGCGAGAGCACTCCTAAAAGCTCTTGTTGTAAATCGTGATAGGAGTAAGTAATGCTAAAGCTTAATCCTCCTATAAGTTCCTACCTAGACATGCTAACTCTTTGTCGCAATGGAATCACTGGTAACGCAGGGTTACTACAAAATGTGAATAGTGCATCTAATGTACTACAACAACAGGCAGAACAATATGAAGCTTCAGCGACGACAGGAGAGCTATATACGATTGTTCCGCTTGCTCTTGCCCGTCCAAAAGATGACCCTGTGGTAGTTGGGCATTTAAAGAAGTCGGACTTGGTTAAGCTCTATGACATCTACGTTGTAGGTAAAAGTAAACCGGCAAGGGCTGTATATGATGCTTTAATGATTGCTGCCAATGATAAATGTCCGTTCTGCGGTGGAATAGGCAGACCTAGAAACTTGGATCACTACTTGCCTAAAGCTCATTATCCCCAGTTTTCCATAGTGCCAGTAAATCTCGTCCCTTCCTGCCGCGATTGCAATATGGATGGTAAAGGTCAAGCATTTGCTACTGTCGCGTCAGATCAAGTATTACAACCCTATTTAGACGATGATAGATTTTTTAGTGAGCAATGGTTGTTTGCTCGTTATCTACCAGGAGCGGCTGATGAGCCTGGAGTTATCGAGTACTTTGTATCACCACCGCAAAACTGGGAGCCAATTGATAAGCAAAGAGTCAAAAAGCACTTCGATGATTTTGATTTAGGATTACGATTTTCAAAGGAAGCAAGCTCCAGGCTTGTCGCTTTACTACCTCAATATGAAGCGTTGCTAGCTGCTCAGGTTGGTGAGGACGTGGCTAAAAATATCATATTTCAAACAGTCATAGATACTTCTCCATTTATTAACCATTGGGAAAGAGTCATGTGTTTGGCTCTAATGGAAGCATTTTGAGCTGGTTTGAAAATCTAACATTTATAGTCAAATTTGGGCATTAAATAGTATCTAATATCTTGATGAACATTAGATTACCCTTAGCTGCTTAGTACCTGTAACTGACAAACTTCCCTTCGAAGCTTCTTCAATATGCCCGCTCCACCAGACCATCATAGGACGGCGACGATCTATATAGTCGGTACGGTTATAAGCACTTCGTACTTGGTTGTCGTCTACATGGGCTAGGGCCGCTTCAATAAGATCTGATTCAAAGCCCTGCTCGTTAAGCGTGGTACTAGCGAGAGAGCGAAGGCCATGACTAACTAATCTTTCTCTAAAGCCCATTCTCTTTAACGCCATATTAGCCGTTTGGCTGTTGCAGGGCTTCTTAGGATCTCTGTCTGAAGGGAAGATAAACTCTCGATGCCCACTAATTGGCTTTATAACTTCAAGTAGCGCTAGCATTTGCTCAGTGAGAGGGATGCGGTGCTCTCTTCTTTTTTTCATTCTCTCTGGAGGGATTACCCAAAGGTTGTTCTCCCAATCGATCTCTTCCCATCTAGCTCCGGATGCTTCACTAGGCCTTGTCATAGTGTGTAGCTGCCATTCTAACAAGCAACGAGTAGTTTTCTTGATACTTGCATTTGCAATTGCTCCCATAAGCTCTGGTAACTCTGTAGGGGAAAGTGCGGGCATATTTACTTTTTTCGGTTTCTTAAATGCTGCTTTTATTCCCGTTAATGGGTTTGCTTGGATTAAGCCACAATTAGAAGCGTAATTCATAATCTCATTCAGACGTTGAGATAAACGCTTAACGGTTTCTAAACTACCCTTTGCTTCAATTGGCTTTAGAAGATCTATAACCATCGGTGCATTTATTTCGCGAACTGGCACATTGCTCAAAGAGGGGAAAACATATAGCTCTAGAGAGCGCCAGATATCGACTGCATAACCTGGAGTAACAGAATCTTTTTTTATTTCAAACCAGTTTTTGGATACGTTGATCAAAGTGTGCTCATAAACAGCTAGGGATTCTTCCTTTTTTCTTTTTTTTTCTTCCTGAGGGTCGATACCTTGTGCGATCAGCTCTTTTGCTTCCATAGAACTTTTTCTTGCCTGAACTAGAGAAACATCAGGAAATCTTCCTAAACTCAAGTTAGCCCTTTTGCCGCTTATTGGTCTGTAATAGTTTAACAGCCAATTCTTAGAACCACTGGGTAGTACCCGTAGCTTTAGGCCTTGACCATCTGCAAGGTAGTACTCTTTCTCTTTAGGCTTAGCATTCTTAACTTCTGTAGCAGTAAGTGGTTTAGTCTGTCTAGGCATGTGTAGGAACCAGTTTTTAGGAACACGAAACAAAGGTTCCTACATTGGTTCCTAAATGTCAAAGATTCAGTGGAACCTCTTGGGATGTTTGTAGACGCTAAGTTATTGATTTTACGTTATCTTGGATACAAAAAAAGACGTCCTGAGACGTCTTTAGATGTTGAATTGGTGGAGCTGGCGGGAGTTGAACCCGCGTCCAAAAACCATTCATCATTGGTACTACATGCTTAGTCGATCTTTAATTTCACCAGTGACCTGCGAACCGACACGCCAGCCAAAGGCTATCCTGAATTAAAATTCGCCGTTCATCTCTCAGGCGGGAGAATCCGGG
>Ga0209379_10000210_pt1 | contig 64131 bp, 50 predicted proteins | sample tdDd001_FD_187124 | JGI IMG/M metagenome (GOLD analysis project Ga0209379, IMG submission 187124) | Marine sediment microbial communities from the Atlantic coast under amendment with organic carbon and nitrate - tdDd00.1 (SPAdes)... | ecosystem: Environmental > Aquatic > Marine > Coastal >... | reverse complement strand
GTAATCTGAATTTTTTTCAGCAGAACCAGTATAATATTGTTTTAATGCTTCTAACGATTGATTTAGTTCAATAGCATTAGAGTCATGAATAGTATACGTTGATATAATGAGATCAAAATTATTAGCCATAACCTGTTCGGTTGTTTCTTGCAGGGAGTTACTTTTGAAAATAGAAATGTTTTTGATTGATTCTATTCCGGAAGGCGAAGCAAATCCAAGTAAAAGTATATTGGCTTTATGTTTCATGTTTGTTAAATTCGATGCCCGTAATTCTTAAAAAGATTGTATCTTTCGTGAAGTTCAGTAATGTGTAATCAATTTGCGCAAAATTTATTAAAAAGCATAATTTATATGAGTAGTTTGAAGAAAAAATTGAGGAATGGTTTTGCTTTATGCCTGATAAGTGTTCTGGCTTTTACTGGAGCTGTAAATGCTCAATCAGTAAAACAACAGGCAATTAAATATCAGAATTTATTGGCATTAATTGATGCATTTTATGTGGATACTGTAAATGTAGAAAAATTAACCGAAGATGCCGTAATTAAGGTGCTTGCAGAACTTGATCCTCATTCTATTTATATTAGTAAGGATGAAATAAATGAAATGAATGAAGCTTTAATAGGAAGCTTTAGCGGAATAGGGGTACAGTTTAATATACTTCGTGACACTCTTATGGTTGTTGCCACAATTCCTGGTGGACCTTCGGAAAAGGTAGGTGTGCGTGCAGGTGATAGAATTATAAAAATTGATAATGAAAATGTTGCCGCTATTGGAATGAAAAATTCTGATGTACATAAGCGCTTGCGGGGTGAGAAGGGAACAATTGTTACCATTGAGGTGAAAAGAAAGAAAGAGAAGGAACTTCTTGAGTTTGTAATTACTCGAGATAAAATTCCAATTCATAGCTTGGATGCTGCCTTCATGATAAATAAAGAAATAGGCTATATCAAATTAAATAGATTTGCTGCAACAACTGCTGACGAATTTTTAAAAGCCCTGGTCGAATTGAAGGCAAATAATATGCAAGATCTTGTCTTGGATTTACGAGGAAATGGTGGTGGTTATATGACTGCAGCTATTGAAATTGTTGATCAGTTTTTAGATGCTGAAAAGTTAATTGTTTATACCAAAGGTTTGACTACACCAAGAAGAGAAAGTATCTCTACGGAAGAAGGGATTTTTAAAGATGGAAACATAGTAGTTCTTTTGGATGAAGGATCGGCTTCAGCTTCTGAGATTGTTTCTGGTGCAGTTCAGGATTGGGATAGAGGAGTTATTATTGGTCGTCGTACTTTTGGAAAAGGATTGGTACAGCGTCAATTTCCACTTTCCGATGGCTCAATGATCCGTTTAACTACGGCACACTATTATACTCCAACTGGTCGTTGTATTCAAAAGCCTTACGAAAATGGATTGCAAGATTATCATTTAGATATCATTAAGCGTTATCAATCTGGAGAAATGATTAGCGCAGACAGTATTCAATTCGCTGATTCATTAAAATACAATACTCTTGTTAATAAACGAGTGGTTTATGGCGGAGGAGGTATCATGCCTGATATCTTCATGCCAATTGATACAACAGCTAATTTTAAATACTTCAATCTTTTGGTTCGAAAAAATGTAATTTACCCTTACGTTGTGAACTATATGGATAAGAATTTAGAGAAGTTGAAAAAGAAATATCCAAAATTCGAATCATTTTCGGAGAAATTTGAAGTTAATGATGAAATGATGGCAGAAATTGTTGCTTTGGGTGAGAAAGAAGGTGTTGAGAAAACTGAAGAGGAATACAATGCGGTTGTAGATGATATTAAACTTCATGTTAAAGCATTGCTAGCGCGTGATTTATGGGAGAGTTCCGAGTATTACAAAATTGTAAATAAGGAGAATGATTTTATTAAGAAAGCTATAGAAGTATTAGAAAATAGGAAATTATACGATCAAGAACTAGTCAGCGAATAAGGACTGATAATAAGCCGAAAGCATTGCTTTCGGCTTTTTTTTAGATATTATTTGTAAAAGCCTATGTTTTTAGTCCTTAAAGATTAATTTTGTACCCGAAATTCGAACCGAAAGCATAAGCTCAGAAAAGACGTTTTCGCTGGTTCGAAGAATTGAAATAGTTAGACGAAGATTAAAAAAGATGGTTTTGAAAACAGACTCGGGTAAATTCAGATTAATTGCAAAAACCTTTCACGGTTTAGAGGAAGTATTGTCTAAGGAGTTAGAACAATTAGGTGCAGAAGAGATAAGAATTTTAAAGCGCGCAGTTAGCTTTGTTGGTGATAAAACACTATTGTATAAAACAAACATGCACTTAAGAACTGCAACCCGCGTTATTAAACCAATTCATAAATTTACAGCTCACGATACCGACGAGTTGTATAAAGGAATTCAAGAGATTGATTGGAGTCAGTATATTGGGAATAAAGATACAATTGCCATTGACAGTACAGTTAGTTCAGAGGATTTCAAACACTCAAAATTTGTTACTTATCGCGTAAAGGATGCTATTGTTGATCAGTTTTTCTACGCAACAGGCAATCGTCCTTCAGTTCGTATGGTGAATCCAACTTTACGAATCAATATTCATATCGATAGAAATACTTGTACTGTTTCACTAGATAGTTCCGGGGAATCTTTACACAAAAGAGGATACCGTGTGGGGGAAACTGCAGCACCTTTGAATGAGGTTATGGCAGCAGGAATGATTTTACTTTCGGAATGGGATAAGAAATCAAACTTTCTTGATCCAATGTGCGGTTCAGGAACAATATTAATTGAAGCTGCTCTTATTGCATATAATATTCCTCCGGGATTGTATCGTAAAGAGTTTGGTTTCCAGAAGTGGAAAGATTACGATGAGGAGATGTGGGATGATATCTATAATGAAGAAACAGAAGTAGATTACGAAGGTGATATTATTGGAGCAGATATTTCTGATAAGGCGATGGAAATTGCTGAGGCAAATATTCGAAATGCAGGTTTACGAAGAAAAATTAAATTGAATGTAATACCTTTCCAACAATTTGTTCCTCCGGCAGAAAAAGGATTGTTGATCACTAACCCTCCTTACGGTGAGCGTCTGAGACCAAGAGATTTAGAAGGTTTGTATTCTATGATTGGTGAAAGATTAAAACATCACTTTAGTGGATATGATGCTTGGATTTTGAGCTACTCAAAAGAATGTTTTGATAGCGTATCACTTCGTCCATCACGCAAAGTAACTTTGTTTAATGGTGCGCTGGAATGTAAGTTTCAGAAGTATTCAATGTTCGAAGGAAAAAAGAAAGATAACTATAAAAGAGATAAGTAATATCGAATTTAATTTTGATGTTGTATCACTTTAAGCATAGGGATATTTTGCTATATTTGTCTATCGAGTAACCAAAACCTAAAAATTCTATGAACTTTAATCTTGACCAATGGTATGATGATAAAATAGATGAAGATGCTATTTTTGACTATAGGGGAAGAGTTGAAGACGAGGATGTTACATCGATATTAAGTTCTATTGAAGAAATTCTTAAGAGAAAGGATGAATCGCCTAAATTATTCAAGAAAATATTTAATGTATTGATTGAATTGGTGCAAAATCTTCATCATCATGGTGAAGTTCCTTCGGATTTAGGTGTTGATTATAGCAAATATGGTGTGTTAATCCTTAGAGATGAAGGAATGCAATATCGTATTAGTGTGGGTAATTTTATCAAAATAGATGGATTAAAATTAATTCGCGATAGAATTGATCAAATCAATACTTTATCTTCTGAGGAAACCAGAAGTTTATATCGTTTGATTTTGAATAATGAGGAATTCTCCGAAAAAGGAGGTGGCGGTTTAGGAATAGTGGATATTGCCAGAAAAAGTGGTAATAATATGGAATACCAGTTTCTGGAGTACAGTCCTGATTATTTATTTCTTTCGATAGATGTTATTATTTAAAAACCTTAAAAAGCAAAATTTTCATGAATTCACTTGTTATAGAGGGTAGCCCTAAAACACCAACCATTAAATTCGACGGAAGTAATGGTTCGTTTTCTATTGAAGGAAGATCTATTCCTGAAAATTCACTGGATTTTTACAAGCCTGTAATGGAATGGTTAGACACTTATGTTGTTGAACCACAAAATGAGACTGTTTTTACCGTAAAATTGGAATATTTTAATACCAGTTCATCAAAATGTATACTTGATGTTTTTAAAAAATTAGAGACCATTTTTAAGCGTGGAAATAAGGTGAGTATCAAATGGCATTACGAAGAGGATGATGAAGATATGCTCGAAGCTGGTGAAGATTACCAGTCTATTATTAAAATTCCTTTTGTAATGATAGAGGATGAAGAGTAATTGTTAAAACGATTATATAGAAAACCGCAAACTTTTAGTTTGCGGTTTTTTTATTTGTTAATTTTTTTTTCGATTAAACTTACGATCAAAAATACCAAGAGCTTTCTTAAGAAGACCGTAATACAATACAAAATAAAGCCCTAAACTAGTCATCCAAATCACAATAATATTCACCCAATAGGTGTCGTAATACTGACCAAATATTCGTTTTTGTGGTGCATAAAAATGCGCCTTTAAGAAATGATTTCCCGGATCACGATAAATTGGATCAATTTTTTGAAATAATTGTCCATTGTACTCTATTATTCTCTCTATATCATTACTATTTCGAACAAATTCACTTAAGCGTTCGTTCGAATACGATTTTTTCATTTTAACAAAATCCTGCTTGTTATCGAACTGCTTTTGTAATGACATCAAATGTTCATCTTTTTTACGGTTCGATACATTATATAAATTAATATAATAGCGATTTATCTTATCGAAATAAGCTCTTAATTGAACAATTGTAGATTTATTCAAGTCGATTGGAGTTAGCTTATCTAATCCCTTAAATTTAAAAGAAAGTAAATTAAGATCCTCAAGCGTTAGTTCGTTTTTAAGAAGAGCCAGATTCGATTCCAGTTTTTCTAATTTATCTGGATTATTTAAATAACGTTCGCATTCATTTAATTTATTCTTGAGGATTGGAAGCCAATAGTTTTTTCGATAATCAGCCTTACTCATTAACTTTTCATACACATAAAAGTTTGCTGTAAAATCGTTATCCTTAAATTGCTTTACTGCAAGAGCTTCGTATGCCCAACGTGCTGTTATTATTTCTCCATACCATGGAATTGAATTTGGAGTAGATATGTTAGGATTTAACTTGTCGAATTTTACAATGATTCCACTTAATATTAATTGCGGAATAAGGATAAAAGGTATTAAAATATAGATGGTTATAACCGTTTTAAAACTGTCTGAAATTATTAAACCAAGCATGTTGGCAAAACACCAGGCACTAAATAAAGCCAACCAATAATAGAAGAACATTCCTTGAATTTCTAAAATGGAATTTCCGATTAAGGTGAATAAGAAAGCCTGAAAGGCAGATATTGAAAATAGGATTACAATTTTAGAGATTAGATATCCTGAAGTACTTAAATTTAAAAACCGTTCCCGTTTTAATATTTTTCGATCTTTAATAATCTCCTCGGCACTAAGTGTTAAACCTATAAATAAGGCAACAATTACTGCCATAAACAAATAAACAGGTAGGTTGCTGTTGTTACTAAAAGTATAACCCAGTTCATTTCCTGCATCTACATTATAAAATTTAATGATATAGGATAAAATAAATGCAAGTAATGGAGTTTCAAATAAATTGATAAATAGATACTGTCGATTGGCTAATTTGGATATCACATCACGTTTGGTAAAAACCCAAAATTGCTTAAATGCCGATGGTATTTTAAAAGTAACCGGAGGTAGTTCATCGCAGTCATTAATATCTTTGTTGTTTCCACGATAATCTTTAAATCTTTGATACCATTGTACAGGAGTAACCTTTCTCGTTTGAGTAGGTGTTCCATATTCATCTAATACTTCAGACTCTACAATGTTGAAAATTTGGTCAGCGTCGACATTACCACAGGAATTACATTCACTTTCGGTTCTGTTGGCTCTTAAAGTTTGTGATTTAAAATAGGTTATTGCATCAAGAGGATTTCCATTAAATATTAAATAACCTCCAGTATCCAGAATTAAAAGGCGATCGAACATTTTAAACGTATCAGAAGCCGGCTGGTGAATCACCACAAAAATCAATTTTCCCTTTAAAGCAAGGTTTTTTAAAAGATCCATAATTTTAGCAGAATCTCTTGAGGATAAACCAGAAGTTGGTTCATCTAAAAATAAAACCGAAGGTTCCCGAATTAATTCCAGAGCAATATTTAGGCGCTTGCGTTGTCCTCCACTAATTTTTTTATCTAAAGGATTACCAACTTTTAAGTTGCGTGCATCATATAATCCGAGGTCTTTTAAAAGTTTTAGAGAAATACGAATCAGCTGAAAGTTGGTATATTTATCGAAACAAAGCTTGGCATTGAAATACAAATTCTCAAAAACGGTAAGTGATTCAATCAGCAAATCATCCTGAGAAACATGTCCAACAACTCCTTCAATCTTTTCTTTATCTTTAGTTATCTCATATCCGTTTATGGCCACTTTACCTTTATTTGGTTCAGCAGATCCATTTAAAACATTTAGTAAGGTGGTCTTGCCAGCACCACTGGATCCAATAACACCCACCATTTTACCCGATTCTTCCTTAAAAGAAAGATCGTGTACTCCAATATTGTTTTCCTTGAATCGATATTCAATGTTTTTAGCCTGGAAAACTACTCGCTTATGAGTGTGGTCACGATAAAAAGTACCAACGATATCACTAAAATAAATTGGATCAATTTTAGGATTTCGGATGGATGATCCTTGATTTAAAACGTGCACTCTTTCTGGATTTAAGGGCTGACCATTCATGAAAAGTTCTTCGATTCCTTTGAATCTCATCACAAACATATTTACCCTTTGCAGACGAAGAATTTTGATTTGACCTATTAAACCTGACGAATAGTAGTGTTTACCATTATCGTGAAAACTTTCCGAATTATTTACAGTTAATAAGCGTTTATTGTCATTTATTTCATCAAAATTGCTTAAAACAAAATTCCTTAACCTTTCATAGCCATCTTTTGGTAAATTAAATGTTTCGGCAACAGTTTCTACAAATGCAAATTCCTGTTCGCTAATTTCATCTTCTGAACTTAAGAATTCAAGCAATTGTATTAGAACAATTACCTTTTGGCGATAGATTAACTCTTCATTTATTTCGGTACAAATTCGAAGAACTCTTACCGAACTTGATGAAGTATATTTTTTAATTTTAGATTTCTTGTTTGTCCTTCGCTGATTGGCCTCATAATGTGTATCATACAAGGCAAGATACTCTTCTGCTGTTTCTTGATCCAGTTGTTGTTTCAGATACTTGGATACCATTCTACGCCTATCAATTTCTGAACTTTTAGGGTGTGCAATGATAGCGAAGAGTTGCATTAAAGCTTTAAGAATTCTTTCACTCATAGAATGGTATTAAAAAATAGGATGATAGTAAAATAGTAGCAGTGTTGTTTTATTGTTTAAATCCAATTAGCATTAATACAAAACCTGAACTAATGTTTTTTTGATTCAATTTTGCCTCAATGGTACAATTCATTGAATTCTCGAATTTAAAATCCCAATAGGGAGAATTTTTATGATCTCTGTTTGTGAAAAGTAAGTTGTTCTCCTGATCGTAAATTGAGAAAATAACATTTCCTTCATCCTTGCCTGTAGCTCCAACTATTCGATAATGGTTATCAGCGTAAAAAGTGGTATGAAACTCGGCAATTTCACCTCCAGATAGTAAGGCTTTGTACTGCTGTCCATCAGAAATGTATTCCGTGCCAAAATGTTTGGTACAATTTTCCAATGTAACATCGGTTTGTCCTTTCGATATATTACTTAATCCCAGAATAAACGCGAATAATAGAATGGTATATTTAAGATTCATAAGTTTAAATTTTCTTTATTATTTAATAATGTGATCGCGAATGATTCCTACTTTTTCTGAAATTTTAGCTAACTGTGCCTTATTCATTACCATTTCCGATTTACTTTTTACGATGGTAAGTTTTTTCTTTGAATCGGTTATAGGGGCAACAAATTTGTATTGATGATCAATTTCATCAAAAGTATAGGCTAAATCAATTAAGCGATCAACCAAAAAGTAGTAGTCTTTGGACTCGTTTGAATAAGGAACCAAAAGTTTAATAAGATTTTCCAAGGGTCTTTTTTGCTCCGAAATTCTCTTCATTAGTTCTTTGTTCGAATGATCATTTATTTGTTGGGTTAGTAAATAAATTGATTCTATCCAACCACCAGCTAAAATAAGAGCACCAGTGTTTTCTCGATTATTTGCTTTTAAATAATTGTCAATTTTACGGTAAGTGTTACTAACAATAACAAGTAAGGAATCTCTATTCTCAATATTATTTTCAATTCGCTTAACAGTCGGTTTATCCATTGCATTATACAAACCTACATCTTGCGATAAAATTTTGAGTACTGCAAAATAACTTGCAGCATCCTGAGTTTGTTTGTAAATGTTAATGTAACCCAGATCGGAACCATAAACGCCAAAGTTTACAGCCTTACTAAAGTTATCAACGTAATCACCCGCTTTTTTGGTCGGATTTAGTAAATCTTTATTGTAAGAAATACCAGATTTTTCTAACAAAAGTGAAATTTGATAAGGAGAAGGTAAACTAAATAGAATATTGTTGTACTTGAAAATATTTCCTGTCTTCTCCACATCCTTCATAATCTCCTCTTCAGTTGTTTTTTCAATTGAAGCTTCTTGCTTTTGATTTTCTGATGGTTGTAAAATCAAAAAAGTAATAATTGCTGCAACAGAGATCAGGATTAAAAATTTAATACTGTTTGGGATTCGTTTTTTAGGCATTTTGTCTAACTTAAAAATTATTAAGCCAATGTAGGTAGAAAAAAAATGTTCTCAAAGCTATAGTATTACTACATGTTTAGCAATTAAAACCTGAATTTTCGACCTGATGTTGAAGCATGTCCACATCTATTGGTAGTTCTTGTTTAATTTATTCTATCATTATTACTGTATTTATGCGAAAAAGGATACATTTGAACGCAAAAATTTTTTAAAAGAAATTTAACAACAAACCTTACAACATGAAAAGATTAATCCTTTTAAGCTATTTATTAATCAATTGCGGCTTATTCCTGAGTTTGCAAGCTCAGCCAAAAAATTTATCAATGGAAGATGCCATTCTGGGACAATGGAAACAATTTTACCCGGAAAACCTATCTCAACTATCATGGAAAGGAGAGAGCAACCTTATTTCATATGCGGAAGGAGAAGATATTCTTGCTGGTGCTCCTGGAAAAGAAGCTAAGTCTATTTTTACCTTAACGGATTTTAATACGATTTTGAAAGCGGAAGAAAATACTGAGTTAAAAAGATTACCGCGTTACAGATGGATTAATTCTAATGTTCTTCAGTTTAGAAGAGCCAATAAAATATATCAAATTAACATTGAGGATAAGAACTTGATTTTTGAACTTGATGTTAATTCTAAAGCTGAGAACGAGGAGTTTTGTCAGGAGAATAAATCAATAGCTTATACGATTGATAATAACTTATACATTGCCAATAAGAATGGAGAAGTAGCAGTTACGTCTGATTCAGATAAAAATATTGTGAATGGTCAAGCAGTTAGTCGAAGTGAATATGGCATTAATGGCGGAATTTTTTGGGGACCACAAGGAGATCAATTGGCTTTCTATTCAAAAGATGAAAGTAAAGTTAGCTCTTTCCCAATAGTTGATATCAATACAAGAGTTGGAGATTTACGAGAGATTAAATATCCAATGTGTGGAATGGATAGTGAAGCTGTGAAATTAGGTGTATTCAACCTGAAAAAGAAATCAACTACTTGGATTAAACCTGATGATTTTGGCAATGATCAGTATCTTACAAATATCTCATGGGGAGCTAATGGGCAATTCATTTACATTCAGGTGTTGAATCGTGAATCGAATCACATGAAAATGAACAAGTATATTGCTGAAACCGGAGAGTTTGTTCAGACCTTGTTCGAAGAGATGGATAATCGTTGGGTAGAACCTTCTCATCAGTTAATTTTCATGAAAAATAAGCCAAATCAATTTATCTATCAAACCAATAATCGTGATGGATTTAATCATGCTTATTTGTATAATACTGATGGAAAATTGGTAAAACAATTGACATCTGGAGATTGGGAAATTACTGAAATTTTAGGTTTTGATAAAGCAGAGAAGAACCTGTTTTATGTATCAACAGAAGTAAGTCCTCTAGATAGACATGTCTACAAGTTAAATCTGAAATCAGGAAAGCGAACTCGCTTAACCAATGAAGAAGGATACCATTCAGTGCAAGTAAGTGCTGATGGAAAATATATTATTGATAATTATAGCAGTTTAAATGTTCCTAGAAAAGTAGCTGTTGCTGATACAAAAGGCAAGCAAATTAAGGAGCTAATAAATGCTGAAAACAAACTGAAAGAATACAACCTGGGTGAGATTTCATTAGGTAGTATAAAATCTGCTGATGGACAAACTGATTTGCATTATCGCATGGTGAAACCAGCTAATTTTGATCCAAATAAAAAATATCCGGTAGTCGTTTATGTATATGGTGGACCGCATGCACAGTTGGTAACCAACCGATGGATGGGTGGTTCTCGTTTATGGGAGCAGTATATGGCACAAAATGGTTATCTACTTTACATTTTAGATAACAGAGGTTCAGCTAACAGAGGAAAAGAGTTTGAAGCAGTTATTCATCGTCAGTGTGGTCAACCAGAAATGGCGGATCAAATGAAAGGAGTGGAGTTTTTACAATCTTTACCATATGTTGATGCTGATAGAATTGGTGTACATGGATGGAGTTATGGTGGATTTATGACCATTTCGTTACTTACAAATTATCCGGACGTATTTAAGGTTGGTGTAGCCGGTGGACCTGTAATTGACTGGAAATGGTATGAAGTGATGTATGGAGAGCGTTATATGGATACTCCTCAGGAAAATCCTGAAGGATATGCCAAAACATCTCTAATTGCTAAAGCAAAGGATTTGAAAGGTAAACTATTGATTTGCCAAGGAGCAATTGATCCAACAGTTTTATGGCAGCACAGTTTAAACTTTATACGTGAGTGTATAAAAAATAATGTTCAGGTTGATTATTTCCCTTATCCAAGAGCAGAACACAATGTAAGAGGTCGCGACCGAATTCATTTGAAACAAAAGGTCAGCAATTATTTTGATGATTATTTAAAATAAAAGAATTAATTTTCGCCGGTTTCATTTTGGAACCGGCTTTTTTATCTCTTAGATTTTATAAATTGAAAATACAAACGAACTATTCTAACATTTGGAAAATTGCCTATCCTATTATTTTGGGTAGTGTTGCTCAGAATATCATAGCTTTAACTGATACTGCATTTTTAGGACATTTAAGTGAAGTAGCTCTTGGAGCTGCTGCCATTGCAACTATTTTCTACTTTGCAGTTGTAATGCTTGGATGGGGATTTGGCTTGGGAACTCAAATTGTAATTGCTCGTCGATTTGGTGAAGGGAACTACAAACGGGTTGGAAAAACATTTGATCATGCCTTGTATTTTCTATTGATTTTAGCAGTCTTTCTATTAGGATTTATGGAGTTTCAAGCTCCTTCCATCCTTAAATCAATTGTGAAGTCGGATGCTATTTTTCAAGCGAGTACTGATTATATTTCGGTGCGAGCCTGGGGAATATTATTTGCCTGTATAAACCTTCTGTTTCGTGCATTTTATATTGGTATTGCCAAAACTAAAATAATAAGCTGGAGTACGGCTTTTATGGCTATAATCAATATCTTTTTAGATTATGTGTTAATTTTTGGAGAACTTGGATTTCCAGAAATGGGAATAAAAGGTGCGGCATTGGCTTCTGTAATTGCAGAGGTATGTGTTTTGATTTTCTTTATTGTCTACACATTACGAAAAACTCCGGTTGGGAAATACAATTTATTCGCATTTCCGAAAATTGATAAAGACTTGTATACACGATTATTAAAGGTGTCTTTTCCAATGATGATACAGAATTTTTTGGCTTTATCCTGCTGGTTTGTATTTTTTCTTCTGGTAGAGAAAATGGGAGAGAGAGAGTTAGCAATTTCAAATATTATTCGAAGTATTTATGTACTAATTATGGTTCCGGTTTGGGCATTTGCATCGGCAGCAAATACTTTGGTAAGCCAGGTAATTGGAGACGGAAACCCAAAAGAGGTTTTGCCTGTAATTTTTAGAACGGTAAAATTATCATTTTTATGTGTTTTGGGATTGGTGGGAATTAGTTTGATTAGTCCGGAGTTGGTGATTTCTATTTATACAGACGAAGTTGGATTGATAGCAGAAACAAAACCAGTTTTATACGTGATATTTGGTGCAGCCTTACTTTTCCCAGTTGGCATTACACTTTTTCAGGGAGTTTCAGGAACAGGAAATACATTTCATGCTATGCTAATTGAAATTGTTGTTTTGGCTTGTTACCTGGGAGGAGTTTATGTTTTAATTGAGGTAATTCAACTCCCAATTTCGGGTGTGTGGATTTCGGAATATTTTTATGCCGGATTTTTAGCTTTAGGTTCATGGCTTTATCTAAGATATGCCAATTGGAAAGAGAGTGAAATTTAGGTTATTCAAAAGGGATGACATCCGGTTGTCCCACCTTAAAATCATTAAATTTAGGTCGTTCTTCTCCCGATAAACGAAAGCCAGTTGTGCTAAAATCATTTGGAGCGTTTGGATAAAATGTGAACCGGAGTTGTATGGTTTTAAAAACAAGATTTTCGTTGTGTAGTCGTACTCCTAAACCAATTCCATAATAGTAATCTTCTTTAAAAAGATTCTTTTTATTACTGCCAATTATTCCCATATCTGCAAAGCTGTAAAAGGCAAATTTAAAACCTCCAAGCATATATGGAGTAAAGGCTACTGTTTCCAGATTTAAACTCAATTTTTGCGTGCCTGTTACCTCTTCACTTTTAAATCCACGAATACCTTGTCGGTTATTTAAAGTGATGAATTCTTCTGGAAACCTTCTAATTCCTAATGTGTATTTTAGATCTCCAAAATTACGGAATCGCAAAGCTCCAAGCTTTCTAATTCTGCTAAAGAATTTAGATTGTGCAATTAGTGTTCCTTGTTCAAACCTTTTAGAGTTGAAAAATCCGCCTATAGCAAAGCGATTGAATAGGTAGCTTTTTGTAGAGCGAATGTAACTGGCTTTTTGCAGATCAAAACCAAGATAAAAGCGATGAGAATATTCTCGGTCTTCATATCCAAAACTGGTTTGAGCCAAAAATCCATAAGGAATATCTTCAGTTCTACCAAAATTGTATACCAAATTACTCTTGTAGTATTGAATTTGACTGATACTTAATCCGGCAAGATATAAGAAGTTATTGTGGAAAAATTGGTTTAAATCGGGACCAGTTTCAGGTCTTTTAAAAAATTCTCTACTTGCTATTCGTCCCGTAATAAACATTCGTCTTCGAGCGAAAAGATTTTTTGAATCCAATTTATAGGCTCTACCATACCAAATATTACCATAATTAAAGTCCAATGGAACCTCATTTAAAATGGGATCATCATCCATTATTTTATCGGAACGCATGGTTCTGGAAAGGCTTAATCCACCTGCATATTTGGTATTGTAGGTTTCAAATTTTCTATCAAAATCAATTCCTACTATAGCTTTTTCATAGGTATTCTCATAGATTAATGTAGCGTCGATATACGTTCTTCTGATATTTCTGATTTTGTATCTGCCTGAATAACCAAAACTTCTACTTTCATCCGATTCGTAGTGAAAAGTATTACTAAATTCATGACCAATGCCGTATAGGTTGCGGCTGTAGAATTCAAACTCAGAGGATGAAAGAGAGCCAACGTCTAAGTTAATACCCCAGGAGAACTGGTCTTTTACCCACAATTCCAAATCAACTGCTTTATTCGATCCCAATACTGGAATCACTCTAAAATAGGCATCTTTTATATAATCTAACTGACGAATTAGACGTTCGTTATCGGCTAAGGTGTAGGCATCAAGTTTATCACCTTGTTTAATTCTTAACAAGCGTTTTAAATGACCACGTCGACTCGTGTGATGTAATTTATTTCCAGTGGTTTCGAGCCAGGAAGTTGCTACTTTTGTGGTATCGTGCAAACTGGAACCAAATGGCTCTAAAACTCTAATATTAATACGTCTAATGGTTTTTCCCTGATAGATAACAAAGGCAGTTTCACTTCGTTCCGTCTTGATCGTATCTGTAGGAGAAATCTTATCAGGAGCTACAAAAAATAGTTTATAGAGTTCTTTGGTAAATCTTCTTTTGTAGGCACCTCTTTTTATCGCATGATAAAATTTGTTACCACTATTGCTTTCATTTGCTCTTTTTTCATGAATTGTATCAATTAAAAATACAATGGTATCTCTGGAAATGACAATCGTACTATCAGGAAGATTTGTTCTTGATTTTGGGATCACTAAGGTGTCATTTCTATGGTTTCGTTGAGCATTAGAGAAAAACGAAATACCAATAAAAATAGTTAGAAGAACATTATATTTAAATGAAGTACGAATAAGATTTGTTTTTATTGTCAATTACTATTCCTATTATAAAGATAAATAAATTGAACTTGTACCAAACCTAACATCAATAATTGTACCTTATTTAGTTCTATTTATTAAGATCAGAGATTCTTTTATGGATGTTATCGATTTGTTCTTCTGACCATTTCCATTTGCCCTCTTTTCGAATTTCACAGCACAATATTTTTCCTTTAAACAGCTCTAGCGTTTGTGTCGCAGCTCCAAAACCAAAGCGTTTCATACTTAGTTTATAGCTCAGTTTACGGTATGGAATACTCTCTTTGCTTTTAATAGCTATTAGGTAAAAGTATTCCAAATCAAGAGTTTGATTTTCATCATTAAATTGGATGGAAGTTAAAATTCGATTTCGTTTAAGTGTTAAAAGTAAGATGTACATTACAATTATAGCAGTAAAATAAATCACGTTTAAGCCAACAAAAAATAGTAGAATAGCTATAAGCAATATCAATAATGACAATTCTTTTCGCACTCTGTCCCAAAGTTTATAGTTGTTGGGTGATAATTCAAATTTTTCCATCGATCAATTTTTTGCATAGTTAGTAAAAACAGGTGCATTATTCAAGATTGTAGTAAAATCATTTTATCTACTAAATTTTTAGTAATAAAATTTGTCTACTAAAAATTTAGTACTAAGTTTGTAGTAGATTAATCTAAAAGTAAAGTTTGTTATGAAGGAATTAACCAAAGCAGAAGAACAGGTGATGCAAATTGTATGGGAACTGGAAAGTGCAAGTGTAAGAGATGTGGTTGCACAGTTTCCCGATCCGAAACCTGCTTATACTACTGTTGCAACAGTAATGAATGCTTTAGAGAAAAAAGGTTTTGCAGATAAAATTCCTGCTGGAAAGTCTCATTTATTTGTGGTTAAAATTTCGAAAGAGGATTATTCGGGATTTAAAGCAGGAGCATTGGTAACCAATTATTTCAATGGATCATTTTCAAGAATGGCTTCTTTTTTTGCTAAGGATAATAAATTAAGTATTCAGGAATTGGAAGAGATGATCGAGATTGCCAAACGCCAAATTGAGAAGGAGAAATAGATATGGAAGCTATAATAGAATACTTTGTACAATCATCGGTGATATTGGCTTTGTTTTATATCATCTATTTTTTGCTGTTGCGAAACGAAAGGTTTTTTACGGAAATAAGAGGGTTTTTATTGCTTAGTTTGTGTACTGCAATTCTTTTACCTTTTATTAAGATTCCTTATACCGTTTTGGTTGAAGCTGTTGAAAATACCGTTATAGCAGGAGATTTATCCTTTGTAAGTGGATCAGTTGAACCTGTAATTAAGCAAGAGAGTTTCTTCACGTTATCAACTATTGTGTTCCTGATTTATTTATTGGTAGCAAGTATTTTATTCATTCGAAGTCTGATAAAAGTTGGTCAGATTTATAGAATGATATCAGGAAAGCAATATACTGTAATTGACAATTTTAAAATTGTATTACTAGATCAATCAATTCCGGCTTTTACTTTTTTTGGATATATAGTAATTAATAGAGAGGAGTTTAATAACGAATCTCGTCAGAATATTTTAGCACACGAAAAAGTTCACGCTCAGCAAAAGCATTGGATCGATCTGCTTTTAGTTGAACTGATGACCATCGTTTTTTGGTTCAATCCATTTGTATGGCTTTTTCAGCTTGCCCTAAAACAAACGCATGAATTATTGGCTGATGATGGAGTGATTGCGCATGGCTACAACATCGGACAATATCAAGCACTATTAATTAACCAACTAATGGGAGCCGAAGTTGTTGGCTTGGCTAACAACTTTAACTATTCCATTAATAAAAAAAGAATGATTATGATGTCAAAAGATAAAAGTCCCAAGAATAGACGCTATAAATTGTTGATGATGTTTCCTGTGATAGTAGCAGTAGTAATCTTTAATTTAAGAATTGAGGAAGTACATGCCAAGGAAGCAACAGTTGCGGAAGTGCATAAACAAGAAACTGTGAAAATAACTGGAGTTGTACTTGCAAATGATGATAAACCTATTCCTGGAGCAACTGTACTTGTGGAAGGAACCTCAATTGGTACAGTGGCGAATTTTAATGGTGAATTTGAATTAAGTATTGTCAAAAGTGCTAACATTAATGTTTCATTTATCGCCTTGGAAACAAAGAAAATTCCTGTTGAGGATTTTGTTTTGAATGGGAAAAAAACTGACAAGGGTTACTTTCTTAAAATTAAATTAAAGGAAGAAAATGAACAATCTTTGGGTGAAGATAATGTATATGTATCAGTAGATGAAAAACCTGTATTTCCGGGAGGAGATTTAGCAATGAGAAAGCATATTGCCAGAACTGTTAAATATCCACGTGAGGCTCAGAAAAAAGGAATTGAAGGTAAGGTTCTAGTTACTTTTGTTATTAATAAATTAGGTGAGGTTGAAAATGCAAGAGTTATGAGAAGTGTTTGTCCATCAATTGATAAAGAGGCAATCCGTATTGTGTCTACATTGCCAAAATGGATACCTGGAAAAATGGATGGATCACCAGTAATTGTATCCTATACTATTCCTTTAAGTTTTGGATTGCAAAATGGACAGGGAATGATTGTGGTAGGTGAACCTAGAAAACCTAAAAAGCAATACAAGGGTGAGGATATTTATGTTATTGTGGAACAAATGCCAAAATTTCCTGGAGGGCATGATAAAGTTCAGAAGTACCTAGAGAAAGAAATTAATAAACTAGATTCAAAATTTAAGATTGGTAAAAGATGTTTTGTTTCTTTTGTTATAACTAAAGAAGGGAAGATTGATAATATCCGCATGACTAGAGGTACAGGTAATGCTGAAGTTGATGCCAAAGCTATCGAGATTGTTAAAGGTTTTCCTATATGGGAACCTGGAATTGAAGGCGGTAAAGCAGTTCATATGGCCTACACATTGCCAATTACGTTCAAATCTTTATAAATTCAGTTAATTGCCCCTGGCTTTAGTCAGGGGCAGTTTTTTTATTTCTTGTATTTAAAGCAATCAGTTGTATGGTCATTTACCATTCCTGTAGCCTGCATAAAAGCGTAGCAAATAGTTGGTCCAACAAAAGTAAAACCTCGTTTCTTAAGAGCCTTACTCATGGCTTCCGATTCTGGTGTTGAAGCAGGCACTTCGCTTAAATTCTTCCATTTGTTCACTATGGTTTTTCCATTCGTAAAACTCCAAATGTATTTGTCAAAAGAGCTGTATTCTTTTTGAACCTCCAGAAATGCTTTTGCATTTTTAATAGCAGCTCTTACTTTTAGTTTATTGCGAATAATTCCTTCGTTTTGCAGCAATTCAGCTACTTTTTCCTCAGAGTAGTTTACTATGATATTCGGATCGAAATTATCGAATGCTTTCCTATAGTTTTCTCGCTTTTTTAATATTGTAATCCAGCTTAAACCAGCTTGTGCACCTTCCAGTATCAAAAATTCAAAAAGCATTTGATCATCGTGTAAAGGAACGCCCCATTCCTCATCGTGGTACTTGCAATAAAGAGGTTCTTCTCCAGCCCAAGAGCATCTATTTTTCGACATAATTGTTTTTTTATAAATGTAATGGGTTTTTATGGTTTGAGAACAAGACCGACCTTTAAAATTTCCAAAGGAAAAATCGACAAGTCTTCGGGAATCCTGATCAATGATATAATGAAGAAGTCTCCGCATCTTTGTTTGTATAGAAGTATAGTTATTAATAGTAAAGATTAGAATTATGAAAGCGATAGAAAATGCAAAAGAATTAGAGAATTTATTAAAACAAGATAATGCCATATTATTAGACTTTTATGCTGACACATGTCCTCCTTGCAGGGCGCTTATGCCGTTGGTAGAAAAATTAGCAGGAAAGTACGAAGGAAAGATAGAATTTCAGAAAGTTGATGTGCATAAATTCCCTGAGTTAAGGACTCAGTATAAAATAGGAAGTATTCCTACTTTGCTATTCGTGAAGAAATCAGAAATTGTAGAAAAGACTGTAGGGGTGATTGCAGAATCTGAACTAACAGAAAAATTAAATAATTTAATTGAGGTTTAAGTGCCTTATCGCATAAAAAAAGTGCTGTCCTTGCTATTTGAAGTAAGGACAGCACTTTGTATTTAGAATTATATCGAAATTATTTCCTGTTAGAACTTCAGTTCCATGGCAAAATCAACGGGCACTTTCTTGCCTCGTTGCGAACCTGGTTTCCATTTTTCCATGTTTGAAGCTATTATTTTGGCTGCTTTGGCTGCAATATCATTGGATTTATCCAAAATTTGAATGTTGCTCACCTCTCCATTAGCATTAATAGTAAATCCAACTGTAGCTGTTCCACTTAGTTTTTTACCGAACTTATTATGAAGCTTACTTTTTTGTTTGTTTACGAATTGAACCAATCCGTAATGTCCCTGGTTGTATTGTGGCATTTCTTCCACTATAACAAAATCCGATGGAGTACCAGTTGGAGCTGGAGGAGGAGGTGGTGGTGGAACATCACCATCTAAATGCATCGATTTACTATCAATACTAATTACTCCTTTTTTCATTTTAAAATTTAGGGTAACTTTTTTATTAGTAGTGCTGATTTTTTCTACAATAGTTTTGTAGCCTACATAGGAAATAATCAATGCCGATTTTTTAGAATTAGGAACTTCGATTTCAAATGTACCATCTTTGTCAACGACTGTACCAAGGGTACTTCCTTTAACTATAACAGCAGCACCAGTCATAGGATTTCCCTTGTCATCTGTTACAACACCTTTTGTCTTTATAGTTTTATCATTACTAATGGTTTTGGAGCTTTTTTCAATTATAGGCTCTTCAGTAATTGTTTTATACTGTGGCTCAGCAAAAGCTACCAATAAAATTGCCAATACAGGAATTCCCCATGTCATTCGAAACAATTTACGTTTCGCTGTTTTCTTTTTTGTCATCATCTTAAATCGGGTTGGGCCCTGGGCTGCACTAAAGTGATTGGCCATGCCAATTACCTGTGTGCCCATTAGCCGGTTAATTAATAATGCCTGATACCTGACAGGTGAATGGCCCCGGGTTAGTACACCTTCGTCGGCCAGGTATTCGTGGTTTTGTTTTATAGCTCGTTCAAATAACCAAATAAATGGATTGAACCAGAAAAACACTGTTAACAGCTCTATAATGAACAGATCGATCCAATGACGCTCCTGAATGTGCACTTTTTCATGAGTTAATATGTCAACTATTTCGTTCTGCTTAAAATATTCGGGATTGATTAATATGCGATTGAAAAATGAAAATGGTGAGTTGTACACCTTGTTCTCATGAATCAAGCAATTGTTAATTTTCTTAGGTTTTGATTTTGCAATAATCAAAATCGGATTTCGGCATTGTATCAGTAGGCGAAGCAGCACAATTGCTGCTCCTGACAGATAAATGAGATACAAAACACTCACTAAAGAAATGCTTTGTTTAATATCGGTATTTGTATTTTCAATGTTGTGATTAAATACACCATTGAATTCTTGCACTGTGTTATTTACAGAGGTTTGTATGTCTACTTGATATTGAATTGGAACTACAGAAATTACAATGGATATCATTAAGCTAATAAGCAAGAAGAATCGATTGGCTCTAAAATGAGTGCTTTCTCTCAAAAGTAACCAGTATAAAGCATATAGTAATGCCATACTTACCGATGCTCGTAATAGTAATTCAAACATTACATCCATAATTAGTCCTCCTTTTGTTGTTCATGTTTGAACTCCTCTTCGGCTTGCTTCATGATATTTTCCAAATCAGAAATATCCATATCGTTTTCACGAGCAAAAAAGCTAGCCATTTTTGGGAAGGATCCGTTAAAGTAATTTCGTAATAAGGATCCAAATTGTACTTTGGTATAATTTGCTTTGCTTACTTCAGGAGTAAACAGTTTGGTATTGCCTATTTTGCGATGTGTTACAAATCCTTTTTTCTCCAGAACGCTTAATACAGTTGCTACAGTTGTGTAAGCAGGCTTATCTCCATCGAAATTTTCGATTACATTTTTGACTGTTGCCTCTTGCAATAGCCATATTATTTGCATGATTTGCTCTTCTGCTTTTGTCAGTGATTTAATGTCCATAGAGTTTTTTGATTATAATTCTACTACAAATATAGTAGAGTTATTTTTAAATCCTACTATATTTATAGTAAAAGTTCTAATTAAATAGTAGTTGTGTTTTGTAAGTATTGTTTTTACTGATTCTTTCATTAATAAGTCGATTTTCTGTCAACTTATTTTAGGATGGGTCATGGAGATTTAAAAAAGGGATACCAATTGGCATCCCTTTAATAATATTTTAGTTTACGATTTTATTTAATTGTCTCTTGAATTTCAATTAAGTTCAAATCAAAAATTAAAGTTTCGTTTGGTCCAATATTTTCACCAGCACCACGTTGTCCATAAGCTAAATCCGATGGAATATACAAACGCCATTCTGAACCTTCAGGCATCATTTGAAGCGCTTCTGTCCATCCTTTAATTACGCGATTAACACCAAAAGTAGTTGTGTCACCTCTTTCTTTCGAGCTGTCGAAAACTGTTCCGTCTAATAGTGTACCATGATAAACACATTTAACTCTATCTATTCTAACAGGAATGTTACCATTTCCTTTCTTAATAATTTCATATTGAAGTCCACTTTCGGTTACCTTTACACCATCTTTCTTTTTGTTTTCTTCTAGAAATTTAACTCCTTTTTCTAAAGCAATTTTACCTTTTTCTAATTTTAGAGAATCTTTTAAAGCTTTTTTCTCATTAAGTACTTTTCTTAAGAATATATCAGCACTCATCTGAGTAAAATAAGATTTGCCATAAGCAACTTCATTTAGAAATCCTTTATAGAAAGCATCTTCATTAAAATTATCGAATTGTTTAATTCTATAGTTGGTGTATTGCTTTGTTAATTTGGTTTTAGCAACAGTCTTAGCCATATTCACGAAAGTCATAGAATCCATTTCGAACGGAACTCGTTCGAAAGTTTTCTTAAAATTATTACCTTCCATATAGCCCAAAGCATAACTTACACTATCCATTTGCGTTTTAAAATTCATCTTTCCTGATCTAGGCACTTTATTACATGCACCTAAAAAAACTACAGCAGCTAATAAAGCAAGAACAATACTACTTTTTTTCATGTGTTTTGAATCTGTTTTGTGAGTATGAAATTGGTTTTATTGGAGAAATTTGCGAGTAAATTTCTCAATCGAAGCGAATTTACAATTTTGAGTTTTAAAATGAAAGTAGATTCATTTGTTTAAGAAACACTATTTATAATAATTCTACTAATAGTTTTATTCGAATTGGAAAAGATGTTAAATGTGGATTGAGTAAATTTAGATGGAGAATTAAAGTAGCTAATAAAAATAAAATTGTTCTCAGCATGATTAGTCTTTTGAAAGTTTGGCATATAAATAAACACCAGCAAACCTAAACCCAATAATTAAAAGAAATGAAAAACAGACTAAGTACCATCTTTCTAGTATTATTAATAGTAGCCACAAGTTGCACTAATAAAAAGCAGGCAATTCCTTTGCCTGATAATGCTTTCCCAATAGTTTATCACGGACATTTATATGTGAAAGGAGATGCGGATAGCATACAGGGCAATTTTGTGTTTGATACTGGTGCATCGAACTTTTACTATGACAGCACTTATTTTGCCGGAAATGAATATTTCTATACCGACTACTTTTCCGCATTACTACCCGGCGCTGGTGCTACTCCTCAAAAAGTTGAAGTAATAAAAGATACGGTAACTTTTGAGTTTGGTGAACATTTATATCGAACCAATATTGTTCCCATTTTGCAATTGAAACCAATATTAGGAGATTTTGCCGATGGGATTTTAGGTATGGAATATTTCTACGGATCGGTACTGGAAATTAATTATGAGAGAGAATACATGTGCCTTTATCGAAGTTTAGATTCTATTGACACATTAGGCTATGATAAAATAAAGTTGAGCAAAAAAGGCAATCGCCTGTTTATTCCTTTGCAAGTGAATATTAACGATAGCTTAAGTATAGCAGGAGAATATCAAGTAGATTTTGGTTGTGGAGGTAGTGTTGTGTTAACAAGTGCTACTACTAGGAAGTACAATTTATCAGAAAATATTAAAAATAAAACAGCCTATTTCACAAAGTATGGTGGCGTTGGAGGGGAATCGTCGAGCTACGATTTTAGGACTGAATCGGTACAAATTGGCGATTTTGAATTTGCAAATGTGTGTATGGATTTTAGTATCGATAAGAGTGGTGCATTGAGTTCTAATAAGCATCTGGGCTTGCTGGGGAATGGCATTTATGAAAGGTTTAATGTATTCATCGATTTTATAAATAATGATATGTATTTAAAGCCCAATGGAAAATACGAAGAGCCATTTGAGTTTTCTAAATTGAGCTTTTCATACGTTGACAGAAACAAAACTATGGATGCTTGGATAGTGATTGGGCTATACAGAAATTGCAATGCCGAAAAAGCGGGATTAAAAATAGATGATAAGATAATAGCAGTTAATGGAACTAGTGTTAAGCAGATAACCTATGAATCTCAGAAAGGATTTTGGGATGATTTGACAAGTGTAAACCTGGCAGTAAAAAGAGGAGTGGAGCAAATGGAGATTAAATTTAAGTTGGAGCCTATTCAATAATTAGTAAAATTTAAAAAACAGATCTATAAGCGACATCAGTATTTTTACCGACAAAGCTACCAAACCTACCCAAAATGATGTAGGAAACAAACTGAACACACTGTACCCAATTTGGGAGCGGATTTACCAATTGGTATATAGCAAATATCGCAATGGTGTTGATGGATGGAATTATCCTGGCAAGAAATATGGCTGGAGCTTCCTCATTAAAGACAAAAAGAGAGCAATCATCTACTTTTTACCCCGCGATGGCTACTTTAAAGTGGCATTTGTTTTCGGACAAAAAGCTTATGATGAAATCATGCAAAGTAACATTTCAGAAGCTATTAAAACAGACTTATCGCAAGCAAAGAAGTACTCCGAAGGTCGCGGTGTACAAATCAATATAACAAATGATCACTTGCTTACCGATATTGAGCAGTTGATTGAAATTAAGTTGAAATATTAAACAATAATCTATGAAGAACCTTTACACATTTATTCTATTTCTCACGATGAGTTTTAATTTACTTGGTCAAAATTCTACCAAGGATTTTTCAATAACAGTGCCTGAAAACAAAGTTTCTAATAGCTTATACAGTAAAATTGAGCTCTTAGACTGTAGAATTGACACCAGCCATTTAGGTGTTGTGCAAGTTGGCATGTTGAATAGAAAGGCGAAAGTAATCCCCGAAGTTAGCTTATCTTCTCAGCTAAATGATATAATGAGTGAAATTATTGATTCTTCTGCTTTAAATGGAGAGCTGCTTTTTCAAATTAGAAAGCTATCATTTGCTGAAATCACTAAAGCTACTAGCGAAAAAGGATACTTTTATTTGCGAGCTGTTCTATATTCTAAGCAAGGCGAGAGATATCATAAACTATCGGATATAGATACTCTTTCGATTGTTAAAGGCATGGATGTCACTAAAAAAATATTTAGAACTGGTAGCAAGGTAATGACAGATTTTATTAGTCAGAATTTAAACAAAGAGGTCAAGGATTTAGAGTCATATTCATATCATGAGATTGTGAAGTTAGATAGTTGTGAGAAAAGAAAATTGAAGCTCTACAATACTAAGAATTATAAGGATGGATTGTACTATACTTTTGGATCATTCAGAGATCAGGAGCCGGATAATGAAGTGTTCGTGAAAAGAAGGAAGGATCTGAGTATTGCATCGGTAAAAGTACATGATGAATTTAACCAACTTGTGAAAGTGAAATCTAAAAATATTTATGCAATTGTGGAAGATGGACAAGCATATATAGCCACAAAATATGGTTATTACAATCTGTGTAAAAGTGATGATTACTTTTATTTTGTAGGAGATGTTGAAGCAACAGCTAACTCAGCTGATGTAGTTGCAGCTGGAGCATTTTTTGGTGTGTTGGGTGGTTTGTTAGCTTCAGGAGCCAGGGGAACTAAATACTTTATCGTTATCGATCATATTAATGGTGGATTTATTTTGTATAAAGAAATTGGATAATTTATCTTATTGGCATTAAAAATATAGTAAAATGGAAGACAGAACAACACCAATCATCACTGAACAAATATTTACTAAATCAAAAGAGCAGGTTTGGAAAGCAATTACCGATCCTAATGAAATGCGATTGTGGTTTTTCGAAAATATGCCCGATTATTTAGCCAAGGTAGGCTTTGAAACCAAATTTAATGTGGATGCAGGAGAAAGACAATTCATGCATCTGTGGAAAATTACAGAAGTTATTCCAATGCAAAAGTTGGTGTGTAACTGGCAGTACGAAGGCTACACAGGAAGTGCCGATGTTATCTACGAACTAGAGGATGAGGGAAGCAATTGCAAATTAAGAGTAACAGCTATTGGTTTACATACTTTTGATAGGAATGTACCTGAATTTACATGCGAAAGCTGTCAGGGTGGCTGGCACTATTTTATCAATCAACGCTTAAAAGAGTATTTTCAGAAATAATGAGTAGAATATTGAAGTATTTAGGAAGAGCTTTTCTATTTGTTGTATTAACAGTTGTTAGTCAAGTAGGAGGTTTGGTGTATTTTTTGAGTGCGATTTTAAGTAATCGGATTAGAGTCAGATTTTCTGGAAAAGGATTCCTGATTTTTATAATGCTTTATGTGCTGACCACATTTCTAATAATACCATATACAGCACCTTTTTTTGGTCGAGAGAAAATTAAGAATAACAGTCATTTACAAGCAGCTAATTATTTGAGTATATTCTTGAATAGAAACTATGTTACGCCTGAAACAAATGTCTTTCTACAAAATATTTCAAATCATCTAGACAAAGCAAATTCGGATGTTCATGCTCGTTATCTCGATGCCTGCTTTCCTTTTTTTAAGGGTTTTCCTTTGTTACCGCATCTTAGTCATAAGGATGGTTGCAAAATTGACTTTAGCTTGGTGTATGAAGATGAGGATAGAAAAGTTGTAAATAAAGGAAAATCGAGAAGTGGCTATGGTGTTTTTGAAGACGCTAAAGATAATGAGTTCAATCAATGTTCTGATTGTTTGCAAAAAGGCTATTTCCAATACGATTATCCAAAATATTTAACTTTAGGAAAAATCAATTCTGAATTAAAATTTTCGAAGAAAGGAACGAAGGAATTGATAGATGCGATTTTGAGTCAGAAAGTACTAAGTAAAATGTTTATTGAACCACACCTTAAAAATAGAATGAATTTAAGTGATAGTAGAATTAGATTTCATGGATGTGGAGCTGTAAGGCATGATGATCATATTCATGTTCAAATCAATTGAAAAATTGAGCTGTTAAAGGTGAAATAAGATAAATTTCTTTCTTATGAAAAAATTGGTGCTTTGTTTAATGGTAATATTTCCGGCAATACTGTCTGCTCAGGAAATTAAATCTGTTCAAATCCATTCTGAGATTTTGAATCAACAAAGAGAGATCTTGGTTTATTTACCCTGGCAGTATAAAACCGAGCCTAATCGAAAATTTGAGACCATTTATGTTTTCGATGCACAGGCTAGACAATATTTCGATTTTGTTCATTCCAGCATGAATTTTATAAATGAACAGTTTCCTATGATTGTGGTCGGAATTAAGTCTCCGCAAAGAGGTTTTGATTTTTTACCTAAAAACAATTATCAGCAAACATTTGAGAATAGAAGAGGAATGCTCGGCAAAGCAGATCAGTTTATGGATTTTATAAAGGATGAACTTATTCCGCATATGAATAGCAACTACAGAGTGTTATCTGAGAGAATTGCTATTGGTCATTCTAATGGGGGAACATTTATTTCCTATTGTTTAATGGAAAATCCAAGTATGTTTAATGCTTATATCAATGTTTCGCCAAACTTTGCTTACGACAAATCTCAATTTGTAAATCGATTTAAAAAATTCAATTTAGATATTTTAGATTCCAAAAAATACTACTATTTGTGTAAAGCAAATGAATCAGGAGCTGGATGGAAGTCATCAAATAAGAAAGTTAAAGCATTATTTGAGAGTAAGATATATAGCAAGAAGTTTCACTTTGAATTCGATGATTTTTCTAATACGGATGATCATAGCTCTGTTTTTACCTTTGGAACTTTACAAGGTTTAAAAAAGTACATTGATTATCAGTTTCTCACATCCAATAAATTAATTCAATATTACGATCGTTTGGAAAGTAATAAGGAGTTGAAATTAGGATCAGAAGAAATTAATAGCCTTGCATACGCACTTTTTAGAAAAGAGAAAGCAAATGACGCTATACAAGTTATTGAGTGGGGGATTAGAAAATATCCACTGTCCCATAATTTATATGATAGCAAGGGAGAATTTCAAGAGTTTATGGGATATAGGGGAAGAGCTATGGCTTCCTATCAAAAAGCTATTGATGTGTTGATGGAACAAAAATCCACATTGCCTATGGCATTTTATGAGCAAAGGTTAAGATTGTATCGGGAGAGTATAAATCGCATTAGTATTGAGAAGAAATAAAAAAATGGATTGATACATGATTTTTATATTGAATTACCAATTTGCATCAAAGAAAAAGGATCTTCACCCAGGCTTTTCTTCTAACCACTATTTACTAACCTAAATCTAATCTATGAAAAAAACATTTTACTGTTTTGTATGATACAAATGTAGTTGGTAAAACAGTTAAGTGGATTGAATAAATGTTAAGGGATTGTAAATGTATGCTTTAGATGCTTGAGTTTATTCCAAAGAAAAAGCCTGGGTCCCCACCCAGGCTTTTCTTCTAACCACTATTTACTAACCTAAATCTAATCTATGAAAAAACGTTTTACTGTTTTGTATGATACAAATGTAGTTGGTAAAACAGTTAAGTGGATTGAATAAATGTTAAAGGATTATAAATGTATGTTTTAGATGCTTGAGTTTATTCCAAAGAAAAAGCCTGGGTCCCCACCCAGGCTTTTCTTCTAACCACTATTTACTAACCTAAATCTAATCTATGAAAAAACGTTTTACTGTTTTGTATGGTACAAATGTAGTCGGTAAAACAGTTAAGTGGATTAAATAAATGTTAAAGGATTATAAAAGAAGAGTTAATAGTACTTTATTAAAAGTTATAGCAACGAAAAATCCCGAACGGGCGTCCGGGATTCTCTCTAACCACTAATTACTAACCTAAATCTTTAATCTATGAAAAATACTACTTGTTGTAGTACATTACCAAAGGTATGAAAATCAAAGGTTAACTCATGATAAGAAGTGTTAAAAAAGATTAAAAACCAATATGGTAAGGGGGGTTAAACAGTTGTATTTTGTGTTTTATCGATGATTAAATACGATTCGTTGGAGGAAATGTTTTTTAGAAAAATCTAAAAAAAATTAGCTAGAACTGCTTTTTATTTAATTTTTTTGTAAAAATGTTTTATTCCATAGCTCAAGTAATTTGTCTAAATTAGTGCCTTATCAGAAAACCAAGACTATTAGCACCAATAATTCTAATTTTACCTCATGAATGAATCCTTACTGAATGCCTTGATGCGACTTTTTGCCATTATTGTTGATGAGCAAAAGCTTGGCTTTGAGATGGCGGCACGTGATGTTGTTGCCAGTTGGCTTCAGAAACAGTTTAGTAAAGAGTGGATTGAGCACTATCTTGAAAATTTTGATCGTTTTTTGAGGGAATCGTATTACGAGGATGGAAATAAAGATTCATTGCGTAAAAAGCATGAACAAGTTGCAAATATTTGTTTGAAATTAGCTGAAGAGGCTGAACAGGAACAAAAGGTCTGGGTGATGCTTCAATTGCTAGAGTTTATAGATGATACAGAATTCACAGGTCCTGAAGAACTTGATTTTGTAAAGACTGTATCTAAATCATTTCGTATTCCCAAACACGAGTTTGAATATGGTCGCCAATTTTTAATTGGAGATGAGTACTCAATTCCATTCAACGAACATTTACTCCTAATTGATAACAATGAAAATTGGGAACATGAGGTAGTCAAGCATATCTATAGTCCTCGATTGCGTGGGAGAATATTTATTCTTCACCTAGAAAGTACAAATACTTTAATCATGAAGTATTTTGGAGAGTATAACCTCTTTTTGAATGGGCACAATGTGAAATTGGATAGGGGCTATATTCTTTCGTTTGGATCTGTGGTTCGAAGTCCGCGAATTGACCCGATTTATTACTCACAGATTTCGTCGGTGTTTATTGAGAGAAGAAATTTATCAGATATTGAATTTATTGCTAAAGAAGTAGAGTTTAATTTTCCTGGATCAAATAATGGTTTGCAACCTGTTAGCATGAAAATGGAATCAGGTCAAATGGTTGGAGTAATGGGAGGAAGTGGAACTGGGAAGTCCACATTTTTGAATGTTCTGAATGGAAATCTTCCACTAAAGAATGGTGAGATTTTTATCAATGGTTACAATTTGCATATCGATAAGGAAAAATTAAGAGGAGTTATCGGTTATGTTCCTCAAGATGACTTATTAGTTGAAGAGCTGACTGTATACGAAAACTTATATTACAATGCTAAATTGTGTTTCGATGATACTTCTGATGAAATAATAGAGAAGATCATTGATAAAACAATTGAAGATTTTGATTTGGTTGAGGCTCGTGACCTTAAAGTTGGAGATCCGATTAATAAAGTTCTTAGCGGTGGTCAGCGTAAGCGCTTGAATATTGCATTAGAATTGATGCGAGAACCATCTGTACTTTTTGTAGATGAACCTACTTCGGGCTTATCAAGTATGGATTCTGAAAAGGTGATGATTCTTTTAAAGAGACAGGTTTTAAAAGGAAAACTTGTGATCTGTAATATCCATCAACCATCTTCCGATATTTTTAAATTGCTTGATAAATTGGTGATGATGGATCAGGGGGGAAAGGTAATTTATTTTGGAAATCCTATTGATGCGGTTGTTTATTTTAAAACGCAATCACACTATGTAAAAGCTGATGAAAGTGAGTGCCTGACTTGTGGTAACGTAAGTTCTGAGCAAATTTTACGGATTATTGAAGCTCGTATGATGAACGAGTATGGCAAGCAAATTCGTAAACGTAAGAGAAGCTCCGAGGAGTGGTATGAATTGTATCAGGAGAATATAGAAAATAAAACAAAGGTTACTAAACCAAAACGTAAGAAGCTTATTCCTAAAAACTATTTTAGTATTCCGAAGCGTTGGGATCAGTTAAAGATATATTTGTCGAGAGATATAAAATCAAAGTTAAGCAATCGACAATACATGTTGATAACCTTGCTGGAAGCACCGTTATTGGCTGTTATTCTTGGATATTTTACAAAATATATCAGTGGGGCAGATGTTGATCATCCTATTTATGTCTTTTCGAAGAATGAGAACATCCCTTCATTTATATTTATGGCTGTGGTTGTAGCCTTATTTTTAGGCTTAATCATATCCGCTGAGGAAATTCTGCATGATAGAAGGATGATGAAACGAGAGCAGTTTCTTAATTTAAGCCGCTCCAGTTATTTGAATTCCAAAGTCATTATACTCCTCATTATATCAGCAATTCAGACCTTCTTATTTGTTTTGTTTGCAAATACTATTCTTGAGATCAAAGATCTTAGTATGGAATATTGGCTTGTTCTTTATACAGCTTCTGCCTGTGCCAATCTAATTGGATTAAACTTATCGGCAGGTCTTAATTCAGTTGTTGCAGTTTATGTATCCATTCCATTTATTTTGGTGCCACAACTGTTGTTTTCTGGTGTAATTGTTAGTTTTAATAAACTTCACCCAGCAATAACAACTCAAAAGTATGTGCCCATTGTTGGTGATTTAATGACATCTCGTTGGGCTTATGAAGCTTTGGTGGTAGAGCAGTTCAAGAACAATGATTTTCAATCTCAATTTTTTCCATATGAACAAAAAATGAGTGAAGTCTCTTTTCGCTCATCATTCTTGCTTCCTTCTCTGAAACAAACTTATAATTCATGGTTAAAAAAAGAGAATGAAAAAGATTTTCGATTGATAAAAAATGAATTGAGTAAACTATCGAATATCTATAATCTTCCTGAGGATATTGAAATATCTCGAATTGCTTTGCGTCATTCAGAGGAAAAAGTAAATGCATGGTTAGATAGAATAAAACAGGCTGGTTGGGCTGAATATAAAACTCAATCGAATGAACGTGATAAAGTATTTGGTGGTCTAATTAATAGCTTGGGGGATCGTAATAAAGTGATTGAATTCAAGCAAGATTACCATAACGAAGCCATTGAGCAGATTGTTTTAAATCGAAGAGAAATCAATAAGCTTATAAAGTATGAAGAAGAGTTTATTCAGCTAAAAGATCCAGTTTTTCAGACGCCTATTTATAAGAATGGGCGAGCACATTTTTTCGCATCTCAAAAGAGGCTCGGTAATTTTTTAATTGATACTTTTTGGTTCAATGTTATTATCATTTGGCTGACTACAATCATCTTTTATTTCTCTTTGTATTTTGATTTACTGCGCAGAGCAATACTTCTTATTGAAATATTCTGGGTTACTATCTTACCAGAAGGACATATTCGTATTACCCGAAAACGTCAGAAATAATATTACTACAAAAGGGTTGATCGTGTATCAACCTTTTTTTGATTTTGAAATCACCAATAGTAGCAATCATATCGCTCTAGTGTATTAAATTCACGTTAAAAGTCTTTTTTGTATTATTTCTTCATTTTTTGGTATCGTATTTTTGAGGAAGATTTGAATTTATTGACAAAATTGCAATATCTGTTAATTTTAAATTTGAGAGAATTGACAAAGAATAAAATTGAATTTATAATGAAGAAGCTAAGTTATTTGCTAATTTTTTTTGCTATCGTAATTGCTGCTTGTCAGACAAAGGATGTAAAAAATAAAGAGATTAAGATTAGTCCTTTAGCAGAGGAAGTTAAAAATGAGTTTGTACGATCTTGGGAAGCTTATAAGAAATACGCTTGGGGACATGATGTATTATTACCATTATCAAAATCATATCAAGATTGGTACAAAGAATCCTTACATATTTCGCCTATTGATGCCTACAGTACCATGAAAGTTATGGGATTGGATCAGCAAGCTAAGGAAGTTGAAAATTATTTGATCGATAGTATCACTTGGGATAAGGATTTGTTTGTTAAAACATTCGAGGTCAATATTCGAATTATGGGAGGATTGTTGGCAATGTATGAATACAATCCTGATCCAAGGATACTTGAAAAAGCCGAAGATTTTGGAAAAAGAATGTTGAAAGCATTCGACTCTCCAACAGGGATTCCATATTACTGGGTGAATTTGAAAACTGGAGAAACTAAAGGTGCTAAAATTAATTTGGCTGAAGCTGCTTCTTACATGTTTGAGTTGGGAATCTTGAGTTATTATACTGGTAATCCTATTTATTATCAAACTGCAAAGAAGGCAAATTTGGCTATTTGGGAGAGGCGTTCTGAATTGAATTTGGTGGCTGATTTAATTGATGTGGAAACAGGCGAATGGTTAAACGATCATTCCCACATTTGCGCAGGAGCCGATTCATACTACGAATATTTGTATAAGAGTATGTTGCTATTCGGAGATAAGGATTCACAAAAAATGTGGGATGAAAGTATTGATGCTATCAACAAACATGTAGCAGAAGAAACAGATTTAACATTGTGGTATGGTCGTGTAAATATGCACACAGGCACTCGCGATTGTATCGATTCGCATTCAGGAAGACAATTTGCTAGTATTGTAACTTTGTACGATGCATTTTTCCAGTCAATTTTAGCCTTGGATGGTGATGTAAGAAGAGCAGAAAAAACTCAGAATACCTGGAATGGACTTTGGAATAAATATGGTTTAGAACCTATGATCTATGATTACAAACAAGGAGAACCAACTTATCCTGTTTACGATTTAAATCCTGAAATTATTGAATCTGCATATTATTTATATCACATAACAGGTAAGAAAAAATATTACAATATGGTTGATCAGTATTGGTCAGATATTAAGAAATATTGTAGAACTGAAATTGCTTTTTCATCGGTGAATGATGTTAGAACAATGGAGAAAAAGGATTACATGCCAACCTTCTTTTTTGCAGAGACGTTGAAATATCTGTACTTGACTTTTACAGAAGAAACAGGAGTTTTTAATTTGGATGATTATGTGTTTAATACAGAAGCACATCCTTTTGCTAAAAAATCCTTTGATCCTGAAAAGGTGAAAAAGAATTTAGGTTTAGAATAAACATAAAGAACCGTTTTTGATGAGGGATTGTATTCAGATACAATCCCTTTTTATTTTTGAATAAATATTCTATTTTGTCGTGTATAAAATACTCCAAGATATTATGAAGTTTAATCTGGATTCTTTCCTGTCCAATTCCGAGGAGGTGTTTCATTTGGCACGAGTCACATTGCGTTCAAAAGGAGATATTGAAATGCATACGCATGATTATGCCGAAATTTTTTGGATTGAAGAAGGAGAGGGATATCATTTGATTAATGGAGAGAAAGTAAAAATATTTCCAGGTTATTTATGTACGCTTCGTCCTGAAGACAAGCATACCTTTATTGCTAAATCAACGGCTAAAGGATTAACCATTACTAATCTGGCTTTTAAAAGCTCGACATTAGATTATTTTAGAAACAGATACTTTCCTGAAACGAACTTGTATTTTTGGAGCAAGAGTTATTTGCCTTTTAGTTTTAGAGTTCCTGCTGAAGAGTTGAGTTTATTATGTAGGAAAGCCGATCAGGTAATCAATCAAAGTAGGGAGTACATTCAATTGGATAGATTACTACTGTTTATTTTTGAAATAATTGAACCATCACACAAAAGCTATGATAATGAAATGCCTTATTGGCTTCAATCCGCTTTGGAAAATTACAATTCACCTGCTGTTTTTATTCAAGGTATTGAAGGTTTTTTGTCATTAACTAATAAATCCATCGATCATACCAATAGGATAATTAAAAAATACACAGGAAAAACGCTTACCGAAACTATTAACTTGTCCAAGATCAAGTATGCTGCGCGTTTGCTGATCATGACCGATGCCTCTGTGAAAACAATTGCTTCTGATTGTGGTTATGGTAATATGGGATATTTCTATAGGGTCTTTAAAGCTCATTATAAAATGTCGCCTAAAGATTATCGAATCCATAATAAGCGAATTGTATAAAAAGAGCCACAGTTAATACTGCAGCTCGCAATGTTTTTTATAAATGCATTAAAATGTCTTTTGCATTGGATCTGTTCTTGTAATTTGGATCGTATTGCACATATTTTACTTTGCCATTTTTTCCAATAACATAAGTTGCAGGAACTGGAAGCATTTGATTATCGTTTCCATTAGAAACTGTCAAATCAATACCATATTCTTTGTATTTTTTTTGCAGTTTCTCTGATAAAACAAAATCAACACCATACTCTTTCATAATTTTACTGTTTGCATCGTAAAGAATAGAGTATTCTGCACTTGTTTTCTCAATGGTTTTATCAACACTTAAAGGTATCTCAGGAGATATTGCAACAAGTCTCGCCCCCGCTTTTTTAAATTTTTCTACATTCTCTTGTAGATGAGATAGATGTTTGTTGCACAAAGGACACCATTGTCCACGATAGAAAACGACTATTAATTGCTCATTGGCAAGAATGTCGTCACTTTTTACAATTGTTCCATTTTGATCTTTAGCAGTAAAAGATGGAGCCTTATCCCCAACATTAATACTGCTTTTTTCATTCTGACCAAAACTTGTAAAGCTGATCAGTAGTATTGTTAATACTAATAAGTTTTTCATGATTTTTTAATTTTAATAATAAAATACAAATTAGTCTTTTATTTTTCAGCTAAACAATGGTTGGGGTATTTTTACAGCGTTAATGATTTGTTAATTATAGAATAGAGAACAAATATTGATTTGAAAAATCTGTTTTCGATATTATTAACTGTTACGTAAATGTGATTTGTTATCGTATAAAAAAATCCCTTACCTATGGTAAGGGATTTGTGAAAGTATGTCGTATTCAACTTATGCTTTCTGCATTTTTACAATTTTGTATGTAGTGTTAACACCAGCCTGATGAAATAGAACTCCTACAGGACACATCTTTAGTGTTTGTTCCAGACATTTCTTAATTTTTTCATCATTGGCTTCAGAATCAATTCTTAACTCTACTTCTACATCCGTAAAAGTTGGAGCTCCATTTTGCTGTTGAGCTGTTGTGTCAACTTCTAAAGATGTAAACTCAATTCTCATCTTTTTAGCGACTACATTGAAGATAGTGTTTACACATCCAGAGTAGCTCATTAAGCACACTTCAAAAGCTGTTGCACCAAGATTTTCACCTCCTTTTCCATCAGGTAAATCAATTGTTATTTCGTGACCTCTGTTGTTGGTAATTATCGATGACATGCCTTTTGTCCAGGTAGTTGTTGCTTTCATATTTATAATATTTTGTTTTTACATTCAGCTGACAAATGTATATAAATATCCAGATGTATTGGGTCTGTAATTTCTAAAATTCTGTTAACATGAAATAAATCATGAAAATCTCCAATAATATGTCAAGTTGACGGATATTTTTATCTTCTTCCAGACATTATTACAGTTTTTGGTAAATGGCAAATAAATTGAAGTGTATCAAGCGTAATTTTGAGTTAGGAATTAATGTAGCGTAGATGATTAGTTTTTTCAATATTTTATCAGATAGTTACAAATTATTATTATGGATATGAACTTTAATAATTTCACAATTAAATCGCAACAGACAATCGAAAAAGCATATCAGGTTGCACAGGGAAATCAGCAACAAGTCATTGAAACTGGTCACTTGTTGAAAGGGATTTTTTCGGAAGGAGAAAATGTTGTTGGTTTTTTGATGAATAAACTGGGTGTGAATGTCCAAAATTTTATTGTAGTACTTGATAGAATTTTGGAGTCTTATCCAAAAATAAGCGGAGGAGATCCTTATTTGTCGAGAGATGCAAGAACAGTATTGCAAAATGCTACTGATATATCCAGAAAAATGGGCGATCAGTTTGTGTCTATCGAACACATTCTACTTTCATTAGTTAAAGCGAAAGACCAGATTGCTCAACTGTTTAAGGATAATGGAATAAATGAAAAAGATCTTAATGCTGCAATACAGGAATTGAGAAAAGGAGCAAAGGTTGTGTCGCAAACTGCAGAAGATACTTTCAATTCTTTAAGGCGTTTTGCAGTTGATTTGAACGAAAGAGCCCGAAATGGGAAATTGGATCCGGTAATAGGTCGTGACGAAGAGATCCGTAGGATTCTTCAAATTCTTTCACGAAGGACTAAAAATAATCCTATACTAATTGGAGAGCCTGGAGTGGGTAAAACAGCCATTGCCGAAGGTTTGGCTCATCGAATTATTAAAGGGGATGTACCCGATAATTTGATAAGCAAGCAAATTTTCTCGCTTGATATGGGAGCTTTGATCGCAGGTGCCAAATACAAAGGAGAGTTTGAAGAAAGACTTAAATCTGTTGTAAAAGAGGTGGTTGAATCTGATGGAGAGATCGTATTGTTTATTGATGAAATTCATACCCTAGTAGGAGCTGGAAAAGGTGAAGGAGCGATGGATGCAGCTAATATTCTAAAACCGGCTTTGGCTCGTGGCGATTTACGTGCCATTGGTGCTACTACCTTAAATGAGTATCAAAAATATTTTGAGAAAGACAAAGCTTTGGAGCGTCGTTTCCAAAAAGTATTGGTTGAGGAACCCGACACTTTAAGTGCTATCTCTATACTTAGGGGATTAAAAGAACGATACGAGAATCATCATAAAGTACAAATTAAAGATGAGGCCATTATTGCTGCAGTGGAGTTATCGCAACGTTACATTTCCGATCGTTTTTTGCCAGATAAAGCCATTGATCTGATAGATGAAGCTGCTGCCAAGTTACGTTTGGAGATGAATTCTTTGCCTGAAGAGCTGGATGAAATCGAACGCAAGATCAAGCAATTGGAAATTGAAAAATTGGCCATTCAACGTGAAGGAGATAGTAAAAAACAGGATGAATTGGCTAGAGAAATTGCAGAGCTGAATGATGAAAGGATAAAATATAGGACCAAGTGGGAAGCCGAAAGGGAAGTGATTGATGGTATTCAGAAGAATAAGGAAGAGCTTGAAAATTTAAAATATGAAGCTGAAAAAGCCGAACGTGAAGGAGATTACGGAAGAGTAGCCGAAATCCGCTATGGAAAATTAAAAGAGTTGGAAGAGGAAATCGAACATTTAAACGAAAAGCTGAAGCAGAATCAAAACTCCGATGCCTTGATTAAGGAAGAAGTTCGGAATGATGATATCGCGGAAGTTGTGTCTCGATGGACTGGCATTCCTGTAAATCGAATGCTAAAAAGTGAGCGCCAAAAATTATTATCTCTTGAGGATGAATTGCACAAAAGAGTAATTGGACAGGAGGAAGCTATTACTGCCGTTGCAGATTCGGTGAGGAGAAGTAGAGCAGGTTTGCAAGATGTAAAGAGACCAATAGGATCTTTTATTTTTCTTGGAACTACAGGTGTTGGTAAAACCGAATTGGGCAAAGCCTTAGCTGAGTTTTTATTTGACGATGAAAATCAGATGACAAGAATTGATATGTCGGAATATCAGGAGAGACATTCTGTATCAAGATTGATTGGAGCTCCTCCCGGATATGTTGGCTATGATGAAGGTGGTCAGTTGACAGAATCAGTTCGTCGAAAACCATATTCCGTAGTTTTATTGGATGAAATAGAGAAGGCTCATCCTGATGTATTTAATATTCTTCTGCAAGTTCTTGATGATGGAAGATTGACAGATAATAAGGGGCGTGTGGTTGATTTTAAGAACACCATCATAATAATGACTTCCAATGTTGGTTCACATTTAATTCAGGAAAAAATAGAGCAAATGACAAATGAAAATAAAGGAGAATTGCTTTGGCAAGTCAGAACTGAGGTTCTTGATCTTTTAAAGAAAAGCATACGTCCCGAATTTTTGAATCGTTTAGATGAAACCATTGTATTTACACCTTTGGAAAGAGAGGAAGTGAAGAGAATTGTACAACTTCAATTTAAGACAGTTCAAGCAATGTTGGCGAAGAATGATATTCGTATCTCATTGAGTGAATCGGCGATTTATTTTCTTGGAAATTTGGGATTCGACCCGCAATTTGGAGCACGACCAATTAAGAGAGTCTTACAAAAACAGATCTTAAATGAGTTATCAAAACAAATACTGTCCGAAATCATTACAGCACAACAGGAAATAATTATTGATATTGTGGGTGAAAGCATTGTATTTAGGAACGTTTAGGAGTATTATGCATAAATTAATTCGATTTAAAATTAAAGCTCATCTTACAGGTGAGCTTTTTTTATTTTGGTAAAACATGTAAAAAAGCGGATTCAAAGTCGAGAAATTGACTTTGTCGAAAAATAACATAAGTATATCATTGATCTGAAAAATAAATTATACTTTGGTCATTGAATTAATAAACCAATTAAACCATTTAATTTTATGATTGCATTAGGAGTTATCGTTGTTATTTTAGGACTAGTATTGTTGTTTTTAAAGCCATTTCTAGTAAGTAAGCTACAATTATTTTCGAAACTTACCGCTCGTTTTTCATTCGGAGTGATTGTTATGGGCTTCTTTATGATTATTATGCCATTTATGTTTTTTTGGGCAGAACCTGGATATCAGTATTTTGTTGTTTATCCTAATGGTGGTAAAGATGCTGTAATGACAGAAGGTATTAAATGGAGGGGATTTGCAAAAATCATACCTTGGCAAAAATACATTGATGTAAAAGTCGTAAGTAAAGGAGAAAAAAAAGATAATATCGAAGGTGTAATGAGTCCCATTCCAATTCGATTTATCGATCAGGTAACAGCGTCAGCAAAGTTATCAACTCGTTTTCAATTGCCAACAGATAAGGAATCGTTTATCGAAATGGCGATTGAGTTTAGATCACTACAAAATTTAGCTCATAATACATTAATCCCTACGGTTCGTGAGGTTGTATCAAATACTGGGTATATGTTTGCGGCACAGGATTATATTTCGGGTTCTGCATCCGATTTTAGGGTGGCAGTTGAAGACCAATTAAAAGCAGGAGCATATAGTGTTGAAAAGTTGGAGTACAGAGATACGATCATATCAGCAATTGAAGAAGATAATCGAGCAGTAAAGGAAATTCAAACTCGTTATGAGGTAAAGAAGAGAAAAGATGCTAGTGGCAAATTGATCCGTATTCCTCATGATATCAATGAAAATAATATTATTGTAGCACAGGTTATTGTTGATGATGTAATTTTGGAAGAGGTTTTTAAGAAAAGATTGGAAGCTCAGAGAGATGAATCGGCAAAAAGACAATTGGAGCAACAAAAAATTAAAACTGCGAAAGATGCTCAGGCGCGTATTGTTGCCGAAGGGGAAAGAGATAAGGCTGGTGAGCGTGTTACTCAGGAAAAAGAGCAGGTGAAAGCGTTGATTTCGATTGAAACCAAATTAAAGCAAGAGGAAACAAACAAGCGTTTGGCTGCAATAGCTTTAGAGACCGAAAAATTGAAATCTGCAGCTAAGAAAGTTGCTGCTGATGCTGAATCTTATCAGAATGCAAAATTAGTTTCTGCAGGTTTAACACCTCAGGAAAGAGCTCAAATAGAGAAAGAAATTGCAATTGGTGTAGCTAAAGAAATAGCTAAAATTAAATTCCCGGATGTAATGATTACAGGTGATGGAGGAAAGAATGGAAAAATGCCTCTTGAATCACTGATAGGTGCTGCAATGGCTAAGCAGTTAATGGATACCCAATTGAAAAAATAATCTTTTATATTTTTGAAATTCAGTTGAGACCTTTGTGGATTTATTCCCAAAGGTCTTTTTTTATAAATTTACTGCAAACCATTGCAGTGATTTTTCGTTTGTTTTCCCTAAAGTTTTTAAACTAAAGGACTTTTATTCCATTTCTTTGCTAAGTATATTTAATGTTGAAATCTGGAATAATAATATAAAATCACACCCATATGTCTTTAAGTGAATTAAAAACTGCATGGCTTGATAACTATAAATCAGCTCCTGCTCAATTGGAAAAAATGAGCAATATTAAAGGTTTAATAAGTGCGTTTAATGCAAATGTTGATGCGGTAATTAAGGTAAGCGGAAAAAGTATTGAAAAACTAATTATTGAAAATAATCTTAAGCTTGACTCTATTGTTTCGATAGGAGAGAAGGCAATCCGCACTAATGAAGATGCAATTAGAGGTTTTTTGAATTGCTTTAAAGGTGGTTTTGCTGAAGAATGGCTGATTGAGGAAGTTAAAGTGTTTGAGTGGTTGAATAAAAATGTTGGCTACGATAAAATGCAAATGGGTGGTCAAGGAGGAATTGTGGCTAATGTTATGGCAGTTTGCGGAGTGCAAAATGTTTATGTGCATTGTGCATCTGCGCCTAAAGAGCAAGCTCAGTTGTTTTTAAACCTTCCAAATCTTGTTACTACAAATGCAGATGGAGATATTCAGCAGGCTTCGAAGGTGGATAGAGCAAATGAGAATGCATTAATTCACTGGATTATTGAATTTGATAAGGGGGATACCATTACTGTTGATGGCGAAACTTATACCTGTCCTAAGGCAAATCGTTTTATTGCTACTTACGATCCTTTGAATTTCAAATTGCATGTGGATGAAAACTTTGACAAAAGAATGTCAAAAGAAGATATTAATCCTGAATACATTATCCTTTCCGGATACCAAATGTTGCATGAGAATTTAGCGGATGGAACAAAAGGAGTCGATCGAATCGATCTTTCGAAAAAAATGATTGCTGATTGGAGAAAATCATGTCCAAATAATCTATTGCATTTAGAGGTAGCATCAACGCAAGATAAGGTGGTTCGAAAACACTTAATTGATAGTTTGGTTGAAAGCGTAGATAGTCTCGGATTTAATGAGCGGGAGTTAATTGATATCCTGGAAGTAATCGGAGAAGATGAGTTGGCAGCAAAATGTGATGAAAACACCAACTCTTCTAATTTGTTTGAGGGAATGTTGAAGATTTATGAATATACGAAATGTCCAAGAATGCAATTGCACATGTTTGGATTGTACGTAACCCTTCAGGAAAAAGGATTTAAGGTGAGTTCTTTACAAAACCGAAATGGAATGCAATTGGCTGCTACCGTAGCTGCAGCAAAAGCAGGAACCGGTGCCATAGATACAAAAGATGTTTTGTTGTGGGCAAAAGATCATAAAGTATCTGATGTGGGATTGAAAGAGCTTGAGTCCTTATCTGAAACGGTAAAACTACATTTAGGAGAAAATGATCTGTTATCAACAGGTATTTTCTCAAACGAGCAACTTGAAGTGATTGCTGTACCTACTATCTTAATTGAAAAACCAGTAACATTAGTGGGAATGGGAGATACTATTTCATCCGTTTCGCTTGTAGGTGCAGTTTAGAATATAATTGTCAAAAATCGAAAAAGGAGTTCTTAAGCAATGCGCTTGATTGCTCCTTTTTTTATGGCAAAAAAAAATAGCCTTGTGGTACAAAGGCTATTTTATTCAGAACTGACTGTGTGGAACAGTTCAGGCTAACTCTAACACTAACATTATTTTACTAATCTAACTTACTACTATCTAAATTGATGATTCAAAGATAGAATTGATCTCTTAATTTTGATTTAATTAGCGATTAATAGCTTGTAGAAATGTATTAATCGGTAATTTTTATGAGTAGAAAAGTGTAAGTTGATTGACTTTTTAGAGTTGAAAAATATTCTATTAATTAATCGTGAAAAACCATTAACGGAAATAATTCTTTATTCAATCCAATGTTTTTATCCTTTGAAATGTATTTTTAGTTGATCAGTAAAATTAAAATAATTAAAACTATAATTTTTCAGAAAACGTTTGCGTAATCTAAAAAATTACACTTATATTGCGACGTATTTGAAAAGTAAGAACACAATTACCATTGTATACTTTACTAATCACACCTTTGATTTTCTTGTCTTTATGGCGAGAATTTCTAACCACTAACTAATCACTAACAATTAAGGCTCCGAATTTTCGGAGCCTTTGTTGTAATAGTATGTTTTATATTAAAAAGTCATTAATCTTTTAATCGTTTAAAAGGTTTTTTAGGCAAAGTCAAGTGAATATGTATTAAAATGACTTGAAAAAATCATTAGAATAGTAAGAAATGTATATACTTACAAACGTTTGCTTGTTTGTAATGTGTTGATATTCGGATGGTTCCTGAGTGTGTTTTATAACACTAGCTAATTAACTACAAAAATCTTTAAAAGTGCTTTGATTTCTATTCAAAGACATTAAAATTTGCATAATCAATTAATAGAATTCTTACGGAATAATTAAACAAATATCGTTAACAATGACACCTAAGTTTAAAGCGCAGGCCGGAACTTTTGAATCAAGTGATATCATGATCTTGATTGAGCCAGTTGAGCAAGGAACCGGACTCCAGGTTGATATTTCTTCAACAGTAATGTTACAGTTCGAAGAAGATATCAAAACTACAGTAAATCAAGTGCTAAAGGATCTTGATATTAAAGATGTGCACTTGATTGCAAAAGATAAAGGAGCGCTAACACCAACAATTAAAGCGAGAGTTGAAACTGCAGTTAAACGTTCTTTAGGTATTCAGGAGGGTACAATGTAATGGCTAAAAGAAAAAGAAGATCAATGTTGTACATTCCGGGAAATAATCCGGCTATGATTCAACAAGCAGGAGTGTACGGATGTGATGCTGTATTATTAGACCTTGAAGATGCAGTTGCATTGAATCAAAAAGATGCGGCTCGTATTTTGGTTCGCAGCATGCTACAAACTGTAGAGTTTTACGATACAGAAGTTTGTGTACGTGTTAACAATATGCACACACCATTTGGTTTAGCCGATTTGGAAGAGATTGTTCCAATGCAGCCAGATAATATTCGTTTTCCAAAAACAGAATCGGTTGATGATGTTAAGGAATTTATGAAAGAAGTTCGCAGAATAGAAAAAAAGCATGGAATTAAGAAACCAACCATGTCTATTCACGTGATGATTGAAACTGCAAAAGGAGTAGCTAATGTGTATGATATTGCAGCAGCTGATCCTAGAATTGATGCAATTACTATTGGTGGTCAGGATTTAACTGCTGATATGGGAATTGTAAAGACACCAGATGGGGTTGGTATCGATTATGCAAGAAAAAGAATTGTAATGGCTGGTAAGGCTAACAATTTGGATGTGTTAGATACTGTTTTTGCTGATGTGAATGATGAAGAAGGTTTGCGTGAAGAGACTGAATACATCAAGAAAATTGGTTTTGCAGGTAAGGCACTTATTAACCCTAGACAGGTTGATACAGTTCACGAAGTATTTAATCCAACCGAGAATGAAGTGCGTAAAGCATATCGTGTGTACTCAGAATTTATCAAAAATAAAAAAGCAGGTATTGGTGTATTTGCTATTGATGGTAAAATGATTGATGCACCAGTTGTTCAACGTGCAATTACAGTTTTAGAATATGCTAATATCGATCTTGAAGAGATTGAGAAGAGTGTTGGTTAATTAGGTTTCTTAATTGAATATAGACATGAAAAATGCATTGGGAGTTGAAATTCCTGAATATATAGAAGGCTTGGGAGAGTTAAAACCTTTCCAGGGAGTTTGGGAAAATATTATTGGAGATGAAGTGCCATCTACAAATATTTCAAGAACACTAAAAGCAAAAAAAGCTCACACATCTAAGTTGTGTGGTAATTTAGAAGAGGCGATTAAAAATTGTAATCCATTTGATGGTATGACTGTAACTTGTCACCATCATTTACGTGGTGGAGATGGAGTTTTGATGCAAACTATCGAAATTCTAGACAAGATGGGAATCAAAGATATCACTTTGGCTTCTTCTTCCTTAACCTCTGCTCACGATGGCTTAGTGCCTTACGTTGAGAGTGGTATGATTACCAAAATCTTTTCATCGGGAATCCGTGGAAGATTAGGTGAAATTATTTCTATGGGTAGATTAAAACACCCTGCAATAATTCACTCTCATGGTGGTCGTGTTCGTGATTTTTTAACAGGACGTATTAAGCCAGATTTATCTGTATTGGCAGCTTCTGCTGCTGATGAGGAAGGTAACTCAACAGGATCTCACGGACCTTCAGCTTTCGGATCAATGGGGTATGCTGATATTGATGCCAGATATTCTAAGAACGTAATCGTTGTTACGGATAACTTGGTAGAATATCCATGTGTTCCATCAACTGTGCGTCAGCATTTTGTTGATTATGTAGTAAGAGTTGATTCTATTGGTGATGCAACTAAAATTGCTTCGGGTACTACTCGTATCACAAGTTCACCAATGGACTTACGTATTGCAAGAATTGCAGCTAATGTAATTGAGCATTCAGGTTTGTTTAAAAATGGTATGTCGTTTCAGGTAGGAGCTGGTGGAGCTTCTTTGGCTGTTGCTAAATTCCTTCGCGAGGATATGAAACGCAAAGATATTAAGGGGAGTTTCATGATTGGTGGTGTAACATCTTATGGTGTTGACATGCTGGAAGAAGGTTTGTTTCAGGCTATTTTCGACGTACAGTCATTTGATGCAGCCGTTAGTTCTTCTGTCTTGAATAATCCAAATCATATCGAGATCACTTGTGATCAATACGCAAATCCAAACAACTGTGGTTCTATGACCAACAAGTTGGATGTTGTAGTATTGGGAGCCTTAGAGGTTGATGTTGATTTTAATGTGAATGTAATTACGGGTTCTTCAGGAGAAATTCGTGGAGCATCAGGAGGTCACTCTGATACGGCTTCAGGAGCCAATTTAACTGTTGTTGTTTGCCCATCTTTCCGTGGTCGTTTGCCAATTGTGAAAGATCGTGTTCACACAGTGGTTACTCCTGGTGAAAGTGTTGATGTGGTAGTTACAGAAAGAGGTGTTTGTGTGAATCCATCGAAACCAAACCTTGCTGCAGCACTTAAAAAATCAGGTGTGAAGGTTGTTGATATCCGTGACTTGAAAGAGGAAGTGGATAACATGACCGGAGTTCCGGCTGAAAAGCAATTGGGAGATAAGATTGTTGCATTGGTTGAGTATCGAGATGGTACAATTATCGATGTAATTTACAATGTCGAAAATCTATCTTAGGTAGAATTTGAAATAAATATATTGTGCACCCTAATTGTAATTTTACTTTTAGGGTGTATTTTTAAATGGGAATACAGAAGCTGAGGAACTGATGGATAAAGTAATCAAAGAATTATTGGAAGCTAAAGACAATAGAGCAGAACAGAGGAATTTACTTGCAGATCAAGTTGTGGCTTCTTTGAGCTTGAACTTGAATATTCCTGGCTATCCAAAATCAAATGAGATTACGAAGCAGTTTTTTAAGCATTCCTTAAAGAAGCTGAAACGTTTTCTTTTAGCAAATAGGATTGATATTAATACAAATCAAGAATATTGCGAAACAGATAAAGCAGGTGATTTTTATTTGGTTCCCATAGGTACTGATGCCTTGTCAATTTGTGAAATTAAAGAAATTACAGAGCGATTTGAAGAAGAACATCCATTGGGTCGATTGTTAGATGTAGATATTACAGATAAAAATGGTCATCCGGTTTCCTCTGGAAAAGCAAAACTTTGTTATTTCTGCAATCAGCAGGCAGCCATTGCTTGTATGAGGACACAAAAACATTCCTATGAAGAAATGCGTTACAAGATAGATGAGGATATAAAGAAATATCTTCATATGATTCAACAGGATGAAGTTTGCAAAAATCTTGCTGTAACTGCTCTAAAATCTTTATTGCACGAGGTTTCTTTATCTCCAAAACCAGGATTGGTAGATCGCTTTTCTTGCGGATCTCACGATGATATGGATTTTTCAACCTTTATCAATTCAAGTGCAGTATTGTCTGTGTATTTTAAAGAGATTGCTGAATTTGGATATGAGTTTAAAGGGGAAAACTTAAAAAGCGCATTACCTGAATTGCGTCGAATAGGCTTGTTGATGGAGGAAGATATGTTTGCCGAAACAAATGGAGTAAATACTCATAAGGGAGCTATTTTTCTTTTGGGATTTTCTCTTTTTATCAGCGCATATTTAATTGCCTGCCAAAACTTTTCTTATCATTCATTTGTTGAGTTGTTGAAAGGGTTGAATGGCAATTTGGTTGAAAAGGAATTGGGTAAAAAATTATACTCTAAAGCCAAGACTCATGGCGAAGAGTGTTTTCAAAGGTATGGAAAGAAAGGACAAGGCATTAGGGGAGAAGTTCAAGCTGGATTACCTAGCGTATTCGAGCATGCTATACCTGTTTTAAGTTCACATTTACAGGATAAAAATATTATTACTGATTCATTACTTCAAAAATCATTAACACATACACTTTTGGCTTTAATTGCTAATAATGAGGATAGCAATATACTATTTAGAAGGGGTATAGAAGCTTTGGAGGATCTAAAACAAAAGGCGCAAAAGGCATTTGATTGTTTCGGAGAATCGGATTTTGATGAGAAGTACAAAGGGTTGATAAATTTTTGTGCGAAAAATCATATTTCACCTGGAGGATCAGCAGATTTATTAGCGGTTAGTTATTTTGTTTTTACGGTTAATCAAAAATATGCTTAGCGCTACTAAATCATGAACTAAAAACAAATAACATTTATCATGATTTTTGATGTATTTATAGCCTCTGAAACATATTAATGAAGGGATGAATTTTCAGTAAAATCTTATATAATTGAATACTGAGAAACAGTACAAAAAATCACACACAGAAAACTAAATAAACAAAATTAACGGAAAAGGATGGGCGTCGAAAATACAGATTACAGAGAAGAATCCTTGGATTTAAATAACCCCTTTGATATAAAACTGATTTCGGAATTTTTAGAACCTTTAGGTTTCATTTTCGAATCTCAGGATGTAGATTATTCAATGATTTTGTATAATTTAAACGGAGAGGTTATTGGCACAGGATCGTATCAGGGAAGGGTGTTGAAGTATGTTGCGGTAGCTCCCAAATTTAGAGAAGGTGCGGCTTTTGCTCAAATTGTTACACATCTTATTGATTTGGTGATTTTAAAGCACAAACATATTTTTGTTTACACCAAGCCTCGAAATTTGGAAGTGTTTAAGGGTTTGGGATTTACCGAGATTGCTACGGCAGAACCATTATTCTCAGTTCTTGAGTTTGGATATGAGAATGTTAAAACATATCAGGATTACCTAAGATCGGTTAGAAGAGAGATAAGCGTTGGAGATGTTGCTGCTGTTGTTGTAAACTGTAATCCATTTACCAAAGGTCACAAATACCTGATTGAAAAAGCTTGTAAAGAGAATCGCCTGGTTTATCTGTTTATAGTTGAGGAGGATCGTTCTTCGTTTACTTTTGATATTAGATGGAGATTGATTGAAGAAGAGCTTGGACATATCGATAATTTGGTGATGGTAAAAGGTGGAAACTATGTGGTTTCCGGTACCATTTTCCCTTGCTATTTTTTAAAGGAAGAAAAAGAGTGTGATATAGCAGCCAAACAGGCAGAGTTGGACGTGATTACCTTCATGCATTACATTGTACCAGTTTTAAATATTACCAGAAGATATGTGGGAACAGAAATGTACTCGCCGGTAACGGCTGCATACAACGAAGCAATGATAAAATACTTGCCATCGAATGGAGTGGAATTGAAAGAAATCCCAAGAATTACGAATGGCGATGAGGATAACTATATTTCAGCATCGAAGGTAAGAGCTGCAATTAGAGAAGACCGACTGAATGATGTTATAGATTTTCTTCCCGACTCAACAAAGAATTTTTTACTATCGGAAGAATCGAAAGAGATTAGAGAGAAAATAAGAAATACGATATCAAGACATTAAAAGAGAAGCCGGATGAGAATCCGGCTTTATTTTTTAATTATTTTTTGGAATAATACTGCCAAACCTGTTGGTCTAGAGTTATAGGTATATTTTGCAAAAATTAAATAGAATAGTAGTACTAAATTAAACAGATAATTGAAATAGAGTGGGATATGATAGTTTTTGCTGGCTATATCATCATTAATAATGTAGCTAAATGTAAAAACTTCTCCCCAGAACCAAAGCCAAAGAAAAATCTCACTCAGATCATCCGTTTTTCTTGTTTTAAACGTATGAATCACTTGAGGTAGGGCACAAATGGCAAATAAAAGGCTTCCTAGCCATCCAATAATTTCGTTCATTGTTTTTTAGCAATTAAATTTTTGGCAAATGTGCTAAAAAAAAGGGAAATAGAATTGATTTTGGTTAATTTCTTTGAATGACAAGAAGTGTTCTATCGTCATCGAACTTGGATACGTTATGTGAGCGTGCCACTTCTTCTTCAATTTTGGTTGGAGTTAAATTTTCCTGCTTTTTAAAATTATCTAAGGCCATGAAAAGTGCGTCATCACCAATCATTTCATTATTCTTGTCATTTACTGCCTCAGTGTAGCCATCGGTGTAAAATAAAAGCTTATCTCCTTTTTGAATTTCATGGACTAAACTTTGGTAATTGGCATCTTTTATAACACCTAGCAATGTGCCAACAATATTGAGTTGAGAGATCGTATCTTCGGAACTGTTATAATAGTACGGTCGTAAAGCGCCTGCAGAAGCAACGCTTACTTTATTGGTTAAGCTAGAAATAGAGATAATACTTAAAGTTGTAAATACCTCCGTTAACTGCATGTCTTTAAAAATATATTTGTTAATGATTTCAAGAAATTTTCCAGGGTGTTCTACAAAGTTCCACTCTTCTCTATCCAAGAAAAAATTAATTGTACTTCGTATGTAGGCAATATAGGCAGGAACAAAAAACCAGGCATCCCATTTTTTACCCATTACATCACCTAGAATTAAAATTTTTCGATTTTCGTCTATATTGATAACTTCGTAATAGTCTCCACCTGGTAACTTATCGTATGGTTGATGTAACACCTGAATATCATAATCGTTTAAACTATCAGAAAAATTATTTTCGAATCGTATGGGTGATCTTTTTGCTGCAGTGTTTAAGGCGTGCAGGTATTTATTTTTTAATTCGTGTTCTCTCTGTATGTTAGAGTTAATTTGATGAACAATGAGTCTTGAATCCAATTTTTTATAAAGGAAACTATTGATTTTAAATTTCAGAAAGAAATCCATTTGTTCTTTATTTTCGGAATCTGAAACTAAAATGCTAATGGGTAGATGATTTGAGACAATTTCACTGATTTTTTCAAGAATAGAAGTTGCCCAATCTGCAGCATCGTCAATAATAATTTCCCATGTATTCACATCCTGTAAGGCCATGAAGAAATCCGTATCTGTATAAACTACCTTAATGTTTGTTTTGATTAATTTACGAGGAAGAGGAAAGGGTTTAATTCTATTGGCACAATAAATTAAATTGCCTTTTTTAAAGCTAATATCATTCTTTCTGGCTCCATCTAAAATATCTTTTCTTAGAAAAGATTTTTTTAAATGTGACTGAATTTTGGAGATGAATATTTTTTGTTTGATGGGTTTGGTGATAAAATCATCCGCCCCATCGTTCAAGTTTTTGATCCAGGTTTCTTCTTCGGTATTGCCCGATAAGAATATGAATGGTGTGTGTTGGTATTCAGGTAAACTTCGAAAATGGCGTACCAATTCATTGCCATCCATCAGAGGCATGTACAAATCGGATATGATTAAATCGTAATGCTCACTTTTAGCTTTGTTGATAGCATCTTGACCATTTTTGGACAAAGTTGTTTGATACCCTAAATCATTTAGAGTATACTCAATAAATTTTAAGATAACTACATCGTCATCAACTACAAGTATATGAGGTGAGACTTTGCCCATAATGGCAGTTTATTCTGCTCTCGAAAAGCTGTTTACACAAGCCTTTGAATCCTGGAATATGTCAAAAATTGAATCCAATTGCATTAATTCAATCAATTCCATTACATCTTTGTTGATATTGCAAAGCTTAATTTGACTTTGATGTTCTTTTGAAGTTTTTAAAGCAGAGAGTAAAGCTCCAAACCCAGAACTATCAATGAAACTAATTGCTTCAAAATCTACAATAAGTCTCGATTCTGGTTGAGTTAAAACTTCGTTCATTTTATCTTTAGCAATTCCTGCATTAAGGGCATATAAACGATTGGTTTCACCCAATTTCATTATAGTAATAGAATCAACGTTTTTGGTTTCGATGTTCATAGCTTTAGTTATGGTTTAAAGTTGTTGTAATGTTGTTTTAAGTTCATCAACAGCTAATGGACAGTTGGTTAAGAAACATTCAACGAGATCAGGAATATGTTTTAATTCAACGTCATTGCTGGCTTCATTCATCACATTGCTCCAGTTTTTTTCATCATCAGGACTTAATTCAACACCTTTTTCTTTTTTTATCTGTAATTCAAATTTAAGGTTTCCTTTTGAAAAATGCTCTAATTGTTCAAGACAATCCCCTATATATTCCATGCCCATCGTTCGAACCGATGATTTTGCCTTGTGAGCAATTGCGCCTAAACCAGCCCAATCTCTAGTGTCAAAATTTGATGAAACTTCATCTGTAAATTCGGGAATTTGTTCAATGAATATTTCAATCATTTCTTCAATAATACTCTTGTCGTTACCCGACATTTCTTTCAAATAGGATAAATCAGTGATTTTGTGTCCTTGAGTCATTCTTTTAGGATAAACATGTTATACAAAAAACTTTCAATTCTCAATTTGCACATATTTGTAAACGTAATGCATTATTCTGAAAATCTGAAAGGTTTAACATCTTTTGTTAATGCAATAATACTAATTAATTTTCAAACTACCTATTGAAAATAGATGGATTAAGATACTTATATCCTTTGTATTTATTGATTGTTTGGCGTGTGGTTTTGTGATTAGGATTCTATTTATTTTTATTATTAATAATTGATATTTTAAATTGCTTTTATGAGAATTGAGATTGGAATTCTTTAATTTAGTGAAATCTAATTTAAACTAACCTTTTATCTTATGAATTGGAGATTTACTACTTTTATTTTACTTTTTTCTTTTATTGGATTTACTTCTGTTTCAGGTCAAAACTTTTTGGATGTAAATAAGGCTGGATTTACGGAGCGATTACCTGAGCGAAAGAATGCTTACAAGCAAATAAAAAATGCAGCTCTTCTATATTCTAAAGGAATTGGATTTGCAGATCAATCTCTTGTGCTATTGTTGGAGGCACATAAACTAAATCAAATCAATCCGGAATTAAATTACAACATAGGCATTTGCTACTTGATTGCAGGACCTAAGGATAAAGCTTTACCTTTTTTAATTGATGCGGAAAAATTAAATCCGGATGTAAGTGAAGACATTCATTACTTGTTGGGACTTGCCTATCAGTATCAAAATTTGTTTTCAAAAGCCATAACTCATTTTAAAATGAATATTGAGTTGGTTCAATTAAACAAATATAAAGATCAAAAGGAATTGATTGCCTTAAGCAAGAAGCATATTTTGGAATGCAAGAGTGGAAAGAAACTTCTGTCAGAAGCAATGCTATTTCAAGTTGAGTCTACTGGTAAAGTGAATTCAAATCATGATGATTTTAAGCCATTGATGTTTAAAGATACATTATATTTTAGTTCACGAAGAGGAGTTGAAAAGAATTCTCGATCACCTAAGGATCAAAAATATTATGAAAGAATTTATGCTATAGATAGAGTGGAAGATGGGTTTGGAAATGTTGAGAAATTAAGTGTTGATATTTCAGATAAATCGAGTGTGGCACTAATGTCGGAAACTAATAATTCACAGTTTTTATTTTTTGATGGAACAGAAGGGAATGGAGATCTGTTTTATGGTGAAAAAAGAAATAGTGAATGGAAACTGAGAAAAGAATTGAAATCGATAAATGAGAAAGATTCACGAGAAAGTTCGGCTTGTATTTGGGGGAATGAACTCTATTTTGTGAGTGATAGGAAAAATGGTTTTGGTGAGTGCGACATATATGTAAGTAGAAAAGAGAAATCAGGGAAATGGGGCAAGCCTGTAAATATAGGTGGAGATATAAATACAGAATATGATGAGGGAGATGTATTTGTAACAACTGATGGACAAAAAATGTTTTTTAGTTCGAGAGGTCACAATACGATAGGAGGATATGATATTTTTAGATGCGAAAGATTGGCTTCAGGAGAATGGGGAAGACCACAGAATATGGGAGTACCAATAAATAGTACGGATAATGATATTACCTACTTTGAGAGTAAAGATGGAAAATTTTATTTCGCATCTGAACGTAGTGGTGGTGCTGGAGGCTTTGATATTTATTCAGAGAAAATTCCTGATCCAATACAAAAAGAAGAGCCTGTAGAAGTGGTTGAGGAAGTTCAATCCATACCAGTTATTCAGACAAGCGAACCAATCGAAGTACTTGAAATACCTATGGCGAAAAGGCCCGCAGGAATTGAAGAGGTTGCAATGAATCAAGAGCTTGTTGAAGAGGATTTTGTTTACAGAGTTCAAATTGCGGCTTGTAAGAAAGAAATGGGTCCAAAAGATCTCTTTAAAAGGTACCAAGGTGGAGCTGTTATAGAACATTTATTTGTACAAGGATGGCACAAATATACCATAGGAGGATTTGAAACTTTTGAAGAAGCAGCCAAGTATAGAGATGTTTGCGGTGTTAATGATGCCTTTGTTGTTTTGTTTAAAGGTGGTTATCGATTGGGAATAGCCAGAAAAGTGGGTGGCGTAAACTAATTTTAGAATGCAAACGATATCTGAGAAAAATTTTTACATTTGCAATTGCATAACGCAAACATAATACACTAGTTTTTTCCTGGGTGAACTTTTAACGCAAAATGTTCCTTTTTAGTAACTGTTTGCCCATAACACAAAATACAATGAAAAGAACAGCTTTCACTAGTTTTCACGAGGAATTGGGTGCAAAAATGGCACCATTTGCAGGCTATAATATGCCTATCGAATACACTGGAATTAAAGATGAGCACGTTTGTGTTCGTGAGAAATTAGGTGTTTTTGATGTGTCTCACATGGGAGAATTTTGGGTAAAAGGTACTAAGGCTTTTAACTTTGTTCAGAAATTAACAACTAACGATGTTGCTGCTTTAAGTGCAGGAAAGGTTCAATATAGCTGTTTTCCTAACGGAAATGGAGGTATTGTTGATGATTTGTTGGTTTACTGCATTGATGCTGAAACTTATTTATTGGTTGTAAATGCAGCTAATATTGAAAAAGACTGGAATTGGTGTTCTAAAAACGCTGAGGAAATGGGACTGGAAGTAGGAAAAGAATTGTACAACGCTTCTGATGAAATTTGTCAGTTAGCGGTTCAAGGTCCTTTGGCATTAAAAGCAATGCAGAAAATTGTAGATGTTCCTGTTGAGGATATGGAATATTATACATTTAAAAAAGCTACCGTAGCTGGTATCGAGAATGCTATTTTCTCAACTACTGGTTATACTGGTTCAGGAGGATGTGAAATTTATGTATCGAACGAGGATGGTGAAAAGCTTTTGAATGCTGTTATGGAAGCAGGAAAAGAGTTTGGTATTCAGCCAATTGGTTTGGCAGCTCGTGATACTTTACGTTTAGAAGTTGGTTTCTGTTTGTACGGAAATGATATCGATGATACTCATACTCCAATTGAAGCAGGTTTAGGTTGGATTACTAAGTTTGTTGATGGTAATGATTTTATTGATCGTGATTTCTTCCAAAAACAAAAAGAGGAAAAACCAAAGCGTAGATTGAAAGGTTTTGAAATGATTGACAGAGGAATTCCTCGTCAGGGATATAAGATTGAAGATGCTGAAGGTAATGAAATTGGAGAGGTTACTTCGGGAACTATGGCTCCAATGGTTGGCAAATCAATCGGAATGGGATACGTTAAGGAAGGTTTTTACAAAGCGGATACCGAAATTTACATTCGTGTAAGAAAGAAAGCTTTAAAAGCTAAAATTACGAAGATCCCTTTTTATAAAGGATAAGAAAAAGAAATTCATTTTGAATTTATATATGGCAGGTGTACTTATTGTATACCTGCTTTTTTATTTGTAAAAGGAAGAAGTATTTCGAACATAAATTTATACATTTGTTTTTCTCTTTAGAAAACTTCCAGTTTGTTTTTTTGGCTTAGATTGATGTTGATTTGTAAATTTTTGCACCAGTTGATTTCATCAAAAATCAAAATCTTATGAAAATAGACAATGTTGTTGAAAAAAAGAGAAAATATCAAAATAATTTCTGAGGGTTAAGTTGCTGTTTTTCAGATCGCAAGTATTAATCTATACGAAGGGGGATAAGATGATGGAATATTTGTTTTAAAACATACATTTTAACAGATAAAACCGTCTTAAAATAAATTTTTATTTGCAAATTTGCCTCAGGATATGGAATAATACAAAAATTTAAAACGTTTGAAAAAATGAAAGTACACAACTTTTCTGCAGGCCCTTCAATCCTTCCGGATTTCACAGTTGAAAAAACTGCTGAAGCAATCAAAAATTTTGCTGGAACAGGTCTTTCTGTAATGGAAGTTTCTCACCGTAGCAAGGAATTTGTTGCAGTAATGGACGAAGCAATCGCATTGTTCAAAGAATTATTGAGCATTCCTGAAGGATACTCTGTATTATTTGTTGGTGGTGGTGCATCAACTCAGTTTTGCATGATTCCTTACAACTTGATGGGAAAAAAATCTGCATACCTAAATACAGGTGCTTGGGCTAATAAAGCTCAAAAAGAAGCTAAACTTTTTGGTGAAGTAGTAGAAGTAGCATCTTCAAAAGATACTGTTTATAACTTCATTCCAAAAGGATACGAAATTCCTGCTGATGCAGATTATTTCCACATTACTACAAACAATACAATTTACGGTACCGAGATCAAAGAAGATATGGACGTAAATGTACCACTAGTAGCTGATATGTCATCTGATATTTTCTCTCGTCCGGTTGACGTTTCAAAATATGATTTGATTTATGGTGGTGCTCAAAAGAACCTTGCTCCTGCAGGTGTAACTTTTGTGATTGTTAAAGATGAAATCTTAGGTAAAGTTGATCGTCAGATTCCTACAATGTTAGATTACAGAACTCACATTAAAGGAGAATCAATGTTCAATACTCCTCCTGTTGTTCCTGTATTTGCTGCTCTTCAAACTTTGAAGTGGATCAAAGAACAAGGTGGTGTTGCTGCTATGCAGAAAATGAACGAAGAAAAAGCTGCAGTTCTTTACAATGAGATCGATCGCAACCCAATGTTCAAAGGTACTGTTATCAACGAAGAAGATCGTTCATTAATGAATATCTGTTTCGTAATGACTGACGAGTACAAAGAATTGGAAAAAGAATTTTTCACATTCGCAACTGAAAGAGGAATGTCTGGTATTAAAGGACACCGTTCGGTTGGTGGATTCCGTGCTTCTACTTACAATGCATTACCAAAAGCAAGCGTACAAGCTTTGGTTGATTGCATGAATGAATTCGAAGCAATTCACGTAAAATAATTTACATTTGATGAGTAGGAGGAGAAGTCTTCCTACTTTTCGTCATTCAGATGCATGAGGAACGACTAAAGTAACTCTAGAGTTACTTCGATTTGGCTGACAATGACATTTTATTTTTTTAATTCAAATTTTCAAATAAAATGACTAAAGTATTAATTGCAACCGAAAAGCCTTTTGCTCCTGCCGCCGTTAATGGTATCAGAGAAGTTGTGGAAGGCGCAGGTTACGAATTGGTTTTGTTGGAATCTTATACTGATAAGGCTGATCTATTAGCAGCTGTTGCTGACGTTGAGGCAATGATTATCCGTAGTGATAAAGCAACACGTGAAGTTATTGAAGCTGCTAAGAATCTTAAAGTAATAGTTCGTGCAGGTGCAGGATACGATAATATCGATCTTGAAGCTTGTACTGAAAAAGGAATTGTTGCTATGAACACTCCAGGACAGAATTCAAACGCTGTTGCTGAGTTGGTTTTAGGTATGATGGTTTTTATGGCTAGAAATACTTATAACGGAAAAGCTGGTGTTGAATTACGAGGTAAAAAAATCGGTATTCACGCCTATGGTAATGTAGGTCGTTATGTTGGCGAAATTGCTAAAGGTTTTGGAATGGAAGTTTTGGCTTTCGATCCGTTTGTAGCTAAAGAAGCAATTGAAGCTGATGGAGTAACTGTTGTTGATTCTGTTGAAGAATTATACAGTACTTGTAACTACATTTCGTTGCATATTCCAGCTAATGATAAAACAAAAAAATCAATTAATTACGATTTATTAAACAAAATGCCTAAAGGTGGTGTTCTTGTAAATACTGCTCGTAAAGAGGTAATTGATGAAGAAGGATTGATGAAATTAATGGATGATCGTAAAGATTTTGCATACATTTCGGATATCGCTCCTGATTGTAAGGATGAAATTGCTGCCAAATTTGATGGTCGTTTCTTCTTTACACCTAAAAAGATGGGTGCACAAACTGCTGAAGCAAATATCAATGCTGGTATTGCTGGAGCAAATCAAATTGTGAACTGTATCGAAAAAGGAGATACTACTTATAAAGTAAACTAAATAGAATATTAGGAAGCAAGAGATACAATGTATTTATCTTGTTTCCTTTTTTATAAGTATTGAAAGCAAACGTTTTCAATTTAAGATTAACAACACAACAAAAACATATTAACGATGGCTATAGTAAAACCATTCAGAGGCTTGCGCCCTACAAAAGATATCGCTAAAGATTTAGCATGTCTACCTTATGACGTAATGAATTCAGAAGAGGCTGCTCAAATGGCTGAAGGTAAAGATTGTTCTTTACTACACATTACTCGTGCAGAGATCGATTGCCCTGCAGGAACAGATGTTCACTCTGCTGAGGTATACGAAAAATCAGTATCAAACCTTAAGCTATGGCAAGAAAAAGGTTGGTTAAAGCAAGATTCAGAAGCTAAATTCTATATCTATGCTCAAACTATGGACGGTCGTACTCAGTACGGTATTGTTGCGAATGCTGCTTGCGCTGATTATAAAAATGGTGTAATTAAGAAGCACGAGCTAACTCGTCCGGATAAAGAGGAAGATCGTATGATCTTAACTCGTTATACTGAGGCTAACTTGGAACCAGTATTCTTTTCTTATAAAGCTGTTCCAGAGATTGACGCTATCGTAGCAAATATTGTAAAGAACGAAGAGGCTGAGTACGATTTTGTTGCTGAAGATGGATTCGGTCACCATTTCTGGCCAGTAAACGATCCTGCTACAAACAAAGAGTTGGAAGAGTTGTTTGCAACTAAAGTTCCTGCAACTTATGTAGCTGATGGTCACCACAGAACAGCTGCTGCTGCTCGTATTGGTGATGAGTTTGCTGCTAAAAATCCAAATCACACTGGAGATGAGGAGTACAACTACTTTATGGCTGTTCACTTCCCAGATGATCAGTTAGCTATTATCGATTACAATCGTGTAGCTAAAGATTTAAACGGAATGACTGAAGTTGAATTCCTTGCTAAATTGGAAGAGACTTTCAATGTTGAGTGCATGGGTGAAGAGATTTACAAGCCAGCTCAATTGCACGAGTTCTCTATGTATTTAGATAACAAGTGGTACAAGTTGAACGCTAAGGAAGGTACTTATGATGATAAGGATCCTATTGGTGTATTGGATGTAACTATCCTTTCAAACCATGTATTGGATAATCTATTAGATGTGAAAGATCTTCGTACAACTACTCGCGTGGAATTCGTAGGTGGTATCCGTGGATTGGGTGAGTTGAAGAAACGTGTTGATAGCGGTGACATGAAAGTTGCTTTCGCTTTATATGCAGTTTCTATGCAACAATTAATTGATATTGCTGATACAGGTAACATCATGCCTCCAAAAACAACTTGGTTCGAGCCTAAACTTCGTTCTGGTTTGTTAATTCACAAGTTAGACTAATAAAGTCACTTAATATATTGAAGAGGATGCCAATTGGTATCCTCTTTTTTGTGCCCGATTTCGAACATTAAACTTTCGATTACGGACAAGTTTAATTGGGTTGTATTTGTAGTAACTATCAGTTGTTTAGTTGGATATGGCTTGTGGTATACCTATTGATAAAAGGTATACATAACCTAAATCCCCCTATGATGATTCAAAATTTTTTCAAGGTTGCTTTTCGAAATATGAAGAAGTATAAAGGATATTCCTTTATTAATGTTGTTGGTTTGGCAATTGGATTGACATGTGTTTTTTTAATTTTCCTTTTTGTTAATGATGAATTGAGCTACGATAAATTTTATCCAAAATCAAAAGACATTTATCGCGTTGCCGTAAAGTCGAAGATGGGAGAAAGAACATATGATGGAAATACGATTTGTGCTCCATTTTCACCAGCTGCTCAAGCAGATTTTCCGGAAGTAAAGTATGCTGTTCGAACTCATTTTTGGAGTAATGTTCTGTTTAGTTATGAGAAAAAGCAATTTGTAGAAGATAAGCTACTTAGGACGGATTCGACATTTTTTGAAGTCTTTGAAAGACCATTTATTTATGGTGATCCAAAAACTGCACTAAGTGGCTCTGGCAATATTGTATTAACAAAGACCACGTCTTCAAAATACTTTGGTGATATTAATCCAGTAGGAAAGGTAATTAGATTAGGTGAGAAGACATTGTTTACTGTTACTGGTGTAGTAGTAGATGTTCCTAAGAATTCGCATTTTCATTACAATATGGTTTGTAATTTAGACTTGAGTACGGAGGATGAAGAGAATTGGTTTAGCGACTATATGCAAGCTTATCTTCTGTTGGAATCTGGTTCTGATTTTAAAGTGCTACAGGAGAAATTCAGACCTTTCTTATTAAAACACATGGGACCTAAATTAATGGAAGTTCTGGGGATTGATATTCTGCAATGGGAAAAATCCGGAAATGAATTTTATTATTACTTGGAACCTCTTGAGAAAATATATCTGCATTCTACTACTGATGGGCAGATCGAGCCTATTAGTGATATCAGATACATTTATATTTTTTCAGCAATTGCATTTTTTATTTTATTGTTGGCCTGTGTAAACTTCTTGAATTTAACTACAGCCAGATCTTTTACCAGGGCGAATGAGGTAGGGGTACGAAAAGTTTTCGGAAGTAGCAGAGAAATGTTACTGTTTCAGTTTTATGCAGAAACTCTACTAATGTCTGTGCTGGCTGGTATTTTATCTTATTTCCTGATGGAGTTGATGTTGCCTGTATTCAATCAAATAGCAAGAAAGAGCATCTCTTCTAATTTATTATGGGAATTAGATTACATCGTATTTGTACTTGGGGTAATTGTTTTTGTCGTAATCTTTGCGGGGACTTATACAGCAATGTCTCTTTCTGGATTTCGAGTTATGAGCGTATTGAAAGGAGAGGTTCGTAAAGGAAAATTAGGAAAGAAAATTAGATCTACTTTGGTGATTTTTCAGTTTACTGTTGCTATTGGAATATTGATTTCAACCTTTGTAATGAAAGAACAGGTTGATTTTATGCAGAACAAGAAATTGGGTTTTGAAAAGGAGAGAATTCTGGTTGTTAATAGAGCATATACCTTCGATAATGAAGAGAAAGAGACGGTAAAGGAAATGTTATCTAAGAGTCCTGCGATTGAGAATGTATCATTTTCAGGGATGGTTCCTGGTAGAGGGACCAATGGTTGGTCAATGTATCGTGAAGGAGCTAGTAATGAGGATATGATCAATTTTAGATTGATGCGTGTTGATGAGAATTTTATTGATTTACTAGGATTGAAATTACTTGATGGAAGAAAATTTGATAAGTCCCGATTGGCGGATACTTCCGTCTTCATTGCAAACGAAGCGGCCATTGATGTATTGGAATATTGTGAAAATCCAGTCGGAAGATATGTGTATAAGCCAAGCTTTAATAACAATGGAAGAACTCCTGTGGAGATAGTTGGTGTCATAAAAAACTTTCATTTTGAATCTATGAAAGATAAAATATTACCGATGTTTTTGCATTATGCTCCCAATTCTCATCAAAGATATTTGTTGGTGAAGTTAAAGCCTGAAAATGTAATGGCGGGAGTTAAAGTGGTAAAGAAAGTTTGGATGAAAAAAACCAAAGGTGAACCTTTTGAATATTTCTTTCTTGATAATGACTTTAACACCTTATTTAAAGGAGAAGTGAGGGTTGCAAACATACTTAGTGCTTTTACGGTCTTGGCTTTCCTTATAGCTCTTTTAGGGCTTTTAGGTTTGGTTTCTTTTGAAATGCAACAGCGAGTAAAGGAAATTGGAATAAGAAAAGTGTTGGGAAGCAACGAAATGAATTTAATTGCCTTATTGAGTAAGAATTTGTGTATTAGTGTTGTTCTTGCTAATGTTATTGCATGGCCGCTTAGTTATTATGCCATGAATAAATGGCTATCCAATTTTGTTTACCGGATAGATTTTCCATGGTATTACTTCTTAATAGCCTTGGGTATTTCATTGCTATTGGCAATTGTTACTGTTAGTGGACATTCTATTAAAGTAGCAGGAATGAATCCGGTAAAATCTCTTCGTTACGAATAGTAACTGATTTCTTATAAATGTAAAGCTCTGAATCCTAGATTTGGAGCTTTTTGCACTTAGAGTTTTAACCATATGGTTAAAAAAATATCCAAATGTTTTGTTAGTTCTATTTCTTCCCATATATTTGCATTAACCAAACGGTTAAACCGGATGGTTTTATTTTTGAGTGTAAATTAACCAAATGGTTAAAGTATGAAAGAGGAGAAAAAATCAGTCGAAACACAAGAGAATATTCTCGAAGCGGCAAGAAAGATCTTTGCGCAAAAAGGATTAGCAGGAGCACGCATGCAGGAAATTGCAGATAGTGCTGGTATTAACAAAGCCCTTTTGCATTATTATTATAGAAGTAAGGAGAAGTTGTTTGAACAGATATTTGAAGAAGCATTTAAGAAATTAGCACGTCCCTTAGCAGCATTTTTAGCTGATGATTCGGAGTTGTTTCAAAAAATAAGAAATATATGCAGGCATTACAATAAGATTTTAGTTGAGTATCCATTTCTGCCAAATTTCATTATTAATGAAGTAAATACAGATCCTAGCAGAATTTTAAAACTAATAAATGTTGAAGGCATTATGGCTGGTAAGGAAAAGACTTTGACTCAAATATCTCAGGCAATTAAAAATGGAAAAATTCGTGAAATTGATCCAAGAGAATTGATATTGAATATTATTAGTTTATCCATATTCCCTTTTGCAAGTAAACCTATTGCTAGCGAACTTTTGTATCAAAATGTAAATTTTGACCAAGTGCTAAGGACTAGGGCGGATAAAGTTGCCGATTTTATAATTCAATCCATAAAAATTTAATGTTTAGATTATGAATGTAATTGTAAGAAGGAGCCAATTGATTCTTTTTTTGATATTCTCTTTTTTAGGCAATCAAACCTGGGCACAAGAGAGTGCGCTTAGTTTAGATCAATGTCAAAAAGAGGTGCAGGAGAATTATCCATTAGGAAAAGGACTAGAGCTTATAAAATTGTCATCCGAATTAAATGTGGATAATGTTAAGATATCGTATTTACCAAAATTGTATGCTAATGGAAAAGCAAGTTATCAGTCAGATGTAACAGGAATTTCTTTTCCAGGAATGGATACACCTACTGCGCCTAAAGATCAATATTCACTTAACCTAGATGTTGAGCAATTGATTTATGATGGTAGAAAAACTCAAAATAGAATTGACATAGAAAAGAAAACTTCGGAAGTTCAGCTTAAGGATCTGGAAATTCAGATGTATCAGCTAAGAGAGAGAGTTAATACAGCATATTTTGGTATTCAGTTGGTTCGCAAAAACAAGTTGGTACTGGCTGATAAGCAGAAAATCATTTTGGAGCGATTACAACAAGTAAAATCGGCTGTTGAGAATGGTGTAGTATTGCCTGCCAATTTAAAAGTTTTACAATCAGAGGTGCTTTTAATCGATCAGCAAATGCAGGAATTGAATTCTCATGAGGTAAGATCATTTGTTGTATTGTCGCAATTAATGGGTAGACATGTTGGTATTGATACCAAACTTGAAAGTACGGAATTCTCCGATAATGTAATGCCTATACTGGATAAGAAGACTCGACCAGAATATCAGTTTTATTCCAGCCAAAAATCCCTGTTGGAATCTCAGATTAATTTGGTAAAGAAAGATAGATATCCTGTTGTTGCAGGATTTGGACAGTTCGGTTATGGAAATCCGGGCTACAATCAGTTGAACAACAAATTTGATACCTACTACATGATTGGAGCAAAAGTTTCATGGAATATTTTCGATTGGAAAGCGAATCGTAGAAAGCAAAAGGAGATTGCAATTCAGAAAGATATTATTACCACGAACGAATTGAGTTTTACTCAGAATCAATTGATAGAATTAGAAAGTGAGTTGAGCAATATCAATACCTTCAAACTGCTTTTGCAAAAGGATGATGCCATTATAGAATTGCAAGAGGAAGTGTCAAAAAGTTCGGCTTCTCAATTGGATAATGGAGTGATTACTTCCAGTGATTATCTGGAAGATTTAAACAAAGAAATTCAAGCGAAACTAAATAAGAAATATCATTTGATTCAGTTGCAGCAATCGCTTGCTGAGTATAGAAGGATAAAAGGAATATAGAAGAACTTAAAGGATAAAAAAATGAGATTAACTACAATAATTGGAATAGGTCTGGGGCTTTTGATTTTAAGTTCAGCATGCAATTCAACCGAGAATGGATCGGATGCTTATGGTAATTTCGAAGTTGCGGATTACAAAATTTCAGCAGAGAATAGTGGTAAGTTATTGCAATTGAATATCGAGGAAGGTGATGTTTTTACAGAAGCTCAACAAGTTGGTTTAATCGATACGACTCAACTTTATCTGCAAAAAGAACAACTAAAGGCACAAAAGAAATCCATAGCATCGGGTATTCAAAATATCATTTCCAGAATCGAAGTTTATAAGGAGCAGTTATCTATTCTGGGGAAAGACAAGGTGAGAATCGATAAAATGTTTGAGGATGGAGCGGCTACAAAAAAAGAAGTTGATGATATTAACGGGAATGTATTGGTGATTCAAAAGCAAATTAAATCTGTGAAAACAGAGAATGCAAAGGTGTTTGGAGAGTTGGATAATATTGCCCGAAAAATTGACGCCATTAATGACTTGATTGAAAAGAGTAAAATTTACGTCCCTGAACCAGCAACGGTTTTAGAGAAATATCATGAAGATTATGAAATGGTGAGTGTAGGAACTCCATTGTTTAAATTGGCGGATTTAAGAAGTTTAGATTTGCGGGTTTATATAGGTGGAGATCAACTATCAGAAGTGAAATTAGGACAGGAAGTAGATGTTTTAATTGATAAAAACAAAAAGGAAAACGATTCATTAAAAGGAATTGTAAGCTGGATTTCTTCTCAATCGGAATTCACGCCTAAAATTATACAAACCAAAGAGGAGCGTGTGAAATTGGTTTATGCTCTTAAAGTAAAAGTGGCAAATGATGGGCGCCTAAAAATAGGAATGCCAGGGGAAATTAGATTCAAATAGCATATGGAATCTAAAATTAGCATAGAGAATCTGTACAAATCTTACGGAGAAGTACAGGCTTTGAAGAACATCAATTTAGAGATTGAATCTGGAGAGTTATTTGGTTTAATTGGACCTGATGGCGCGGGGAAAACAAGTTTGTTTCGCCTGATGGCAACTTTACTGCTTCCGGATTCAGGCTCTGCCACACTCTGCGGATACGATATGCGCAAAGAGTATAAGGAAATAAGAAATTTGTTGGGCTATATGCCAGGTAAATTCTCTCTTTATCAGGATTTAAGTGTAATTGAGAACCTTCAATTTTTTGCCACTGTTTTTAACACTCGAATAGAAGATAATATGGATATGATTCGAGATGTATGGCAGCAAATTGAACCATTTAAACATCGATTGGCAGGTAAACTTTCAGGCGGGATGAAACAAAAGCTGGCACTTTGTTGCGCTTTGGTTCATCAACCTAAAATACTCTTGCTCGATGAACCAACAACAGGTGTTGATGCAGTTTCGAGAAGTGAATTCTGGCAAATGTTGAAAAGCTTAAAGAGTAAAGGAATTACAATTGTTGTGGCAACGCCTTACATGGATGAAGCCAATTTATGCGAGCGAGTTGCCTTAATGCAGGATGGTGAGATTTTAAGTTTGGATACTCCGGAAGGAATCATATCGAATTTCGAAAAAGATTTGTATTCCATTCAAGGAACAGATACTTACCAATTGATTCTCGATGTAAGAGAATATCCTTACGTTAATTCCGTGTTTCCATTTGGGCAAAGCATTCATTATACCGATACAAGAGATGAATTTTCAATTTCAGATTTAAAGGAATAT
>Ga0209379_10000209_pt1 | contig 64256 bp, 57 predicted proteins | sample tdDd001_FD_187124 | JGI IMG/M metagenome (GOLD analysis project Ga0209379, IMG submission 187124) | Marine sediment microbial communities from the Atlantic coast under amendment with organic carbon and nitrate - tdDd00.1 (SPAdes)... | ecosystem: Environmental > Aquatic > Marine > Coastal >... | reverse complement strand
AAATCCTTTATAGGATAGTAATGAGTTTCAAGTGTATCTTTATTTTCGAGAAAATTCGTATACTTAAAGTTGTAAGTATAAGTGCCATCTATCTTCTTAACTGGCATCATAATATTACTTCCTAGTTGATTAGTTAAACTATAAAAAATCTCGTTAAACATCTTTTCAATTTCTTCTTTTTCATATCTATTTGCCTCAACTTGAGTGCTATAAGCTTCCATTTTTCGAAACTCATCTTCGAGGAAAAAATTTAGAAATCCTTTTTTGTCATCGTTTATTAGTTTTCTAACGTTGTAATACTTAGTTCTAATAATCTTGTCTTCAAATGGTGCAATATAGCTGTAGCAAATTTTATAGTCTTCCTTGTCATTTTCAATAATCAATTTTGCATTAATGCAACTAGTTTTCTTAACAATAACTTTTGATTCCACAACCATATCATCAAACTTTTTTTTGACTTTATCTAGGAATGCTTGATTATATTTAATATCACGGTTATAACAGAATTTCTCACTCCTAAGTTCCCTTTCAGCTTCTTTACTGAGTAATCGTCCCTGTTCTTCTATTATGTTTTTTTTGATGTTGATTTTATTTAAATCAAATATGGTTAAAAGTATACTTAGCTTAATAGGTTTTACTTGATAGAAGTATCTATTTGAATTGTTGTATCTAAATACAAAGCCTATATACACCCCTTTTTCACAGTACAAGTAAAAAAGTTGTCCTTCATAAATTTCAACACCCAATTTTCTAAGTACTATGTCTTCATACTCAATGATTTTTTCTTTATTCTGTTGAATCAAAGTTTTGTACTCTTTAATTAATGCATCGTCTTGAGTTTGTGAAAAAGAAGCATAGAATTCAGTTTCCCTACTATCTCCAAGAGGTGAGTATTCCTTATTTTCTTCAATTCCCACTTCATCTATTTTTTCTAAATCTCTCCAATTTTGCATTTCAATCGCCTCCTTATTTTTTATTACAGCATATATTTTTGACATAAAATTGCTTATCTTCTGCATTAAAATCAGCAGTTCCTAAACCTATCATGTTGTTATCTTTCTCAACTTGTCTTATTAATCCGTTCAATTCCTTATACTTAAGTTTATTGTCAGTTATTATATAGAAATTAATTTGAACAGAAGTATCGTCGGTTTCACTTTCCAACAAGTATTTATAATATCGCAGAGAATCATTCATTTTATTTTTTATGCCATCATTTAAACTTGAATCACTGCTACGTTCCTCGAACGTAAATATAGCTATACTGATTACAAAGACTGTTTTATCATTTCTTCTGAATGCATCCCTTTTAGCCATATGGATATTTTTTTTGTATAAGTTAAACATACTACCCTTCGTTTCTTTATTATCATAGTCAGCCTGTATAACCAGAAATTCCTTATATTTAGGGTCTTGTTCAAGGAACTGTAGGTATGTTAACTGGAAATTTCTATTTCTTTGTAAAATAGCATACTCTTGTCCCTTCTCTTCTTCATAGGCACTTAAGCCACTTTCGATTCTATAATCTTGTAGAAAAACTTTGAATGTATAATCCTTTACTTTTTCACGTTTAGTATAATCATCTCTTAGCATCGACATACCCAATTCTGACTTAATGTTTTTTCCAGAAAGGGTTTTTCTTTCAAAGAAATTATTTAGCCCTTTTAGTATTGTACTATTTTTAATTGGAATAAAATGTATCAAATTAGTAGCACTATTAATAAATGAGACACTGTTATTTTTAAGGTCATATTCATCCATATATATATTTGGTAAGGCATAATTAAAAAACTCTGCGTACTGCTGACTCCTTCGGACTTTAGTATCTGTTATTGTATTTTTTTTATTTTCTTTTAAAAAATACTCAAATGCATATTTCTTAACTTTAATAACTTTGTAACCATTTGCCCAACTCACTCTATCCACTAAACTATATTCTACAAATCTATCAATAATATCTTTCGCCTGTCTATCTGTATGCTTAAAGGTTTTTCGAAAATCTTTAAGCCTTATGACACCACCAAACACAAATATAATTACGTGAAATTCATTTTTGTACTTTTGGCATAAGCTTTCTTTGAAAATTCTAGTCATTTCTCGTTTTGCCTCTTTCATTTTGACAACATATTCATCGTCGGGGGTTTTAGTATATTTTCGTTTTTTCTTGGCTGGGACAATTTTTTTAATAACCTTGTCATCCACCTCAATATCATTTTCAATGATTGCCTTATACCTAGCATCGTTTAGTTTTTTTTCATTTTCCTTCGCTTCTTGTCTTAATTTAGTTAGTAATCTACCATCTCCTGTCTTTCTTTCATTGTTCATACAACTCGCCTCCTATTTATTTATTATTAAATATATTCTACCGAAGCCCCAAGTGCTTCTCCAAAATTTTCCTTCATTTGAAGTTCATTTTCGCTGTAATTTGAAGTTATACTTTCTACTAAACTTACCTCTGATATTCCTTCCTTAGTGTAAGCAAAATCTGTTGTGCTTATTGAGTGGTTCAACTCCTGTTTTCTATTGGGGAATCTATCTATGAACATTTCTCTAAGTTCAGTTTCGTTTATAAAACTATCTTTTTCTTTTTGGGTCAAATTATATGTATAATATCTAGCAATTTTTATATCGTGTTCATATGATTGGTAACCATAGTGTCTGTTCGATGATAATTGTTTACCTGCTATTGTCATTCTTGAGTCCTTATACATATGCTTTGTTTCAGCATGTTTTTTTAAAACATTGTTTTGGAATCTTAATCCTTTTTTATCAATACGATAAAAAGTAACTGGACTTCTAGTTTCCTTATTCATCTCTGTGCATTTTTTTATTAATTTTAGTTCAATAGCCTTCTCAATTAATTTAGCATCAAGTTTTAACGCTTGAACAAGTTCTTCATCTGTAATTCCAACTCGATTAAGCGTTCTAAAAATTATTCCTAAATCTTTTGTTACTTCAATTGTTCCATTTTTTTTAGCCATAAATCACACCTCCTATTGGAATTTTTTGTTTTGCTTTTCAGGCAAGGTTTTAACAGTATTTTACTTTTTATGCTTTTAAGCATCTAGTCTTTTTTGTTTTAAAGGGCTAGTATGTTTTTAGGTTTTGTATAATTGGCATACAACCTATACCGTTAGCCAAATTATATTAAAAAAGGATTCGACATTAGTGCATTTCTTGTGGCTAGAATCCTCTCTGTCATGGCGAGTGTTCTTCTCGCTGTGGGAGAGTTCCAAAGCCTCCGGCAAGACGAGGGTAGCGAAACGGAGTGTAGACTAAGGATAGCGATAGCTGTACGACCCGAGTCTTGCCCTTTCGTTTGAACCTAAGAATTATGCTTCCATCACTACATTATATGTCTATAACTGACTTCTCATAACTGGGGAGTACCTTTTTTAAAATCCAGTTAAGAAGTTATCGCAATCACACCCTATTTTGGGCACTGTTAGTAGTTTCTATAGCCTTGTTTGGGACTGGGTTTGGGACACTCCCAGTGACATTGTTTTCTATTCAAAAATAAAAAATAACAGGATGCTTTAGCACATTGTTGTAAGGCTGTATTATTATAAATTGGCACTAGTGACAAGTTATTTTACGTCCATAAACTAGCCAATTTAAGCAAAACTCTTACTTTAATCGTATAGAAAAGAAGTCTTGTCGCTGTTTAACAAGAGTAAGCTACTGTCGTTTTAAAAAAGGAAGTCGGGAATAGACAAAATATTGCCTTTCATTCTTAGTAAAAGCATATTCTTAGGTATTATTCTTTTAAAATGGGGATTTTGGGGTGATTTTCGAGGCTTTTATAGTCGAGAATAGGCAAATTACTGGCTTTTATTCTTAATTAAAGCATATAGTTGTGCATTTTTCCTTTAAATCGAGGACTTTCGGGATGGATTTCAAGACTTTTAAGTGAGTTTTATATATACACAAGAACCATCTGTTTTCAACGGTTTAAGCTACTTTTACTAAAACATATATATAACTCTTCTTTATAAAAACAAATAGGTATTTTATTAAATATATATAACTTAAAGAACTTATATATATAGTGCAATCTTCTTTAATTAAAAACTAGGTTACTTTTATTAAAAAGCAACTCAATAAGACATCATTTACAGTTTGAAAGGAAGATTGAAGAATTTCTGAGGCTTTAAGGTTCTAGCTTTTGTAGGATGATTTAGTGGACTGGTTCAATAGTGTTGCTTTGGCAATGCTATTAAAGAAATAATGCTTCTGTAGTTATTTGAGTAAGCTTTTATATTCTATAAAAAGGGTAAAGATTTGGTTTTAATGAAAAGTGACAGATAATTCGTTCTTTTTGTTCAGCACATGATAGTAAGCATTTCTGAAAGAATAAGAATTGTTGTTTTAACATCTCAGATAAGCTAAAGACTCATATCATCAACATGCCTTGAAAGCATGTTGTAAATTGTACTCATGATTAGTTTTACTTAAAGAAGAAAGGCATAAAAAAACACGTCTTTTAACGTGTCTTAATTTTAACTTGATACCCAAGGTCTTCAGCATATTTCTTTAATTCATGAAGAATTATCCATGACTGATTATTTGATTTATAAGCAAGATATTTTAATCGAGATGTTAATCCTACTTGTTTATCAGTTCCAGTACTAGCTGTTTTCAAAACTATTAGTCCATCTTCTGACATTTCATTCAATAATTCCTCTGCTTTTCTGCAATATAAGTTTTTTTCGAGAATAATGTTGTATTCATTCTCGAAATTCTTAAGAATACTACCTTTGCGTTTTGTATTCTTATAAAAATGAATCAGTACTTTATAAACAATTGGATATTGAAGTTTAATATCTGTAAACCTAAGAGTTTTTTCTTTATACACTGGTACGAACTCTCTTAAGATTCTATTGTTAGAACTAGCTAAGCTATTTTTAATACCTATATAACTTGGATATTTGCTGTAGAATGCATACTTCATAGTTTGACAATCTTTGTATCCACCTTGACTAAACATAATCCTTATAGGACGGTAATAGCCATATATGGTTATAAATTTATCTATATCCTTTTTAGTTTTATCGTATTTCATATCACCATCTCCTTTTTTATAATAGAAAAGACACTATCTTTAGTAGGTCAACCCCTACAAAGCATTTACGGTTGCTTTAGCAACCACTAAATTATTCTCATAGGCATATACTTAACCAGTACTTATAAAAGATAGTGTCTTTAATTGCAACATTTGTTGCTTGCCTTTCGGCAATCCATCCTAGTAGGATTCGTTATAAAAAGGTTCAATCAATGTTATAAGTATTATATACATCTGTGTTCTTAGGTATAATTATATTTGTAAATTCATTTATTTTTTTTAAAACTAATTGGGTACACATATGTCGGAATCCAACAGCTTACATATATTAGCATAATATAGGTATATTGCTTAAAGAAATTTATCTGAAGATATTTAATCATTAAAATCGTAAAAACTACTACAAAGATTAAATAAATATATTTTACAGTCTTGTTTTTGCAATTCCGAGAATCGTATATGTCTTCCAGCAGTTTTGTTAATAAGCCGAGAAACATAAAAATAGATATTAAACTTGTCATAAACATCGTGTAAAACCCTCCTTTCTTAATTTATATATCTTAATATTATATTTCTATAAGGTTAAAATTATAGCTAAAAGAGATATTTTGTTGGAGGCACGACGTTTTAAATAGAAGAGTTGCTAATAGCATTGTCTACATAATATTATTAAATATAGAATCCTACTCAAACCATTTATATGACAAGCATAATGAACTTGAGTTGTCTTTATTTTGAGTATAGTCTTTAGAAAACATGAAAATTTGCGTATAGCTTACTATGTACCTCTTAATTTAAATCTTCTAATTATGATTTCTAAAGTTAATAAGATTTATTGATATAAGTCATGTGTTTTTGGGTTTTAAAAACACGTCTAGTATTTATTTAAAAGAGATTAGAGTACTAATTACATACTAAATTATTCTTTTTTATTTTTGCTTATTTATTCTTTGTTTATGGTATTGTGACCCCAAGGCATCTCAAAACCTCACACATGTTGATATAACTAGCTTATACTCAGATATAGGTTTTAAAAGATTACATCATCTTGATAGAAAACATGAATTACATGCAGTTTTTTTAGTTTATTAAACTCGGCTGATTCCAAATTGATTTTCCCTAAGTCATGCAGTTTATCACCAACTCTAACTATTAGTTTAGTATTACCTTTATTTGATGATATTGTCTCAATCTTTTTGATTTCCTCGATATTAGATGCCATGATATGTGCTTCAACTGGAATATCATTATCTAAAGAGATAACTTCTACTGTTTCAGTTTTATGTGTTTTAGTTTCTGGCTTTTCGTAGATTTTATTAGCTACTTCTTGACCAAAGGTGTCCTCAACATAAGATTTAGTAAATTGATTGAACTTATATTTATTGTCATACAGCTTCGTAGCCATTTCTTCTGCTTTACTTAAATCAATATCATTTATTGAGAAGTAAGTAATATTATAGACATCTTCTTTTCTAATCTTCGTATATAATCCGTTCGCATCATCAAACGCTTTTTCAGTAAAGCCCAATAATGAAAACAAGTTAAACAACTTTGCAACTTTTGAGTGATTTAATGATATTTCATTTTCTTTCAAATAGTCGCTGAAAAATCTTGTGCTTAATGAAAATGTATATTTCTCTTTTCCCTTATAAGCTAATTTTTTATTTTCCAATAATTTTGATTTTCCGAATTTTATTAAGAAAAATAAGTGAGTACGATAGATTTTTAACATTTTATTTAAAGAAGGATATTCGCTAAGGTCTTCAAGGCTATTCATAAGTGAATCATACTTGTCCATTTCCTTTTGGAACTTAGCATAGTTCTTCTTACCAGCTTCCTCATAATAGCCCTTATATGCCCTTACTTTATACTCTTGGAATCTTATGTTATCCTTTCTCTTTACTTCTCTCAGGAACGATTCTAGGTGTCCCTCGTATGCTTCAATTCTTCTAGAATCATCCCATGTATGTGCTACTAGTTCATTAGTATACGGATTCAAAATCATATACTTCTCATCTTTAGTTTTATCTGTTTGAAATTCATTTTTATCTATTGCCATATCGTACTCACCTCACTTTCGTTTTTTATTTTTATTGCATTAAAAAAGCCGATTATCTCAACGACATCGACTTTTGCTATAAAAACCCTAAAAAAGTGGGTGCTAAACAAAGTTTTGTGAATAAATCCTTTTTTTTCGCTTATAATAGTATTATAGGAGTAAAAATAACGGTTTCACTTTTTCGATGGTAGTTGAAATCTTTATCTTAACTGGTGCTTCCAACACCGATTAAGGACTTCTTGATACATTATATAAAGATGATTTGCTAAATATCACTTTTAAATTTAGCTAAGACAATATTATTGAAATATTGTCTTTTTTCTTTGTCCAAAATTATAATCACTACAAAGATTATCACTTGAGTCAATTTATGATTCTTCAATTATGGAATCTAAAAAGTGGCACTTCAATATTGTTAATACTATAATTGCCATACCAAATAATGTATAATTATGATTGATGGAGGGAAGCTAATGAAATTATATAAATACTGTACTGTTAATGAATATACTTTAAAGAACCTAAAGCAAAATGAACTGTATTTTAATAGAGTAAATCGAGTAAATGACCCTTATGAGGGTATTCATAAATTTAATATAAAAAAAGAACTAGAATTAGATTTCATAAAATTGATTTACCAGCATAGATATGATGAAAAATTATTTAGCACAATGCCTAACAAAGACATTCTCCAGCAGATTGTGCATGATGGTGCAAATAGTTTTTTACAAGACTCAGGATTATCATGTTTTTCCGAAACAAATGAGTCCCTAGTTATGTGGGGCAATTATGCTGATAATCAGCAAGGGATGTGTGTTGAATATGATAAAGACATTGGCATTTTTACTCATGCTGAAAAGGTTACTTACTCAAACGATGTATTTACAATAAGAATAAATAAACCAAGCCAACTAACTGAACTGGATATGATGAAAGCTGGTGCTGGATGCTTGTATAACAAACACAGACAATGGAAATATGAAAAGGAATGGCGTATCATCTTCAAGCCCTCAGAAAGCTTTCAATACCCACCAGAAGCAATTACAGGTATCTATTTTGGCTTGAGAATTAGTGAAGAAGATAAGATAAAAGTATATGAGGCAACTAAGCATTTAAAACACCTGAAATACTATATCCCAGATATTTATCCAGATAGATATAAAATGACTCATAAAGAAATTAAGTTTAAGAGTAACTTATTGAAAATGAAGTCCTAAAAGGGCTTCTTTTTATGTAATCAATGACGCCTGGTCAATAACGTTGACCAAGCAATTCTATTGATTCACTTCAAAAGAAAAGCCTGACTATAATTAGTCAAGCTTCTTTCACCCAAAGCTATTCGGGCTACAATGTTAAATGAATACACATCTTTTTGTAAGTTGTTTTCTAGTTGATTGAATCAACTCGTCAAACTCTCTCCAAAACTTTTCTCGATACATTGCAACTTCCCAATCAAGCTTTATCTTCCCTCTGCTTCCATCAGTCATGTCAACATTTAAAAAGCCTTCAGCTTTAGTTATTTGACCATTCTCAATATCACATTTGAAAGTTAATATTTTGTTGGCGAAATCGTCACAAATTGAAGTATCCTTTTTTACGATAAGTATTTTCTTCATGACTACCATCCTTTCTTAACTTCAGCAAATGTTTTTGGAGTGAAATGTAAATCTCGTTCCACTTTAAATACTCCACTTATTACAACTTCTTCTAGCTGTTTTAAAGTAAAATAACCCCATTCACTGCACATTGGGTCTGCATCGTTTTTAACATAACCAAAGAATAGAATGTCTCCATCTTCTCTAATTTCTGCTTCTACTGCATACCATGTAAAACTCATCAGAAAGAACTTAACTTGAATAATCTTGTCATTCAGTACCGTCTCTTCTGTTGAATAAAGTGCTGGTAATTGTGCCTTAATTTCATTTGTCATTAATTTCATAGTGCTTCCCTCCATTTTATTACTCACAATCGTTGTATACAAACTCATGTTTGTATTTCCTACCAATAATTTTTTATTTTGATTTATATTAAATGATATGGAATTTAAAGGTCTTTTATAATCTATCTTTTTACTTTCTTAATAAAGTTGCTTAGACGATTTTATTGATAATTAAGTTTTCAAAGAAACAAAGTTATTTAGGCATAGAAAAAAGACCTTTTACAGGTCTAAAGCTAATCTCTTTACTTCCTCATATAAATCAAGAACTTCTTTTCCAGTAATTTTAATTACGTATGGATAAACTTTCTTAAATCTTTTTATTCCTTCATCAAATTTCTCGATATTATCCATCTCAAGCCAGTCTTCCACTTCTGCTATTGGTAAAAGGAAAGCATAAGAATCAAGGTGTCTAAATAATACAGAGTCGTCATTCTTCTTTACTGCGAAAAATCCATTTCTGTATAGTATTTTAATTATCTTTGTTTGTAGAGAGTATAGTTCTTCACTAGTAAAATGATAGTATCTAACTTCTTTAATTCTCTCAATATCAACTTCAAATCTTCCATACCGTTTGTTATTTTCATCGAACTCATGGTACTTTGCTATACCGTTATCAATGATTTTCAACTTATTATAATTTTTGAAATATATAACTTGAATTACATTACATTTCGTTTTGTTGTATCTACTGAACTCATCTTTAAATTGTGAAATCAGATGACTACACAAATCAATTCCGCTAAATTCCTCCTCTTTTAAGACTCCAGCATATTGATTTAACCTGTTTAATTGTGTCATTATTTTATTAATGTCGTTCATATACACATCACTCCTTTTATATTATTTTTATGTACTATATATAATATGCATTTAGTTACTCCTTTAACACTTTGATTGTGAAAAAAGTAGTATTAGCATTTTAAACAAAAAAACAGCTTACCAAAATTGATAGCTGTTCTCTTTATTGGAAATAATAAAAGGGGGAGTAATCCTTACATTTAAATTATATATATTTTCTTTTAAAATTATTCGCATTGTTATGATTTATATTTTAAGACATAAAAAAACGCACCCTTTAAATAAAATGCCTTTCTCCATTAGGTTATTCTGTAATTAAGGAATGGCTTATGCTAAACTTGTAAATAGAAATGAGGTGTTTAAAAAATGGATTTGTTCGATGTGATTGTAGAAAGACATAAAATAAATAAGAAATACTTTGATAATAATATACTTGAAGGTGAATCAAGGGATTATATAAATGAGTTAAAAGACTTGCGAAAAAAAGCTGGAGATAAAATATTTGATAAGGCTTGTTTAAGTAACGGTATAAAATCAAGAATAAGTTTGACTGTAAAAACTCCTAAAGAATCTAAGACGTTTGATATTACGAGTTTGATTATGGATAGCTTCACAATGCCTCATGAGAGTTTTGATGAGAGATTAGAAAGCATAGTTGAAGATTATAGAGATGGAATTTTAGTAGATATTGATGCATATGCAGAGTTGATTGACGAAATTGCCTCTTACAAAAATGATGATTGGTTCTTTGATAATAAAGATTTAAGTAAAGAAGAGATTGAAAACAATTATTACAGAAAAATGATTGTGAAGCTAATTGAAAGTAGATTTGATTTTGATAGATGTAATACGAATGAAGATATTGTATTGCAGTATGAAGATATTGAAGGAACAATACCAACACTTGATACCATAGATGGTTTAATAGAATTATTTAATATAGAATCGTCTACTCTTAAACGTAAAAAGGATAAGGATGATGAGGATAACGAATATAAGTTTAACTTAATAAATGAACTAAAAGATAACGGAATTTTCAAAAGTGTGTTCTATAATTACAAAAATTGCAAGGACATAGAATTCAGTAGGAAGTTTTACTATAATATTGCTACCTTCTTGGGAATTGCTGGTTCGTATACGGAAGATTTTTTAAAACTACATGGCTTAAGTTTTTGGAATTCAAAAATGTACGATGCTGAGATTTATAAGACTGTTTTTAGCTGTGGCTTGAATTATGAGTATTTAAAATATATGCTGGATATCCAAAAGATACGAAGAGAAAAAGCTAAAATAGAAGAACAGAAAAATGTTAAGCCTAGAACATCTATAGACGAGGAAAAGAGTCGCCGAATTAAATTCAAAAGAACCTTTAATTACAAACTAGATTACTATAATAAACGAAATAACTATAAGGATTTACCTGATAATGAGTTAGATGAATTTATAGAACTTCTTAGAAATATGGTTGATATATTAGATATATTCGTTAATACTCAAGAACCTAAAGATAAGAAGAGATTAGCAACAAATATGATATATGAGAATAGGCTATATTATAATAAAGGAAAAAACGGAAGAGATAAAAGTGTTCGGTCAGTGAATTATGATATTTATGAAAAACGAATTAAACGAAATAAACAACTTACTCAACACCGATTGTCAGATATACTTAATGAGTCTGTTAATACTGATAAAAAATGGAAGCGTGAAATGACGATTGGCGATATTAAAGATGAAAAGGATAAAATCAGTAAATTAATTGATGAAGTAAGTTATTACAAAGCAACACGTAACTTAGAAGAAGTAGAAGTCATTCCTTACGAAAGTGAGTAGCTAACAAGCTACTCTTTTTTATTGCTTAAAATACTGTACCAAACCATAAGGTCTTAAATACTCCCCTATCTCTTCGACTATTCTCTTATTTATATCTAGTCCATTTTTATTAAAAACCTAACTGCGTAGTCCTCATAATTATCTATTTGTTTATATTTCCTTAGATGCCTCTTTAGTAGTGTTTCAATTTCTCTAGTCATATTCCTACCACCTCCTATCATTATAATAGCGTTGCTTAGTCAGTATTATACTATGCGTTTTCGTTCAACTTCTTGTGTTCTCGTTTTATGGAACCAAAAGTCAAACACCCTCTTATTATATGCGTATAAGGTGCTGGTACATATCCAGTGCATTTATAACATAAGGAGGAAACCAATATGAAAACTAGTGAAAACATAAACAATACATCTGACGAAAAAGAAATTGCAAAGGCAATCTTTACTTCATTACTAAAGCAAGGTATGATAACCCAAAATGAATACTCTAAGTCACTTTCTAAGTTACAGAATTACGAGAAGTAGTTCTTTTTTTTTGCCTTTTTTTCTGCTATAATGTACTCAATGTGATAGCATCGGTAACAACATCTTTTACGTGAATTAGGAGGTTTAATATATGAAAAGAGTTGCTGGATATGTGAGAGTATCCACGGAAGAAGAGAAACAAAAATCGAGTTTCGCTTCAATGAAAGTAGAGATTACAAAAATCATAAATAGCAATCAAGATTGGGAATTAACCGAAATTTATGCTGATGAAGGATTCACTGGAACTGAGAGTAGTAATCGTAAAGGTTATAATAAATTATTAAAAGCAATTGAAAAAAAAGAAATTGATATTTTAGTCATTAAGGATACTTCTAGACTCGGTAGAAATATGATGAATACTATGATTTTCTTAAAAACTATGTATGAGAATGATGTTGAACTTTATTATTACTTAGATAGAAAATTCCACGATTGGGATGATGATACACACTTCTTAGTCAACGCAATGTTTGCTGAGAAGCAATCCAAAGACCTAAGTAAAAATATTAAACGTTCACATAAGATTCGTCAGCAATCTGGAAAGATAGCAACTAATGGGAAAACTTGGGGATTAAAACAAATAAAAAAAGAAGCACGTTTAGAGATAATTGAAGATGAAGCTGAAGTGATTAGATATATATTTAGAAGATATATTGAAGGTGCTGGATTTAGACAACTAAATATCGAACTGAAAAATATTCTATCAGATGAAATAAAAAAGCGTAGAAATATTGAATCTATCTCTACAGGTGCACTTGCAAGAATCATCATGCAACCACTCTATAAAGGAGTTATGATATTCAATAAAACCACTACAGATTTTAAATCTAAGAAGAAAATCTATAATCCTGAAAGTGAATGGATAGTTTCTCTTAATGCATGTCCAGCAATTATCTCAGAACAAGTATGGGATGAAGCAAATAGAATTAAGAAGTCAAAAACTATAACTCGCACCAAAGAAGAAAAAGCTAAAATAAACGGTTATTTTTCTGGCACTTATACACTTAGTGGCAAAGTATATTGTGGTCAATGTGGAAAGATATACTGGATAAATACAAGATATGGAACACCTATGCGAAAGTGTTGGCAATGTTCTACTTTTAAGTCTAGTAACCGTAAAGCATGTAGTGGGTATAACATCCTTGAGGATGATTTACTTAGAAATGTAAAAAAAGTAATTTTTAAATATATAACTCAAAAGGACGATGTTATAAATATGGTTATAAATATATTAACAGAAACGCTTGAAGAACCTGAAAAGAATGATGCTGAGTCATCTGAAATTAAGCGAAATCTAAAAAAGTATGAGAAGAGATTAAGGAATTATGAGGAGATGAGGGCTGATGGAGAACTAAGTAAAGAAAGGTATTTAGAAAGAAGTAATGATGTAAATAAGCTAATAAATTCTGCTAAATCTCAAATTCTTGAAATTTCTAGTAGAAATGGATTAGTGCTTGATAAGATTGAAAGGTTTAATAATATTAAGAATAAGATAGAAAAAACGTTTGAAAATGCCGACTCTATAGATGATGAAACTATTAAGGAAGTGCTGGATAAGGTTATTCTACATGGAGATAAGAATAATAAGAAGCTTGAAATCGTTTTGAGTACAGGATACTCAGAAATGTGCGTAGGTACTCACTCAGGTCTCTAAGAGGCATCGCCATATGTGATCCCATAGAATGGATAAATATAAAGATCAGCATCACATTATAATTTGGTGTAAATAAACCCAATGCCAAAACACCAATAATACCTAAAACATTGGCAAACATCGCTATTTTAATATCTGAAAAACCCGCGATTAATGCGATAACAAATATCGTTAAAACACCTGGTAACTCTCTTGGAAATTCAATAAATCCTCTTTGTTCTGCAGTTACTTGATACACATCTTTAAAATAATTTGATAAAACACCTCCACTTAATCCTGCTCCTAAAGCGGATAAAGCAATAATCAGGAAATATATCTTTAAAGTTGGGCTCATGCTTTTAATTTTTTTTACCATATCCACCTCACATTATTTCTATACCCTAACTATTATATCATGTCAACTTTCATATACAATCTTTACTTAATAATAATTAAATAATTTCTAAAAGCTTGAAATCGTTCATTATTCTAAATACAATGATTTAGAGGTGATAATTATGAAAATCGGTTTGGTATTAGAAGGTGGCGGTTTTAGAGGTGTTTTCGTTGAAGGCATTACCAACTGGCTACTAGAACAGCAAATAGAGTTACCATACGTCATTGGTGTTTCTATGGGTGCTATTAACGGCACAAATTACTTAGCAAAACAGAATAAAAGAAATATAGAGATTATTGAACAGTTTATTAATGATCCAAGATATATCAGTAAAAGAAATCTAATCACAAAAGGTGGATTATTTGGCATGGACTTTATCTTTAATGATATTGCACATATCCACCATCCCTTTGATTTCAAAGCATTCGAAGAAAGTACTCAAGAATTGGTCATTGGTGCTATGAACTGCGAAACGGGTCGAACAACTTATATAAAGAAGTCTGAGAGTACTTCAGAGGATATGATGGTTGCACTTCGAGCTTCTGCTAGTCTTCCTTTCGTTTCTCAAAAAGTCGGTATTGAAGATATCCCCCATCTTGATGGTGGTATCTCGGATCCCATACCAGTAAGAAAAGCATTTGAAGATGGATGTGATAAAGTGATTGTTGTTCTTACAAGAGATGAAAACTATGTAAAAGAGCAGTTTAAAGGTGCTTCTATTTCAAAAGTATTTTATAGAAAACATCCTAAAGTACTTACCTCTTTACAATCAAGACATTACATCTATACAGAAACTCAGCATCATTTGAAAACTCTTGAAGCAGAAGGAAAAGCGTTGGTGATTAGGCCAAATTCGCCGCTGGATGTATCACGAACAGAAAAAGAATTCACAAAAGTCTACAAAGCATATACAGAAGGCTATCATACTGCAGAAGAAATGAAAGACAAGATCATCAACTTTATAAAAGCGTAATAACCTATGATCAGATTATAGAAGGGATAGTTATGATACTGACAAAAAAACAAGCGAGAAGAATTATCTTATGTCATCTTAATCTACTGCAAGGGAAAACCTTAAAAGGTAAAGATGGCATTATGTCCTATATAAAAAAGGTGGGATGTCTTCAATTTGATCCTTTAAATATCATTGCGATGAATCCACATTTGGTATTACAGTCACGTATTAAAGATTACAAACCTGAAATGTTATGGGATTTACTCTATAAAGATAGAAAGTTGATGGATGGTTGGGATAAAAATATGGCCATTTATCCTATAGAAGACAGACCTTACTTTAAAAGGTATTTCGATTCAGCCATAGAAACACATACATGGCGTGATAAAGATATATTAGATCATGTCCCAATTATAAGAAATGAAATTGAACAGGTCGGTCCAGTTACTTCAAAGGATTTATCTGTTAACCATAAAGTTGATTGGTCATGGGCACCAACTTCCGCTTCAAGAGCAGTACTTGATTTAATGTTCTTTACAGGCGAACTCATCATCTACAATAAACTTGGTAGCAGAAAAGTTTACGATTTTTCACAAAATCATTTAACTGAAGAACTCTTAAATCAAGAGGATCCAAATCCATCAGATGAAGCTTACTATAAATGGGGTGTTCTAAGACGCATTAATTCTATTGGTTTGATGTGGGATAAAGGTAGCGAAGCATGGTTAGGTATCAGAAAGATGAAAAGCAAAGATAGACAAACAGCCTTTTCATCTCTTTATCAAGAAGGCATCTTAGAAAAGTTTGAAGTACAAGGGATTCCATACAACTTCTATATGGATAAAAATTATTTACCTTTACTTGATGAAATCAACAAGAAATACCATAAGAAGGTTTCCTTTATAGCAGCACTGGATAACTTCATTTGGGATAGAAAGCTTATCAGCGCCTTATTTGACTTTGACTATAAATGGGAAGTCTATACCCCAGAAAAAGAAAGGCGTTACGGCTATTATGTATTACCAGTATTATTTGGTGATGAGTTTATCGGTCGTATAGAACCTGCTTTTGATAAGAAAAACAAAATCCTTACAATAAGAGGCTTGTGGTTGACTAAACAACCTGATAAAGCATTTAAAAAAGCTCTGTTAGAATTTATGAGTTTCCTTGGTGCAACAGAGTTGACTTATGGTGACAAAACACCTGAAACACTTCAGTGGTTAAAAGAGATTATGTAACTCTACACTCATCATATTCTAGTGTCCGTATTTCCTCATCCCGGATTCAGTAATTTATAAAATATTATATACTCTTTCAATAAACTATGTTATGATGTTGTAGAAATAAAACGCTTGCACAGCGGGCTCGTAACTCTCCGGAGATGCGAGCCATTTTCATTTTTTGTAGAAGTATCTACGTCACGATTTAAAACCTCCAGATAAAAAAATATTTGGATTCGATGACTACCGAATCCAAACACCATTTACTCATTAATTTTCAGTTGTAACTCTAATGTGAATACGAACAAGAGAATACAATACAAAACGATCCTTATCTTCTCAACACATCCAATAATTTAAGTGTTTCGAAATCATTTAGTTTCAGCCAATTGTTCGAAAGTGTATATAAGTCGTTTCCTACATACATGATTCTCGTCACACTGTCATTATAGTCATAGTTTACTTTTTCATTTTCAGCCAATGTATTGTGTGTAACCATGCCTTTGAAATTCAACATGCCTTCCACTGTGAAGTTAAAAATATAAGCATCATTAGAATAACTAATATAGTTATCACTTGTAACTCTCACCGGTAATGCCAAAATGTTCTTTTCCTTGTTGAAAAGAAAGGCTTTGTGATCATATGATACTTCCGTACTACTGCTACCGTTTCCTAGAATGATTTTATCTTTTTCGATTGGATTTTTAAAGTCACTTACATCAAACAGTGAGATTTTCACACCACTGTTAACAACTCGTCCTCCTATAATCTCTGTTTCCATTCCTACACCGATGATTGTTTGATTATCATAAGGATGTAAGTAACTGCTGTATCCAGGAATCTTCAAATACCCCATCACTTCTGGTTCTTTAGGATTTGAAGTGTTGATGACATAAAATGGATCAACTTGTCTATAGGTTACCATATAGACCTTATCTTCAATCATTCTCGTACTATAAATGGTTTCACCTGGTGCTAAATTTTCTACAGCTCCCGTCTGATTTAAATTTTCATCGAGGATATATAAATTGTTAAGCGTCGTGTTACCAAACGTTACATCTTCTGATCCCCATCTTGTAGTAGCTATTCTAAAATGATCATTGTATTCATCCATAGCAAACTGGTTAATGATGTAACCAGGAACGTTTCCTTGTGATTTAAAGTCTATCGTTCCTTCAAATAGATTAAATGAGAAAATGTCAGTACTCTGATTCCAATCTCTCCACCACATGCTGCTGTTTGTTTGCATCGTCAAATATAGGTTGTCTTTATCTGCATATAGGATATTGCCTCCACCTATGTAAGCATCTACATCGAGGCCTTCCAATGTTAAGTTGTTCAGATTTACTCCAATTGTATAAACGATGTTGTTGTTGACATGTCCCGGGAAGTACGAAAGTTCTTCATACCCAATTTCAGAGGTACTGATTTGATTTGCTGTATCCCCTTCAAGTATAATTGGGATAAATGGTTCTAGATAGTGAGTATACTGATTCGCTACAATATACACATAGTCTTCTACAAGTCTTGCAGACAAGTAATCCCCTTCTACTCCATATGATTTAATCAGCTTTGGTGTTTCATTATTTAGATTGCTTATATCATAACATTTAATCATAAGTGCATCAGGCTTATAAACTGGTGCAATCATAATTCTATTACCTTCTTCATATGTTTGTATTTCAGTCCTTGTTTCATTTCCGATAAGTACTAACTTATCTGTTGTGATAAAAAACTGTTGTGGGTAAAATCCAGGTTCCTGTATGGTATGAATTACTCTTAAATTATCTCGTCCAGTTGTAATGATCTGCAATTTTTCGTCGCGTAAAGCATAGATGTAGTTGGCGTCAATTTTAACAATATCAGCTTCATCAACACCTTCTACTTGAGTATTGGTTTCAGAAACATCCTCTTCGACCTCTCTAACCTCATCTAACGTTTCCACACCTGTCATCGGCATGCCCTCATTGAAAGTTTTGTCATAGACCAACTGATTCGGATAAAAAGACATCAGCTTTTCATATTCAGCTTTACTTTTTAATTTTGGCAATTCTCCATCTAACCCCTTTAATCCGTCATAAATCCTGACTGTAGTTGTCGTTATAGAAGAATAAGACTCAAATATCTGACCTAACATCTCTAAAGATAAGTACATACGCCCATTTATTATTATCGGTGCCGTCATACCATTAACAAGTACACCATCCCTAAGTAAGTACTTATCATCTGCTCTTACATAGATAATTTTATCTTCCTTTTCAATTTCCACCATTCTTGTTTCTGATTGCCAAGTCACTGTATACCCCAGACCTTCGAATGTTTTTCTTAGAGGAATATATTCTTTATTGGCATGTACACTTTTTTGTATATCCACATAGAGATTCTCAGCAAATGCAAATGTCGGAATACTAACGATTACCAACATCACTGTAATTAACAACATAATTGTTTTTTTCATGATTTCTACCTCGTTCCCTTTCCACTTCCTTGCAGTATATGCCTATCAATAACAACAATTTTTTTATATGCAAATCAATCCAGCTTCTTATCCAATGTTAAATTATCAATACACCAGTCACTGTTCCTATACCCAGCAACTTCCGAGAAAAACGACTAATACAATTCATGATAGCTTCGAACTTCTATCTAACACCTTATCTAAAAATGTATAAATCACCAAAAGAATGCTCTTGTGTTATAACACAAGAGCATCAACTTTGATATTAATTCTATTCAGATACAACTTCATTGATTTCATTTACAAGATAAGAAAGAATAGCCAATTGACCAGGTGATAAATCATGTCCAGCTCTACTTAGAATCTCTTCTAATGATAAGAATCCTTGATCAAAGTCATTTTCTCCTTCAGGTTCTTCATGAAATTCCCCATTATGTTGGTTCATAAATTCTTCAAGCTCTCTTCTTAAGTGATCTGCTGCTTCAAAATCTCCCATTTTTTCAAGGTTTTCAATTTCAGATTCAGTTTCTTGTATAATCATTTTCACATCGTCTGGAGATAAGTCTCCATCAAAACCTTCATGATGCTCTTCTTCAAACTGCTCATTTAAAAAAACTTCAAGTTCATTTCTTAATGCATTGGCTGCTTCAAAATTTCCCGTCTGCTCAAGACTTTCAATCTCAGCTTCTACCTCTTCGATGATTCTATCTATATCCTCTTGTGAGAATTCCATATCAAAATCATCTTCTCCGTGATTATTATTTGTATCAGGATCTTCTTCACCATAAACATCCATCAGCAATTTTTCAAGTTCAGCTCTAAGCTCGTCAGCTGATGCGAAGTCACCAATTCCTTCATATCTCATGATACGCTCTTCAAATTTTTGAATTTGCTCTTGAATCAACTCTTCATCATTCTTTGACTCATTGTCATTTCCAGTGTTATCACCAAATTGCTCTTGGTATGGTGCAATTAACTCATATACGGATTCCCATATTGCGTTTGCCTGGTCATATAAACCAGCTGCAGTGTACTCATCAATGTTACTTAACATTACTTCTAAGTCTTCTCTGTCAGGACCTTGGATATATTCAGGAATCCCTCCAAGGATATCAATGGCTTTACAAACTTCCATTTCCATTATTTCTTGTGTGCACTGACCCTCTGTATCTGCAAATACTGCCGTTCCCATTAAACATACAACTACCATCATAATACTAACCGATCTCTTAACTAAAGTTTTCATAATTCATCCTCCACATTCGTTATATTAATTTATTACAACTTCCACACCCACTCTTTAACGTCTCTGACTTTCAACACTATAAGTCGTTTGTGTCTGTTGTGTTTCCCTTTGATGTTTATAGATTAGACTCCAAATGTGTAAAAGTTGTGTACATGATGAGAACAAATTCTGACCATTATATATATTGGTATTTTTTTATTGATAACTGTATCTTATAGGACATCATGAGTGTAATGATGAGTAATAATAAAATATAAGAACTTTGAAAGCTTTGGAGGTATAAATATGAGTAAGATTCTCGTCATTGAAGATGAATTGAAAATACAAAACATTATTAAGGACTTTTTTGAACAGGAAGGTTTTCAAATCACAATCGCATCAGACAGCTATGAAGGATGGATGACATTTGAGGAAAATAATTTTGACCTTGTCATTCTTGATGTCATGATGTCAGAAATGGATGGTTGGTCAGTCTGCAAGAGAATTAGAAAAATAAGTGGTGTGCCTATTATCATGCTTACAGCACGCGGTGAAGAGGATGATAAGCTAATGGGTTTTGAAGTCAAGGCTGATGACTATGTCACAAACCCTTTCAGTCCAAAGGTGCTTGTTGCTAGAACTAAGATGCTTCTCAGTCGTATCCATTGTACTGTACTGGGATCAGATAATATTCTAAGTGCTGGAGGCATAGAAGTTCACAAACGATACCGATGAGTCACCATAGATGGCAATGAAATCAAGTTACAGCCCAAAGAATATGATATACTTCTACTCTTCTTGGAAAACATCAATCAAGTCTTCTCCAGCGACCAATTGCTGAGCCAAATATGAGGCTATGAATACGGTGGTGATACACGTGTAGTCGACACTCAGATAAAGAAACTTAGAAAAAGTCTTAATGATTGTTCCCACTATATTCGTACGATATTTGGGTTGGGTTACAAATTCGAGGTAAGAGACTAATGAAAATAGGCATTTCGTATTGGTGTAAACTGTTGCCCCATAGAGTTATCCAGTACTACAACGGCTTCAGATTCGCACTTTATACATCTACCAGTATTTTTCATATCCATTCCTCTCCTTCAGTTTTAGCAATTTGCTAATTGGTTTTCTTATATATAGATTATGCTGATAACGTGTAAATTCTGTGTACTTTTCTAAAACAAATTAAGAATAAGTTAACAATACTTATTGATATCAACATCAACTTTCATCGTCAAAATATTTTATGGCGCTAAACAGAATGCGATTGATTTGAATCTTGAACTTGTTAGTGTGTGTACTAAATGTAATATCATAAGAACGCATATATTACATTCATCATATTTTTACAGGCAAGTAAGTATAATGCTATGAAAATATCATTGTAGAACTTACTATGACATTCCGAACATAAAGTTTCATACATATCATAGTGGGTAAATGTAAATATATATAATACATAAGTTTGAGAGACTGTACACATAAATAATAATTCAATTGGAATGAACTTTTATCATATCAGTAATTAGTCAACATAAATGAGTACAGGATATGATTCTTTCATTAATAATAGGATGTCAAATTAAGGAAGAAGGGATATAATGTATACTATTAAATTAGATAATGTGACAAAGAGTTTTAAGGGATTCACCCTAGACAATGTGTCATTCCATTTAAAAAATGACTGTATCATGGGATTAATCGGTTCTAATGGTGCAGGTAAAACAACTATTATCAAACTTCTTATGGGCCTTTATGTAAAAGATCAAGGAATTATCAGTGTACTCGGAGACGATCCATTCAAGACACCATCCATCAAAGATAAAATCGGTTTTGTTTATGACAATCCCCAATTTTACGATTTCAAACTAAAAAAAATCACGAAGATCATCCGACCTTTTTATAACAATTGGGATCATAGTGTCTACGAAAAATACATAAAAGCATTCAAACTATCTGATACAATGCGCTTTAAAACTATGTCTCGTGGTATGAAACTGAAATACAATTTAGCGATTGCACTATCACATCATGCTAAACTTCTAATATTAGACGAACCAACATCTGGTCTTGATCCAGTGTTCAGAAATGATTTCTTATCTCTTTTGTTAAATATCAGAGACAAAGAAAAACTATCAATACTCTTCTCATCACACATAACTGATGATGTTGAAAAAATAGCAGATTCCATCACTTATATCCGTAGTGGTAAAATCATTATTTCAGATACCAAGGCCAATGTATTCAACAGCTTTCAATTAATCAAAGGAAGTAATTCATTACCAAAAGCTTTAAACGATCACCTGATAGGTATAGAGAAAAAACAAGATAATTTTACTGCACTCATCACATATCATCCTAATGCAGAGGAAATATGTACAACAGTCTCACTGCCAACGTTAGAGGATATCATGTACTTTCACGAAAGGGGTGAAAGCTATGATGCGTTTAATCTGTAAAGATTTCAAAGCATTCAAACATATAATTGTGTTTCAAACATTAATCATATTGATGATGATGTCATTTGGAATCTTTATTGATCATAACGGTACTTTAACAGCGTTAGTGCTTATAATATATCCAATGACATTACCTACAGTCTTATTATTGAATGATATAAAGTATGAAAGATTAGTCATTTCGTTACCAGTTAATCGATACCAATTTGTCTTCAGTAAGTATTTAGGCGGATTCATATTTGCCTTTCTTATAATTGTTATTGGATTAGTTTATAGTTATATCATCTCAAATTTCAAGGCTTCTATTGATTTTAATCCGTTGTACAGCATTACAGGATTCTTGATTTTGTGTTTCCCAGTAGTTCTATGTTCCAGCTTCTTGTTTCCAGTTTATTTCCGTTTTTCAAAATCTAAGGCTAGCGGAGTTATAATTCTAATGTTCGCTATCATCCTTATAGGACTCATATTAGGTTTAGTTTATTTGGAAAAAACATTGGAAGCAAGCATGCAATACTCAAAAGAGGATATATTCCCTGTAATAACATCACATATCACAAACTACATTAATAATGTAGGCCAAAACATGTTTCTAGTACAAGTAATTATAAGTGTATGTACACTATTAACACTCTCAATAGGCATGTCCCTGTTACTCATATCTAAGAAGGATATAGGTGATCCATCATGAAAGCCTTAATTAATAAAGATATAAAAGCTTATACCTTACTCATGCTAGGGATACTAGTCATCATCATACTATACACTTATTTGTGTATTCGATTCGGTTCCATAAAAGGTATTCTTGGTCTGACAGTGATTATACTACCATCAATCGTAGGAATAATTGTATTTATTGGAGACCATCAATTACATTTTTTAATCCTTTCTATGTCGGTTTCCAGAAAAACATTTGTCATTTCAAAATATATAAGCACTCTACTCTTCAGTATCACCTTAATTGGTATTAGTGTTCTAATTATGTACCTACTAAGTTTTAAGTACACAGATGCAAAATTAGAACTAGATCAATTACTTTCATTGAGAGGTTTGATATTCTGCATGACACCTATAACGCTCATCATCAGTGTTTGTTACCCTCTACTTTTCAAGTATGGACTAAAAATTGGTGTACGAATTGTCATGGGTTCTTTTGCATTACTCTACGGAATGGGAATGGTAGTTGCTGAAAAATGGATTCAATCAAACTTCTTAGTACCAGGAGGGGGTATCTTTAACGCATTCATAGGTGTATTCAATCATTACAATCACTTAGGAACAGGATTCTATCTAATAATAATTCTAACATTGGCTGGAATACTCTTACTTTCAGTTATGTTTTCTGTTCATACACTTAAACAGAAAGATATAGTCTGAAAATAATTGTTCATCTTTCACCTAATGTAAACCACTCTGTAATAGCACCATAACTACACTCATATTTTTTGATATACTCTTAAAACTACCTTTTCTAGTTTTGTAATCCTTAAAGCTTGAATTTTTAGACCTTTACTAAACTTTGATTTTCTTCCCATAAAAAATACCTCCAAGTAAATAGTCTAATTTTAATTAATAGACTATTTACTTGGAGGTAGCATATCAATTTTATTAGTTTGAGATAAAAACTAATAAAATCAACAGTTAAGCAATCTTAAGGCTAGTAGAAAATAATAGCAAGAAACCCCTTCATACAATATGGACATGTGAAGCATTTTAAAAATACTATTTTACAATCCAAAGAAAAAGCTCAAGTATATATGTGCATTATGAGACTTTCTCCCTCTTTTGTCGTTATTCTCATTTCTGATTGAAACGTACAGGATCGAGGTATACCATAGTTAACAGTTGTTACAGAAATATAGAAGAATCGAGGTAAACGAATGAAACATAAACTTAAGTTGGTTTTTATAGTAATCCTCATACTGATAACTGCTCTTGGTGTTTTCTTTTACATATTCTTTTTTGTTACTATCAATCCTTCTGATATAGAGTTTGAAATGATTAACCTGCCCAAAAGTCCTATTCAGCACACGAACGGGACATGGTGGGGATACAATAAAGGTAAACTAGTCAGGTCTGGTGATACTGTCTACAGTTACTACATTGATAACAAAAATTTAAGCAGTGGCGATCCGAATGCTGAAAATCCTTCACGTGTTGTCTTACTTAAAATCGCTCCAGACCTTTCAGTTGTAGAGTTTGACTCTTTGTGGACGTCGCGAACACCTGCACTATGTGTTGATAGCAAAGGAAGACTCCTAGTGGCAAATTTCGAACCCACATCGACAAATGACAACGGTACCGAAGGTAAGCTTATGCTTTATACATATACATTTGATTCGAATGATGAATTTAACAAACTAGAAGAGACCGTCATTCCATGGACCCAGGAAGGTCCTCCAGTGAATTTTAGGTATGGTATGGCCATCGACGACGAGGATAATCTCATGATTGCCTTTGGGACCAGGTTGTACGAAAATAATCAAGAAAAACACGTTGTCTTAGCCTATGTGAAAGCAGCATTTGACCAAAGATGGATTGTACATCGTCTGGCCGAGGATCTTGAAGAGGATAACTACTATACTTACCCTCTCATAAACGGTCTTAATGACCTTAGGGCTCTTAATGTTCAGGATGCCTGTTTCCCAGAGATGACTGAATTTGACTATCCTTGCTTCTATCAGCATGTCAGGTATTATGAAAATGGTTTGTCACCAAAAATAATTGATTACTCTCATCTAGATATTGCAGAGAACAGACCACAACTCATCGAGCATACTGGCTTCCATTTAGCCTCTGATGGAAACATTCATATCATGACACGAGCATGGATTGATGGTCCACCAAATTCATATAAGAGTACTTTTGACTATTTCATCGGTGATATAGAACAGCTTGAGAAACAGTCCACTGAATATCTTAGTAGTGGCTTCAACTGGTTAAGGTTTTTTGAGCTCAATGGCAAGATTTTCATGGTTGGGACAACCTTTGATAAGGTAGGTATTATCAATCCAATAAATCAGGTGACCTATTGGTTGGATATTCCTAAAAGTGACATCAGGGGCGCATATTTATTTACAAACGCCAAACATACAGGATCTGATACAGATGAGTACCTTGACTTGTATCTTGTTCCTGGAACCAAACAGTTTTATAATCACAGTGCTAAATACATACGCATCGACCTTGACAAATTGAATGAATTTCTGAAGAATAAAGGTGTTAAAGAATAATAGATTTGTGTTCATCTTATCATTTTTTCGATTGACCAAAGGGAGTTAAGATGGAGTCTTACGTGTTATGATCCAAAATAAAGAAAGTCAATTTTATTATTATAAAATTGACTTTCTAATTATTCATATGGTTTAACTAACTGTATAGCAATAAACAGCCTTCACTACTCACCTTTTAATGCTTTTTGAAGTTTATGGACTACAAGTCTACCTTGACGTTTGATCATATTCTTCATCACCACACCTTTTAGCTCTTCAAAAGGCACTGTATCCTCATCATACTTACGCTTAAGTGATATGGCGTCAAATTTACAGCGAGTGGTACATGCACCACAACCTACACAAATGTATTCATCTACCGTCGTTGCACCACAGCCCAAGCATCTTTCTGTTTCCTTTTGCACTTGTTCTTCAGTAAACGTACCTCTTAAGTCGTTGAAGGATTCTTTTGCGATATTGCCATCCACATGGTCAACATGCTGTCTACCAGTATTATCATAACTTTCTATAATCAGTGATGATTTGTCAAAAACCTTATAATCTCTTCGATCACGTCCTATAATAAGACTCTGTCCCGGTTGAACAAATCTGTGAATAGAAATCGCAGCTTCTTTACCAAGTGCTATCGCATCGATTGCAAACCTTGGCCCTGTAGCAGCATCTCCACCAACAAAGATATCAGACTCATCCGTTTGAAGTGTAAACGTATCTATTTCAGCGGTACCATTACCTTTTAGCTTCACCTTTGAATCGTTAAGCAGATTCTTCCACTGCATAACCTGACCAATGGCAATCAGTATATGATTGGCAGCCACAGTCATAATTTGTTCTTCATCGTACATAGGAGCAAATTTACCTTGATCATTAAAAACTGATACACATTTCTTAAATTCCATACCTATAACTTTGTTGTCCTTAACTAGAATTCTTTTCGGCGCCCATGAAGGATTAATTGAAACACCTTCAGCAGTGGCTTCGTCAATTTCTTCATTAAGCGCAGGCATCTCCTCACTGTTTTCAAGACAGAACATGTTCACTTCAGTTTCACCAGCTCTAACAGCTGTTCTTGCTACATCAATAGCAACATTTCCTCCACCAATAACAATAACTGAACCATCAATTTTTATATCATGATCTAGATTGACTTCCCTAAGGAAATCCACTCCAGTCATTACACCCTCTGCCTCTTCATCTTCAAGGCCAAGCTTACGACCACCTTGAGCTCCAATAGCCATGTAAAATGCTTCATATCCATCATTTCTGAGTTCAGGAACCGTTACATTTTTACCGATTTCTACACCCGTCTTGAAAGTAACACCCATCTCACGAAGTATGTCGATTTCTGCATTAATAATATTTTTCTCTAATCTATAATTTGGAATCCCTAGTGTTAACATACCACCAAGGACATGCTGTTTTTCAAAAACTGTTACGTCATAACCATCAATAGCCAAGTAATAAGCACACGATAAACCTGATGGACCAGCACCAATGACTGCAATTTTTTTACCATAGTTGTTACGCTTTTTAGGAATATAACGATGTTCAGCATTCAAATCCTGTTCTGCAATAAATTTCTTTATCTCATCCACAGAAACCGGATCATCAATATCACCACGGGTACATTCATCTTCACACGACCTTGGACAAACACGACCACAAATAGCTGGAAACGGATTCTCATGTTTGATTAACTCCAGGGCTTCATTATATTTTCCTTGTGCAGCAAGTTTTATATAACCTTGAACCGAGATATGCGCTGGACAGTTTGTCTTACAAGGACTTGTTCCTGAATCCACCACATTTTTTCTGTTGATTCGGTAGTCTTCATTGTATTTCTCAGGTCCCCATCTTGTATTGGCTGGTGTATCTTTCATCATTGGAATTTCTATCGGTGAACTCGAGCAAATTTTTTGTCCTAATTTAGTCGCATTGGTTGGACAGACCTCCACACATTCACCACATGCCACACACTTTTCCATATCTACTGTAGATACATAATTCGATCTGACAAAATCATTATTGAAAAACATCGATGCATTTCTTAAAGACAAACAAGAACAACCACAACAGTTACAAATGGCGTGGGTTTTTCCCGGTCCATCTACATTAGGAATCGAATGCATGAGTCCATTTTCTTCAGCCCTTTTTATGATATCAAAAGCTTCTTCTCTTGTAATTTCACGCCCTCTACCTGTCTTTATATAATACTTAGCCGCTTTGCCCATCTGAATACACATATCCTCTTTTAGATGACCACAGCCTTCTCCAGCTACTTCCCTTGCAGTTCTACAAGAGCAGTCCGACACTGAGAACACATCATTGTCATTTAAAAACATAGATACTTCTTCATATGAAGCACGTTTTGAATTTCCTGATATTGCTGATTCAATAGGAATAACACGCATCGGTCCTTTTCCAATCGGAAAAATTCCAGTAGCTTCAGGACCTTTTCGTTGTCCATACTTCTCAAAAGCCAGTGCCAACTGAGGATATTTTCTAACAAGTTCACTATTATTGGCTATCAGTTCAAAATGTCCTGGAACCCAAAGCTCAAACCAATAATTATCTACTCCATCAATCTCATTTACAATGGTTACACCTTTCCAAGCCAAGTCCTCTAAAATCGGAGCTATCTCTGATAAAGGTCTCCCAGAAAGCTTTGCCACTTCTTTAGCAGTGGTTGGTTCTCTAAATTTCAGATATAATGCCACTTCCGCCATCTCGTTTGTAACAATTGGTTCCAAAACTTCATATTCTGCATGTTCATACTTAATGCCGCGCTTAGATCCCATTTTCACACGACTGATCTTATTAGCCAGTTCCAATACCTTCGATTTAAGTTCCATACCATTCACCACATCTCCCTATAGTTTTATATACTATTATATGATAAAATTTTATCAAACAAAGATACCATTGAAAAACAATGCTTTGTTTATATCCACAACGTATTGTTGTAGACTCTAACTATGAAAATACCAAAAGGGAGCTATTTTTATGCATATGCGTTACATTGAATCGCTGTTAACTTTGTACGATGAAAAGAACATTTCTAAGGCAAGTCATAAGCTGTTTATTTCTCAACAAGGGCTAAGTCGTCAAATCCAAACTTTGGAAAAAGAACTTGGAACAATCCTTTTTAAAAGAGCCAAAACAGGCGTAGTACCCACAGATATCTGCATCAAGCTCCATCCTCACTTTATTGAAATGTATAAGAATTATGCACAAGCAAAAGATTTGATTCAACATCACTCATCTAATCTGAAAAAACCTATAACCATTGCTTTTGCATACGGTATTTCGCGTGGATTAAATACAGAAGTCATCTTAAATTTTCAACAGGAAAATCCAGATATTCGATTCAAAATTAAAGAATGGTCCAAAAAGAAGTGTATGGACAAGTTAATTGCAAATGAAGCAGACATCGCATTTCTAGTTAATCCATTTGACTTGAACCTATTTGAAACACACTTTCTTGCAGAAGGTTATATGTATGTAGCCATTCATAAGAATCATCCACTTGCAAATCAAGATACAATTGATTTCTCTCAACTCAATGGACAAACCATCATCACAGGTTCTGAAGATAACGCTCTTAGAGAGCTTTTTGATCATTATTGCCAATTGGCAGAAATTCATCCTAATATCATGTTTTCATCTAGTTACAGCTTGGATATCATTAATTCAACAACTGAGAATCTAATTATGGCAACTGTTACACCTATCATGTCAGAAAAGATAACCAATCCTAACATAAAAATAATCCGATTGATAACACCCGAACCCGGAAACTTATATTGCTGTACCTCAAAAAACAGAAAAAAATCCAAAGATTTGGTGTGTGTTGTCGATTTTATTAAACACTATTTCAGTACCGTTCAAATCATAAAAATTCAATCATAAAAAAAGAAGCAAGTTGCATCATGGCAACTTGCTTTTTATCATATACTTTGACGAAGTGGCAACATTTCTGTTTTGTACGTTCCTGCCTTTATCTGCAGTGTATACCAGGCTAGATAAGCTAAACCTAAAACTAAGTTCAGAGCTCCCCACCCCCATAGAACAGTCTCATTATACAAAGCAGAAGCATCCATCACACTAAGGAAAATTTCTGGTCTAACGGCCCTAATAATCAGATGGGTGATTAAGGAATATATTCTTGCGGTCATATATAATTCTGGCTTTCCTTTGAAAATTGGATAAGCCACAGCAGCTAACAAGATACAGCAAGAAGAGAAAAAGTAAGCCGGACTCTCACCATATACAAAGCAAGCATTCCATGTCGTATAAAGCAAGCTCCACGTAACTGTAGTATAAGCAAGTATATCACCATACTTCTTTTTAGACACTTCCCAATACTTATTCGGCCAAGGTATCGTTAAAATTAAAATAATTCCAGGTATAACATTTAAATAATGACCAAGTGCCAAATCTTTAAGAGTTGCTTCTAAAATATTCAAGCTGATTACGCCATAGAAGAAGTACAGAACCCAATTACCTCTAAAAATTCCCCAATATGATTTCCTTTTCTCATAATTGGCAATCCTAGTGAAGCCTAAAACAATTACTGGTATCAGAACACTTAACATCTTAACCCATCTAAACCATCCCGAAACACTTCCAATCCAAAAAGGAATGGTCAAAAGTGATGCCAACCATAAATAATGAGAAAAAACATACTTCCTGCGCATTAATTCAATAACACCTACGAGCAACAAGAAATATCCTCCCATTGACAATACATACATAATAATTGATGAATCCATAATACCCCCTTATATTTTTTCTATGATACGCTGTGATAATATCATGAAAAGTTACAAGCTTACAAGCTTGTATTTTGGGTCTAATGAGGTATCTACAATAGACTATTGTGATTAAGTTCCATGCGATACATTAACCTATCGGAACAAAAAATCTGATAATTCCTCTCAAATATAGTACTCTTTTTCTGTTAATTCTCATACTGATATATCTTATTGATCCATACTGAATTTAAGATTATCTACCCCTGTATCTCTTCTATGGTTTATATATTTTAGACTTATTAAAACTTCAAAACCAAAAAAGCACTTCATATGAAGTGCAGTCATTTTTCTTGAATCGTCAATTTTATTAGATTTAATTGGATTAGAAATTCACAGGTTTCTAATAACACTGCTCTTTATCCACGACAACAGCTATCAGACTGTTTTCCTCCAACAATGATATCTTCTTTTTCAAAATCTAAATCTCTTAAATACATTTCATTTTCCTCAACAAATGAATCGGAACCTGTTATATAAAAGATTGGATCTATATCATGTCTTTTGTTCATCATCCTTAACTCATGATTCAACATGCTGTAATATGATGTTTTATGAGATAAATAATACGGTTTAAATTGAACGACTTTAGCATGGAAATTATCAAACTCTTCTTTATATATATTACTACGATCGTCAACATTCAATAGTAGTATTTCAGGTATTTGACTCTGATCATTCATGTATTGTTGTACCAATGTTTTTACACCAGCAATTCCTACACCATTTGACAGTAACAATATTGGTCTATTTTCTCGTCTTAGTCCAAAGTCACCGGATGGTTCACTGATTTTAACAAACTCACCTTGTACTAAACTTAAAATTGCATTTTTATACTCACTGCATTCTTCTGTAATTCTAGTGGTGAATCTAATGACTCCCTCTTCAGGTAATGACACATACGAGAATTTCTTTCCTACCAATGTATCGTCTACATTGATAATCATCATAGAATGATGACCTTCTTGCCATACTTTTAATTCTTCACTTTTAAATTCTAAACTATATGTGAACTCATCATGTCTGATGAATCTTATAAACTCACAATAATAATTCTTTTTTACTTCTTGTCCGCAACCCATTGTGCCTCCTTTTGAAAACCATTATCAATAGCATTATACCATTGTGCACTATCGTGGTCAACTTACTAGCTCTCTAACAATATATGGATCAACAACATATAAGAAAGCTACTACAAACAAGTTATTTATAGCAGCTTCTAGTGTTGATCCAATATTTATAATATTCTAGGCGGTTAATGTATCATAAACCTCTTTTAATGACTTGTAATGTGATATTTCCCAATTAATAAGGATATCTAATAAATTGTTCATATCTGGGTCTTCAGATGATGCCTTAACATCCTGATAGTACTTATAAGACGCCTCTTCCATATCCATCGCTTTTTTAAAAACATCTTTAACATTTAAATCAGAGATCTTTTTTACATCTGTCCAGTCAAATAACTTTGGAGATTCATGTTCTTTCATAAACGACAACAACTTAGCATCTCCAAATGATTTTCTCTCTTCAAATAATTCTCTGATCCATCTGGCATGCATTTTTTCTTCTTCTGCTAACGCACGAAAGTTCTCACTCACTTGCGCTTCATGCCATTGTTTTGATTGTAACATATAATATTCTGCACCTTCATCTTCATGAAGCATGGCTGTTTTGATTAATTCCAATTCTTTATCGTTCATATTGCCTCCAGGACATAATTTATTTTATTATATAATAACACTTAACATGATAGTCTGATGATCGATTATTTACAATAGGACTTTGATGATTACCTCTAATTTTTTTTAATATGATTATAAACTTTTAAAATTCCAATAGAATCTGCTTAAAATGTTTTGATTTATAATATCTGACAGCTTCTAAAATAATAATTCTCCTGATACTAACCTGTAATACAAATCTACAGTTTACTATAAGAAGAATCTATATCTAGCGTTTAATGACAAAACTTACTTAAAAATGATTTACCCTTGTACGGAGTCATCGTATGTTCTTCTTGTCTCCAATGGGTTAGAACGGTTCTTATAATGAATATGATATAATCTTCTACAAGTAAAAATTGTTGTGATTATCAAAATAATCGGTGCTATTTGGATATGAGTCAAATGAACAATCGGTAAATTGATTAGAGGGGTTAACCATAATAATATGATTATCCCAAGATCGCCTTTCATCCAACCGTTCAACTTACAATCATTTAGATACCAGATCAACGGGAGAATCAAGAGAACTAAGTCATACTGCGCAAAATAAGGTGTGCACAGCAATGTTCCAAGTACAAGCATCACTCCTCTCATAGATATGGAACTGATATTTCTCCATGTCCACAAAATTATCAAAAGCATACATATACTAATAATCAGTTGTATAATTGATGCGAAATTTCCAGGTAATCCAATGACTTTTAAGGACGAATACACCGATGGTTGAATTGCTGCGGTACTTTCCCATATTGAATCCAATATGATACTTGGTGTATTGAGTTGTGTTTTTATATAGACGATCCAAGTATCTAAACCAAAAAATCCAATACTTAGAACCACCAAACCTATGAAAAATGAAATCGCACTAAAGAACACTTTCCATTGTTTGCTTATAAATAAAACAATAAAGGCAACTAATGCAAAATGAGGTTTAAAGCAGAGTATTGCAAACATCATTCCAGCTACCATAGGTCTTTTTTCTAAACAATAGATTGCCAAGCCAAATAATGCCACAATCAAAAATCCATTTTGTCCCCAGTGTAGATTCATCAAAACACCAGGAAAACATATTGCCGCGTACATCATGTTTTTACTCATGGAGATTTTATTAATTGCCATCACATATATTATGAAAGTACTTGCCAGCCAAAATACCATTGCAAATTTATATGGCAATAAAGCAAAAGGCGTCACTATTAAAAGAAAAATAGGTGGGTAAAACCATGCAAGTAAAAATGGGATCTCCATCCCCAATGCACTTTCAATGACATGATGATGTTCTGCAATATCATATATTAGTGTTGAATTACCTTCCAAAGCCAATTTTCCAGCTGAATAAAAAGCTGAAAAGTCAATTCCCATCATGCTGTCTTTCATCATAAATAAACCGAAAATGAAGTAAACAACATATGCTGTTGCAAATATGATTGAGTAGCCTTTTACTCTTTTTCTTAAAAAATTGGCCATCATATGTATGAGATTCCTCCTTATGTATATTAGATTTTTTTAAAGAACAATCTAAAGTATGCTTTCAACAGTTTGCCATATCTCATTTTACTGACTCCAACCGTTCGGTCCACTAATATAAATGGATATTCTTTAATTTGCGTTAATTGTTTAATTCTTCTCAAAATATCAACTTGTACTTCAAATCCAGTACTAAGATGATTCAATGGTTTAACTATATCTTTCCTGTATACCCGAAAGCCTGATGAGATATCTCTACAAGGCAATACAAATAATACCCTGAAAAATAAATTTCCTAATTTACTATACAATAACCGATGTGGAGGAACATTTTCCATTCCACCACCTTTTACGTACCTTGATGCAATAACAACGCCTGTATCATTTGAAATTTCTTCAGTTAGTAGCGGAATTAAATTTGCATCTTGAGTACAATCTGCATCCATCGTTACAACTATGTTTCCCTTAGCATGTTTAAAACCGGTTTCAAGACCAGCGCCTAGTCCTTGATTGACTGGATGTGTTATACAGGTAATATGGTCTGGATAACGACCCATAAACTCCTTAACTCTTGCTTCAGTTTGATCCGTACTCCCATCGTTTACAATCAGTACTTCCCACGTTTTATAATGCTTCTCCAGTACAGGTGCAACTTGGTTGATAAACTTACCAATGATAGCTTCTTCATTATATGCTGGTGCCAGTATTGTAATATCCATATGTCCCTCTCATTCATTATCTTATGTCATGTAAAATTAACTTCTGTTAAATCTACTCATTACCTGTAGCCTGTTTCCTAAATAAAATAACCTTTCTAGCAGTGAAATTCCAAATGAATACAACTGCTGTTGCAATCACTTTCGAAACTGGGACGTTCAGAAGTAATGTCTCCACAGAAATCCAGATTACATATTCATTGATTAAGAATCCTATAGAACCGATAAGTAAAAATATACCCAGTTCACTCGTTCGATTTGAAACAGCTCGGTTATTGAACACCCACTTTATCGATAAGAGATAAGTCGTGAATAATCCAACAATTAATCCTATTGCTGTTGCAGTTAGATAATATACATCAAATACTTTATACAATACCATCAGAACTAGGAAATCCAATACAAATGCAATACCCCCTGCATAGACGTACCTAATTAATTCAGGAATCCACTCCTTAGATAAAATTGGATTCATGAACCCAAATAGTTTTTTCATTATATCACCTCAAAATTGTCATTTGTAAGTTATTAGATGTTATCTTTATCCACTAAGAAAAGTCTGAACTCCTCATGTTCTTTTGGCAGTTCAATTTCTTTTATCCATAACGGTAATTGCTGGTTCAAAAGCATACCGTAAAAACTTTCAGTATTGTTATCATAATGATAGAAGGCCCTCTCAGTTGAGTTAGGTGCTAGAAGAATCCAATCAACACTTCTTGCTTTTAAACTTGCCTGAATATCAGCTTCCTCATTCAGAATCATGATATTATAACTAAATAAAATACCTTCATCATTCCGATGGTACGGTGAAGAAATAACACTATGAGTTGTTCGATACAATATTTCAGGGCCAAAATCTAAGAAAGTTAAAATTGTTTTCTGCTCTCCTAATTCGCCTTCATTCTCTACCATCCAATCACATAGTTCTTCTAAAGCGTCTGTTGATAACGCGACTTGAGCTTCACTGTCTGAACTCATCATCAATGTTATCCCAATAAAACTAAAACCAAATAATAACACAACTATCGTAATACTCCTTAAAATAGGAATTAGTCTAATAGATTTTCCATGGATCACTTTTCGAATTATGTAATCAAATAAAAGAACGGAAGGAATCAATGCTATCATTTGAAAATAACCAATCCACCTGATTTGATACAACGACAACATGCCATAGAGAATCATCCCTATGAATAAGAAAATGTATCCATGATTATTGCCATCTTTCCTATTAAATAAATTGAACAACAGATATAAACCACTCAGTGTTGGGATACCAAAATATATCAGAAGTTTCCCTATTCCATTTAAAGATAAATCAAACAAAGGTTGAACTTCTTTAACATAATCAAGCCATATCGGTTTGATTGCGGGATTCACACCAGAAAATGGACCTTTTATAAAATCAGGGAATAATACAATCATCAGAGTCGCACCAATTGTTCCAATAACCAATAGGTAGAAAAACCTCATCAATCGGATTTTGCTTTCCTGATCATCGTTATGATTTACTAAATAAAATCTTGTGAAAAAGAGTTTAGTGAAATAAAAAATAGCTGTTATGATCAAGAAGAAAGTTATATAAACAATTGATATCTTATCATATTCAAAAATTGACAATTCATGAATTGGTTTTTCTACTAAAAGTAAAATCCCAGTCAAAATCGTAAGCCATCCTGCCATTTTGATGCTTCGATTAAGATAAGTCATACCATATAATAACCAAAGGACTGACATGACCAGAAAAACCAATACCACTAACATGATTGATTCAACACTTATTACCATGGAATAAGCCATCATTAGACTGGTCAGCATTAAGGCCTTTTTTTTAACTTCCGGTTGAACAACTCGAAGCATGCATCCTATCACAACAATAAATGATAACAATAACAAACTATGATGATCCGGTCGTCCAAAACCAAATATTTCAGTAAAAATTGGTTGTGATAAAAATATGAGAAAGATAAGTGATACATTCTTGTCTTTAATTACCGGCTTAGACATCCATATGAGCAAGAACACCGCAAAGACTCCCAGTGCAGGACTCAGTATAATACCAGCATATTGAAGGGCTTTCGGAAAAGGAAAAAACAAGCTCAATCCCTTTGCCAGAGCAAACAAAATAATATCTAAAGCTCGCGTCCAGTGTAATTCATCTCCAAAGGGTGCATTACTCCTTTCAATAACTGAATCAAACCAGTCAAAAGATTCATTTAATTCTTCTACACGTACCAAACGCATATAAGGATCGGTTCCAATTATTTCAACACCATTTGACAGTGATGTCATATTATAAAAAGCGAATTGGATTATAAGAAAAGATATCACAGCAATAATAACTATAATCAGTTTAGAATTAAACTTTAACGTCATATCAATTCACACCCTTTTTTTCCTCATGGTATTCCTCTTCTGCATTTACCGCCCATATATTATCTTTAGTCATAATTTTGTTCCTAATATTTTTAACAGCTTCTAAAGCCGTCAACATGGAATGATCCATATTATTGTACCGATGCATACCATTTCTTCCTATCATGAATAAATTGGTAATCCCATCAAGATAATCACGTACTATCTCAAAATCATCATATGATCCAATATATGAAGGATACGCTTTGGGCATATATACAATAGTACTATCTATAACATCTTTTCTTTCGATGGCATCAATTGAGATTAACTCCTTTATAGCGAATTCAATTAAATCATTTTTTTCCATATTCCAGAATTGATCCCCTTCATTACAAAAATATTCAAGACCAATCCAAATGTTATTAGGATCCTTTACCATATGTGGGCTCCAATTGTTAAAAATCTGGATGCGTCCCATCTTTACACTGTTTTCCTGCACATAAATCCAATTGTCGGGCACTTTATAATCCTTTGCACCCGAATGATTACCTAAGTCAAATCGCTTGAGCAAAAGTCCAACAGAAATGAAATCTCTGTACTTCAAATCTTTAGCCACTTGATGAACAGGTTCAGGCACTTGAAATTTCATTCCGGTTACAAGTTCGCGTACAGGCATAGAAGAAATGAAGTAATCACAGTCCAACACTTCAGTTTCTTTTGTAAATTGATCCTCTACTATAACTCTATTCACTTTATTATCAGTGTAATGAACTTCAATTATCTTTTTGTTGAAATGAATTATACCACCCTTTTCAACAACCTTTTGACCTACTTCATCCCACATTTGACCAACACCGTATTTTGGATAATAAAATTGACCAATTAAACTTGTTTCTACTTCCTTTTGTGACATATCATGTTTTTTGTTATGTATAATTAATTTTGATTTGATTGCATGTTTGATGACTTCTTTAATGGAAATACCCTTTATCCGTTGAGCGCCCCATTCGGGTTTGATTTCAGAACATGGCACACCCCAAACTTTCTCAGTGTAATCCCTAAAGAAAGTTAGATACAACTCTTTTCCAAATCTATTGATAAAGAAATCTTCAAGTGACTTTTCGGTTCTAATCGGAAATATCATACTCTTGGAGTAACTGAAACCCATTCTGATGACTTTCTTTAATCCTAAATTCTTAAATGTTTTAACATTTAATTTAATTGGATAATCGAAAAACTTCATCATATAAAAAATACGAGACACCCGACTTCTTATTATCATGACATCATCCATTTGAGTGTTAATGTCATCCTCTACAGGCAAGATTTTATTCCACCAGCCCATAATTCGATCAGATTTTGAGAAGAAGCGATGTCCGCCAATATCCATTCTGTTTTCTTTATAATTAATGGTTTTAGATATACCTCCAACGACATCAGACATTTCATAAATTACCGGTGAGACATCTGTAGTTTCTAACAACTCCATTGCAGCTGTTAAACCTGCAACACCAGCTCCTGCAATTATTGCAACTTGTTTCCCCATAATATTGACTCCTTTTAACAAAATACTTGTTATATTCTAAAATACAAATTGTATAAATTTGCGATTTCCTTTATAAGTTATATTTCTTAATTAAAAATATATGTAATAGTACTTTCAGTATAAAGTATTATTATCTATATTACTTTAGGACTATTGTCCCTATTTTTGGTATTTAAGGTTAAATAATTGCAAAATAGTTAGAACTGTAATCCGTTTTATAATACAGAAAATACTTTATTAAAATGACAAAATTATTTGTAAATTAAAGTTTAAACTTTTTGTAAAATGGGTATAATTAACATATTTAGACTGAAGGGTGTTCTTATGTATAATATTGCAAATATGAAAAGTGTTTCACCAAATCCATATCTACATTTGTCTACTAAAACACATAAAGATGTTTCTGAGAAGTATGTCAATAAAGATATGTCTCAAGTTAAAAATGAAAACTCAGAAGATGTAGCTATTAAAAGTAAAATAGCTCAGCTTGAGATACGTGAAAAAAGTATTATTAGTCACGAAAAAATGCATTTAATGATTGGTGGGAATTTAGCAAGTGGCCCATCGTATATATATACAAATGGACCAGATGGGAAAAGATATATTTCTGGTGGACAAGTGGATATGAGGATGCCATCTGGTGGTAATCTTAACAGTTTGTTGAACGGTTTAAGAAGAATAAAAAGCGCAGCGACTGCAGTTGGAAACCCTTCTGGAGCAGATTTGAACACAGCAGCTACTGCTTCAGCAATCGAAGCTTCTGTTTTAAAAGAGATGGCGCTAAGAAAAACGAAAGAAGCTTATGAAAAAGCAAAGAAGTTCGAAAACGAACCTAAAATTACCAGTAATATGAGTCATATTGATAAGTTAATAGAAAAAAGCTATGTTTCAAAATTATCAACTATGAAATTTAGAGTCATGTCAAAGTTCGAATTGTTAATATAGAATTTTTGAATCATACATTGAATCTAACAGAAAAAAATCTCCTAATGATACACAGTCTTTTATTACTGTCTATCATTAGGAGAATTTATTTATTTTCATATTCTTATTATGGCTGACTACTTGGAATAATACTCGATTACCAAATGGTCATTTATTTCGATTGGAACTTGATTTCTAAATGGTTTCGCAATTAGTTTTGCATCCATCTCTTCGTAATTTTTTTCTAAATAAGGCATTACTGTCACCGAACTCGAAAAATTCTCCTGATACATCTTTATATTCTGAGATCGTTCTCTTAGTGATATAACATCCCCTACATCAACAGCATGTGAAGGTCTATCAACCTTTTTAGCATTTAACAGCATATGACCATGGCTAACCATCTGTCTTGCTTGTCTCATAGATGCTGCAAATCCCAATCGACTGACTTCGGTTTCCTTTAATTTCTTATATTTCATATTAACCTCCCGTATTTATTTGATGGTTCTATTATATTTGCAAAAACATATATATATAAGAACCAATATAAACCAACTTTTAGAACTGTAGATAGCGTGGTTCTAAATCTTATTTGTTAATTGGTACTTATAAGAACCAACACTAATATCTATACTAAGAGTGTCAAATAATACAGGAGGGGGAAAACTAATCTCATTCAAGAGTTTTATAAAAGCAATAACTTATGCTTCAATGATTACAAACGCTACAAATACAAAATGGACACATACACAACCACACTATTCAATACAAAGATCATTAGAAACTAAAAGCAGACTTTACCAAGTGAATCAAGCGTTATACAAACACATAGAATAATCCTATCCACTTCATTATCTCGTATAAGGAAAGAATGCGTTATTGCAGGAATTGAGTAATAGCTTTTTCGTTTTATAAATGAAAAATTACTCTCTTTTTTCATGTGATCGGTAATTTATAATGCAACATTTACTCAACGTCCTTTGGCTCAGTCATATCGATTATTTGCTTATTGTCTGTTTATAGCATATACTTAACCAGATATACAATCTTTTCTTAGCGAATGAAATACTTATATTAATTATCCAACTTCTAGAAATAAACTACTCCTTTCGATGTTTATTGATTATCCAACTTACACAAATAAATAACTCCTTTCAAGTAACAACACTCGTTGCGAAACATCAGCTTAGTATCGTTAACTATTGCATGGTGATGAATGAATGTGCTTTACACATTAGATTCAAAAGGTATTTTAGAGTTTGATTGTTTGTTTCAAATCAATCATAACTCATTTTTTGTGCACCCAAAAATAAATGGGTTAATCTGTTACACCCCTATAGTAACAACGAAAGAAGGATAAAAATGAAAATTATCATCGTTACCACTGAAAATGAACAAATGAAAGAAACCGGGTTTGGTTTAATGAAATCATGTCTGTCCATGAAAGAGGCTTTAGAAAGTAACTATAATAGCGTCACTATTAAAAGTTGTTCTTCTGAACAAGATTTAGAGGTCGTTGCTTTGTTATCGCCAGACATTGTTGTTCTAGCTGTTAAATACATTCATGGAGTTGGTGATCAGAAGATTTGGTTATCACAATATTTCGAAGATGCAGGTATCATCTATACTGGATCAAAAAGAGAAGTTCTAGAATTCGATTCAGATAAGATCCTTGCTAAAAACCTTATGATAAAAAAAGGCATCCAAACTGCAGTTTTTACAACTGTTACACCTGAGAGTTTACATTCCAAAATCAACGAAAGCATACCTTATCCTCAATTCATCAAACCACTAAATGCTGCTAATGGAAATGGTGTCGATGATGATTCTATTGTCTATAATTCTGATGACTTTATAAAAAAAGCCAATAGCTTGTTTGCTAAGTATGGTAATACAGCAATATCCGAAAAATATTTATCTGGAAGAGAATTTACAGTAGCTGTTCTTCATAATGCTGCTACAAATAAATATACGACAGCACCTATAGAAGTCATTCCACCATTAAATGATAATAACGTACGTATTCTTGGAGAAAAGGTAAAAATTGAAGATAACGAAGGCTTCGCTTCAATCACTAACAAGAATGAGAGAAAACAGTTAGAAAAGATGGCAATCAAATGTTTCAAAGCCCTTGGTGTGAGAGATTTTGGCAGAGTTGACATTAAAATGGACGAAGATGGCATCTGTAATTTTCTAGAAGTAAATCTGATACCAGGTATGACAAAAGGAACAAGCTACTTCCCTATTTGTTTCGAAATGGACAAACAATTAAGTTATGGCAAAATCATCTGTTCAGTAGTCGATAATGCTGTATCTAGAGCCTCTGTTTTATCTAAAAGTATCGTATAAAAACAAGTATATAAAGAGCAAACTTCTATTTTCAATAGACGTTTGCTCTTTTAATTTTCCTCTCTTAAAGTTAAAAACAACTTATCATTATAACGATAAGTTGCTTTTACGTTCATATCTCACATCTCTTTATTACATTTGAATATATTCAGACAATGATTGTTCTGTGATGATACCACCATTGCTTCGTATCAGTTCCTAACAATTTCGCCTTTTTCAATATCAATACACGATCACAAAGTCTTTCCATTTCATCCATCTCAGACGATACCAACAAGACACCATTCGCATTGTCACCAATCGCACTTTTAGCCTCAACATCAACAGTCGATTCATCTAATAGCAGTACCGAAGATTATGTTAATTATCGACCTTTTAGTAGCTGATAGTACTATTTGTAATTTTTTTTGCATTCATGTGTGAATTCTACAGCTAAGGGTACAATCTTAATAAGTCAAATACAAGGAGATCTTATGAGAGATTATAATTATGAATTACTACCTGAAATAATGAAAAGATGGTCACCACGTGCTTTTTCTAGTCAAGCGGTCCCTGAAGAATACTTATGGCAATTAATTGATGCTGCTAGGTTTGCTCCAAGTTGTTTTAATGAACAGCCCTATCGTTATGTAATATTTTCAACACCAAAAGAAGTTGCTTATGCGAAATCCCATTTGAAGAAAGGGAATCTAGAGTGGAACGGAAAAGTACCTGCTTATATTGGAATTTTGTATCATAAGACATTTCAAAGAAATGGAAAATATAATACTTGGGCGGCTTTCGATACCGGTACATCATGGGGGCATCTTAATTTAGAGGCAATACATCTAGGATTGGTTACACATGCCATGGCTGGATTTGAACGAGATGCCATTAGAGAAGGTTTAAAAATTTCAGATGAGTTTGAGTTTATAACCTTAGTAGCAGTTGGTTATTATGCCAATAAAGATGAATTAGCAGCATCCAAACATGCGACTGAACAACCTAATACCAGAGAACCACTCGAATTCTTTGTTTTCAACAGAGATGGAAAAGACAAATAGTATATTGTACTATATTCATAATTTTTTGAGTCATAGAAATGTAAAAAACACCAACAGAAAGTGTTGGTGTTTTTCTATATCTATCTCTTCACTTCAAAAGATAATGACTTTATTTCAAATGGTTTGAAAGTCAGTTTTAAAAACTGATCATTCATCTCAATAGATTCTTGTATTTCCTCACGTAAATTAACTATCTTTGGAGTCTTTAGTTTAGAAGACACCTTCATTTTAACATGAGTATATGTATTTTTATGTTCATGTAGTCTTACGATGACTCTCTTACCATCTTCCGAAAGTTTGATAACATCTAGAAACACATCACCCTCAACTAAATTTACAATCTGTTCAGCTGAGCTATTAGATGAATCTATAACTGTTAACTCACTATTGAATCGTTCTGCCTGTTCAACAGTTTGCGCGTCAGACCATCTTTTAACATGTGGGTATATCGCATAAGCATAATGATGTTTTCCTATATCAGCCGTTACATTTGGATAAGTACCTGATTTAATTAATGACAATCCCATAACACCCTGCTTAGCAGAGTAACCATATTTTGAGTCACTCATCAAAGATAAACCGACACTATTATTTCCTAAGTCCATCCATTTGTGACCGCAAGTTTCAAACTTCGCAAGATCCCATGAATTGTTGTTAGTTGTTTCTCGTTCAACTGATCCAAACTGAATATCAAAGGTTGCTTTGTTTTGATAAATATTTGTTGGAAATTGAGTTCTAAGTAGTAAATTGTTCTCTTGCCAATCTACATCATGGACAAATTCAATTCGTGGTAGTTCTTTATACAAATGAATTTTCTGTTTGATAACTGAACTGCCCATTGCATGAACCGTTTCAATCGTCCAACGTACAGGACCTGACTCTGTTAAATACATTTCAGCAGTTTCAAACATATATGGTTTTCTTTGATAAAACACATCTATATCCCAGTTATCCCAATTAGCTGGTCGATCCTCAAATGCTATGATTTGATTACCAACATCACTCATGTATTCATAATCCGTCAGTTTTTCAGTTAAAGAAGTCACTTCACCTTTGCCATTAAAACTAACATTGTAGTACTCATTTTCAAAATCAAAGTGAGTAATTAACTTTTTAGTGTGAAGATTATTTTTCCCTTTAACGAACTCAAATGACTTAAATCCAAGAGCAGGTACATCCTCAGCAATAAAGATAACTTCATCTTCAGCGATATACTGTACTGGTTGATCTGAATCTAGAGCTACAATGTTATCAGCACCTACTTTCATCTTAACGACATCGGAACTTTCAAAAGATAAGTCATTAAATACAGTCACACATTTACTGTCTTGTTCTTTATGCAATAACGACTGAGCGATGTCATAAGCCAACTGATATTCTTTTTCTGTTGTTTCATAAACTTCAGCTATACTTGTACCTGGGATAATATCATGAAATTGATTTAATAAAATAATATCCCATATCTTCTCAAGTGATTCTTTAGGAACAGAAATCCCTTGTTCAATATAGTCAATCATCGTTAAGATTTCTAGTTTTCTAACCAGTATCTCTAACTTTCTATTCCATCTTTTCACAGAGCCATTGGAAGTTAGTGTACCTCTATGATATTCAAAATAAAGTTCACCATCCCAAGTTGGTGTACTTGGTTTGCCTTTTAATTTGTTATAAGCCATATCCAAATATGCACTATTAAATGAAGTTTCTATTCTTGGAATGCCAGGTAAACCAAACTTCAAGCGCTTCTCATTTTCAAGCATCTCTCTAGTCGGACCACCACCACCATCTCCATAACCATAAAGCATTAAAGTATCTTTAATGATATCTTTATTCTGGAAACGTTCATACGTACCAAGCGTCATATTAGGACCCAATATACCAGTGTAAGTGGTTGTGTTTCTCGTATCCGTGAAGCTGATATTATTACCTAAATTCTTATTGTAATCTGTAGTTGTCGGCATAAAAGTTAATACTTCAGAACCATCCAATCCTCTCCATTTAAATACATCATTAGGCAGTTGATTGTATTGATTCCAAGCCAACTTTGTTGTTACAAAATAAGGTATATCAAATTGTTTTAAAATTTGAGGTAATGCTGCACTGTAACCAAATACATCTGGTAACCACAAGGTCTTACTTCTAACACCAAACTCTTCTTCAAAGAATTGTTCACCTTTAAGAAATTGTCTTACAAGTGATTCCCCTGATGGAATATTACAGTCTGCTTCTAACCACATACCGCCATCAACTTCCCATTGACCTGAACGTACTTTTTCTTTTATACGTTCATAAAGATCAGGTTTTTGCTCTTTTACAAATTGATAGAGTATCGCTTGGCTACCAATGAATTTATAATCAGGATATCGATCCATCAATTCTATAACGGTTGCATAACTACGAAGCACTTTCTCTCTTGTCTGCTCTACCGTCCATAACCATGCAATATCAATATGGGTATTACCTATGGCATAAACCACAGGTTGATCACTTATATCAGAGTAGAATGCTTTTTTTAACATCTCCCTACAGTCTGCAATCATCTCGTAATACTCATCAGTATATCGGCTTCTTAGATCCAGTCTGTCTGCTACAGGATCCAAACCATTTATTAACTTAATACGATTGTAGGCGTCTTTATCATAGATTAGTTCTGCCGTTTCAGTCAGCATTTTCAAATCATAATATAAGGCTTCCGTCTCTGTATCCAATACCATTAAATGACACTGAATCAATAAGTCTTTCCCTTCTGTGCCACCATATGCAAGAAAAGCAATGTCAAAAGATTCATTCTTTTTAGCAAAATCCGTTAAGATAACTTCTCTATGATTCACATCACACCCTTGTACAAGCTTTTCATTAACATGGAATAAAAATTGAGGATTGCAAGCATCCCATTGGCCTTCACGCCCTGTTGTTATTCGAAATACAACGGTTTTTCCAGTATAATCCTCTGGTAATACAATAGTTGTTCTAAACCATCTATGGGCATCTTCAGCCTTCCAGTTTTCACCTACTGTAAAATCACACCACAAAGACGTTTCCAATAGGTAGCCATCCTGACGTTTATCATCTAGTATCTTAAAATGGTCTATAGGCATTTCAAACCTATAAATCAACTTCTCTATATCCTCAAGTAATCGTTTGAGTCTTAAAATATCAAGTTTCATTCTTTAATCATCCTCTTGGTGGAAAGCTTTAATTTCATCTATCATCATCATGAATATCATATCGTTGTAGTGTTTTGCTCTGAAGTGATCACGGTTTATGATTGCATCAAATAGTTTTTCATGTAAAGGTATGGTCTCAATAAACGGATCTTCTATACCCAGTGGGAAATCCCATAACTCATCTGTTAAGTACCCGAGTGAAATAATCAACTCCCTTAACACTTCGTTTCTACAACATGCGTACAACGCATAATGAAATTGTTTATCAATATCATTTTGTTGTTCTTTATTATTGTAGCGATTCATTAACGTGATCACGATATCTTTAATAGGTTCTAGTTCTTCATCATCTGCATGATGAATGATATTTCTGATTATTTCAGTTTCAATTGCCCATCTAGATTCCACTACATCAATCATGCTTTCTTTCTTCTTTTTAAGCTCGATGCCAGAAAGCAGATGATTTTCTTTTGGATCTTGAACAAACATACCTCGACCATTTACTACTTTAATAATCTTTTTGCCTTCCAACTCTTTCACGGTTTCCCGTACTGTGGTTCTACTTATTTTCAAAGTATTCACAATATCTGCTTGTGTTGGTAACTTATCTCCTGCCAACAGATTATTGGACTTTATATAGTCCAATATATACTTCACGACTTCTTCTTTTTTTGTATTTTTTATCATTAGACTTCACCATTCTCTTTTAGTCTATTATGCTCAGAGGACTTAATACTTTAGCTATTACTTTCAAAGACTTGAAACTAATAGCAATACAATATTTAAGGTCATCTGTATCATTGACTTACTTAACTCCGATAAGACCCACCAACACATTTCCTCATTTGCTAGTAATAACCCACACACCTATAGTATACCTAGCTTGATAAAATGTCAACATCGGATATATAACCCCTATATTTCTATAGCTATACTACAGCTATCGGTTTTTATGGAATGTAGTATGTTATATCACTTCTGGTAGATAACCATCTAAAACATGATAATAAGTTTAAAAAACAACTTCAAAGTTTGAAGTTGTTTCTATAAATTAGTTTGATCAAAATACTAATATAAGTATTCGTTAAATTTTTTCTCTAATTCAATGAGCGGATTCATATAATCATCCTCAATGTCTAGATGTCTCATTCTAAAATACATGCTTCTTAATAGATGTTTGATGTTAACCTTAACAGTAAACTTATGTATCTTATCTTCAATTTCCAATGCCTCATTAAACTTTTCCAACCAATTTTTGAAATCGGAAAGTGTAATCATTTTTTCATTAATATAATCATACACAATAGTAGTCGCCAAACGTTCGTCTTCTTCTCTAGCAAGAGGTATATCAATACTCATCAATTTCTTTTGAATGGTATCAAGAACTTTCATAGACATCTCTCTTGGTTCTTTCATACCAAAAGTATAGTAGTAACTGGTATCACTCCAATGAGCAAGCGAATGGGCCCAACCATGAGTTTCATCATATCCTCTGAAATCATGTTCTTTATTAATATAATCAATCATTCTAATTCTGAAGTTCTGCAATTGTTCTTCAGTTAAAAAAGGATTTACTTCATGTGCTTCTAAGATGGGATTTAGTGTTAAAGTCGAAAAACTTCTTCTATAAACAGAAGTATCATCTTTTTTATCGATGTTAAAGAATATATAATCCTCTGATAACAACTCATCAAACAACTGACTCATTGCATTCTTATCCATCATACTTTTGATTTCAATCCAATTAATCATTGTTGGAAGTATAAGATGATCTCTTAATTCTGGATCAACATCACCAATATGATTCATCATGTGTTCTAGATAATCCCCTATTGTTTCACCTTGTTGTAGTTCAAAATTGTTTCTTTTAATAGAATGTAACTTTTCTTTTAACAATAATTTTTCCATTTTTCCTCCTAAGTAGTTTTAAAAATATGTATTTTTAGGAATTAAAATAAGGCATACGTACCCCCTTCTTCAGCTGGACTAGTTATTATAGTTTCAAGATAACACCAACAGATATCCTTTAATAGGTAAAGAATGATTTTATTAAGTTCCAACTTATTAGAAAGAAATAAAACAATATATGATGATATTTTTCATATATTTCCCACCTTTTTCAAACTCGATATGATAAAATGGTACAACAGTAGCATCTGTGATTGGCATACTAAATAATCAAACATCAGGACATAAAGGGCTATTTTTTTTAAGACGAAAGTTAAAGCGCTTTAACTTTTCTAGAAAGGAGATATACTATGAGAACTATTGATTTGTTTTCTGTTCAGAACAAACTTGAAAAATCAGAATTGATTCACGCTATTAAGAACTCAAAAGGACGTACGTTATTGACCGAATTGTTCATTAGCAAACCAGCACTTTTAGGTGATGTCAGCAATATGGAAGCTGCAAGAGCTTTTGGTGCAGACCTACTACTCTTAAATGATATGGACCTATCTAATCTAAAGTTTCCAGGATTTAAAAGCTCTTTCAACTCCATTGATGATCTTAAGACATATGTGGGATGTCCTATTGGCATTGATCTGTATATCATACATCCTGATAATACCGGATGGCCAGGACCTCAACTTGAAGCCACAATCATTAATTTAGAAAAAGCAATTGAACTTGGATTTGACTTTGTCAACCTTGTTGCTGATCCTGATGTAGGGGCTACCAACGAACAATTGATTAACCACATTAAAGATATACCAGACCATATTAAGGAGCAGCTCGTTATTATCTCAGGCAGGATGAATTTTGCAGGCTTGACTGGACATGCAGCGGAAATTTTTACAACTGAATTTGTTGAGAAGTTAACTAAAGCAGGTATCGATATCTTGCTTCTGCCGACACCTGGAACAGCACAAGGCATGAACATGACTTTGGCAAGTAAACTAGTTCAAGCAGCCAATTCAAGTGGCATAATGACCATGTCAGGGATCGGTAGTTCTCAAGAAGGTTCTGATGACTCCACCATCCGTAATTTAGCTATGAACGCACGAATGATTGGTGTGGACATTCATCATTTAGGAGATGCTGGATATGTAAGTGGCATGCCTACTCCTGAAAATATCATGACTTATTCAGTGGCAATTAAAGGCAAGAGACACACCTATAGAAAAATGGCAAGACGATAAACACCTCAGCAAGTCATAGGCAAAGCTACAGTCTATTACTTGCTGAGGTGTAACTCTTTTAAAAGTGTGTGTATTCAATTATTCTTATGTCATCGCCAACTTTTCTTATAATAGCTTCTTTCATTATTTCAAAATGTGGACAAGGGACTCCTATTGGCGTGCCTTTAGAAATACAAGAAGCAAAAACAATAGTATCGACACCTCTTTTAATCATCTCAACAGCTCGAGGTACGGTTTTCTTTCCAGGACATCCCCCGCAGTTATTGACACCTAAAACTTTGACTTCTTCCTCATATTTATCAAATTCAAACATTTTATGGTCAAATACCGTAAAACATGTGGAGCCGGGACACATGTCTTCCGTTTGTTTACATCTTATTAATCCAACTTTCATAATATATTCTCTCTTTCTTATTAGTCTCTGCTTACAAAGGAGATTTAGATTCCTTGTTAATTTTGTCACAACATCTCATTATAAATTACAATATGAGAATATAACCGCCATAAATTTTAATACTATATTTCGATTACTTATGGCATTCCTTTATAAATATATAAAGAGGCAATTTATCTTCTTTCTTTAGACGAAGCGCCTTTTGTAACTGTTGACTGACAAACTGCGCTGTGCTACGCTTTTTACAAATTAACTTGTAAACATTACTAAAATCCAATATAAGAGAGGGTATTAATTTTGTACACTATAGAGCAGGTAAATTATGAAGCTACCAGATTGATGAAACCAAATTATTATAAAACTCTTACGGCCCCAATGGATGATATGTGGGAAGAAGGATATTTTCCAGCTTGTGATTTTTATATAATTAAATCTGACATCAACTGTGGCTACTTCGCACTTGATAACGAAGGCGTTTTATTAGTATTCCATGTAGAAGATAAGCTAACAGCAGATGATCTTTTCGATTACATTATTATTCACAATAATATACAAAAAGCTTATGTATCAACGTATGACCCTATATTTTATTCACAATGTCTAAGATACAAGAAGAGTATATCCGTAAACACTTTATTGTATAAACAAAGTTATGAAATCAGTATACCTGTTCCTTTTGATAATATTGTAGTGATACATGCAGATAAAACAGACTTAGACAGCACTGCAAGGTTTTTCAGAGAAAAAGTAGATATAAGTGGAGATTGGATTGAACCCTATTTAGCAAAACTTATTTATAATGATGGTTTGATATTATTCAAATGTAACGATGAGATCATCGGAACTGGAGGAATAAGACCAAGCATCAGTAGCAAAGGTTATGCAAACATAGGTATGACAGTGTCAAAAGATTATCGACGAAGAGGTTTAGCCAGTTATATAATTAGTACCATAAAAGATATCTGTAATAAAAATAATTATCTCACAATATGCTCAACAACCAGTGATAATATTGGATCACAAAAAACTCTGACAAAATGTGGTTACGAATGTTATCATCATATTTTAACTGTTTACTTGAATCAAAATTCAAATGACCATAATGAGTTATCTATTCCTCTCTAAATACATCAAAAGTTGATTGTCTCCAAATATAAAGGCTGCCTTACAATAATGTGAGACAGCCCAAGTCTTTTACTATTTCATATTTACTTTTAACTATGCATCAAAAAATTTAGAGGAATACTCTACAATACCTTTAAACTCATTTAACGCATTTTCTTTTAATTCTAAAACCATAAAATTCTCATCAGGTACTTCAAATGGTGCTTTTATATCATAATCACTAGCTATGACATAACCAAATCGCGGATAATATTTTTTATGGCCTAAAACCACTATGACTTCATAACCAAGACTTTTAGCTATTTCATGCCCTTTCTTTATAAGCTCAGACCCTATGCCGCTGGATTGATATTTAGGATCAACTGAAACAGGAGCAAGTGCTAATGCTTTTTTCTCACCTATTCTAATCTCAGTAAATAGAATATGACCAACTATTACACCTTCTAATTCCGCCACCAAAGAAAGTTCTGGTACAAATTCTTTTGCTGTTCTAAGCCTATCTACGAGATTATGCTCATCATTATCTGAATGTACAATGTTTTCAAAAGCTTTTTTCACTACATTATAAACCTGTACACGGTCATATGCCCGTTCTTGTCTAATTATAAGATTATCAATATTCATTTTCCCTCCTGATTACTGTAATTAGTAGTTATTCGACAGCAGAAGGTTATCAGTTCTTATTTTAATCTTCTACTTGATACCTATTCTAACTCTATAACCTAGTACACTATCTAAAACTTTATCTTTTAACCTCTCTCTAACAATTTTCTTGAAGTGCAGTATTTTTTCATTAATTTCAGCATTGTTTTCTTTTATTATCTTCTGAAAGGCACCTTGACTCTCAGCAAGTCCAATAAAGTCATCTGCCCCCATCTTCAATTCGCTATGAACTACAAATTCTCTTATGAATCTAAAGTTATTACTTTTCCTCATAACATTCAAATATTCTTCAATTGTCCAAAGCTTATCCTTCTTTTTATTATCATTATCCAAAATTGTATATATATCATTGAATAAGTCTTTATACGCTTTTTCTACAACCCAATCTATAGAAGGTGGTTGGTCATGATTATAAATCACAAATATGCCATCTCGAACTAAAATCCTTGAAATCTCATTTATTGTACTTATCGGTTCCATCCATTGGAAAGAAGATGAACAAGTTACGATGTCAACTTTCCCAGATTCAATTTTTGTATCATTTCCATAACCAAAAACAAATGAAATATTATCATTATTACATTTCTCTATCGCTTTATTACGCATACTTTTATTGGGTTCAACTCCGATTACATATTTTGAGTAGTCACTCCAGATAAATGTCGACAATCCCGTACCACATCCTAAATCAGCAACTACCGATGGTTCTCTACCAATATAATTAACAACACTATCAGTTATGATTTTAGGTGGTATCGGTCTAAATTTGTCATAAGTTTCTACAAAACCTGTAAATCTCTCTACATTACTTATGTTATTCATTTTATTCTCCTTCATTATAGATTTGATTTACCTTTTGATAACTTACCAACATATCGCAGCTGATCAACTTCTATAGTGTCATATACACCATCTAATATAGCTTTAACATTATTAAGAGTATCACTAAGTGACACCCATTCTCCAATTTTTCCAGTTACCCCCTCCACAACATATTGAGGTTGGGAAAGAAACGCTTCAATTCTCTCGCCTCTTCTATAGATCACTTTATCAACCTCTGTAAGCATGTCAGCCCCCTGGAAATTAAGCAGAATACTTAACTCTCTGTAACGACGTAACAATTTTCTTGCCCTTTGCTGTATTCTTAAATGATCGTTCTTTACCACATCTCCTTCAAGAAGAGTTGATATTGAATAAACAGGATCAATAGAAGGATACAAGCCTCGCTTTGAGAGTATTATATCAAACTTCAGCAGTGTATCTAATGGTCCATATGGCGCCTCTTCATCAATAGCCTCACCTAGAACATCCAATAAGACAGTTGTCATGTCTGAAGAACGTTCAGCATCTATTAGTTTATTCAGCTTATATAAATCTCCAGAGACAACAACGGTTTTATCTGCTACAAGCAAAAACTCATCATTAAGATCACTTGAAGACATATAATCATGTACTTCAGTAAATGTATTACATATTATATTAACCTTATCCATTATACAATCTAATCGAGCATCCTCAATTTCTGGTTTCCAAAAGATAACTTTGTATTTCTTTAGTCTTAATCTATGACACAACTCAGCTACCAATGAAATCTGACCAGTTCCAGATCGACCGACTAGTCCGATAGTCCCACCATGCACTAATGGTGCAAATAAATCTATGACTTTTATGCCCGTCTCAACCAGCTTAATTTCCTTTTGTTGAATTATTAACTCGTCTAAACTACACTCTGCTAACTTTGCAAGTGTTACAATTGTTTTTACTTCTGCTTTTCCAACAGAAGTTTTTCCTGTACAAAGATTAGACACTGTTGCTGGTCTTAATCCTACCGACTTAGCTGCCGTGGTAAGATTAGGCACTCTGCGCCGAAGTAATTGTACATTTAACCTCAAATTGTCTTTCATAACACCCTCCTATACTTTACATAGTAAAACATTTTACTTTAAGGCGCAAGTTCTTTTCTGAATCTATGATTCCAATACCAACACCATTTCTATTTCATTTTAGAATGTAATATTAGCATTATAGTAATTTTTTAACTTGCGTAGTGTGCCACACCCTACATCTGTTGATTGTTTTTATCATAATATGCCTTTTAATTCACTCATGTCATTTTCTCAGAAAAGTCTTACTCTATTGGCTCATATACATTCAGTTCAAATAACGTCATGTCTTTTCATAAGAATGAATAATAACAGAATATTTTGTGAATTATTGCATTTACAATAAAAGCTAGAACATTCTTTCAATAAACGAGATGATTCACATATAAATAAATCTTTTTTGTACAGGGACCAAATCGTCCCATTGGTATCACTGTAAAACAGCCACCTCAGAAAGATGTTTCATTTTTTTTATATAATTAGGGTTCACTTTTGTCCCAGAGTATTGTAGAATGAGTATTGTATTTAATCCGGGACATTATTTGCCCGCCAAGGAGGAAAAATGAAAAAGTATTTAGGTATAAACGGTCTAGGTAGAATAGGGAAACTTGTTCTTTGGAATCAATTGATCATAAAGCATTTTGATGGTTTTGTTATCAGTTTAGGAAGAACAGCAGGTACATCGGTAAATGATTTACTCAACTTTATTCTTAAAGACTCAACATATGGTAGTTTAGATCGATTCATGTATGGTTACAATGGAAAATCATTGAACGTAAAGATAATAGATGAAGATAAATTTGAATTTGAAATCGATGGAATGCACATCATTTTCCTGACACAAGAAAGAAATCCAAAGCACATCAACTGGGCTGAACATAATGTCGATGTTGTAGTCGATTGTACAGGTGTCTTTCTTGATCCAGCAATGGATAAAGATACTGGAAGAGGAAGTGTCAGAGGCCATCTTGAGACAGCTAAGAAAGTTGTGGTATCAGCACCTTTCAAGATTAAAGGCAAAGAACTTGAACTACCAGAAGACGCAACAATGCTAGTCTATGGAATCAATCATGAAAACTACGACAATGATAAGCATCATATCATATCAGCAGCCAGCTGTACGACTACTGCTCTTTCACATATGATGAAACCATTACTTGATAATATTGAAACATCAAGAATCCTGACTGCATCTATGTCTACAATACATGCAGCAACAAATAACCAGAACCTATTAGATGCGCTACCTGCTCAAGGTGCCAGTGATCTAAGAAAAAACCGTTCTGCACTGAATAACATTATTTTGACATCAACAGGTGCTGCAAAAGCATTAGAATTCATTTTACCGGAAATTAAATCTATTGGTTTCATGGCAGATTCAGTAAGAATACCAACTAACACAGTTTCATTGGTATCACTTAACCTGACATTTAGATCTAAATTAGAAGCATCTGGTGAACCAAAGCTGACACAAGAATACATAAATGAAATTTACAAGAAAGCTGCCATGAATGGACAGAAAGGTTATCTTGTCTTCTCAGAGGAGCAAAATGTTTCTTCTGATTTAAGAGGTTTCAAGGCCTCTGCTGTTATTGAAGGTTCTGAAACAGCAACTAAAACTGGTTTTTTACCATTACCAAGTAACTTTGTTTACGAAATGGGAGCAGCTGGTGAACTTAGATTACCTGTTACACATGCCAAAATTTTCGGTTGGTATGATAACGAATTCGGAAGCTATGTCAACTCATTATCTAACATCATTGTTCATGTTGATGAAGAGTTTTCTAGATAGAATAGCAAATGTTAATCGCTAAACATGTTTTCTATTTATTTTGAAAAAGACTGATTAATGTCAGTCTTTTTCATTTCCTCTATTAATCTACTTGTCCATCCCTAAGTTGTTAATAGCATAGATAACTCATAAAGAGACTATACCCCTTAAGTATAGTCTCTTTTTGTATAGAATAAGAACATCTTGTCAATTCCTTAGACAAGGTCAATAAGAACTCAAGTGATGACAAATTTGATTAATATGGTTCAAAGGAGTAATATGAAATTAGATACCAAGTAAAATTATATTGTAGGTAAGGAGGATGTTTTATGAAAACAAAGACTTTAGCTAAACTGTTGGGAATTACTAAACGATATAGTTACGAAAGTGCATTATATCAACATGACCACATGAAAAATCGTAAAAAGGATTTTTTACAAGAAGAAAAACTTCCTACAAGAGAAGGTCACTTGGAATGAGCTATTAGAATGTATAGGAGTGGGATACTCTAAAACTAATGGTAAGAAATATATTCAATAATATGATGTTCTAACATTTATTAAAATAACACACTTCTGAAGAAGTGTGTTATTTCATTTATCTCATAATATCTAAATTACTCTGAATTCAATTTTATAGAACCAATATGGAATTTTAGAAATCAATGATTTAGGCAACTTTCTTATGAGCTACTTTTAGAATTCTATGATAATCATTTTTAGTATCATCAAAACATACATGGCTAACATTTATTAAAGTTACATGATCTAAGGCTAAAAGAGTCTTTTCAATAGACTTGGCAACATGATCGTCTAAACTTGAAAAAGCTTCATCTAGTATTAACACTTGAGCCTCTTGAAGTAGTGCTCTTGCGATGGCAATACGACTTCTTTCACCTCCAGATAAGTTTCTACCATTATCATAGATAATTGTATTCAGACCATCAGGTAGTTTATCTACTAAAGATTTTAGTCCTGATTGTTCTATGGCTTTATTAATAGACGCCTCATCATATGTCTTATACAAACATAAATTTTCTTTAAAACTATCTTCAAATAAGAAAACATGTTGTTCTACATTGGCTATCATCTGATAATAACTGCTATGACTTAAAGTTGAAAGAGGTAAATTATCAATGTAGATTTCACCTTCACTCGGTTGGTGATATTTTCTCAGCAGTTTAAGTAGCGTTGATTTACCACCGCCACTAGGTCCCATGATCAGATATTTATTTCCTTTTTTAAGTTCTAAAGATACATCAGCTAATACTTCATTTTCCTCTTCAGTTTCCATATTATAAGAGAAACTGACACCATCTAATCTCATGCTGTTTTCCAATAAAATGTTTTCATGACTTCCAACTGCTTCCTCATCACTCATCGCATCTTTAGCAAGCTGATTGTCCATTTTTTCAAATAAAACTTTTGAACTCGAAATTTTTGGTAACCACTCACCCATCATTTGAACAGGTCCTAAAACTCTTTCTACACTATTAATAACAAGTACAATACCACCAAAAGTCATTTTTCCTTGAATAGTTAAGTAAGTTGCAGCACCCATCATTCCGATCATTAATGCACTCATCATAAAATTCTGAAGTGCAAATATAAAACTATTCATTCTATCAATGATATAACCTTGTCCTTGAATCACTTCACTTTTATGATGGAAATCACTTTTTGCTTTTTCTGTTAAGTCATTTACCTTTATGATATGAAATGCACTTAAACAAGATTGAATATATGATGTATATTTTTGAAATAAATCACTTCGTTTTTTCTGATGTCTTTTAATAGGTCTACTTAATAAGATTGATACAATTGCTACAAAAACAGCTAAACCTGCACCTACAACTGGAATCCAAGGACTAACATAAACTATAACTGCCAAACCAAAGATAAAAGATAATCCTTGATATACAACTTCAAACTTACCTGCCACATAACCATTTTCAATAGTCGTCATATCTTGAGTCATAGCACTCACATAGTCAGTACTATGTTCAGCATCAAAAGCAGCAATATCTTTTTTAAAGACATTTTTCAAATAATGTTGTTTCAAACTTCTCATACTCTTCATTCTGTAACGCCCTTTTAGAAATGCAAGAAGTATATTTAAAGGTAATACCGCCGAAGTTATTAAAAGCATTCTGATAACATAAGTTGTTAGATTACTTTTCTCGGGATCCATAACAGCATCAACCGTTTTCATCATTGTTATATTTATGAAAGCCTCTAGAAGAATCACACCCGTACCAACCAGTAATGCCACTAATAAAGCTGGTATTGCTTTTCTCAAAATCTTTATCATGAGACACTAACCTCCTTTTGGAAATAATCCTCTATAGGATATAACTGGACTTTACCATTTTTTATTTCTATAACACCATCGTATCTTTCAGTAACTCCAGGATAATACCTATGTGAAACTGCAATTAATGTACACGGTAAATCAAGTAACGTTCGTTCTACTTGAGCTCCAAGTTCAGGATTTAGACTAGAAGTCGCTTCATCTGAAAATACGATATCAACATCTTTAACCAATGCTCTGGCAATTGCGACTCTCTGTCTTTGTCCACCCGAAAGGTCTTGACCATTTTCTCTTAATTCGCGATTCAGTTTATCTGGATGATCATAGATAAAGTCAGATAATCCAGCCTCTAATACTGCTTTTTCAACTTTTCTTTGATCAATATCTCTATACAATGTTAAGTTGTTTAACATTGTATCTTCAAATAAAAATACATCTTGGTATATAAAAGCTACATGGTTATTATAATCTTCTGTACTGATCTTTTTCAAATCCATATTATCATATGTAATTTCACCTTCATACTCGTAATAAGTCTGTGACAAAAGTTTCATTAAAGTGGATTTACCAGCGCCACTAGCACCTTTTAATAAATATTTTTTATTCTTTTCAAGTTTTAAATTCACATGATTTAAGATCTTTTGGTCTTCATATGAGAAACTGACATTTTTAAGTTCAATAGAGTCATCAAATGATAATCGTTCAGCACCTTGTTCATGTTGGGGTATATCTTCTTCAATTGATGTGATCTTTTCAAATATCTTTAAGCTACCCTTTAATTCATTAAATAAAGGAATCAATTGTTCTAAAGGCCAAATACATCCGTTGGCCAATACAATCATAAATACAACTTGAGTCATAGAAACACCAGAATCAATTAAACTTAAACAATAAAGTAAAGTACCTATAAAAATAAATGTTGATAGTAATCTTGTCACATTTCTTTGACTTTCAGTAAATACTTGATAATGCATTTTTTTCTTTTCCAAACGATCAATACTCTTTAAATTTTTATTTAAGAATGTATTCTCTACTCTATTAAGTTTTAGTAGTGACAAACCATCAAAGGTATTACTGATATCAACTGTCATATTCTCATTTGATTCTGATATATTCTCCTGCATTTTAATCGTCTTACCTTCTAACTTCCTAATGACTAAGAATATCAATATGGAAGTAACCATGATAATTAGTGCAAAGACAATATCATAAAATGCAAGTATTGTTAATGATGCTACATATGCTCCACCTCTAAAGATTACATTGATTAACTTCAAGAAAAAATTTTCTTCAAATAAGTTGATGTCATTAATCAAATGAGACATGTATATTGCTTTAGACTTTTTATTGAATCCTTCAAATGATAAACTTTGAATTTTATCAAAAGCTAATTTCCTGACATCTAAAATAACATCTCTAATAAATCCAATACGCATTAATCTAGAACAAATAAATAATACCGACATAGCTGCTACTACTGCAAAATTAATCCACAGTTTCTGCCAAAATATTTCTAAGTTACCTTCAGTTGCTGTCCCAATCAACACTGATATGGCATAGTTAGTAACGATTTGACTAATAACAGGAAAGAAGCATGCTATGATATAAATGATAAATTGCTTTTTTCGAGACATAAGTAATTCTTTCATATTCTTCTCCTTAATATATATTGGCTTAACTATATCTATTAATTAAATGTAATACAATACATTATTCCCCTTTTTAATCAATTTCTAATTTAGCTTAATTTTTCAATATATTCACAAATAAATCACATTAACACAAGAGGATTGAAAGCCATATAAAAGTTTCACAGTCGATAGGAACTTAACATTAGCTTCCTGTTATTTTGCTTTTGAAATGAGCTAATATGCTTTAAAGCAAAGAAAGCCATGTATCTACTCGGTCAGAGATTGACCAATAACAAACCAGCTAAAGTACTTTAGATGGAAATAAAAAAACTGGATTAACCAGCTTTTAGTGTTTAAATGGGTCTAATCGTTCAAACTTAACACCTTGAACATAGCATTTATCATACCCCATTTCTTTTTATCATAAAATTCTATTTCTTTGTCTTCTAACAATATGTATAATCTGTGTTATTAAGCATCGTAGGCAATTCTGTGATAAAATATAAATAACATAGGAATAAAATAACTCTATTGAAAGGAGTCATTATGAATGGTTCAAAAATCAGAATTTACTATTTTACCGGAACTGGCAATTCACTATATATAGCCAAATCTATTGCTGATTCTTTTGATGATTCTGAGTTGGTTTCAATACCAACTGCCTATGAAGCTAATACAAAACAAATTATTGAATGTGATACAGTTGGTTTTGTTTTTCCTGTACACTTCTCAAAACCAAGTATAATCTTAGAGAGATTTCTTGACAATATCGAGAGTATTGAGGCTAACTATGTATTTGCTATAGCTAATGGTGGTGGCTTATATGGTTCAACCCTAAAGATTGTTAATCAATCTCTTCTATCTGTAGGTGCTCATTTAAATTCAGGTTTTCTAATTCAAATGCCCAGCAATCATCCTAAAATTGCTCAGATGCAGAAAAAAAGCAATCATAAAATTCTCGAGGAAGCTGATTTACACATTAAGGATATATCAGAAAAGATACGTTTGAAACAGAGGACTGACTTAAAAACCAGACCTGTCATTTTGGGGTATTTATTTTCGAAATTATTCTTCCGATCACTACATAAACGGTCTGAAAATGGCGAGCTTGATAAAGATTTCTGGCTTAAAGATACTTGTGACCTCTGTGGAATTTGTGTAAAATGTTGTCCTGTATCAAATATTTCAATTTCTAAAAACCAAGTACAGTGGTCACATCACTGCATCAACTGTTCTTCCTGTTATCATTTGTGTCCAAAAGAAGCTATCGAATTAGGAAAAGACACCATGAAGAGATACCATCATCCTTCAATAACCACTGATGAATTCATAGAACAATACCGCTGATAATCAGTTCAAATATTATTCATTTGGATTTAAATCCTTATTTCGCAAGCAAACAAACTTCGCAAAAACATAACTCCTCCACTGCTTATAATTATAAGTAATGGAGGATTTATTATAAGTACTGACCAACAGGATCGGAGCATATCTCACTGTAGGGTTCTATGTCATTTCCATCTATGGTAAATAATAATCTCAGTCAAACTTCGTTTCAAAATTATAGTCATCAGAAGAGACATGGAATCAACCGATAACGCACACGACTCACATACTCCCGATACCCTGGCAATTCTTCTTGTAAAGTTTTATCTTCTAGTGTGGTTCTTATCACAGCAATGATCAGCGCTACTATCACTGGTATTATCGTCCAAACAGAGCCTAGTGCCAACACAATGCCCGGTAGTGCTAGAATATTTCCAGCATAACCTGGATGTCTTACAATCCGATATGGACCGCTGTCACATACCATATGCCCTCGGTTCGTCTGAATACGCACCACGCTTGAGAAAAATCGATTCTCCACCAAAGCCCATCCAGCAAAGGTGTATCCAAGCACAATCAAAATGAAACCAAAAATGTTGAGCCATGTGGGGAATACAGGTGACCACTCAAAGCGGTGATCTAATCCCGCCACAATGAATAATGGAAAAGTCATACTCACTGCCATTAATGGCGAAAGTACTTTATCCCACGATTTCACATCCTGAGCGTTTACAAATTTGCCTCGTTCTTCTAGCAATCCCGGATGCTTTTTTTCTGCCCATATACGTGGACCTAGACCCGCTACAACTATCAACGTAGAATAAAACCACCCCTGCCACCAAGCTAGATCCCATCCGCTTATCAAGAGAACCAGTGCTATAAGGAGATGCGTTATTATTAAGCCAACCCAATATTTAGGGCTTGCTGTTTTAAATGCATTTTGATCATCTGTCTTCGACGCCATCATATGCCTCCTTACTATGTTTTATTTCAGCTCAAGTTTTTTTTGAAATGACATTGCCACTTGTGTACGCACCGGTCACTTCCTATTTTTCTGGTTTGATTTCCTTTAAGTTATCCTACAACCATGACTTTCTATTGATTCAATGACTGTTTCATCCAGATCAAACTCTTCCATAACATTGACTTGTTTTACACAGTATTCATAAAGATAGATTCCAAAATCTAAATCAGGCAATAGTCCCACAACTTCGCAAAACTCAATATCATTGGCCATGTTTTTCTGCAAAATCGCTTGAGTATCCGACCTAATATTTGACCATGTAACAAATGAAAACCTTCACCATTTTATTATCTGATTCATAGTGGTGCTGAATATATTAAACAACGTTTGTAGATAAGTCAATTATATTTTAATCATTGTTTTCCAGCAGTGTTTTTATTGAAATCATATATAATTTTTTATTGTTCAACCAATTTCTTGAAGAATCTGCACCACCAGAAACATATAATTGATCCTTGTATTCAACCGCTCCCATGCCAACAAATGGTTTGGGTATTGGTAATCCTTCTCTCCAAGTGTGTGTTTCCAATGAGAAAATGTCTACAAGCGCCTCAGGTACATCTTTATCTCTGAATCCGGCAATTATAATGACTTCGTCCCCATAAACAACAATGGTACCTAAGTATAAATCCGTGGGCATATTGCCTATGCTTTCCCATGTGTCAGTTTTAGTGTCATAGACTTCAATCGATGAGTTGGAGCCATAAACGCCTTTATTTCCACTAGTATCGTAAGCCAAACTACCAAAAACATAAATCTTATCATCATGTACGATAGAAGAGTAACCGTGTTTACCTGTTAGCATAGGAGCCATCTCAACCCAAGAATCAGTCTCTATATCATAAACTTGATTTTTAGTTGATACACTACTCCAATTTTCTAGACCACCCATGACGTATATTTTGCCGTTGACAGTAACTCCCATCACATGCTGAACTTTAGTTGGAATTGACGCTAAGAGTGACCATTCATCTTTAATTGGATCATAAACTTCATGGACATCTGAAAAAGGATCTCCAGCAATTACATGAATCTTACCATTGGCTGAAACATAAGCTCCATTCGCATGTTTAGTCTGCATAGATGCTTTTTTTATCCATTGATTTTTAGCAGGGTCATATTGATAGTTGCTAAGAGAGGGTTTTTGATTTGAACGACCTCCTATACTATATATAACATCATTGCATAACACAAAACCACCTTGCGTGCTCCCAATTGGCAAATCAGAATGGGCTTGCCATCCAACAGCAGTATTACTTTGTGAAGAAATTCCAATTAATAAGATTAAAAATTTTATTATTAACTTTATGATCATATTTCCCTCTTTTCTTATATTACATTTGACAGAGCAAACTGAAGATCCACTCATCAAAACCTCATATTAATGCAAAACTTCTCAAAACAATATACTTCTCAGACCAGAGTTGATTTGGTGACTTATAAGTATTTATATATTATAGCTTTTGAAACTTGGCTTAAAGTGTATTATTACGTTAAGTCTTTGACGCCATCTAAAATTACTAAGATACATTAGTGTCTTACCCCTAAGAATCGGCTTCTATCAAATATCTTATACTGACTATTATATTACTGGTTGAAACCAGTTGGACAAGCGACTTTCATAAAACATCATATGATGTTTCTCAGAAAACACTTGGCTTATACAATAAAAAAACGATTTAACATCAGTTAAACCGTTTCCTCTTTAATAATCATTAGTTCAAATCAAAATTCTCTACTCGGCTAAAGATCATAATTGCCATTGACTTGAATGTTAAACATATTATAATAAAAACCTTTTTGAGTCATCAAAGTCTCATGACTACCTGATTCGATGAGTTGACCGTCATTCATCACCAGAATCAAATCTGCAGTAACAATGGTATTTAAACGATGTGCAATAATGAAACTCGTTCTATTTTCCATTAACTCTAATAAGGATTGAGAGATGACCTTCTCTGTTTTAATATCAACACTACTCGTGGCTTCATCTAATATCAACACTTTAGGGTTCATGAGTATCGCTCGAGCAATTGTAATCAACTGACGTTCACCTTGACTTAAGTTCATACCTCCATAAGTCATTGTAGTTTGGTACTTATGTGGTAATTTAGAGATAAACTCATGTGCTCCAGCTACTTTTGCTGCTTCTATAATACTTGTTTCTGATGCATCTAAATCCCCATACAAGATATTATCGTAGATTGTGCCACTAAACAGATATGTATCTTGGAGTACAAAACCTATGTTTTGTCGTAACCAATGACGGTCTATGCTGTCTATCGGATGTTTATCAATGTATATGTCTCCACGTTGTGGTGTATAAAACCTAGTAATAAGATTTACTATCGTGGTTTTACCTGCCCCAGTTGGGCCAACAATTGCGACTTTCATACCAGGTGTAATAGTCATCGACAAGTCTTTAATCACTTCTCGGTCTTCTAGATATGAAAATCCAACTGAATCAAATACTATTTCACCTTGTAGAATGTGATCTTTCAGACTGTGACCATGAGTAGGTTCTTCTATTTCATCTAGTACTTCAAACACTCTCTGAGAACCGGCAATCGCTGACATCAATGTATTGTATATACTGGCCAGTTCATTTAAAGGCCTGACGAACTGCCTAGAGTAGGCCACAAAACTTGCAACCACACCAATGCTTGTTTGACCTTTTATGACCAAATAACCACCCAATAAACCTATAACTGCAAATGTCATGTTGTTGATCACATTCAGTACAGGCATCAATAAACCTGTCCAAAGTTGAGCTTTTCTGCCTTGAATATATAAATTCTCATTTACAGAATCAAATTCATCCATAAACTGTTTCTGTTGATTAAAGGTTTGGATAACACCTAAACCATACACCGTTTCCTCTACTTTACCATTGATTATGCCAGTGTATTTCTGTTGATCCTTATAATATTGAATGGTTCTTTTGGCAATTAGATTAGACAAACCATATATAAACGGCACACTGATCAGGACACCTAGTGTTAAATAAATGTTCATCCAAAGCATAATGGATAAGGCGCCAACAACTGTTATTACACTTCTAATTAATGCTGTTGTCGATTGAGATAAAACAACAT
>Ga0209379_10000207_pt1 | contig 64297 bp, 67 predicted proteins | sample tdDd001_FD_187124 | JGI IMG/M metagenome (GOLD analysis project Ga0209379, IMG submission 187124) | Marine sediment microbial communities from the Atlantic coast under amendment with organic carbon and nitrate - tdDd00.1 (SPAdes)... | ecosystem: Environmental > Aquatic > Marine > Coastal >... | reverse complement strand
CAATTCAACAAATGTGGATGTGGTTGCTGGAGCGACCTATACCAGTGAAACACTCCTGGCTGCTATTGAAGATGGTTTAATAAAAGCACGAATTGAATCAACTCAAGCAAATGAACTGGATGATTCAAATAAGGATGAGGAGTAGTGATGATATGAGACTACAAAATAAAATCATCCTTGTGCTGAGCATTATGCTCCTTGTTGTATTTGGGGCACTTGGCTTAATGATTGGCGAGCATTACCAGGATACGCTTGAAAACCAAATGGGAAACAATGCCATGGATATGGCTGTAACCATAGCGGCACTAGATGACGTGAGTACCACTTTAGCATATGAACTTGACTATATGCCACTGCATAAGAAAATAGAGCAGATAAAATCTAAAACGCGTTTCCAGTACATCATTGTAATGGATATGCAGGGGATTCAATATGCTTATCCTTATACAAATGGACTCGGCAAAGCCTATAAAAACGGCGGTGAAGAACGGGTTTTAGAAGCGGGAGAGGCCTATGTTTCAGCAGACAGAAATGTACTCATCTCAGCCATAAGAGCATTTGTACCTGTATATCACAATGACAAACAAGTTGGAGCGGTTCTTGTAGGTCTGCTTACGGATAAAGTGCATAGTGAAAATGAAGCTTACCTTCGTAAAATTCATATAGCTATCATTTCGGGTGGCATAATTGGTGTTATTGGTGCGGCTTTACTTGCAAGCAATATTAAAAAAAGTATTTATGGATTAGAACCAAAAGAAATTGCTCTGCTCCTTGGACAAAGAGAAATCGTACTTGAGAGTCTAAAACTTGGGATCATAGCTGTAGATAGAGATATGAAGGTTGTTTGGATCAACAGAATGGCAACAGAGGAGTTTGGATTTTCACAAGAAATCTTACTTGAAGATATTCGGTCTCAATATCCCAAAATAGGAGAAATCGTATTAGATGTTCTCCTAAATAATCAGTCTACGTATAACGAAGAACTACGAATTCATCAGGATATGTCCTTAATGTGTAGTTACGTTATTACAAAAGATCCTGATGGGGATGTCTCTGGAGTTGTTGTAAGTTTTGAAAACATGACACAAGTTAAACAAATGGCTGAAGAAATCATTGGTTATAAAAAAATGACCAACGCACTGAGAGCTCAAAGCCATGAGTTTATGAATAAACTTCAAACCATATCAGGACTCATTCAGTTAGATGAATACAATGAAGCTTTAGATTTCATTTCAGCAGAAACTGAAAAGCGAATAGATTTGGCGTCTGTGTTAAGCAAAAACATACAGCCAACACATGTTGCAGCTATACTGCTTGCTAAGTATAATCAGGTTTCTGAAGCTAAGTATAGCCTGGAGTTAGATGAACGCTCAAAACTTAACAGGATCCCAGAAACCCTCCATGAAGATGAGCTGTGTTCTATTATAGGCAACCTCATTGACAACGCACAGGAGGCTTTCCAAGCTGGAAGTGGAGATACCATTAAAATTAGTATTGTTGAGCAAATAAATGGTCTCTATATACGTGTGTCAGACAATGGCCCAGGTATTCCTTTAGATCTTAGAGAGACTGTATTTGAAAGAGGCATAACTACAAAGTCTCAGAGTCGAGGTTTGGGTTTAAACATTGTAAAAGATATTGTTGACAACGCTGGGGGCAGTATTCAGTTAAGACATATAGGTGGCGCGCAGTTCATTATTGAAATTCCGTGGACAGTGGCGCATGAATAGAGGGTAAGTCATATGATTCGTACAATGATTGTTGAAGATGATCCAATGGTGATGCAAATAAATGAACGATTTTTAGGTAAAGTGAGTGGGTTTGAACATATTGGAAGTGTGAATGACTTAGAAAGTGCACGCGAAATGATTCATTCTTTAAAACCAGACCTGATATTGTTAGACATATTCTTTTCCGTAGGCAAAGGAATAGATATTATTCAGTGGCTTCGAAGTGAAAATATCGATGCTGACGTTATTTTTATAACAGCGGATAGGAATCCCAAAACCATTGAAAGAGCTTTCAGATTTGGTGCCATAGATTATTTGATAAAACCCTTTAGGTTCGATCGATTTGAAGAAGCGCTTGAAAAATTTAAAAACTTAAATCAAACCTATAGTTCAGATGATAACTTAGACCAATTGGATATTGATAGGATGCGGATTTCAAAGTATGAAAGTCAAGCTCCATACAAAAGCAAGTCATCTGGTTCAGACGAACGCAATCAGACGGTCATTGACATACTAGAATTGTTAAAAAGACATGAGTCAACAGGTTATACAGCACAGGAAGTTGCTGATGCACTGGGGATTTCAAGGATCACAGCAAGAAGATATTTAGACGACATGGAAAGTGAAGATAAACTTGAGTTATATCTTGAGTATGGAAAAATCGGCCGTCCGCGGAATAAATATCGTATAAGTAAAAATAAAGATGAGGTAGAATTTGAATGACGATATCTAGTTTTTTTAAACTTGTGGAGTTGCCAACAAAAGTAGCAAGTGTGTTCCCATTTTTAATAGGTTCAACCTTTGCAGTTTACAGATATGGTCAACTTAACATACAACACTTGATGATTATGTTGGTTGCCATGTTGTGTCTGGATATGGCAACAACCGCATTAAATAACTTTATGGATTATAAACTTGCTATTAAAACACATGGTTTTAACTATGAACAACACAACGCCATTGTAAAGTACAATATTAAAGAATCCACTGTGAAACGGACCATTGCACTACTTATGTCAGTTACAATTGGTCTTGGTTTGTACCTGGTATCACGTACTGATATTATAGTGCTCTTGCTGGGCATGATTTCATTCTTCTTTGCACTTATTTACACGTGGGGTCCATTTCCTATTTCAAGAACGCCTTTAGGTGAACTTGTTTCAGGAGGGATCATGGGTGGATTTATAACATTTATAAGTTTATATATTCATATATATGACCTTAAGATCATTCAACTTGTATTTGATAGAAATATGTTTTATATAAGTATTAACTTTATTGAGGTTATTGTAATTGCTCTTCTGACCCTGCCTTTAATTGCTGGAATAGCTAACATAATGTTAGCCAACAACACCTGTGATATGGAAGATGATTTTGAGAACAAGCGTTTTACTTTACCTCTAGTGATTGGCAAAGAAAATGCTCTAAGACTTTTTAGCTTATTATATGGTTCCGGTTACTTAGCAATACTTTTAGGGGTTATATTAAACTGGTTGCCTCTAACGTGTTTACTTGTCCTAATCACCATCGTTCCAGTACGCAAAAATGTTTTGCTATTTAACGAAAGACAAACAAAAAAGGATACATTCATAATCAGTGTGAAAAACTTTGTTATGATTAGTCTTGTATATTTCCTGTCATTGTTAATTGGTGTATTACTAAAATAGTGCACATACAATATAAATTAAAGCCCAAGGTCTCTTAAAAATTAAGACCTTGGGCTTTTTGAATACATATGTATAACCTAAAATATGCTGTAGGAACATCTCTTACCTACACTGGTGTACCGGACAAATCCTTAGCTATTACAAAAACAGCCATGGACAGACTTTGCGTTCAACCTGGTCAAGACACCAGAACAATGACGACCCAAGAAGTGCAATGGCTATAATTCCAGCAAACATAAACTCGTAATTTACCATAGACCAGCTGTTCATAATGAAGTAACCAATACCATAGTGTGTAGCATAATTCTCAGCAAAAAATAAAACTGAAATGCTAATCCCCATGCTTATACGCAGTGCACTAAAAAGTCTTGGTAGTGTACTTGGGAGAAGGAGACGTTTAAACCTTGTGTAAGGTGACAGGTTCATTAATTGAGCCACCTTAAAGTAGTCTTCATGAATGTCTTTAATGCCATCTCGCGTAAAGATGAAAACCTGGAAAACGAGAATAGAAAAGATCAGGATTATTTTGGAGGTGTTTCCTAAACCAAACCCAACCATAAAGAGGGGTAAAAAGGCAATTTTAGGGATAGGGTGTAAGTAATAAACCACCGATGACAACAAAGCGTTTGTTCGCTTTGATAAGCCTGCTAAAATACCAGAGGGGTATCCAATAGCCACAGCTAAACTTATACCGCCAAGAATCCTTATAAGGCTATGGAGGAGATGGAGGAGGAGTTCCCCCTCCATACTCAGTATGAAAAACATTTTAATAGCCTCAAGGGGACTTGGGGCTATTAGTGGGTTGTTTAAATGTAGTATATACCAAACAAAAAGGAGGATTGATCCTCCTAATACTTTATTCTTGAGTTTGTCCAAGTGTGTGAACCTCCTTAAAAGCATTTCGGATTTCTAAAACTTTATCATAAAAGTTTTTTTGGTTCCGTGCATCTTTAAGTGAGTAACATTCATTGTCAAACTGTGCAACAACAGACCCTTTATGGAGTATGAGAATAGTTTGGCCTAAATAGACGGCTTCTTCGATACTATGGGTGACTAAAATTGATGTGTTATTGTTTGACTTTTGATGTGTTTTAAGTAACATTTGAATGTCTTCTTTGGTGATTGCATCCAGTGAGGATGTTGGTTCATCCAAGAGTAAAATGTCTGGTTTAGATACCCAAGACCTAGCTATAGATGTCCGTTGAGCCTGCCCACCACTAATTTGTGAGGGGTATTTGTTTTTGTGAATTAAGAGGTCAACATCAGAGAGGACATCGTGCACCAAATGCTCACGTTGTGAAGCCGGTGTAATTTCTGCCCTTAAACCCAAGTCCACATTTTCTGCTAAGGTCAACCATGGATACAAGGCAGCTGATTGCATGACTAAACTAAGAGAAGGGGGAGGTCCAGACCCATCTGAATGTTGCAGATGAATCTGACCATTTGAAGGTTGAATAAGTCCAGCCAACACATTAAGGAGGGTGGTTTTACCACTACCTGAATGTCCTATAATCGCTAGAGCAGTCCCTTTTTTTATTTGTAGATTAACCTTGTTTAGAGCAATTTCTTTGTCATAAACTACAGTGACGTCCTTGAGAACGATCATTGTATAAATGAGCCATCTACAAGATCAGAAGGGGAAACTGTCAGCTCAAGTTTAAGTTCTTCGTTTGTCCAGTCAATTATTTTTTGTACATAATCAGCATTAGGTAGACGTGCTTCCATGTAAGTTGGCAGTAACATAATGTCTTTTACTTCAACTTTGATGTTTGGAATTCTCTTAACCAAGACATCACGTGCGAGTGATTCGTTTTCATTAATATCTTGAACGGCAAGGTTGAATGCTTCATGGAAGGCTTTTATTGCTTCAGGTTTTTCTTGGATCGCTTTTCCTGTAAAGACCATGACGTCAGGAAAATTCTTGTCTTGTGGCTCAAATACGAGTTTAGTGAGTCCTTTAGACTCCCCAATAGTGGCAACTGGCTCTGGGAACAAACCCATGTCAATCTGCTTGGTAGCAACTGCTTCAAGACGACCAGGAATGGGGTTAATAAAAACTTTTTCTATTTCATATGTATCACTTAACCATTCATCGACTAAGAAATTAGAGACACTGACTTCCATCATTCCAACTGAAATTGAAGATTTATCAACACTTGATGGAACAGCTAAAATTGGGAACATACCATCTGTAATAGTGGTTGCTTTAATATCAAAACCACTGTTAACATTTGTCGCAAGGGCAACCAGGTCCGTTAAAGCTGCATCGATAGATTGTGTTTGGAGTGCTGTTTGTCTATCTTGTGCATTGGTGTAGATATCAATGTTGACTTCTAGCCCTAAATCTGCGAAGTAGCCTTTTTCATCAGCAAGTAAAATAGGTGCTGTGTCTACTGCCGGCATTAAACCAATAGAAAGGGTCATATCTTGGGGGTCTTTAACCTGTGTTTGACTTGTTTCTTCACTTGTTTCTTGTGTGGTAACGGTAATGTTTTGTGACTGACAACCAACTGCCAAGAGTAGGATTAGGCCCATTGTGAATACTAATATTTTTTTCATTTTTCTTCCTCCTTATTCTGAATCGTTAATATCTTAACATCGTAAAAATAAGGCTTCAATGTTATATGACTTTTGTTCATTTTGTAGGAGATTTAGTCTTTTACTTCAATATTTTGTTATGGAATAATAGGGAAGCGAGAAGAAAAAATGAGGTGACTTATGAAGCTTGAAACACTAATAAACTATATGAAAAACTACTGGATTGCCATGCGTGTTTTGTCATTGACATTGGCACTTTCAGCAACGTCCTACGGCATGGTTGCTGCATTTCGCGCTGGTTTTTTATTTAAGGAGACTCTAGTACATGACGTTTTTTTAGTTGTCATAATTACTGGTGCTGGGTTGGCATCTCAGTTGGGTGCGAATTTGATTAATGATTATTTTGAAGGGTCTTTTAAATACCTTGATCCAAGTCAAAGAAGAATGCACTTTCTTGGAAAAGACAGGTCTTATTTTGATGTGTTTGTTTTTTTAAGTGGAATAGGTGCACTCGGATTTGCAGGTCTAGTTGGACTTTATCTGATTTACATAACAGATTATAAAATGCTAATAATTGGTCTGGTTGGTCTTATGGGATCATATGCATATACGGGTGAACCTTTTGTTTATAAGACAAAAGGACTTGGGGCACCCCTTTCTTTTATTCTCATGGGCCCACTCATGTTACTTGGGGCATATTACCCATTTTCAAAAACCTTAGAATGGTATCCTGTCATTTTAGGTTTACCTATGTCCTTATTTGTACCTGCACTTATGATCAGTAATGAAATGCGGGATTTTAAACGTGACAAACGACTGAGTATGGGGACATTAAGTGTAAGAATCGGAAGTGTAAACAGCTTAATTTTGTATGATTTTTTGGTGTTTGGTGCATTTGCACTTCTTGTTTTATATGTTGGTTTAGGCCTATATCCAGTTTGGTCTTTACTTGGTTTTTTATCTTTACCTCTTGCTATTAAAGGACACAAATGTGTCTCTAAGTTTGAGAGGTTAAGTATTCCATACACCAATAAACTTCATGTGAGTTTTTCTATTATTGTTTGGTTAACTTTAGTACTTTGCTGATGTATGACTCATAATAATTGCCATAATAAAGGACTGCCATAAAAAACCAACCTCCTATGCCTTAGACAATTGTCTAGGCTAAGGGGCTGGATTCTATGGTAGTCCTTTTTATTTTTTAATTAACTGCTTTCATCAAGCCTTAGTATATCAACAAGATTTTTGGTCATACGTGCGGTCATACCCCAAATAACTTCTTGCATGTAATCAAAGAATAAAATGGGGTAGTTCCCATTACGCCAGTTGTAAGAACGACCTTTAGGAATCTTATGGAATGGGAAATCTTCAGGGAAATTAAACTCGCTGGTTACATAATAGGCCTGAGGGTCATTTTCAAGAACATGTTCAAGCGGAACAGTAAAAACACGTTGAACTTCATCTTTATTAAACTTAAGTGCATCTACAGAATCCACATTTAAAGCACCAACAAATAGGTAAATAACCACATTAAAAGGGGTTATGATTGACTCAATTTCACTGTATACTTCAATTTGGTCAGGACTCACTCCAAGTTCTTCACATGTTTCTCGTATGGCAGTGTACTCAGGATTTTCATCGGTCTCCATTCTGCCCCCTGGGAAACAAACTTCACCAGGCTGTGACCTTAAGTTTTCGGATCGAACTTCATAAAGCAAATGTGTTTTTCCATCTATTTTCACCAAAGGGATGAATACGGAATAGTATTTATAGGATGTCTCACCATTCACTCGGTGTTCGTTAAGCTTAGATTGAATGTCTGTCATATTCATCGAATCACCTTCCACAGTTTTCACATAATTTCATATTATAATAGGTTTAGAATATTATATGTATACCAAAAAAGTTGGGCATTGAAAAGGTTAATTAGAAAGTTTGCAAAGGATAATCGCTATAAATTGAGAATTAAATATGTAATACTTAGTTATTAATGTTATGGGAGGCACGTATGAAACATATCTTTGTTATAGATGACGAACAAAATATTCGAGATTTAATAAAAAAATACCTTGTTAAAGATGGGTATCAAGTGACAACATTTCCTGATGGTCTAAAAGTTTTAAACGAACTTCAAGCTCAAAGACCTGACTTATTGGTTTTAGACATTAACATGCCTGGTATAGATGGGATCGAATTATGTAAGGAAATTCGTAAAATCTCAGAAGTTCCGATTATATTCGTAACTGCGCGCGATGACGAGTTTGACAGAATTATTGGTCTTGAAATTGGTGGCGATGACTACATGTCAAAACCATTTAGCCCAAGAGAACTGGTTGTACGCATAAAAAACATTTTTAAACGGATGCATAAAGCAGATGAACCTACATTAGGTATCGGTATAAAAGATGTTGAAGTGTTACAGCAAAAACGTGAAGTCATTGCTAATGGAAAAACACTCAAGTTAACAACAAAAGAATATGAACTCTTTGAGTTTATGGCAAGAAATGCAGGTTTGCCGTTTACAAGAGAAGGTCTGATTGAAAAAGTCTGGGGATACGACTATTTGGGTGATATTCGTGTCATTGATGATTTAGTAAAACGCCTGCGTAAGAAACTTAAGACCGCTGAGTCTGAGTTAAAGATCGAGACGGTGTGGGGATATGGATACAAAATTGAAAAAGAATAATAAAAGCACAATCGGTTCTAAACTCTTGCTGTCGTATTTAGTTATACTGCTCATAACCTTTTCTGTCAGTCTTATTGTGTTTAATAAAGTAGCCAAGGATTATTTGGTGAACGAAGCACAAGCAAGCATTGAAGAAGAAATGACAGAAATTATGCGGTTTGTAAAATTGGCTACAGCGCCTGAAAGAGTTAAAGCAGCTGTAACAAGAGTACCAAAGAATCAAACCAACACAGAAAGTACAGGTCAAACAGGTGACACGAGTACAGGTCTTGTTGAAAATTTTGCAGCGGTCGCAGACACCATCGCCCAGGCCCGTGTATCAAATGAACTTAGAATTGCAGGGCGATATTTTAATTCTAAAATTGCTATAGTCACGGATGATGGAAAAGTGCGGTACTCTAGTGAACAAGACATAACCTTAGAAGATTTAAAGGCCGTTGCTGAAGCTGCTGTGAACAATACAGAATATATATTTATAAGAGAAAGTATTACCATAAACAATAAACAAAGTGGGTACGTCATAATATATACAGCGGTTGAAGATGTTGTGAGTATGCGTAACCTTGGTTTTAGAGTGTTCGCACTGAGTTTTTCCATTGGCGCTTTACTTGCATTTTTAATAAGTGTATTTTTCCAGCGTATTATTGGAATGCCCATTAAAAAGCTTAATATGGCCATGCAGTCATACTCTTTTAATAATCCGGCAGAGGCTCTTAATATCAAGACCGGGGATGAAATTGAAGAACTCGCCTCAACCTTTGAACGCATGTCTGACAAAATTCAGACCTATCATGGACAGCAAAAAGTATTCTTCCAAAACGCTTCCCATGAACTAAAAACCCCATTAATGTCCATTCAGGGTTATGCTGAAGCTATAAAAGATGGCATTGTTGAAGGGGAAGAGAAAGACGAAAGTTTAGATATTATCATAGCTGAAAGTCAACGCCTTAAAAAAATCGTAGAGGAAATGATCCTTCTGACAAAACTTGAAGATGAACAAGAACCATTTAACTTTGCCGATGCAACGGTTGAAGAAATCATAAAAGGGTCTATGCGTTCCCTGAGTTCTCTATTTAACAAACATGAAGTTGAAATTGACTTAAGAATAGATGACAAGGGTTATGGGCGATTTGATGTAGATAAACTGACTCGAGCATTTATTAACATCTTAGGCAACTGTGCTCGGTATGCCAACGAAACCATAAAAGTTAAAGTCAATGCAATTGCCGATATTATTTATGTTGAAATTGCAGATGATGGCAGTGGTTTCGAACCCGGTGAAGCATCAAAGGTATTTGAGCGCTTTTACAAAGGCAACAAAGGTGGGTCTGGAATTGGGCTCGCTTTAACTAAAACAATCATTGAAAGACATGGCGGTGAAGTTTGGGCTGAAGATAATCCAACAGGTGGCGCTGTGTTTAAAATAAAAATTACTCAAAGACAATCTTAACAGTGCCAACAGGCACTGTTTTACTTTTTTGTACTAGTGCAGCTCATTATATGGTGTAACGAGTGGTTATATGCCTTAGTTTAGGAATGTTGGTTATAAACGTCGCATAATAACATGTGTTGGTCATGAAAAAGACTTGGCAAGTGAATGAACCTTCGGTATAATAACAGCGTGTTGGTGTAAAAAGTATACTAAGTATACAGGAGGACATCATGACTCAAAAGATGACTGAAGGCCTTGAAGCAGCATGGGCTGCCATAGGCGGTAAATGGAAAACACAAATCTTGTTTCATTTAATGGATGGGGAGAAAAGGTTTAGTGAACTTCGAAAGTGTATGCCTGAGATTACACAACGGATGTTAACCAATGCCCTTAGAGATCTTGAAACATCAGGTATAGTAAAGCGATGTATTTATGCTGAAGTACCTGCACGCGTCGAGTATACACTCACAGACATGGGACATTCCTTTGAGCAGGCATTAGAAATGCTTCAGACATGGGGAAATACCTACAAGTCATGGAAAGAAGACAAAGAGTAATACTCTATACTAGGAGGACGTATGACAATCAGAATACTAACAGATTCATGCTGTGATCTGCCAGTCGATTATTTAACAGCGAATAAAGACATAATCGATTTAGTTGGCATGCCAATACATATTGAAGGGGAAGACTTTGTAGACGATTTAGGTGAAAATCTAAACCTCTCAGCATTTTATGACAAACTAAGAGCGGGGAAGATGGCAAGTACATCACAAATTACACCTCTTATGTTTGAAACGGTTTTTCGTAAGAATTACCAAGCGGGTGCAGAAACTATTTATTTAGGTTTGTCCTCTGGATTAAGTGGCACAATGAATAATGCTAACCTAGCAAAAAATATGATTTTGGAGGACACACCAGAAGCTTTGGTTCATATTCCAAACACAGTTTCAGCTTCAGTCGGCCAAGGACTTCAAATCATGTACGTGGTAGATATGATTCGATCAGGAAAAACTGTTGAAGAAATCTTGGTTTGGATTGAAGAAAACAAGTTAAAAACACAGCACTGGTTTGCGGTGGACAATTTAGAGTACTTGAAAAACGGTGGACGTATATCTCCTGCTGTGGCTAAGATTGGAACCATGCTTAATGTAAAACCCGTTTTATTTGTAGATAATGAAGGTAAGTTAAAGCCATTCCAAAATGTACGTGGAAGAAAAAAATCAATTAAGTACTTAGCGGGCAGAATCGACCCATTCATTAAGGAAAATCCGGATATGATGATTATGATCGGTCATGGGGATTGTCCAGAAGAAGCTGAAAAACTTAAAGCTCTTGTTGAAGAAAAAGTAGATCCTTCAAGAATTGTAGTGTCGAACTTAGCTCATACCATAGCAACACACGTTGGACCAGATATGCTGGCACTTGCATTTGTTGCTGGTTCAAGAGAAGCATAGTATATATTTTTTATTATTAAATTCAGTATTTTAATCAAATTGCAATTATACTTTTATAACAAACGGCTAGTTCATCACTTATATGAACTAGCCGTTTTATCATTTGTTTATTTGTCTTTTGTAGCTGAACTAATTAAGTCGAAGGCTTGATTACGATGATCAAAGACCTTCTCAGCCCCTGTACTTACATAAATCTTACTGTCTCTCGATACAAAGATCGCTTCGATGCCTTCAAGGGATTCAATAAAGTCCATACCCGCTTCAAGACCCATTGTATAAACCACTGTGGATAGTGCATCTCCATCTATTGCTGTTTCAGAAAGGATTGAAATACCAAGAATCTCGTTGTTGACCGGGTATCCGTTATCTGTACTAAGGATGTGGTGATATCGCACCCCATCTTCTTCAAAGTATCTTTCATAAACACCAGATGTAATAACTGACGCATCCGTAACTTCTACAATACCTACCATTGCTCCCTGGTTTTGAAGTGGATCTTGAATACCCACTTTCCAAGCAACCCCTTCTTTATCTCCCAGAGCAAGCACGTTTCCACCTAAGTTGATAAGTGCAGACTCAACACCATTTTCTTTTAGGATGCGAGCGGCTTCGTCAGCTGCATAGCCTTTAGCAATGGCGCCTAAGTCTATCTTGACCCCTTCTTTAGTTTTGGTTAATGTGCCATGAACAGGATCAAACTTTAGGTTTTCATACCCGACCAATTCAAGTGCCTGTGTTAAGCTGGCGTCGTCTGGAATTTGTGCATCTTCTTTTCCAATGCTCCATAGGTCAACAAGAGGTTCGATGGTTATATCAAATTGTCCATTAGATTGGGCAGAGTAGTATAAACCCCGACTGACTACGGCTTGAGCATGTTCACCTAATACCACTACATCGTTTGCAGCGGCTTCATTAAACTGGCTGACATCACTTTTAGCAATACTAGTACTCAATTCATTTTCAAGTGTTTTCATATGTCCAATAGCAAGGTCAAGTGCGTCTTGATCTTTAGTGTCAAATACAGAGATCTGTATAACTGTGCCAAATTGTAGAGTTGTTCTTGATATCGGTTCAGCGGTGTTTGATGTACTTGAACATCCAACCAGAAGAAGAGACATCGTAAAGAGTAAAAAAACTAAGGGTTTTAATGATTTTCTATATAACAAAATATTTGCCTCCAAATAAACTAAATGAACAAAATGATTTCTTGTAATAATTATGTGGTAAAATTATGGTTAATGGTTGTTGAGAATTATGATCAATAACAATTATACATTATAAACGGGGCAATTTTCTTTTGAAATAAAAATGTAATGGAGATTTTTCATGAAAAGGCTAGACATTTTACTCATAACGTTTTATATTACCATAAGCATTGTGATTGGATACGTTTTAATCTGGGGTCCAACAGACGCACCTGAACTTGTAGAAGTTAAGATCAACAATGAACTACAAGGTAGATATTCATTACCTTTAGATCAAGCCATGGAGATTGTTTTAGACGAAACAGGACACAATGTGCTTGTTATCGATGGCTACGAGGTGTATATGAAAGAAGCGGACTGCCCTGACCAATTATGTGTCCATCAAGGGAGCATAGAAAAATCAGGAACCATGATTGTATGTTTACCAAATAAAATCACAGTGGAGATTATTGGAAAACGCTCTGATGGCGTAGATATTATTTCATATTAATGAGGAGAGAACGGCCATGGTTACGACAGTACTTATGTACGTAGCAATTTTTTTAGCAAAAATAGTAGAAGTATCACTAATGACAGTACGTGTAGTTTTAATCACCAAAGGTGAAAGAAAAATTGGTGCAGTAATTGGATTCTTCGAAGTCCTTATTTGGATTGTACTTGTGAGTACTGTACTTAAGGATATTGCGTCAGATCCAATAAAAGCAGTCGTTTATGCTTTAGGATTTGCCTTAGGAAACTACTTTGGTAGTAAACTTGAAGAACGCCTAGGTATTGGTGTTTCCGAGATTAAGGCGATTGTTAAAGAAGAACATGGACCAGATGTTGTAGCCCATCTTCGTGAACAAGGATTTGCTGTTACAGTAGTTGAAGGTCAAGGTAAAAACCTTGCACGCCATATATTATTTATGTATGTAAAGAGAAAACGCGTTCAGAATGTGGTCGCGCAGCTAACGAGTTATCAAGAGAATGCTGTAATCACTGTGTCTGACACGAAACCAGTGTACGGTGGTTATGCTTTAAGAAAATAAAACCAGAGCATATTGTTGCTCGTTGCAACATGTGTTAAGTTGTGCTTGTACAACAAGAGTCTCAGAGGTCAAAAATGGCTTTCTGAGGCTTTTTAATTGAGATCTTAAGTATGATTTTGAAGGCATATAAAGGGATTTGATTGAATAAGTTAAATTCTTGCACATTTTGTTGAATTGCGTATTGTACTAAATATAATACAATACATATTAATAGAATAGGGTAACGTGCGCCTTACTTAGATATGTGGTAAAATATTATCGGAACATATGTTTGTGGAGGCGCATTATGAACGAAATTAAAACTCAAGATAGAAAAATTCTTCATGTGGATATGGATGCTTTCTTTGCAGCTGTTGAACAGTTAGACCACCCAGAGTGGCGTGGGAAGCCTGTAATTGTTGGTGGAACCAGTCGTAGAGGGGTTGTTTCAACTGCTAGTTATGAAGCTAGAAAATATGGTGTACATTCTGCCATGCCAGGATTTCAAGCAAAGAAACTTTGTCCAAACGGTATATTTGTTCGAGGAAACATGGCCAGGTACAAAGAAATGTCTGAACATGTTTTTAAGATATTAAACGATGTAACAGATGTTATCCAGCCTGTATCGATAGATGAAGCTTATTTAGATGTAACAGGCATATTTCATAGCCCGGAATATATAGGCAAGTATATAAAAAGACGTGTAAAAGAAGAAACCGGCTTGGTCATTTCAGTGGGGGTTTCCTATAATAAGTTCTTAGCTAAGTTAGCTTCAGAATGGAATAAACCCGATGGATTTTTTACTATTAATAGAGATATGGTACCGGATATTTTGGTACCCCTACCTGTTGGTAAAGTCCACGGACTTGGGAAAAAATCAGTGGAAAGATTAAATCGAATTGGTATATTTACCATTGGAGACTTACTTCAATATAGAAAAGAGGATTTAAAACTCTTTTTAGGAAGCTGGGGAGAAGAAATTTATGACCGAATTAGGGGCATAGATGACAGACCAGTTCGAGTTGAGGGAGAAAGAAAATCAATTGGTAAAGAGACCACGCTGAAAGAAGATACAGATGATAAAGAGCTTATGAAAACTTACCTCAGGGATTTTGCAGAGTCTGTAGCAAAGGTTATGAAACGAAAAAATGTGGAAGCCAAGACTATAACAGTTAAGTTCAAAACGAAAGATTTTGAAGGACATACTAGGTCTAAGACCTTATCCATTCCTGTTAGTCGTGCAGATGACATATATACAGAAGCCATCCATGTATTAGAACACATAGATTTTCCAAAGAAAATTCGCTTAATAGGATTGTCCATGTCAGGACTTGTTCCTATGGAAGAGAGACAAACCACTCTTTTTGATGCACTTGCCTTTGGAGATGAAGACGATTAATAGACGTTCAACCGATAAAATTTATAATGTATTTTTATAGAAACTAGACCTTAACCGAATGGGTTTGGTACTATTTTATAAATAATCGCCCTGTTTTATTATAAATCAGGGCATTTTTGTAGTGATTTTCGTTGACCGCCAATCTTTTACGATTGTATAATCAAAAAGTGTAGATTAACATAATCCGAGATAATACTACAAATATCAAATTCTTAATGAAAAGATAGGAGCAGGAAGTATCATGATTCTAATGATCGACAATTATGACTCATTTACCTATAACTTAGTACAATATTTGATGACTTTAAATGAAACAGTTGAAGTATACAGAAATGACAGTTTAACAATTGATGATATTAGGAGTATGAAACCCGATATGATCGTAATTTCTCCTGGTCCAAGCACTCCTACAGAAGCAGGTGTATCTCTTCAAATAGTTGAAGAGCTTGCAGGGGAGTTCCCTATTTTAGGCATATGTTTAGGTCACCAAACAATTGGCCAAGCATATGGAGGAAATATAATTAAAGCATTTGAACCAGTCCACGGCAAAGTGTTTCCAGTGAAACACGATAACAAAGGTGTATTTAAAGACTTAAACCAACCTTTAAATGTAACACGTTATCATTCACTGGTTATTGAGAAAGAAACCATGCCAGACTGTCTTGAAATAACAGCAGAAACAGAAGATGGCCAAATAATGGGCATTCGACATAAAGAACTTATGTTAGAAGGTGTACAGTTCCATCCAGAAGCAATATTGACAGAACAAGGGCATGAATTGCTTGAAAACTTTTTAGTTCAAGCTAAAGCCTTCGTGAAAGACATGGGAGGGTGCCATGATTGTTAATCGTATTGATTCCAAGTTAAACAGTTTTGAAATTTTTACCCTATTTAAAGAGGCGGCAGATGCCATTTTCTTAGACAGTGGGCGTGACCACGATGGTATGGGTAGGTATTCAATCATAGCAGTAAATCCTTTTGAGCGTATTCTAAATAAGGGAAAAGAAACTCGAATTGAAGACCTGAGAACTTCAGAGATTTCGACACAGAGTGTAACAGGAAATCCATTTAAAATTTTAAGAGAAAAGATGGACCAGTACAAAATGGACTACACATCGGATTTACCATTCGTTGGTGGGGCTGTGGGTTACTTTGGATATGATCTTTGTCACCATATTGAAGAATTGACACGGACAGCTCAAGATGATGTTGATATTCCTGATCTGTACTTATGTTTTTATAATGGTGCTGTGATTATCGACCATCAAGAAAATGCTGTCTTTATATCAGACGCTGAGTTAAATCCTGGTGGTAAAGAGCGTGTTGATGATTTAATTGATACAATCATGCGAGGTGAAACAGGTTCTGTTGAGCTTGATTTACAAAATCATGAGAATCCAGTTGAGTTTAAGCCTAATATGGACAAAGACACTTACTTAAACTCAGTAAGACGCATCAAAGAATATATTCGTACAGGGGATATTTATCAGGCCAATATGACACAACGTTTTGAAACGGACCTGCGTGATCAACCCCTAGCTTTATATAAAAAGTTAAGAGATATCAATCCGGCACCATTTGCCAGTTACTTGGATTTTGGAAGTGGACAAATTGTATCGAGCTCGCCTGAAAGATTTTTAAAAGTACGTGACGGAAAGATTGAAACCCGTCCAATAAAAGGAACTTTACCTAGGGGGGCAACACCAGAAGAAGATGAACGATTAAAGGTAGAGCTTCAAAACAGTAAAAAAGACCGTTCTGAACTTCTAATGATTGTAGATTTAGAAAGAAATGATTTAAGTAGAGTGGCTAAAACAGGTTCTGTTAAAGTGCCTGAACTGTTTGTTATAGAAAGTTATGCTACTGTACATCATTTGGTTTCAACTGTTACAGCAGAACTACGTGATGACTTATCGGTAGTAGATTTATTAGAAGCATCCTTCCCAGGTGGCTCTATTACAGGTGCTCCAAAAATTATGGCTATGAATGTGATTGACGAACTTGAGCCAACACAGAGAAATATTTATACAGGTTCCATTGGATACTTAGATTTTAATGGAAACGCAGATTTGAACATAGTTATTCGTACTATTATTTGTAAAGATGAAAAAGCGTATTTCCAAGTTGGTGGAGGTATTGTTTGGGATTCTGATGAGTACAAAGAGTATGACGAAACTTTAGATAAGGCGAGAGCATTAATGAATGCACTGAGTCACTAAGTCAGTGAAGAATGTGTGGAGGCAGGTATGAGCGAAGCAATCCAGTATGGGTATAGCTTGTTTGAAACGATCAGGTATCAAAATAATAAAGCTCATAACTTAAAGGGGCACTATAATAGGTTGACCCAAAGTTCCCAAACACTAGCTATTCCTTATAAACAGACTTTTGACGAGTTTGAAGATGATGTGCAGGGATCTATTAATCAGTCGTCCATGAACAAGGGTGTAGTACGTTATCAAATCTCTAAAGATGGGGATCAGATAATAAAAAAGATTGATCTTAAAGTTAATCGATATGAAAAATCTATGTATGAACATGGTTTTAAAGTCTCTATATCATCTGTAAAAAAATCATCTAGCAGTTTGATGTTAAGACATAAATCATCTAACTACCTTGAAAACTTGTTGGTCTTACAAGAGGCTAAAATAAAAGGCTTTGACGAAGCCTTGTTTTTCAATGAAAATTCATATATAACAGAGGGGACATATACCAATATGTTTCTTATAAAGAATGGAAAAGTGTTCACCCCAGATTTAACTTGTGGTCTTTTAAAGGGAACCATGCGAACACAAGTGATACAAACCCTTAAAGACTTAAAAATTGATATGGTTGAGAAAGCTTTGACATTAAAAGCATTAGAAGAGGCAGAGGGGGTATTTTTAACCAATGCCTTAATGGGTGTTATGCCAGTTTGTAAAATTAACGAAGTAAAAACATATACCGTTAAACACAAGATTGTAGACCTGTTGTCAGATCAGCTGATGGCAGATTGGTTTGAGTAGGCCTAGAAGGCAAGAACTGAAAAGAGGATTAAAATGGATAAGGAAAGAATAAAAAAAGCGGTTCGCGAAATTCTATTTGCAATTGGTGAAGATCCTGACAGAGAAGGGTTAGTTGGTACACCTGACCGAATTGCTAGAATGTACGAAGAAATTTTTGCGGGTCTAAAACAAGATCCAAGCAAACACTTAGATTTACATTTTGAAGAGGAACAACACGAAGAACTGGTACTTGTAAGAGATATTCCTTTCTACTCAACATGTGAACACCATTTGGTGCCGTTTTTCGGTAAAGCCCATGTTGCTTATATTCCTAAAGATGGAAAGCTTACAGGACTGAGTAAACTGGCACGCGTTGTTGAAACTGTAGCAAGACGTCCTCAACTCCAGGAGCGTTTAAGTTCTAATGTTGCAGACTGTATTATGGACAGCTTAAAGCCACACGGTGTAATTGTTGTAGTTGAAGCTGAACACATGTGTATGACAATGCGTGGTATTAAAAAACCAGGAAGTAACACAGTGACATCAGCTACGCGCGGTATCTTTAGAACAGATGCTAAATCAAGGTCAGAAGCTATGAGCCTAATCTCATTTGGTAAGTAAAATACAGAGTAAACATTAATAATCCGGAAAGCGGGCGAGACCATGCGAGAATTTGCTAAAAAATCATATGACAAAATAGACTTGAAATTTCAAGATTATTCCCTTGCAATAGGTGAAAGAACTTATGTAATGGGAATCTTGAACGCCACGCCAGACTCATTTTCTGATGGCGGACGATTTAATGAAGTAGAAGCTGGAGTAAGACACGCAAGGCAAATGGTAGAAGAAGGTGCTGACATTATTGATGTTGGTGGAGAATCTACGCGCCCAGGTGCTGCTGAAGTAACACTCGATGATGAACTTAAAAGAGTTGTACCATTAATTCAGGCCATTAGAGCGAATGTAAATGTACCCATTTCAATAGACACATACAAGGCTAAAGTTGCTGAAGCTGCCCTAAATGCGGGTGCAAACATTGTAAATGACGTTTGGGGCCTACAAAGGGAACCTGAAATTGCAAAAGTAGCAGCTAAAGCTGGGGCACCTGTTATTGCTATGCATAATCAAAAAGGTCATGAGTACGACGAAGACATTATTGCCTCAATGATTAAGTTCTTCAAAAAGTCTATTCAGATCGCCTTAGATGCTGGTGTACCAAAGGAACATATTATTTTAGATCCAGGCATTGGTTTTGGAAAAACACCTGCGCAAAATGTTATCGTAATGGGTCGATTACATGAGTTACATGTGTTGGGGTATCCAGTACTCCTTGGTACAAGTAGAAAATCTATGATCGGCAAAATTCTTGACCTTCCCTCAGATGAACGTGTAGAAGGTACAGTAGCAACCAACGTTTTAGGTGTGCTTGCTGGTATGGAGATTATTCGTGTACATGACGTAAAGGAAAACCTAAGAGCTGTTAAGGTAGCAGATGCGATTGTGAGGGGCTGGAATGGATAAAATATTAATGAAGAATATGAGCTTTTACGGCTACCACGGCGTTATGGCTGAGGAAAAAGTACTTGGGCAAAAATTCTTTATAGATGTGGTACTAGAACTAGATTTACTAACAGCAGGAAAAACAGATAATGTAGAAACAACAGTGAGTTATGCAGATGTTTTTCAAGTTGTAAAAGAACATGCAGAAGTTAAGAAATATGACTTATTAGAAGCCTTGGCACATAATATTGCTTCTAATGTCCTTTCTGATTTTAAGTTGGTTCATGCAGTAAATGTGGAAGTTCGAAAACCAGAAGCACCAGTTCATGGTGTATTTGATCATTTTGGTGTTCAAATTCGGAGACGAAGAGATGCATAAGGCCTACTTAAGTCTTGGTGGCAATATTGGAGACAGGCAAGATAATTTAAATCAAGCAGTGGCGATTCTTAGAAGTACAGAGGGTATTGAAGTTACTGGAGTATCCTCATTCTATGAAACGGACCCTTGGGGATTTGAAGATCAAGAAGCTTTTCTAAATATTGCTGTAGAAGTTATGACTTCTCTAAAACCGCTTGAACTCCTAAAGTCTTGTCAGTATGTTGAATCAGAGTTAAAACGTGTCAGGTTGGTTCACTGGGGACCCAGAACAATTGATGTTGACATCTTAACTTATGACGATTATACTTCACAGAGTGCTGAATTAACTGTTCCGCACCCTAGAATGACACAGCGAGGCTTTGTACTTGTGCCACTTGCTGAGTTGGCACCTGAACTTGTCGTAAATAATAGAACAGTTTCTGAGTGGCTTATTGAAGTCGGTCAGGAAGGAATAAGGAAGATATAATATGCGACCTAAAATATTAGTAGGAGAACAGCATATCGTTAAAGTAAGAGATTTGGAAATTGGGAAGCCAGGCCAACCTGTTGTGATGGCTGGTCCATGTTCTATTGAATCAAGAGAGCAAATTTTCCAAACGGCTAAGGCTGTGAAGGCTGCTGGAGCAAACATCCTTAGGGGTGGCGTGTTCAAGCCAAGAACAAGCCCTTATGCATTCCAAGGCCTGGGTAAAGAAGGACTACTTCTTATGCGCGAAGCAGCTGATGAAGTAGGGCTTCCAATTGTTACCGAACTTATGGACGAAAGTAATCTTGATCTGATTTACAAGTATGCTGACATGATCCAAATCGGTTCACGTAATATGTATAACTACTCACTTTTAAAAGTGGTGGGACAATTAGATAAACCTATTCTTTTAAAACGTGGTATGAGCGCAACGATACAAGAGTGGATACTTGCAGCAGAATATATTGCATCAAGTGGAAACAAAGATGTTGTTTTATGTGAACGTGGTATCCGCACTTTTGATACCTACACACGTAACACGCTTGATTTAGCAGCTGTGCCAATTCTAAAGCGTGAGACAGGCCTTCCAGTAATTGTAGATCCTAGTCATGGAACAGGCATTCGTGAGCTTGTTGAACCTATGTCTATGGCTGCACTGGCATGTGGCGCAGATGGTTTAATGGTAGAAGTGCACGTTGATCCGGAAAATGCCTTGTCTGATGGTCCTCAGTCATTAACACCAGAACAGTTTGGTGCCTTAATGGAGAAGATTAAAGCTTAATAGTAAGATGAATAACCCAACCCTATAAACTTTGTTTATGGGGTTTTTAAGAATAATCTTAAATAAAAAGCGCCATACCCCTATGAGGAGGTATGGCGCTTTAATCTTAAATGGTATTTTTACTGACCTGTATTAAATAGATTCAAATATGCATTGTCACTATTTAAGTAAATTACAGTGTCTTCATCAATAGTTGTTTCATAAGACTTTAGTGTTCTCCATAGTTCATAGAACTCAGGGTCGACACTAAATGCATTGGCATAGATTTCAAGAGCCGTTGCATCTGCTTCACCACGAATGGTTTCGCTTGTTTCGATGGATTCTGCTACGATCTGAGCCACTTCACGGTCCGTATCGGCTACGGTGTTTTGGAAGAGTTCCTGACCTTCAGAACGTTTTTGCTGTGCAATTGCAGCACGTTCAGCGACCATCTTTTGAAGTGTAGACTCAATGTTTGATTCAGGTAAGATCGTTCTGTATACTTCAATATCTCGAACGACAATTCCCTTTTCAGCAAGTTTAGAGTTTAAATCTAACATTGCTTGGTCAAGTTGTGCATTCAGGACAGATTTGTCTTGAAGGAACTGTACTGAGTTCAGTGCATTGATTTCTTGAATAACTAAAGCATATCCAACTTCATCAATAAGTCTATTTGCTTGAACTACAAGGTTTCCTGTACCACCAAAAGATGATCTATATAGACCAGGGTGGGTGATTTCCCACTGTGCAAACATTTTAATTTCGTACTTGATTTTGTCTCTGGTATTGATATTAGCATAGTTTGAAATGTAGGTAATCAGTTTAGATGTATCTTTTTCAACGGTTGTGATAAAAGGAATTTTGAAGAAAAGACCTTTATCTTTTACAATGTCAATATTTTGGAAGTTCTTATCTAGTTTACTCTGCAGTTCAGCGTCGATGTTGTTTCTATCAACGATAACTTTTTTAACATCACCAAATTCTCTAACTGTAGCAACTTCATCTTCACGTACAATATATATAAAGCTGCTTGCGCTCATCAGGATAGCTAAAACTATCAGTACAAACCCTGTGAAACGCATGTTTTTTCGTCTTCTTTTCTTAGCTTCTTCAGGACTTACATTGGGTCTTTGAGAAGCCGTCTGGCTCTTAAACTGTTCTCTAAATTTAGAAAACTCATCTTTAAGATCAGGGCCAGGACCGCGATTATTGTTATTATCCATTCTATTTCCCTCCTTTTTCAGGTTTACAGATTATTGGTTGATTGATCCCGGATTGAGTGGTAGATACTTAATTGTACCGTCGCCATCAATGTCGATGATGTACTTCTGCTTAACCTTGGATAGGATAGTTTCCATTGTTTCAATGTAAAGTCTCTTCTTAGTGATGTCCTTAGCAGAAGCATACTTTTCGTATACTTGTAAGAAGTTTTCAACATCACCTTTTGCCTGAGAAACTTTTTCAGCCTTGTATGCCTCAGCCTTTTGGATTCTGTCATAGGCTTCAGCACGTGCTCCAGGAAGTTGTTCGTTTCTGTATTTTTCCGCTTTTGAAGTAAACTCAGTTTTCTGGTTTTCTGCAATGTTTACATCATCATATGCGAATTGAACTTTACCAGGTAAAAGTACATCTGTGAACTTAACATCAAGAATTGTAATACCTAAACCATAATCCCCAACCTTAGCTGAAAGCTCTGGAAGGATTTCGCGTGCAATGGAGTCTTTGTTAATCAGAGCATTTTCAAGCTCTTGGTCTTGAATATTACGTCTGAGTACACTTTCAAATGCAAGTCGAAGTGTTCCAGACTGATCGTCAACATTGTACAGATAAGCAGGTGCGTCCGTAATTTTGTACTGAATAACAGCACCAATGTTAACTAGGAATGAACCTTTTGTGAGTACAAGTTGTTCGTCTTCTACATCTCTGTACTGAGGTTCACTGTCTGGTGTTGCGTCAGCATCTGGTCTGTAACCGTACTGTACTGAATAAATCTTGTTTGTGTTGATAATTCGTACTCGATCGATAAATGGCAGTTTAAAATTTAAACCAGGTGTGTTAACCACATTAACCATTTGCCCAAATCTTTCGATGACTGCTTGCTCGGCATTCTCAAGTACATAAAAACTTTGAGAACCTGCAAATACTGCAACTGCAATAATCATAATTACAAGTGGCAGCATGGATAGTCTTTTTCCCATAATTATCCTCCTTTTCTTTCCGACTCGTGGATAATCAATAAAGATGATTGAGTTCCTAATGAATCGGATTCCAAATGTGTTTCACATATGGAATGATCTACCTTAATGATACCCCTGTGTTCCAGTACTTTCAATGAAAGAAGTAAAATTTAATGAAATGATAAGGATTTAAGGATACAATGTTAATATATAGGAGGGGCTTATGACGTACATTAGGCAAATTATTATATTCATTAACGAGATGAGACGGCGTTATAAGGAACATCATATAACTGCATTTAGTGCACAAATGTCTTATTTTTTCATATTGTCATTGTTTCCATTTTTAATATTTTTAGTTGCACTGATCGGTTGGTTCTCTATAGATAATATCGAAGTTATGACTAACTTATCGAGTATTATACCTAAAGAAGCTTCACAAATTATACTGGATTATGTAAAAACACTGGCGAGTTCAGGCTCAAGTATTATATCTGTTTCTATTATTGCGACCTTATGGTCTGCTTCAAAAGCTATAAATGCACTCATGCGTGCTCTAAACATTGTGTATGAAGTAAAAGAAACCCGGGGGTATTTTACAATACGTTTGCTGGGCATGTTTTATACCATACTGTTTGCATTGGCAATCATTTTAGCTTTAGTACTTCCGAGTATGGGGATGGATTTCTTCGACTTCATAGGTAAATATGTTCACATACCATCCGGTTTTATATCAACCTTTACTTCATTAAGATGGGTTAGTGTACTGACATTTTTAGGCCTGGTGCTTGGAACTGCCCATGTGGTCTTGCCGAATAGCAAGATAACTTTTAAAACTACTTTGCCAGGAACGGCGTTTTCATTATTTGGATGGATAATAATTTCTTTTGGGTTTTCCTACTTTGTTCAAAACTTCAGTCGATTCACAATAATTTACGGATCTTTAGCTGCTGTTATTGTATTAATGATTTGGATGTATATGTCGAGCATAATTTTGATGTTTGGTGGCGAAATTAACCATTATATTTTAGAACAAACAAGTTCAAAAAACTCAAAAAATAAAAGAAAAACGAAGAGAAACTCAAAATAAGCTATCCTAGTGTTACAGAAGTAAATATTGTGCAAAAATTGAGTTTCACATAAAAAACTTAGTGTTTTCAATACTTAAAGCGTTTCGTATTCGTGACACGTTAAAGAAATATTAATGGAATATATCACGCGTATTACAGAAGTGTTACAAAAGATAAGGAAAGTTTGCTTTTAGTATTTCTGGGTTATATACTGTGTACGAAGATTAAAACAATTAGACGAAAGGAGGTCGTAAAAATGATCAGAACTAACATTAGAACATCAGCATTTGGGCTAAGATTAGCCGGCAGTGAAATTACAACTACATCAGCAGTATCATTTAGACAGTACGCGACCTGCGTTGAGTTTAATATTGAGAAGGACGAATTATAAGTATATTCTTATACAACCCTTTCGATTATTATGCCCGTAGGTTTCTACCTACGGGCTTTTCTATGCATACAAGAGACCCGCAGACACTGTCTGCGGGCTTTTTTTATGCAATATTGGAATAAATATATACAAATGTATAAATTAGTAAATGACATATATGCCATGTGCATTCATATAACCATAACTTGAAAAGGAGGGACTTCAAGTGATTAAGGTGATTAATATCTAATTCGATGAGCTAAATAGTTCATAACCTGAGAGAGTAGTTAAAGTAGAAAATTTGACATTTAAAGAAGACATAACAGGAGGGAAATGTTATGAAAATGAATCTTGGAAACGTAGAAGTTCGTGTAGAACTGAGAAAAAGAAACCACAAAAAATTGACGCAAGCTGAAAGAGCTTACAAAAATGAAAAAGCAATCAAACATTACGAAAAGAACAAGGAGAAAGTCAACACAGACTACTTCTTCGGCGTATAAGAGGCGTTTTCGAACGCCAGGGCAGGAGGTCGCATGATGGATAGAGTGAAAACACAAAATCAACTCATGACATACTTTAGTTATCATCAGCATGAAAGACGACAATCGAAGGCGGAGAAAAGTAAAAAAACTCATTCACATTCAGTGAAGAGAGTAGCGTAGGGGGAACTCGCTATGAAATTTAAATTTGACCAAATTGAAATAGATCTTAAAATCAGAAAGACTGCAACACCAACTAAAAACTATACGGCTGTTGTGAAGTCAAATGCAAGAATGCATAAAGTGAACACAAACGCTGTTCGCTAATTAATATAAATAAACTTAAAGACCTTGATCTGATCAAGGTCTTTTGATTTTTTTTGGGTATTCATAGTACATACCATAAAATAGGAGGGTGTATTATGAAATGGCAATGGAAGTCCCTATGGGTGGTTATTATATGTTTGGTTGTACTAGGGGTTTGGATTATGAGTTTTCCATTTACAGATCAAGGGTTAAGCTCAGCATCTATGAAAGATGGAAGGCTGGATTTGAGTGCATATAATTTTGCAATTAATGGACCTGTTAACGTGGATGGCTTAATCGGATTTATACATAAGGAAATTGTATATGATGACGAGTATTTTGAAGATAAATTAGATCTTATTGAATATGTTCCCGTTGGATTTTTAGATGAAGTTAAATATGATGGCAAAACATATGGAACCTTTATCTTTGAGTTTGTCCCTCCAAGAACCATGGATATGATAGCCTTTGAACTGCCTGACATTAGTTCATCTTATAAAATGTGGATTGATGGAAAGTTGGTAAGTTCTTTAGGTCGTGTTGCCCCAAGTCAGACGCAGTATGAGCCTATGACTTTAACTAAACGTGTAATTTTTCCAGTGGATAATAAACCGGTGACTATATTATTCCAAGTTGCAAATTACAGTAACCATCATACAGGCTTTCAAGACAAGATGATCATTGGTAGTGCTGAACAAATTATGCAACGACAGATAAATAGCACATTACGAGAATACTTAATTATAACTTCAGCTCTTTTAATAGGTGTTTATCATATTGCTATCTCTGCAATGCGTATTGATGACATGGCTTCACTTCACTTCGGCCTATTTTCAATATTTCTTGCCCTCACATTAACTTTCTTTGGGGAGAAGTCAGTGTATAAAGTTTTTCCTTGGTTGGAATGGGCACCTAGACTCCAGCTGGGTTTGTTGTTTTCACTGGTAACATTCCTGCTTATGATGCGCTACATTATATTGTTAAGAGAAAATGGTAGAGACACAAAGCTGGAAATGGTTATTCAGCTTGTTTTGATTTTTACATATATAGGAATGGCCTTGTCACAAGGAGAGTTGAGTCAGACGCTTTGGATAAGTGTATATTTGACATCGATTCTAGGTATAGCTGTGTATATGTTGGTACAAATGATTGCCCAGCTAAGAAAGAAAGAGGCAGGCATGGGTGTTGCTGTAATTGGTGTCTTTGCTACACTCGTAATTTTTCTACTGGATGTCTCGGACTTATATAGCGAAAAATACTCTAGTTATGGACTTTTCATTTTTATATTTTCGCAAGCATTAGCTCTTGGATTTAGATATTCTGAGTCCTTCAGGAAAAATGTTGAACTGACATCTGAGTTGAGGTTAAATGCCAAAATATTAGAAGAAAGGAACACAGAAGTAGAACTAGCAAAAGATAAATTAGTGGTATTAAATAAGGAACTGGATGATAAAGTTAATGAGAGAACGGAAGACATACGCCTTTTGTTAGATCATTCTGGTCAAGCCTTTTTATCCATTAATGAAAAATCTCAAATTCAACCCGGCTTTAGCAAGTTAACTCAAGTTTTTCTAGGCGAAAAAATAAGAGGATTGGACCTCTGGTCGCTGATTTGTGACGAGGAAAATGAGAACAAGGACCTTGTAAGACGGTCTGTAACAAGAGCTTTAAATGAGTTTAGTCCACTTAGACGTACCAGTTATCTAGAAATTCTTCCAAGGGAGATTCATTTTAACGGGTATGATTTATCGGTTGAGTACAAATGTGTAAAGACTTCATTTAAAGAACAAATTATGGTTATTATGACAGATATCACATCAGAGAAAACACTGCGTGAACAATTAAATCTTGAAGCAGAACAAAAATGGACGACCCTAAAAATAATTACAAACTCAAATGAGTTTTGGAGTTTATATGATACTTTCGAGTCATTTGTGACTAAAACAGCCCATGAGCAAGTAAGGGCTACGGAGGACATGAAAGAGCTTAAGGATAAACTCATTAAAACCCTCCATTACTATAAAGGTAGCTTTTCTATTTATGGGTTAGAAGATGTGGTAAGAAGCATTCACAAAATGGAGACAGAATTAGCTGACTTAACCGTTAGGACTAAAAAGAGTATTAAATCTGTGTTCTCAAAAACGGATTCTATTGTAAAGTTAGAGACTGTGATTAGTAAGATCCGGGAAAATGAAGGTGTTGATTTATATACCTACCGTGAAGCGGTTATGATCCCTAAAGAGAAATTACACGATGTGTCTAAGACCCTAAAAAGACAGTTTGGTAATACTGCTGGAGAAATGATCCAAGAAGTTTATACACTTAAACATAAACCATTTAGGGGATTGTTTGATCCTTATATCGATTACGTAAGTATACTTGGTAAAAACGTTGGTAAAGAAATAAACCCTCTTCAAATTTCAGGTGGTAATTTTTTAATAGACCCACATGTATACGAGGGATTTTCTAGATCGATGGTTCACTTATTTAGAAATATTGTTGACCATGGTATTGAAAAACCAGAGTTACGGCATGAAAGGGGAAAAACGTCTGCAGGAAATATTGAGTTAGAAATTTCTGTGAGCAAAAGGAACAAACAGCCAATTATTCATATGGAAATAAGAGATGATGGTGGGGGTATTAATGAATCAAAGTTGAAAGACGTGATTCATGAAAATACAGATCTACAGCCGAGTGCAATAAATGACTTGAATAGAAATGATTTGCTGAGGTATATTTTTTCTCCTAATGTATCCACAAAAGAGAATGGGGATATTGTTTCAGGCAGAGGTATGGGTATGACCATAGTACTTGAAGAAATTTCAGAACTAGGTGGACAAATAGATATTAAAAATGAAGAGCAAATGGGTTTAAATTTTATAATTGAAATGCCCTATAAATTTTAGACACACGTTGGTCACAGTTTTTGTCTATAATGTAACCCAAAAGCATAATGACTATGCTAGGATATTAATGGAAGGTATTCACAATTGATACCTTCCGTTTTTATTGTGCAAGTACAAGCTAACATTTGTTGCTGTAAGTGACAATATGGTTTGCTTGCATGAATACAAGTGTTTGATTACGGGACAAGTAGTTTAATGCCCTGGTGTGTAAGGAGCAAAAGATCTAGAAAGGAGGCGGAAATCATAGAAAGAGAAATCGCCTTAAAAATTAATGACCTGAGAAAGGTGTATCGAATAGGTGCAGAGAAGGTTATTGCACTTAATAAGGTAAGCCTAAATATATATCAAGGTGAAGTGTGTTGCATATTAGGCCCATCGGGTTCTGGTAAATCGACTTTACTGAATATGATGGCTGGTCTAGAAAAGCCTACTAAAGGCAAAATTCTGGTGAAGGGGAATGACATCACTAGAATGAGTGAAAAACAATTGGCTAAACTTAGACAGTCCCATGTAGGATTTATTTTTCAGTCTTACAATTTGTTATCTTCACTTACGGCAGTCGAAAATGTGAGTTTGCCACTTATGTTTCGAAATGTGCCTAAACATAAAAGAGAGATAGAAGCCATGCATATGTTAAAGGCTGTTGGACTTAAAAAATACGTCTTACATAAGCCAACACAAATGTCTGGTGGCCAGCAGCAGCGTGTGGGTATTGCAAGAGCATTTATGGGTTCGCCAGCAATTATTTTTGCAGATGAACCAACAGGCAACTTGGATTCAAAAACGTCTACTGAGGTGATGGGGATCATGTTAGACATGGTACGTGAAAAGAACCAGACCCTTATTATCGTAACCCATGATCATGAAGTTGCACAATTTGCTGACAAAGTTGTTTATATTTTAGATGGAGACATAGAAAAAATTGAAGAAAGAACAGAAGATATTAGGGGGTACATTCATGTTGAACATGAAATTGAAGCATAAATTGGCATATGTTATGGCCATAGTAATGGCCTTACAGGTTTTATTACCAGGATTAAATGCAATGAGTTTCGCAGGATCAGTTGATCCAGAAGTTCATGTAGATTTAACAGTGGATATACAAGAAGTTCGAGCTGGGGAAGAAGCTCGAATAGATATTCCTGTTATTACGGACACCAAAACAGCCAAGTATGTAAAAGTGTCTGTTGCAGATAACTTAGACTCCATTCCTTTTATTTTTGATGATTCAAGACCATGGACTCAAGTTGAAAAAGTAACACCAAATGGGGCGACTCCATACTTTAAAGTACGTGTGTCTCCAACTGCAATCTCAAAAATTTATGAGATTAAGGTAAACATTGAGTATGAAAGTCTTGCTGAGGACAAATACACAGCAACGGACTCGATTTATATTAAAGTTATAAATGACCAAATTGAACCTACTTTAGGTGTTGTTGACTATAAACTTTCTACAAAATCACTTTCGGCAGATGCAGGTGAACAAGCATTAGTTGTTACGGTTGGAAATACAGGAACCGTTGATGCAAAGAACGTGCGTGTTACCTTAAAAGGCTTCGCAGCTGATGGCATTCATATTGACAAAGGGTTAGATGTACAAGCCATCGATCTTATTGAGGCAAAAAAAGAGAGACTCACATACTTTTACTTAAAGCCATCAAATAGGGCCAAATCAGGAGAGTATCAACTTGAAGCTGAAATCACTTATATTGATGAAATTGGTGCAGAGTATAAAAGGTCTTCTTATATTTACCTTCCGGTTGAAGGGACTGACACAAAGTCAATTGATATGGAGTTTGCCAATTTGACAACTCCAGATCGAATTGAAGCAGGTCAGACATTTGTAATCAGTACAGAAATTGCAAACAAGTCTTTAGTTGAAGCAGAGTACGTTGATGTTTCTGTAGATTACCCAACAGGTATAGTACCAGTTTCAAAACCAAAAATTATTCTTAGGGACTTCAAATCACAATCAACACAGTTGGTGTCATTTGAGCTTCAAGCACTTGAAGATTTAAAAACAAATCACTATCCAATCAACATTCTAGCAACATATAGCGCTGAGGGGGATGATTCTGAGGCCACAGTTAAGGAATATGCAGGTATTAATGTAGATGGACGTAGTGGCCTTGGAAGGCCTAAAATTTTGATCGAAGATTATTCCTTTGATGGAGATACAGTTATGGCAGGTGAAGAGTTCGATTTAAACCTGCGCTTCTTTAACACAAGTTCAGATGATTTAGTAAAGAACATAAAAGTTTCAGTAAGTTCAGATGATGGTGTGTTTAGTCCAGTTGATTCTTCTAGCTCTTTCTTTATTGAGAGAATAGGCAAACAAGATTACATGGACTATGCTTTGAAGTTAGAAACTAAAAGAGATGCACAAGTAAAAACATATAACCTGAAACTGATTATGGAGTACGAAGATGGTGAAGGTAATGCCTACGATTCACAAGAACAACCTTTTAAAGAAGAAGAGGCATTAGGTATTCCGGTATCACAACCTGTTCGACTTGAGTCAGGAGATGTGGTAACACCATTTGAATCTTATGTTGGAAATAATGCAGACATCGAGCTTGAGTTTTATAATATGGGGCGTGCAGCAATGTACAACATGTTTGTAAAACTAGAAGGTGATTTCAGATCTCAAGATGGTAGCTATTTTGTAGGTAATTTTGAAGCTGGAAAAAGTGATTACTTCTCAGCTTCTATCATTCCAGAAGCAGAAGGAGAAGTTGTAGGAAAAGTTGTATTTTCATTTGAGGATGCATTAGGTAATCCATCAACAGTAGAAAAAGAATTTTCATTCTTTGCAGCTGCTCCACCAACATTTGATAATGAATTTGAAGGTGAGTTCCCAACAGATGGCGAGTTTCCTGATGGCATGAACCCAAATGGTGAAGAAGAAGGTTCAAAAACATGGATGTATCTTGTGGGTGTCTTAGTTGTTATAGGCGCAGTTGTAATAGTTATAAAACGTCGTAAGAAGAAGCGATTAGAATTGTTACAAGCTTTGGAGGATGAAGATGAATAGTCGTGATTTAATCACGATGGGTTTAAGAAATCTTTGGAGACGAAAAGCTAGAACATTTCTGACAGTCCTCGGTGTTATTATTGGAACAGCTTCAATTATAGTCATGTTATCACTGGGTATAGGTATGCAAGAGACCTTTATGAAAAACCTTGAAGACATGGGTAGTATACGAATGATCGAAGTGTATCCTAAGTGGGACCGCTATGACGAGGAAGACTCAGGACCTCAGAAGAAAATTGCATTAGATGATAAAGCTGTAGAACAAATGAAAGAGTTTGACCATGTTTCAGGTGTTATGCCATTTATGCGTGTTTACGTAGATTTGATTGCTGGCAGGTATCAAGCGGGTGTATCTATTAATGGTATAGATGTAGATCAAATGGAAAATTTTGATTTTATGACCCAAGATGGTCGTTTACCAACCAAGTTTGGTAAAAACGAAATTGTTTTTGGTCAAGAGGTTGGACAACAGTTTTATGATCCTAAATCAAGATCTCGAAGATGGGAACCTATCGAAATTGATTTAATGGAAACCAGTATTAAAATGATCATGAACGAAGAGTATAACGGCGACAGTAGACCACGAGGACGCAAACTTAATGTGGTTGGTATACTTGCTGAAAGTAATGGTGAGTATAACTGGAATGCTTATATGGATATTGATCAGTTAACTAAAATCCAAGAAGAAGTGAAACGAAAAAATAAACAGAGTGGTAATAATGATCGTCGCAGAAAAGATGACGATGAAAACAAGTTTGAAAGTGTAAAAGTTCAAGTAGATGACATCAAAAACGTAAAAGAGGTTCAAGACAAAATTAAGGCACTTGGACTAGAAGCCTGGTCTTTATCAGATGTACTTGAAAACATGAAGCAAACATCAGCAGGTATTCAAGCGGTACTAGGTGGTATTGGTGCAGTGTCGCTATTTGTAGCTGCACTTGGTATTACCAATACCATGATCATGTCTATCTATGAAAGAACCAGAGAAATTGGTGTGATGAAGGTCTTGGGAGCTGAGCTTAAGGATATAAAACGATTATTCTTATTCGAAGCGGGCCTAATTGGTCTGTTAGGTGGTATGATTGGTATTGGCCTGAGCCTTGGTATATCAAAACTGATTAACAGCGTAGGAGTCAATTTCATGAATGGTGGATATGGAGACGCATCGAGTATTTCAGTAATTCCACTTTGGTTGATTGGCCTAAGTTTAGTATTTTCAATTTTAGTAGGTGTGTTATCTGGGTATTATCCTGCTAGACGTGCCATGAAACTTTCTGCACTTGAAGCAATTAGAACAGATTCTTAAATCAAAGACATGTATGATTAATGAAGTTAACATTAATCTACATGTCTTTTTTATAGAGGAAAGCAGGCATAAATCACGAATTATAAGCATAGATAAGTAGTATACTAAGAGAATCAGACAATAAGTATATTTGTTGTTAAGGAGGATTCCAATGAAAATAGAAGCAGCAAACACATATTGGGTATTTAATGGTGTTTTGGAAGCCATTCCGGATATAATGCGTGGACAAAGTGTTGAAAATCCAGTTGTTTATGAAGTGATACGTATAAAAAATGGTGTCCCTGTTTTCTTAAATGCACATTTTAATAGATTAGAAAAATCAATGAAACTGATGTTAAAAGGTAAAGACATGCCGAAGTGGTTAAATAGTATGAATCAGCATTTTCACAAGTTGGTAAAGGCGGAAGAAATCATAAACCAAAATATAAAAATTATGGTATGGAATATTGGTTTACCAACGTGTTCATGGTGTATGTTTCCAATAAAAAGTACTTATCCGAGTAAAGATGTTTATGCACAAGGTGTAGATACAGAAATATTAAAGTCAGAAAGAGAAAACCCAACTGCAAAAATATTTCATGACATGTTGATAGAGACAGTAACAGCCATGCGTAAGGAAACAGGCGTTTTTGAAGTTTTATTGGCTGACAGGAATGATTGTTTGACCGAAGGTTCTAGGTCTAATTTGTTTTTAGTTAAAGGTGGTCAAGTTTATACTGCACCTGAAGGAGATATTCTTCACGGCATTACCCGTGAAAAGTTAAAAAGTGTTTTGCAAGCAGAAGGCATTTCATGTATATCAATTCCTCTGCATTTAGATGAGTTAGATACGTATGACGGTGCGTTTCTTACAGGGACGTCTATTCATGTTCTGCCTGTCCATGCAATTGGCACACATGTGTTTAAATCGTCTGAAAATCAACTAATAAAACGAATTATGAATGCCTTTGAGGCATCAATTGAAAAGGATGTAGAAAATGTCTAAAGTAGTTAAATCAGCATGTTCGTTAGACTGTTTTGATGCATGTGGTATGTTGGTAACAGTTGACGAGGGACGTATCACAAAAGTGGTAGGAGATCCTGAACATCCAGTGACTAAAGGCTTTATTTGCCATAAAGGTCGAGCACATTTAGATCGACTGTATAGTCAAGATAGACTCACAAAACCACTTAGAAAAATGTCAGGTAGGTTTATTGAAATTTCATGGGAAGAAGCAATAGACTTGATTGTTGAGAAATTGAGTTCAACAATCGATCAGTTTGGTAGTCAATCAATTATCCATATATTTGATTGTGGGTATAGCGGTATATCAAAATCAGTTGATAGTATGTTCTTTAATCATCTGGGTGGTATTAGTACTTCAAGTGCACCTGGTAGTTTATGTTGGAAAGCAGGGAATGTGGCTCAAAAACTTGATTTCGGAACTTCAAGAGGGCACAGTGCACAAGATTTGGTCCATTCTGAGTGTATGATTATTTGGGGCAGAAATCCAGCTGCAACGAATATTCATTTTATGCAAGCCGTGAAAGATGTTAAAAAAAATAATGGAAAAGTAGTTTGTATTGATCCATTTAAAACACAAACTGCAAAGCAGTCAGATTACCATTTTCCAATAAAACCTGGTAGTGATGGTGCACTTGCGATGGCAATGGCACAGATCATCTTCGATAAAGGTCTAGAGGATAATAAGTTCATTGAAACTCATACAAGAGGCTTTGATTTATATAAAGAAGAAGTCATGAAATTTGATTTAAACAAGGCTGAAAGTTTAACAGGTATTCCACTTAAAGACATAGAGTTTTTAGCTGAGATGTATGCAAATGCTAAACCAGCTTCAATAATCCTTGGATATGGCATGCAGAGGTATGTAAATGGTGGACAAAACGTACGTACCATTGACGCCTTAGGTGCAATCACAGGAAATATAGGTCTTTCTGGTGGTGGTGTGACCTATTCAAATAAGAGTATCAGTAAACATGTAGGCGGATATGTGGATGCGTCTGAGAAGTTTGCCATAAATGCACGATATTATAAACCTGCAAAAGTAGCACACTTTGTAAACACAGTTGTAGCGCCTGAAATTCAGTTTGCTTGGATTGCTAAAGCCAATCCTGTTGTACAAGCACCAGATACCAATGAAATGCTAAAAGCATTAAGGAAAACAGATTTTGTTGTTGTAGTGGATATGTTTATGACAGACACAGCTAAAGAAGCTGATTTAGTCCTACCTGCAACCAGTATTTTTGAGGAAGAAGATTTTATTTATTCTTCTATGTATTCACCTTATTTGTGTTATGCAAATAGGTGTGTAGATGCACCTGACAAGATGTTAGGGGAGTACGACCTCTTCCAAGTGCTTGCAGAAAGAATGAAACTGGTAGAGTATCCTGTGGTATCACGTCAAGACTATTTTAAAGAGGCTCTAAAACCATTAATAGAAACGTTTAAGTTAGAATATGAAAATCTACAAAAAAAACCATATGCCATCCCCAATCAAGAAGTTCCTTGGGCAGATAAAGTTTTTGAAACTCCAAGTAGAAAATTTGAGTTTGTCTCTGAAGTTGCTGAACGTATGGGACTAAATAAAGTAATTTCATATGTAGAAGGGGTACAGCCAAGTTCAGTATATCCTTATAGACTGGTGACACCGCATGATGTAAGATCAACTAACTCTCAACATTTTAGAAACCACATGGCGTTAGCAGAAATATTTATTCCTGTTGAAGATGCAAAATATCTTAATATTAATACAGATGATGTGGTGTTAGTACAATCTGAAAATGGAGAAATTAAGGCGCGTGCTATGTTAGATGGAAGTATTCCAATTGGTGTTGTAAAAATAATGGAAGGGACTTGGTGTAAAGATGGTGCAGTGAATAAACTCATTGGAAATCAGACATGCGCTTATGGTGATCAGGCAGCTTATTTCGATACCTTTATAAAATTGACAAAAATAGACTTTGATAAATAGACACAAATTTAGTAGACTGTATCAAGTACGACGTTAGAAAGTGTATTTGGAGGTTTGCAATGAGCAGAAATCAGTTTACTAGATCTGAAATGGTCATCGGTTCGGATGGCTTAGATAAATTGAAAAATGCTACAGTCGCTGTATTTGGTGTTGGCGGTGTAGGGTCATTTTCAATAGAAGCATTGGCTCGGGTAGGCGTTGGGCACCTAATCTTAATCGATTTTGATACAGTTGATATTACAAATGTGAATCGACAAATCCACGCATTCCCTGACACGGTTGGACAATCTAAAGTTGAATTAATGAAAGCACGTATTGAACGTATTCAACCAGGCATAAACGTGACTGTTTACGACATGAAGTATAATGCCGAAACTGCAACAGAAATTTTTGATCCAACTTGGGATTATGTAATTGATGCAATTGACATGGTCTCTTCTAAACTGGATTTGATTCAGAGATGTTGGGAAAACAAAGTGCCAGTTATATCAAGTATGGGAACGGGTAATAAAATGGACCCATCTAGGTTCAGTATAGTCGACATATCTAAAACACACACTTGCCCACTCGCTAAAGTAATGCGAAAAGAATTAAAGGCAAGAGGCGTTAAGAAGTTAAATGTATGTTTCTCAGACGAACCGGCAGTAAAACCGCTGAACTTAGATCCAAATCTAGAGAATCCGAGAAAAGTACCTCCCGGTTCTATGGCTTTTGTACCATCTGTAGCTGGAATGATTTGTGCTTCAAAAGTTGTTCGTGATTTGATTGATTGGGAGTAAACATATTCTTAAGTTAAAATACTAAGGCATAAACAAAACCATCGGAAACGGACCTTTATTGAGGTCCGTTTTTTATTTGTGTGATAGTATTATCAAATTAATTGATTGAAATTCAATTATGTAATAGGTTCGTTTTTGAATTGTAACAATCGATTTCTTGATTATGTCAACCATGAGTGCTAAGATTAGAATAGGAGTTCCTTTGTGGAATATGAGATAAACCACAGTATTGGGAGGCTATAATGAAAAGAAAGATTGCTGCACTATGCGCTGGTATTGTGCTTCTGTCCGGTATGCAGTTTTCATTTGCGCTGGACAAAACAGATACATATTTTGACCTTAAAAAGTATGACTTAGGCACTGAACATAATGATGTACAACATATTCAAAATGCCCTACGAAAAGCTGGATACATATCAATAAACGAACTTACAAACTTCTATGGTGCTGAAACCGAAAGCGCTGTGGTTAAGTTTCAATCTGACAACGGACTCACTGCTGACGGTATAGCAGGCCGTAATACGATTGAGGTATTGTTTGAAAAAGGTTACATGGGTGAAATTAATGATTTAATGCTCAAACCTGGAGATGAAAACCCATCAGTGAAAGTATTACAAGAATCATTGATGGCTTTAGGGTACTTGGACATTGATCAAGCTATAGAATATTATGGAAAACAAACGACTGCTGCTGTGAAAGCCTTTCAAACAGATCAAAACCTTGACGCAGATGGTATAGCGGGTACTTTGACTCTAAATGCACTAGAAAATCAAGGTATGCTGTTTTTATCACGTACAGAAAGTGAACTAGAGGCCGAAGGACAAGTGTCTCAGTTAACATCTGTTGGAACCATAACAAAAGATATGTTAATTCCAGGAGATAGACATCAAGATGTTATTCTCCTTCAAAAGGTATTGGTTCAAGAAGGTCTGCTTGTTGCAGATCAAGCTACAGATGTTTATGATAACCATACTGAAGCGGCAGTATTGGCCTTCCAAGAAAAATACGAATTAAAAGCTGATGGAGTCGCAGGCATGGAAACCATCGCGAAAATGATCCAGTTAGGCTATGTAAACCAAGTTCAAATAGTTTCAAGACAGTCTTCAGAAAGACGATTTGGGGAATACCTAAGTTGGCCTACTGTAATGGAAATGATTGATAAAGGCAAAACAGTTTTTGTTATTGAAGATTTTAATACAGGTACTACATTTAAGATGTTAGCAGCCTATGGCGGTGTGCATTCAGACGTTGAACCATTAACACTACAAGACGCCCATACTATTAAAATCCTTTGGGGTGGAGAGTACAGTTGGGTTAGACGGCCAGTGTTAGTACATTTAAATGGACGTGTAATTGCAGCTTCATTAAATGGTATGCCACATGCTGGTATGGATGACAAACCAGAAGGTCAATACATAAATGTGCGAAGTGGTGGATATGGGTATGGCTATAATTTCGATACGGTAAAAGGTAATGATTTTGATGGTCATTTATGTCTTCACTTTAAGGATTCCAGGTTACATGCTAATAGAAAGATAGATTCTAAACATCAGAAGAATGTAAGAATTGCTGCTGGCTTAGAATAGTTATATTAATAATCGTAAACCTGTCACAGTCTTTTGGATAGTGACAGGTTTTTTGTTGCTTTTATGTCTATAATTTCCTATAATTTATACGCGTGAACTAAACTATGGGGGAGAAAATTATGAGACTAGCAGTAGTAGGAGCAGGACTTGGGGGTACAAACCTGATTAAGGCCATGAAGGACTTAGAGGGTGTTGACATTAACTTAGTCATTGATCGAGACATGGATGCACCAGGTATTAGACTTGCTAAAGAAGTTGGAATTGATTTTACCAGTGATCTGATGGAGATTTCAAACAAACGTGTAGATGCAATTATCGAAGCGACAGGTGTCCCTATTGTAATTGAAACACTTCAGGAAGCTTTTGGACATTCGCACAAAATAATTGAGTCTGATGTTGCTCAAGTAATGATGACTATAGTTGATCAACAAGTCCTATTGTCTGATAAGTTAAACACACAAATGAACGCAGTGACTCAAACAACATCACAATTTGAAGCTGAACTCAGTCGTATTTCTGAGACCGTGGATGTGCTTAGCACAGTAAGTGGGCAATTGAGCCACTCTACAGACGCATCCAATGTGTTCATTGAACAGAGTGATCAAATGATTACTGCTGTAAATAAGATTACCAATCAAATAAAAATTCTAGGATTAAATGCTAATATTGAAGCAGCCAGAGCAGGAGAGCATGGGCGTGGATTTGCTGTTGTAGCCAGTGAAGTTCAGAAATTATCAGATGACACTGCGCGATTTGCACAAGAAATTTCAACACTTCTAAAGTCGATTTCTAATGAAAATGAGAAGATCACCTCTGAAGTTGTAAAGCTTGATGAGCTTTCTCATAATCAGCGGTCGGTTTCTGATAATGTACAGTCGGCTTTGACGTCCTTAATGAAGGAGACGCGTGTTTAATACAACTAATTTATTGGAAGGCTTCAATAGGTTTTGATCTTTGTTCTGATTTTAAACTGTATTCAAAATTCGTTAAAAATTTGATATTATCTTCTTTTCGTCAAAGTTTATGTTCTATTGATTTACTCAATTGACAAACTAAGAATCATGTAATTAAATGGACTCATGAAAGACCGAATAACGGTCTTTCATGGGTTATTTTTATGGACTAAAGTTAAGTGGAGGGAATATGGCAGAATATAGTGCATTCGATGTAATTGGACCTATAATGATTGGACCGTCAAGCTCACATACTGCTGGAGCTGCACGACTGGGATTGGCTGCAAATAGAGTAGCTGGCGATAAGATAAAATCTGTGAAATTCTTGCTCCATGGATCTTTTGCAAAAACCTACAAGGGGCATGGAACGGATAGAGCTCTACTTGCAGGTGTTTTAGGTTTCTCAGAAAGAGATGAACGCCTGAGACAAGCCATGGAGTTGGCATCAGACCAAGGCGTATCATACACTTTTATTCCAGCTGATTTAGGAGATGTACATCCCAACTCTGTAACTATTGAGATGGAAACTGAAAGTGGTGAAATAGTGACTATGAGTGGTTCTTCAATAGGTGGTGGAAGCATTCAAATATGGGATGTTAATGGATTTGCTGTAGATATGACGGGTGAAAAACCTGTTATGCTAACAAGACATAGAGACCGTGAAGGTGTAATTAGTGGTGTAACACGTATACTTGCATCTTTAGGTATTAATATAGTTTCATTAAACTGTTCAAGAAAAGAAAAACGCGGCGAAGCGTCCATGGTTATTGAATTAGATGAAATGTTAGATGAACGTATTCTAAAAGTTATTACAACTAGAGTGGTCGGCATAGAAGCCATAACCCTAATCGATCAATTATAAAGGAGAAAGCGATGGAATATAAGTTTACTACAGGTGCTGAACTCCTAGAACTATGTCGTTCGAAAGAGATGCCAATTTATAAAATTATGATTGAACGTGAATGTGAAATGAAAGAGATTGACCCTTCACAAGTTATTGATTCAATGTATGACGCATATACCGTTATGAAAGAAGCCATAGAAAATGGTATGGATTCTGAAATTAAATCTGTTGGTGGGTTAATTGGTGGTGGTGCCTACAAACTTAATACGTATGCGAACACAAATGATTCCTTAGCAGGTAAACCTATGTCAGATGCAATTGCAGCAGCTATGGCTGTGTCGGAAGTAAATGCATCCATGGGGCGTATTGTGGCAGCACCAACAGCAGGTTCATGTGGGATTTTACCAGGAGCTCTTGTTAAAATTGGACTAGACAGAGGTGTATCAGATGAGGTTATTGCAAATGGCCTGATGACAGCCTCAGCTGTGGGTATGATCATAGCCCGTAATGCAACCGTTTCAGGTGCTGAAGGTGGCTGTCAAGCTGAAACAGGTACTGCTGCGGCTATGGCTGCTGCTGGTCTTGTAGAAATGTTTGATGGATCTCCTGACTTTGCACTTTCAGCGGCTGCTTTTACTATTAAAAATATTCTAGGATTAGTTTGCGATCCGATCGCAGGTTTAGTAGAATGTCCTTGTGAGAAAAGAAACGCTATTGGAACAGCAAATGCCATTATTTCAGCGGATATGGCCCTTGCAGGGATATCAACAATTGTACCATTTGATGAAGTGGTAGAAGCCATGCGATCTGTGGGGAGAATTATGAGCCCGACGTTAAAAGAAACATCCATGGGTGGATTGGCAGATGCTCCAACAGCAAGGAAACTAGAAAAAGGTATATTCGGCAACGAATAAGGTGACAGAATGAGTCAGACAAAAAAACTTGCTGTTCGTGCAATGTTTGTGTCCATTGCCCTTGTGTTACATGTCGCAGAAAGTATGATTCCACTACCAGTTTTAACACCTGGAGCAAAAATTGGACTCGCGAATGTAATTACAATGCTTGCAGTGGTGTTGATGGGGTACAAAGAAGCGTTTGGAATACTTGTCGCTAGAATAATAATTGGTTCAATATTTGGCGGTGGTGTTTCTGGTTTTCTTTATAGTTTTTCAGGTGGTATGTTAAGTTTAGTTATGATGTCCATCTTAATTAAACTGTTTGGAAAACACATAAGCATGATTGGTGTAAGTGTCACAGGTGCTTTCTTTCATAGTTTAGGGCAAGTTGGAGTTGCAGCCCTTATGCTTCAAAACATCAGAATTTTATCCTACCTGCCAGTTTTACTTCTAACATCAGTAGGTGCTGGTATCTTTGTAGGGTATGTATCAAAGGCTTTAATACCTTATTTAAAACCTCATATTGAGAAGGCGTTTGAACATATTGTATCAATTTAAATTGAACGTTAAAAAAACAGCTCCAGGTATAAATGTTATTTATACTTGGAGCTGTTTCAGTTTAATCAAAACTTCCTGTGCATCAAAGGGTCTCATCGTTTGAATCATCATCTGTATCATAATAAGACTCAAGTTCTTCATCACTAAGTGGACTTTGTTCAAATGGGTCCGCTTTTGGTGTAGGTCTCTTTCTATTTTTGGTTAGAATAAGTAGACCAAATAGAATTAATGCACCAGGTCCAATAAAGTCAGCCGCAAATCCAAATAAGGTAAAGGTTAAAAATGATAGTGATATAAATCCTAATATGGATGAGGCAATTAGAACACCACGGTCACGACCACCGAATAGGTATAGTTGGAAGAGACCAAGACCTGGACCTAAAATAAATATGGGCCAGAGTGAATCCATGAAGGACCAGTTTGTTATCATATTAAAGTAGAAGAACAAACCGTATAATGTTAATATACCTCCGGGTACAAGCACACCTGGGTTCCTTCTAGTTGCAAAATACGATAACTCAAAGGTGAGTCCTGGGCCTAAAAGGAACAAAGGCCAAATAAAAGCCCAATTGAATTTAAATATACCAAGATTACTAGCTAAAAGCAGTACACCGGCTGTAATTAATAGAATGCCAGGAAACGTGCTGGATCTTTTCATAATATGCACCTCAACTTTCAAATATATTTCCTGTTTACATTATAAACATGTTCTATTAGAGTTTTCTGAGAAAACAAAAATAAATGCATTTTAAAGTTAAAAATCTTGTTCTAAGCTTCTAATGTAATTCTAATTTAACACTCAGAGATCTATCATGGAGTATATGTTATGATTTGTACAAAGATAAAGAACAGGAGGACATATTATGAATCGTATATATCGATCTAGAAAAGATAGAATGTTGGCAGGTGTTTGTGGAGGCCTTGGAGAATACTTTGGTATTGATTCAAGCTTAGTAAGATTAGGGCTTGTATGTTTAATAGTATTTGGTGGTACAGGATTTTTAGCATATATTTTAGCTTGGATTATTATACCGGAAGCCCCATATGATTATGACGCATATCGCGAACGTAGATATGAAAGTCCAAATACTCAGCCAAAACGTGACCAAGATGCAGAAGAGGTCGTAGTTGAGGCGAAGTCAGAAGATGGTATTAACTTAAATAAGAAATCTCATTCTGATACTGGGGAAGAATAAGGAGGATATCATGGAAAGAAAACTATATAGGTCAAGAAATGATCAAGTTATTGGTGGCGTTTGTTCAGGTATTGCCGAGTACTTTGGTGTAGACACAGTGATTGTAAGACTTCTTGCAGCCCTTGCTGTATTTATTGGCGGTGGCGGTGTAATGGCATACATTATTATGTGGATTGTCATACCAGAAAAGCCAAGTGACATGGAAACAAGTGAAAGAACTTTTGAAGATAAAGAGTTTAAAAAAAGAGATTCTAATAAGATCATCGGTCTTGGTCTTATTGCATTAGGCGGTTATTTAGGTATTCAGCGTTTTATTCCTTGGGACTTAGGGCAATATATTTGGCCAGCTATATTAATTATTGGTGGTCTTTATATTCTTACACGCAGAAAGGATGAGGCGTAATGGCTTCTAACTCAAATAATGAACGATCTGATTTTGGATTTACGCTGATTGCTATAGGTGTAATCTGGTTATTGTTTAAGTTTAATATTCTTAACTTTTCCTTATTTAGCGCACTTGGTCATTTGTGGCCACTTATCCTGGTTATTGCGGGTCTAAATCTTGTTTTTAAGAACCGCGGAGCCATTAGATTTTTAACTTGGGGTATATTTATTGCTGCATTAATATGGTATGGTCAGACAGGAAATGGAGTTGCAGATTCATTTGTCTACCGTATTCAGAATGAACCTGCTCCAAGAGATGCGTCTTGGGAACTTTATGAAGCCCCAGTTGGTGAAGTGGCGATTGAAGAAGGTATAACTCAAGCTAATCTTAAAATGGATTTAGGGTTTGGTGGTGTATACATTGACTCTGCTAATACATCAAATGTTGAATATAAAATTCCAGAAGATGTGACGAACGTTTACCAAAGATCAAGTACAAGTTCTACAACTGTAGAGTTTGAACAAAAGGAAAAACTTTTCTTTGATTGGGATGATAATGACCATTTGAATTATAGTTTAAGTTTGCCTGAAAATGTGGAGTGGGACATAGACCTAAATACAGGTGCCATTGATGCCAACATTGATATTTCAAAACTAGATGTTAGAAATATTGAAATTGACTGTGGTGCTGGTGATATTGAAATTAAGTATGGGCTTAACTCACCACTTGTATATACTGAAATTGACAGTGGAGCTACTGAAATAACATTAAACGTACCAGAAGGTGCTGGCGTTGAAATTAACATGGATGGGCTCTTAAGTGATAACAAAATATTTATACCAGGTATGAAAAAAATCAGCGACAGTATTTATAGAACTGATAATTTTGATGAAGAAGATGTAAAGCTGTTCATTGAAATTGATACAGGTGTTGGTGAAGTAGATCTAAACAGATACTAAAAACCATGACATTTTACAATAATCTTCATACTAATCAAAAGCGAGATAGTTTTAACTATTTCGCTTTTTTTATGCATAATACAGATAATATTTAAGAATCCAGTTAGGAATAGAAAAGATAGGGAATACATAAGATAATCGTAGGATTAAATTTAACGTGTATGTAAAGTGGACTATGCATATGACTTATCAAATAGGGCGGTGACTCCCATGACTTATAAATATAAAATTGAAATTTTGAATACAACTAAAAATCAGGGATTTGTTGAAGGTGTAATTGATGATTTCAGTTGGTTTGCAATTGTGCAAGAATCATCTGTAGAGTTCGGAATAGATCCGCACACTTTGTCCAAAGGATCAGGGAAGGTAACTCGACTTTGTTTATACAAAGACAATTATGATGTAGAAGGCAATCCATATTTGCCATCCTTAAGCATAAAAAGAATGATATATGCAAACTATCAACACGAATGGAGCATTTTAAATCATAAGTATAGAGATATGGTTTATGAGTTGGTGACCTATTTGGAACGTCGATTTTCTATGCATATCTTGTAGTTTATAAATTTAATTTTATTTAATAATGAATGGCCTTTTGGAAGATGAAACCCCCAAAAGGTCATTGGTGTTTTTTGCTGATATTTCATGAAAATGTGAATGCTAGATTTGAAACGTAGTAATAGCAATGACTGTATGGGTGTGGAATAAAATCCCATAAAAACTTGTTAGGCATTGATGATTTTTACATCGAATTTCATAACAATTACAGGGACATGAAGGTGCACTGTGGTGAACTTGCAAGAGAAAAAATAGGGTTAAGCAAGTTGTGATCAAGCCTAAGAGCCCAAATTTGCCTAAAATCATAGGTATTCCCTGTATTAATATAAGAATGATCATGATTATAATGATAAAAAAATAACGAAACTCTCCATAATGTCTTGCATGATTCTCAAAATGGAGAAGTTGAAACCATTTGAAACCAATCTAAACATAATAGGTGAAATGTCTGCAAATAGGGTGAAGTAGTGGTGTGAGAACGTAGAAAAAACCAAATTCCATTATTAGTAAATAATCAGTTGAGTTACCTTTGTAAGTGTTGATAAATCTAACTTGTTTAGTGATTGTTATTTTGTTGACAAAGTGAAAATCACCCGTTACTATGGTGGTGTACTCATGAGATGTAATAACCCCGAAGTTGGTGGTAAGTGACATCAACTTCACCTGTGTGAACTTATTAGTAATAACTGGTCGACCATAATAAACCAAGACATGAAGATGCAACTAACGGCATCAAACTAAAGAAGTATGACATGAAAATGGTGATTACCATTCGCGGGAGGTTATGTTATGGAAAATGTAAACCAAATAGCACAATCAATTAATAGTTTTGTCTGGGGACCACCCCTTCTAATTTTATTGGTTGGAACAGGTATTTATCTTTCTCTAAAATTAGGATTTTTACAGGTTTTTAAGTTACCACTGGCTTTAAAATATCTATTTTCAAAAGATCCTGAGGCAACGGACTCAGGCGCTGAGGGTGACATTTCAGCATTTGCATCAGTTTGTACAGCTTTATCGGCAACAATTGGTACAGGCAATATCGTAGGTGTTGCCACTGCAATTCGTCTGGGGGGACCAGGTGCTTTATTTTGGATGTGGATGGCTGCATTCTTTGGCATGGCAACTAAGTACGCTGAAGCATTGCTTGCAGTTAAATATAGAGTTGTAGATGCCAATGGACAAATGTCTGGTGGCCCTATGTACTATATCGAAAGAGGTCTTAATAATAAATTTCTTGCTAAATGTTTTGCTGTATTCGGCATTGGGGTTGCTTTCTTTGGGATTGGTACATTTGCTCAAGTTAACTCCATTACTTCAGCTGTAAATATTGCATTTAATATTCCTGTTTTAGTGACAGGTGTTGTGCTTACACTATGTGTTGCACTTGTAACCCTAGGCGGTATTAAAAGTATCTCTAAGGTTTCTGAAATTGTAGTTCCATTTATGGCTGCGTCATATGTTATTTGTACAGTGATTATTCTACTTATGAATGCAAGCATGGTACCTGAAACCATAGCATTTATTGTTAAAAGTGCCTTTACTCCAACAGCAGCAGCAGGTGGATTTGCAGGTTCAACTGTGGCCTTAGCCCTTAAAAGTGGTGTATCACGTGGGGTATTCTCTAATGAGTCTGGTTTAGGTTCTGCTCCTATAGCAGCAGCGGCTGCAAAGACAAAGTCGTGTGTACGTCAAGGTCTTGTACAAATGACAGGTACCTTCTTTGATACAATTATCGTTTGCTCAATGACAGGTATTACCTTAGTATTAACAGGCATGTGGAATGAGCCTGGACTAGAAGGGGCAGCAGCTACAACGGCAGCCTTTAGAGCTGGACTACCATCAATGCCTTTTGTAGGAGAACTGGTTGTAACTATTGGTTTAATCTTCTTTGCTTTTACTACTATATTAGGTTGGAACTACTATGGTGAACGTTGTACTGAGTACCTATTTGGTGTTAAAGGCATAAAAGCATACAAGTACATTTTTATAACACTGGTTGCAATTGGTCCATTTTTAAAGTTAGGTCTAATTTGGACAATTGCGGATATTGTTAATGGTCTAATGGCAATTCCTAACTTAATCGCAATTATTGGTTTAAGTGGAATCGTTGCTTCTGAGACAAAAGCATACTTTGATACACTGGATCAAAATCCGGACAAGTCAAAAAAGAAAATGGCTGCTTAATTCAGCCTTGTGTAAATAGACAACAATTTCATATACTTTACGGTCATCATTCTTGACAAGCATGAGTTCACACGGATATAATGTAGACATTCATATCGAGTCTACGAAGAAGAGGAGTAGGCATACGCGACAGTGAGAGAGGGAAATTCACCGGCTGAAAGATTTCCTATGTAAAGCGATGCTGAAAGTAGCTTCTGAGACACTCATTCGAAACTGATTTTTTCAGTAAGTAGTTTGAGTCGGGAGATCCCGTTACAGATCATGCGAGAGTCAGTCTTTTTAGGCTGGAACCAAGGTGGTACCGCGAAAATGTTAATTTCGTCCTTGAATCTATATAGATTCAAGGACGTTTTGTTTTTTGCTTCGATATTTTCCCTAACTCTGCGTTACAGCAATTTTTCTTGAATAGTCACGTACCTTAGTACGCTCCTATATCAATAAAAACATCTGCGCCTTGATTTAGGAAAAATCTCTTCGTAAAAGAGCACTGATTACAAAAAAATCCAAAGGAGGTCGTCATATGAACATTATTATTCGCCCACCAGTCATGGCAGATGCATCTGAAATGAACGCTATCAGACGTATGGATGGTGTAAAAGAAAACACTATGGGCATCGCTTCTGAACCCATGACAAGAAGTGAAGCTTTCATCAAAAACCAAGACAAAGATGCTCACGTTTTAGTTGCGGAGGTGGATGGTAAGGTCGTCGGTATAGCGGGACTCCATCATAATAATAGACCAAGAAAACGTCATACTGCTATGATTGGGATTTCAGTTCACACAGAGTATCAGGGCAAGGGGATTGGAACTAAGTTAATGGAAGCCTTGCTTGATATTGCTGACAACTGGCTTATGTTACTCCGTGTTGAGCTCACTGTACTTGAAGGCAATGACCACGCGAAAAAGTTATATGAACGCCTTGGTTTTGAAGTTGAAGGTATTCAGCGTATGAGTGTCACAAAAAATGGCCATTATGTTGATGAAATAGCCATGGCACGCATTCGAATACCAGAACAGTTTAAGAACATGTAAGTAAAATAGTATTGAATCTTTAAGGGTACGATTAGGCCCTTGAAGCTTTTATAAATGTAAAGATTAAGCCCAGAGCGCTTAAAATAAAGAGTTTAGGAAAGATGTAGGAGGCAAAAACATGTCTACAAAAGAGATGGGTAAAAATTATAATCCTCATGATTTTGAGGATCGTATTTACGAAGACTGGATGAATGAAGGTCATTTCAAAGCAAATGTTAATCCTGAAAAAGAGCCGTACACAATTGTACTGCCACCCCCAAACATCACTGGTCAATTACACATGGGTCACGCACTTGACCATACACTTCAAGATGTTCTAATTAGATGGAAGCGTATGCAAGGCTATGAAGCACTTTGGCTACCAGGAACAGACCACGCGTCTATCGCTACTGAAGTAAAAGTAGTAGATAAAATTCGTGCTGACGAAGGCAAGTCTAAAGAGGAAATCGGCCGTGATGAATTTTTAAAACGTGCATGGGCTTGGAGAGACGAGTACGGTAGACGTATTACTAAACAAATGCAAAAGCTTGGAAACTCTTGTGACTGGGATCGTGAACGTTTCACTATGGATGAAGGCTGTAACAAAGCCGTTACTGAAGTTTTCATTCGCCTATATGAAAAAGAACTTATTTACAAAGGTTACCGTCTAATTAACTGGTGCCCTGATTGTAAAACGACACTTTCAGATGCAGAAGTTGAGCACGAGGATAAAGTAGGTCACTTCTGGCACATTAAGTATAATGTTAAGGGTTCTGATGAGTTCCTTGAAATTGCAACTACACGTCCAGAGACGATGTTAGGTGATACTGCAATTGCTGTTCATCCTGATGATGAACGTTACAAACACCTCGTTGGAAAAACTGCAATTCTTCCAATTTTAAATAAAGAAATTCCTATCGTTGGGGATTCTTATGTTGATATGGAAAAAGGAACGGGAGCTCTAAAAGTTACACCTGCCCACGATCCAAATGATTTTGAGATCGGTCAAAGACACGACCTTGAACAAATCACCGTAATGAATGAAGATGCAACAATGAACAAACTAGCTGGCAAGTACGAAGGTATGGACCGTTACGAATGCCGTAAGCAACTTGTTAAAGATCTTGATGAAATGGGTCACCTAATCCAGATCAAAGACCACGATCATGCTGTTGGTACATGTTACCGCTGTAGCACTGTTATTGAGCCTCGTCTGTCAGACCAGTGGTTCGTAGCAATGGAAAAACTAGCTGCCCCAGCGCTTAAGGCTGTAGCAGATGGTGAAACAAAGTTTGTTCCTGATCGTTTTGTTAAAACATATAACCACTGGTTAGAAAACATCAGAGATTGGTGCATCTCTCGCCAACTTTGGTGGGGACATAGAATTCCAGCATGGTACTGTGAAGATTGTGGCAAGATGATTGTGGATCGTGAAACACCTGAAGCGTGTTCTTGTGGATCTACAACCTTGAAGCAAGATGAAGACGTTCTGGATACGTGGTTCTCATCTGCCCTATGGCCTTTCTCTACACTAGGTTGGCCAGAAAAAACACCAGAACTGGACTACTTCTATCCAACAAATGTTCTTGTAACTGGATATGACATCATCTTCTTCTGGGTTGTTCGTATGATGTTCAGTGGTATTGAGCAAATGGGTGAAATTCCGTTTGATGATGTACTAATTCACGGTATTGTTAGAGCTGAAGATGGACGTAAGATGTCTAAGTCTTTAAACAATGGTGTTGACCCACTTGAAGTTATTGAGCAATTTGGTGCAGATGCCCTAAGATTTATGTTAGTTACAGGGAACTCACCAGGTAACGACATGCGTTACCAACCAGAAAGAGTGGAGTCAAGCCGTAACTTTGCCAATAAGTTATGGAATGCATCACGTTTCGTTCTTATGGGTCTTGAAGACCAAGCTATGGAACTGGACGGAAGTGAAGAACTTGAGCTGTCTGACAAGTGGATTCTTTCAAGAATGAACACAGTGGCTAAGGATATTACTGTGAACATGGACAAGTATGAGCTAGGAATGGCAGCTACGAAAGTTTACGACTTTGTATGGAATGAGTACTGTGACTGGTACATCGAGCTTGCGAAGAAGAGACTTTATGGTGAAGATCCAGTAGCTAAAGCTACAGTTCAAAAGGTTCTTGTAACAGTACTAAAGCAAATCCTAAAGATGCTACACCCATTCATGCCATTCATCACTGAAGAAATATGGGAGCATATTCCAGGTTCTGAAGGTCGTGTAATTGCTATGGACTGGCCAGAATTTGACGCAGCACGTGCAAACGCAGAAGCAGAAGAACAAATGGAACGCATCATGAATGCCATCCGTGGCCTTCGTAATGTAAGAGCTGAAATGGATGTTGCTCCATCTCGTAAAGCTAAACTGATTGTTGTAGCTGAAGAGAAAGTTTCAAATCTGATTGTAGATAATGCTGCCTACATGCAGTCTTTAGCATCTGCTTCAGAGGTTGAAGCGGTAGCTGACAAAGCTAATGTACCTGAAGATGCTGTTTCAGTAGTTATTGATGGTGGTGAACTATTCCTACCACTTGAAGAACTTATTGATTTTGATAAAGAGTTGGATCGTCTTGGAAAAGAAAAGACGAAACTAGAAAAAGAAGTTGATCGCGTTAACAAGAAACTGAACAATCAAGGTTTCCTTGCAAAAGCACCTGACCACCTTGTTCAAGAAGAACGCGATAAAAAAGATAAGTATGAAGACATGTTAAAGACTGTACTGGATCGTATTGAAGCGATGCAGGCAAAAATGAAGTAGGTGAATAATCGTGACCTATACTGAAGCTTTAAAGTTTATTGAGAGTACAGAGAAGTTTGGTATTAAACCAGGACTTGATGCAATTGAGAGGCTCTTATTAAAACTAGGTGATCCGCAAAATGACTTAAAAGTAATTCATATTGCGGGAACTAACGGTAAAGGGTCTACGGCCAGCTACATTAAAAGTATTCTAAAACATGAAGGCTATCGGGTGGGGTTTTATACCTCACCCAGCCTATATGCGCTGGAAGAACGTATACAAATTAATGATGGCCTCATAGACCAAGATAACTTTGCGAAAGTCGTAAATGAAGTAAAAAACGCAGTAGACCTCCTTGTTCAAGAAGGTTATGATCCTAATACAGAGTTTGAAATTTTTACAGCCATGGCCCTTCTTTATTTTAAGCAGCAAGCCGTGGACTTTGTCGTTTTAGAAGTTGGACTCGGGGGAAGACTTGACGCAACCAATGTAATTGAGGCTCCACTGGTTTCAGTTATAACACCTATTGCGCTGGATCATGTGAACATACTAGGGGATACCCTTGCTAAGGTGGCATTTGAAAAAGGTGGTATTATTAAAAACGATGTACCTCTTGTAATACATCCTCAAATGCAAGAAGCTTCAGAAGTGCTTGAACGTTTAGCTGATGAAAAATCTGCTGACTTGATTGTAGCTCCAGTAGACCTACTTGAAGTTAAGGGGGTAACACTTGAGGGTACAAAGTTTGAGTTGGGTGCCCAATCTTTTGAAATTTCAATGATCGGTAAACATCAAGCACAAAATGCTGTGGTTGCATTGACTGCAATAGAAACACTGAGAAGAGAACATAAAATTAAAGTTAACCAGACTTCAATTAGAGAGGGTCTAGTAGCTACAAAATGGCCGTGCAGACTTGAAGTTATTGCGTCTACACCTAAAATCATCTTAGACGGTGCACATAATCCGCACGGAGCAAAGGCTCTGGCAAGCGCTCTAGAATCGATACTGCCGAGTGGTTACAAACCAACAGTTGTACTAGGTATGTTAGCTGACAAAGATGTGGATGATGTGTTAGAAATTATGAAACCTTATTTAGGACGCGTTGTTGTCACAGAGCCTAAAAATGATAGAAGAATGCCTGCAAATGAATTGGCTGAAAAATTAAATGCACATGGCATTCAAACACAAGTTGAGTTGGATGTTAAAACTGCACTAGAGTCAGCGATTGCATTAACTGAATCTTCAGATCTATTACTTGCTTTTGGATCCTTCTATTTAGTTGGTCAAATTAGGCAGGAGGTATTCCGTGATTACGTGCGTTAAAGAAGTTATGGATTTTGTATATGATTCATACTTTACTAGACAAGAGGTATCGCGCGCACGTCCTTTAGACGGAAGCCATCCCCAAGATGACCGAAATAACAGAAGGCCAGATTTAGCTCTTTCTATGTTACAGGCACTCAATAGACCTGATAAAAAAGGTGTAAATGTTCTGGTCACAGGAAGTAAAGGAAAAGGCAGTGTTAGTCGCCTACTTGAAGGTATTCTTAGAACACACGGTTTTAAAACGGGTTTGTTTACGAGTCCTCATTTGCATATATATAATGAGCGTATACTAGTAAATGGACAAATGATTTCAGATGATGACCTGATAGATATGGCAAATTATGTCCAGCCTGTATCGAAAACACTTCAAAAATCCCTTAAAGAAGGAGACTACATTAGTCCGATGGCAAACGGTTTAAGTATGGCTATGACTTACTTTAAACACATGGAAACGGATTATAATATTTTAGAGTGTGGTCGTGGGGCACGATTTGATGATGTGGCTGTTTCGCATTCTGATTTTGCAGTGATTAATGTGATATTTGATGAACATATTCCTTATTTAGGAGAATCTCTTGTTGATGTTGCATGGCATAAAGCTGGTGTTATCCACCGCGGACAAACCAATGTGTTTTCTGCCTTACAGGACTCAGATGTAATGTCAGTTTTAAATCAAGAAGCAGAAAAGCAGAACGTTAAGATTAATACCGTTGATGGGATTCATCCTGATATTCTTCTACATATAAATCAATCTTATAATCAAGCTAATGCACAACTTGCATATGATGCTGCAAAAGGTATTTTAGGAGATGTATTTAAGCACGAAATAACAATGGGGTCTATTTTAGAGTATCCGTTTTCGGGCTGTTTAGAGCAGATATCAGCAGAACCAAATATATTTATAGATGGTTGTATACATCCAGTTTGTGCTAAAGAAATCGCAGATGGATTTAATGATTCCTCTCATAAAAGAGCGATAATAGGTATTCCAGATAATAAAGCTTATAAGGAAGTTGTCCATACACTAATTGAACATATGGAATGTACTATTCTTTCACAACCGGCTGATTGTCACTTGCCATTTAGTGGTGAGCAGGGTACATTTGCACAATCACTTAAGAAAGATGGGAAGTCTATATATTATATAGCAGAACTTGAAAAGGCAATTGAACAAACACTGACTGACTTGCCGACCTCTGGAGAACTATATATTGTAGGAACTCAGATTTATCTGGGACAAGTAAAGTCCATATTAAAACGTAGGGGAATTATATGATAAAAGGATGGGCAATATATTCAAGGGACACCTTATCGTCTAAGTTTGGGAATAATGCTTTTGACTGGATGGTTGAATCTGCAGCCAAATATGGACTAGAAGTTCAGATTTTGTTTGAAGAAGACTTTAGTCTCATGACACAAGATGACACACTTCATTTTTATTTAAAAGGTGAGAAGATTGAAAAACCAGAGTTTGCAGTCATGCGGAGTTATGCCTTTGACTTAGCAAGACATTTAGAATCTGCAGGTGTAAAGGTTTTTAACTCCTCTGAGTCCATGTTAAAATCACAAGATAAATGGATGACACACCAAATCCTTTGTGCACAAAATCTTAGGTCTCCCGATTCATACGTGAGTGTTCTTAAACTTTCATTTGATGAAATTAAAGCAGTGCTTGGATCTCCTTTTGTATTAAAAGGTCTGCATGGATCAAAGGGTGAGGACGTATATCTTGTAGATAATTCGATTGAACTTAAAGAAGCTTATAGTGCTTTAAATGGTCAAAAAATCATGTATCAAGCATTTCTAAAAGAAAGTTCAGGGACAGATATTCGAGTTCATGTTATTGACGGACAGGTTGTTGCAGCTGTACGAAGACGTTCTGAGGGAGATTTTAAATCTAATTTCCATCAGGGGGGGAGTGCACAAAGTGTTGAGTTAACTACTGAAATGAAGGAAATGTCCATTAAGGCAGCAGACGTTTTGGGACTTGAGTTCGCTGGAATTGACTTACTTGAAAGTTCAGACGGTCCATCTATTTGTGAAGTGAATGCCATTCCTGGATTTAGAACGATATGTTTAACGTCCGACACAGATGTTCCTAGCATGATTTTTGAGATGGTGTCAAAAAAAATGAAGTAAAAAAGTAGTATACATGTGACGTTCGAATTTAAGAAGTTCATTGAGTGTGTGCAAACATCTTTTAAGGTGTTTGGTGGCAATTTGTAGATGACCATAACTCAATGAGCTTCTTTTTATTTTTTGCATTTATTCAGGCAATCTTCGGGTAATCATAGGATAGGTGGAAATGTGGTGGAACTATGATGAATACTCAGAAAAAAATTACATTATCTATTTTAATCCTTGTTCTTGTTACGAGTTTAAGTGTGGGTGGTTTCTCCATATTGTTTTCGATTAACACAATGCGGGAAAACACTAATAATTATTTGAGCGACCAGACCAATGCCCATGCACTTGAACTTGATAGTGTGATTATTAGGATAGAAACAGCAGTAACTGGTATTGAAAAAAATGTCTTAGGTCAAATTGACACAAGTCAGATAAATGATCCTGCTTATTATGAGCGTTTTACTAAAGACATTGAAACAATGGCAGACCAGTTTATAAGGAATGACTTTAATGCAATGTCTATTTATGTTCGATTTGATCCGGATTTATCTTATGGAACAGCTGGTGTCTTTTATGCTGATACGGATGCCGACGGTGTATTAGAGAGACTCGTTCCAACTGACTTAACTAAGTTTGAAGCAACCGACAGAGAGCGTGTTGCTTGGTTTTACGAGCCTTTAGAAGAGGGAAAGCAAATATGGTTGCAACCTTATTATAATGCGAACATCGGAATTGAAATGGTTTCATTTGTAAAACCTCTAATTGTTGAAGGTAAGACAATAGGTATTGTAGGTGCAGACATAAATTTTGATCAACTTAGATCCATAGCAGAAAAACAACTGGTTGCAGGAAAAATCGCAATAGTTGACCAAGAACAGCATTTTCTTGTACATGACATCTACGGTATTACAGAGCGAATGGATACCATTGATGAAGGACGTTTAAAAGGTGTTTATGATGCCCTTAATGTTAGTGAAAATGGCCTTATGCGATATGTATTAGAGGGTGAAGAAAAAATTCTTGGATATTCAAGACTTCGTAATGGGTGGACTGTTATTGTTGCTGTAACTTTGCAAGATGCATTCACTGAAATTAATAGATCTATGGCTACTTTTATGTCTGTGATTGGAACCATATCAGTGGTTATGGTAGTGTCTTCTATTTATTTAGGTAATTATATCAACAAAGTAATGATGAGTAATTCCGTATTACAGGGACTTGTAGATGAACGTACAGAACAGTTAAACGAAACGAATACCTATCTTCAAAACTCTTTAGCTGAAATTCAAAATAGAGAGGCAGAACTGACAGTTCTTAACAGCCAACTAGAAGATACACTTGAAGAAATGAACAAATTACAAGCTCAGGTTATCCGAACAGAAAAACTTCAAAGTTTAGGCACAATAGTAAATGGCCTTTCCCATGAAATTAATACACCACTTGGACTCATTATTACTACAAATAGTTATTTGAGTACCAAAATTCAGCAGGCAAAAGAAAGCGATAAGTTAAAAGTTGCCAAAGTAGAAATTGAAGATATTAATGAAGGTTTATTTATTATTGATAAAGCCTCGCAAAAATTAAGACGTTTGGTTAAATCTTTTAAGATGTTAACCACAGACACAACAATAAAGGATATTAAGAAGTTTGATTTGATTACCCTCTTGGCTAGTGTAGAAGCAGACATGCACGAAAGTATTGAAGTCCTTGGGCATGTTCTGGAGATATCGGGTGAAAAGTCAGCTGTTTTGATTTCATATCCCGAAGTGATTGAGTATATAATGAAACAACTCATTAGCAACACCATAATCCATGGAGCCCCTGATGGCCGTGAACTCCTTATTAAACTCCATGTTGAGAAGGAGGGACGTGCAATTCGGATAAGGTATAGTGACAACGGCGTGGGAATTTCAGGAGTCACCTCGGAAAAAATGTTTGAACCCTTTTACTCTACTTCAAAACATAAAGGACATGTTGGACTGGGCTTGCACATAGTGCACAACTTGGTTACACAGGTTTTGAATGGCCATATGGAAGTAGTGGACACCATGGAAAATGGATTTGGCTTAAACATTACATTTTACTCTCAACAAGTAGAATAGACAGTTTAATAATGTTCACAAAATGCTTACACTTTCATCCCAAATATAGGGTATAATTAATGTATACTGAAAAGAGGTGGTTTTATGCCGTTTGGTGATATTAGTTATATCGCGGCTTTGACAGCAGGTATTATTTCATTCTTTACACCTTGCATTCTGCCGATGATTCCAGCATATATTATGTTTATAACGGGTTCATCACTTGAAGAAGATGTAATGTCTAATCGTAAGTTAGCTGTCGGAAGAACATTGCTATTTATCTTAGGGTTTACTATTATTTTTGTAATTATGGGAACTTCAGCTACATTAGTTGGCAGATTGTTTATTCAAAATCGTGCAATCTTTACTAAGTTATCAGGTGCCATAATTATATTCTTCGGACTTGTTTTATCAGGTCTAGTGAAGTCTCCACTAAAATCAAGTGGAATTAAAATGCCCCAAGGACTAAGTGGAAATATAGGTGCCCTTGTGATGGGGATGGCTTTTGCAGCTGGTTGGTCTCCTTGTTTTGGACCTGTTTTAGCGGGAATATTAGTCATGGCTGGTGGTTCAGCAACCTTTGGTAAAGGGATTGCACTTCTCTTAATCTATTCCATTGGTATGGGTATTCCATTTTTATTAACTGCATTATTCATCAATGCTTTTACATCTGCTCTTCAGAGGATGGAAAAAGTGGTTCCAATTCTGCTCAAAGTTGGTGGTATTGTAATGATCGTATTTGGTGCACTTATATTCTTCGATAAAGTAAACTGGTTAGCACAATTTTTGTTATAACAATGGGAAGGAAGGTCTAGAATGCGAAAAATTAAGCTATTGTCCGTGATGTTAATAGCTGTTTTGGTGCTTTCAGCATGCCAAGCGGGTGTAAGTAATGAAACGCCAGCTGTTGCAAATGCTGAAGAGCCAATCGAAGCAGTTGTAGAAAATACATCATCTGACGAATCGCAAAATGAAACTGAAAATGCGGTTTCTGAGGAAGGTACAACAAATGAGACGGCAGTTGAGTCTGCCGAAGTCACAACAGAAGAGTCAACGGAAGAAACATCAGAAGCTACAGAAGAAAGTGATGAAGTTTCTGGTTTCCCAGAGCGAGACAAAAAAATTCCAGGATATGAGCTTTCAATGCGTGATGGTTCAACAATAAAATTAGACCAATACGATGGTCAAGTTGTAATGTTGACTTTCTTTACTACCTGGTGAAGTTACTGTGAAAAAGAGATTCCTGAGTTTCAGGAACAATATGAAAGTACAGATGATTTAATGATTATCGGTGTAGATGTACAAGAATCAGAAGCAAAAGTTGGCCCTTACTTAGAGCGTCACGGTGTTACATTCCCTGTTACTCTAGATACTGAAGGGTCATTAGCACAGTTATTCTATGTAAGTGGCTATCCAACAACAGTCTTTATATCTCCAGAAGGTATACTTGTAGGTAGCGTACCGGGCTATATCCCAGCAGATCAATTAACTTCTTACATTGACTATGCTAGAACCTATAAACCGGGTCAGGAATAAGATTGATAAAATATCCTCAGGATTTGATAATCCTACAAAAGTCCTATATACTATAGTAGTAAGTAACTTTGGTATATTATTGCGTTTTGATACAATTAAGTGTGTAGATGAGTTTTCTTTATATGCATAAGATGATCGAAACTGGGTATATAATAATGAAGGACTAAAGGACATGTGAGGTGGTTTTGTGAGAATTGAATCAAGTTTTAATAATTTATCTAAGTTATTACAAAATGCTGCAAGTTCATCACGACCAGCTTCTATCCCAATAGCAGAAAAATTAACATCCCAAGAACAGGGGTTAGAACAAGCGTCTAACAATGGAAGAGATGCAGTCAATTTAGCTCAAACTGCTGAAGGTGCTCTCAATTCAGTGTCAGAAGATTTGGGCAGAATTCGTGAGTTGGCAGTCCAAGCAGGTAATGGAGCATTGTCAGCTGATGATAGAGGGATTATTCAAGATGAAATCAATGAGCTAAAAAGTAGTATTGGTGATGCATTAACTAATACAGAGTTTAACTCTATAAAAGTCTTTGATGGTTTTGATGGAAACATTCAGACGGGTCCAAATTCTGGACAAGGACGTCAAATGGTTATCGAAAATACATCTTTAGATTCACTTGGAATTTCTGATTTTGATGTGACATCGGACTTTGATATTGCTGATATAGACAATGCTATAGACCAGGTGAGTGAGTCCCGTTCAAATCTAGGCTCGCAAACTAATAGTATAGAATCAAATATCAGGTTTAATGAAGTTGCTAGAGAAAACACTTTGAGTTCAAGGTCTAATGCGATTGGTGAAGATTTTGAGAACGCAATATTAGAGTTGCGCCAAAGTCAGTTGCAACAAAGCATCCAGACTCAAGTACAATCACTTCAGCAAACTGAAGAAGAAGACAAACTTAATATATTTGGCTAAGTTTTTAAAGCCCATTCCATTGAGAGTCATTCAGGGATGGGCTTTTATGTTTTGAATAAAAACAGTATTTTAGGGTATTCTTTTAGTGTCAAATGGTGACGAAGGAGGTTTTTATGAACATTAAACCCAATCCCTCAACATCCATTACACAAGATATAGTAAAAAATGATGTAAAGAAACCAGTATCTATAAGTGCCGGTGAGCAAATCGCTTCAGAGATGAGGTCCCTTGATAATGAAAAGGGTGTGAACCTAGCAATTACGTCAAGTGACCCATTAAGAACCGTATTAGAGGATATTAGTCATATTAGAGTATTGGCTTCTAAGATTTATGCCGGAAAAGTTCAAGACTCTGACAAAAATGTTGTACAAACAAGAATTGACATGATAAAAAATGACATCAAAAAAAGCTTATCTAATACGGAATTTAATAAATACAGAAATCTTGTACCTGATCCTCAATCTTCACAAGGGCGTATGATGAAGATAAAAAACACTTCACTAGAAACACTGGGGATTGAGTCATTTGACGTGCGTAAGAATTCTAATATTAGTGATTTAGATGTAGCTATGAGAAACATAAAAAAAGCACTCAGAAATAGACAGCCCCAAACGTCTATACCTCAAAATATAAATAAAATGGGGAATGTGCAGTCTAATAAAGTAACTAAAAGAGTGGCACAAGGATAGTGTGTTACCATTTTAAAAAAAGTATATAAAGAGACCGCTCACGTGGGCGGTCTTTTATTGTGCAAGTATAACTTATCTTTTGTTGAGACAAGAAGCCATATGCTCTTGTTATAACCAAATACAATTGGGACTAAGTATAGATGTTCAAATCATATGATATAATAAAAAATGTTCTAAAATGAAACAACTTTTGCATGAATGAAATGAATGATCAGTTATCGAGGTGAGTTATGAAATCTATAAAACCCCTAAAGTTTTATACTGAAATACCCCAACCCCTAAGAACTAAAGAAAGTATACGGTTTTTCTTTGAATATAAAAATGTGGGGGATCAAACTGTCGAAGATGTTCCAGCAGAAATCTTAATGGGTAAATCGGTCCGGTCGGTGTCACTACCAGGGCTAGAACCCAATCAGATAAAAACGGTTGAAATGCTGTTAACCAATAATATTAGTGACGAGTTAACCACTGTTGGTGTGCGTTTAGGACCTGAAAAAGAAAATGAAATTATGAACTCATTTTCATGGATTGGTCGCATTGAACTCAAGATAGATGAGCTTAAACGTTATCAGGTTATGGACACGTTAGAGGATTATTACTACCGAGTACATGTGCATAACAAAGGGACTAAAAGAGCTCGAAATATTGTAGTTAAAATTGAAAAGGATAACGCGTATTACGGTGAAATTGTAATTGAGGAGTTGGCGCCGAAAAAAACGATGCCAATAAATATGGGCTTTGACAAACGACTAAATGGTGTTTTTAAAATAAATGTATCCGCACATATCGGGAATCAAAAACATTTAAGTGCAAGTAGAAGTTTTCATATTGAGTTAAGTAAAGATCAGGAGGCTTAAAATGCCAGGCAAAAAAATGCTTCAAGAAAATGAGTTGTTTAAAACTGCCTGGGTTGAGTTTGTTAGATACGGTAAAATGGATCGAGAAATTCTGCGCCCAATGATTGCCGATTCTTGGATTCGTAGTAGGAGATACAAGGTTGATCCAGACTCTTCAGATGTGACTTGTGAAATTTCAGGGGACATTTTTTTAGAACGTTATAGGAATCTTGAACCTGTAATGGATCTTGCCAAACCTTTTATGGAGACATTATACAAAACCGTAGGGGACTCTGGCATGGTTGTAAGATTAACCGACAAAGATGGTTATGTCATTGAGTGTTTTGGAGATGAGCTGGTATTTGAAAGCCACCAAGCCCTGCATTTATATAAAGGAACAAATGTAAAAGAAGAAGTTATTGGTACCAATGCAATAGGTATAGCCCTTGCCAAAGGAATACCTCTGCAAGTACTTGGTGCGGAACACTTTAGAATTGATTATCATAACTGGACAACATCAGCAGCGCCAATTAAGGATGACAGTGGTCAGGTTATTGCCGTTCTCAGTATGTCTGGGGACTATGAACAAGTCCATCCCCATACACTTGGTATGGTAATGGCGTCTGCCCTTGCTATTGAACACGAGTTAAAACTTGAAATATCCAATCAAGATTTAAGACGTAAAAACGACCACTTTAACGCTATAATGGAGTCCATATCAGAAGGCATTATATGTATTGATGAACGTGGTGTCATTCGTGATATAAACCTCTTTGCTAGAAATTACTTACGTGTGAGGGAGTCAGAAGCTCTAGGGTCTGATATTAGGGATCTCATTCGTGGGGATCAGGCTAAGAAATTAATGAAGCTTGTTAAAAGTGGGTCTCCTTTAAAAGAAGAAGAATTCAACTTCAGCCATATGGGAGGGCGTAAAAAGTCTGTTATAGTGAATGCAACACCTGTTTCAGAACCCAATGACCCATACAAAGAACTTGTTGTTACCTTTAGAGAATCAAAGGAAATACATAACTTAGTTAATAAGATTGTTGGTGCCAAAGCGATTTATACCTTTGAAGACATTCTCGGTGACAGTGAAGAGATCAAAGAGGCCATAAGGCTATCAAAACTGGTTGCAGATACAGAAGCAACTATTCTATTAACTGGAGAAAGTGGTACAGGTAAAGAACTTTTTGCCCAAAGTATTCACAATGACTCAAATAGAAGAAGTGATTCATTTGTATTTATTAATTGTGGTGCCATACCGCGTGACCTGGTTGCCAGTGAATTGTTTGGTTATGTTGAAGGAGCTTTTACAGGTGCACGTAAAGGTGGGCAACCAGGCAAGTTCGAGCTTGCCGATGGTGGAACGCTTTTCTTGGATGAGATTGGTGACATGCCACTAGATACCCAAGCCAACCTACTTAGGGTGCTAGAAACCAAAGAAGTTGTGCGTGTAGGTGGACACGATGTTATCCCTGTTGATGTACGCGTAATCGCTGCAACCCATAAAGACCTTTCAAAAGAAGTGCAACGAGGTAACTTTAGACAGGATCTATTCTTTAGACTCAATGTAATGCCCATACATACTCCAGCACTTCGAGAAAGACGGAGTGACATTCCAACTTTAATCGACTTCTTTTATAATCAGTTCAAAAAAGGAAAAGGCAAAGCTGGGGTAGATATAGCACAGAGTTTTTATGCTACCATGTCTTTATATGACTGGCCTGGAAATGTGCGTGAGCTTCAGAATGTTATGCAATTGGCTTCAAACCTCGTTGAAGAAGGAGGCGTACTTACGGCTCAAGATCTACCTGACTATTTAAAAACCAATGTTAGGCTGGAATCTGAACAAGGACAGCAAAGTGTTTCCATGAAAACATTAGCTGAACTTGAACGTGAAGCCATACAAGGTGCTATTGCATACAATAAAGGAAATCTGGTAAAAGCAGCAAAATCACTTGGTATAGGTCGTACAACCCTTTATCGAAAAATCGAAAAATACGGCTTAACTGTTTAAAAGTCACTAAATAAGTATGGAAAACTTCATGAAAATGCCCCAATGTGAAACACTTGTTTCATATTGGGGCATTTCTTTTTATGAAAACGTAATCATGTGTTCCGAAACGATACATATATATCGAAAATACGTGAAATACTTAACAAAGCTGAATGTTTATTATTGAATACATGTTCAATTGTTGTGTATTTGCAAGGGGTCTGGGGTAAGAAAACACATGTATGGAAAGTTGGCATATAAATTGCGTATATATGTATTGGATAAGGAAGTAATAGATTTAGATATTTAAACCTGCCGATTGAGGAGGAAAGCACTTGAGAAACGGATTATTTTACATAACAGCCTTTTTGCTATTTTGGACTATCTTAGCAGAAAGGGTGACAATTTCATCAAGTCTTGTCGGTTTACTGATAGCTGGCATTATATATATGTATGTTAAAGATTCTTTTTCGGACATGCAACCATTAAAAGCAATAAAGGTGATTCCACTTTGGATTATGTTTTTAGGTCAACTGATTAGCGAAATTATTGTTGCCAACATTCAAGTAGCAATTATCGTGTTATCAAAGGAAATGTCCATAGGGCCAGAAGTGGTCAAATATAAAACTATGATTCAGTCTGACTTACTTAAGACAATCTTGGCTAACTCTATTACATTGACACCTGGAACTATGACCGTTGACATAAAAGAAGACATCTTGCTCATCCACTGCTTAAGCAGTAGGTATGCTGAGTCTTTAGAAGGAAACTTATTCGAAAAAACCTTACTTAAGATAGAGGAGGCAACCAATGACTAATAATTTAATTATTGCAAGCCTTTTTATTGGAGTCACACTACTCATGGCACTCTATAGAGCCGTTGTTGGTCCTACAAAAGGCGACCGGTTAATTGCTATAAATGTTATAGGAACAAAAACTTTAGTTCTAATGGCTATCATATCTTTAGTATTGAAGGAACAATTCTTCTTGGATGTTGTTCTTGTATATGCCCTGATTAGTTTTACTGCATCCCTCTTTATTTCAAGAGAAATTAAAGACAAACGACTTAGAGAGGAGGGGGAATAAGTGTTAAATATTCTAACCCTACTATTCATATTTACTGGTATCTTCTTTTTCTTTGTAGGTTCTCTTGGTCTTATTAGATTTCCAGATGCCTTAACTCGTGCACATGGTGCTGCAAAATGTGACACCCTGGGTGCAATATTTATTCTGATTGGCTTGATCTTGCAGACAGGCTTTGCGTTTTCATCGTTAAAGCTTATTCTTGTTATTATATTTCTTTGGATTACAAATCCAACAGCAACCCATGCGATTGCCAAGGCTATCCGAGGCAGCATGAAAGGAGATGAATCAAATGACATTATTTAATGTAGTACTTTTACTCGTAATGATGATCGGTGCAGTAGCAGCGAGTGCGATTCGTAACTTACTCGGCGCAGTAATTATTTTTATGGTATATAGCCTAATGATGGCTTTATTATGGCAACAAATGAATGCACCAGATTTAGCTATCACAGAAGCCGCTGTTGGTGCAGGACTTACGTCTGTTTTGTTTGTATTAACGCTAAGAAAAATTAAGGGATTAAGCGCATGAGACTAACGGTATCAATATTTGTGGCGGTGTGTTTAGCTGTCGTGCTTCTGGTGGGGATCGTAGATTTCCCAGAGTTCGGTGCTGCTAACAATCCAGCACACAATGAAGTGATGGAAAAATACATAGAAGAAGGTGTGAAGGAAACAGGTGCAGTTAACTTGGTTTCAGGTATGATTTTAGACTATAGAGCCTTTGATACATTTATTGAATCTATCGTCTTCTTTACAGCAGTAATATCCGTATTTGCTGTATTAAAGGGAGGCAAGATCCTATGACAATTATCATTCAAAATGTAGTTAGACTCATAGTGCCTTTTATACTCATGTTTGGCGCTTATGTTACTGTATACGGTCATGTTTCTCCAGGTGGTGGTTTTGCTGGAGGGACCATATTGGCTGCAGCTTTAATTTTAGAACGGTTTGTTGGCATTAATAGAAAGTGGTCTTTAAATAAATCCACGTGCCTTAAAGGGGTATCTTTTAGTTTAGTCGGCTACGGTATTCTAAAAGGTATTGCTTTCCTTGAAGGTGCGATGCACATAGAACTCATCCATTGGCCACTTGGTCAACCCGGTGCACTCTTTAGTGCAGGAATTATTCCACTACTAAATATCCTCATTGGACTCGTCGTTATGATGGCATTTGTCTTATTATTTGAT